>Ga0209689_1000610_pt1 | contig 25285 bp, 28 predicted proteins | sample GraSoiAngelo_149_FD_187119 | JGI IMG/M metagenome (GOLD analysis project Ga0209689, IMG submission 187119) | Grasslands soil microbial communities from the Angelo Coastal Reserve, California, USA - 14_1009_09_30cm (SPAdes) (version 2) | ecosystem: Environmental > Terrestrial > Soil > Grasslands ... | reverse complement strand
CGTCCTGGTTGCCCCAGGCGAAGGTCCAGCCGCCGCCCCCGATCGCCCACGCGCCGAAGCCGACGCGCGTGATCCGCATGCCGGTCGTGCCGAGCGGCGCGGTGGGAAGCGTATCGGTGTCGCGAACTGCGTGCGTCATAGTTGCTCTCCTCAGCGACGCCTTCTGCAGGCGTCGGTCGATCGTTTCAGCCAGACCGCTCAAGTCCGACGGCTTGATGGACCTGAGCGCTTCCATTTCGAGTCGGCTCAGCTGGAGACCCTGCCGCAGCAGCCACACCAACACCCCCTGCGGGTTTTGCTGAAACGCTTCTCGTAACTCCTCGTCGGTAAGCAGCTTGCCGATCAGGATCTCCACGCTCTGCTGCGTCATGAGCCCGTGCGCCTCACTGCGCCAGCGCAACCCTGGGCGCCACGGCCGGGAACTTGTCGACGATCGCCGCGACGGTCTTCTTGAGCTCCTGCTCGTATTGCGCCTGGTTGTCCGAAACCGCCGCGACCCCCTGGCCGCGCCACAGCAAGTCTTTGGTCTTGGGGTCGAACACATCGACGAGTACCGTCCCTTCGGTGTACTGCGTCGCCACGGGGCCGCTCGCTATCCCCCAGTCCCCTCCCCAACCGCGTCCCCAGCGGCGTCCCCAGCCGCTCCACCAGCTCGGCCGCCACCCGTAGCCGTAATCCCAGTACGTAAGGTCGAGCTTCTGGTTGGTGCTGGCGTAGTACGCGACGCAGAAATCGGGATTACTGTCGCTCGCCACGTAGCCGAGGCCCGCGAACTCCTGCGTCAGGTCGGCCCGCAGCGCGCGGTTCGAGATCGAGTTCACGAGCATGGGGTCGTTGGTCGACGAGGTGGCGCCCGCGAGCTTCGGTTGCGGAGTCGCCTGGACCCGGAACGTGCGCAGGCCGTGCAGGCTCGCGTCGGGACTGAGTGCGGTGCGCACGCTGATCCCCCCGGCGCAGGCCCCCAGCGCGAACAGCGCGGCCGTTGTCAGAAACTGTGTGGTTCGCATCGTCTTCTCCTGTGGTGTGTGCAATCGTGGTCGCCGCATGGCCTTTGCACCCACCATGCCAGGTGCAGGGCGCACGCCGCGCGGGCGCTGAAGTCACTGTGGGGTCGTGGTTTGGGCTCGCGGCCACCAGGGACGGCGCGGCGGCGGCGGAGTCGGGCGTTGAGGAATCTCGAGCACAACTGCGCGGAACTCGACAGCCTGGTGGTTACATCCTTTGTTTCCCGACCGACCGGCGGCGCCTTGCCAAGAGCGGCGCCACCGGCGAGGTCGGCGCTCTACCTTCCAACCACTCGTCAGCTCCCAACCAGCTCCGCGTGCACGTACTCGCCCATGCGGACGTCGTACAGCAGATACCAGCCCGGGTGATCAGGATCCAGATAGACGACGAACTGGTCGCACGTCCAGCACCAGGGCGTGGTGACCGGCCAATCCCAGTCCGCAATCTCGAACATACCGCCTGGCAGCCAAACGTGGCGGGCTGCGAGGTCAAAGCGACTGACCGCGTAGAGGTGCGAAGGACCGACGAGCCCGAAGTGCCCAAACTGGAATGGGTGCTCGAGGTGGAATCGCGGATCGTCGGGCGCGGCGTGCCCATACCAGTGGTCATCCCGAACGTATGGCGCCCTGGCGGGCGGTCGTCCGGGCTCGGCGAGTGGCGCCGCGTGGCCGGGCCCGCGAGCCATCGGCTCGTGCGGGATGACCGGCGAGGGTCGTGAGCCGCCTTCGTGCCTCGCCTGCGCGGAGAGCGGCATGGCCCCCGACACTACGACCAGGGTGGAGAGCGCAAGTGCAAAACGCGTTCGCATACATACTCCATTCAGGGTTGTGTTTGTGTGTGCAGCCGCGCCCTCACTGCGCCAGCGCAACCTTGGTCGCCGCGGCCGGGAACTTGTCGACGATCGCCTCGACGGTCTTCTTGAGCTCCTGCTCGTACTCTGCCTCGTTGGCCGAAACCGCCGCGACCCCCTGGCCACGCCACAACAAGTCTTTCGTCTTGGGGTCGATCACATCGACGATCACGGTCCCTTCGGTGTATTGGGTCACCACCGGGCCGCTCTGCAATCCCCAGTCCCCACCCCATCCACGACCGTAGCGGCGTCCCCAGCCACTCCACCAACGCGGCCGCCACCCGTACCCGTAATCCCAGGACGTGACGTCGAGCTTCTGGTTGGTGCTGGCGTAGTACGCGATGCAGAAATCGGGGTTACTGTCGGTCGCGACGTAGCCGAGGCCCGCGAACTCCTGCGCCAAGTCGCTACGGAGCGCCCGGTTCGAGATCGAGTTCACGAGCATCGGGTCGTTGGTCGATGAGACCGCGCCCGCGATCTTCGGCTGGGGGGTCGGTAAGACACGGAACGTACGCAAGCCGTGAAGGCTCGCGTCGGGACTGAGTGCCGTGCGCACGCTGATCCCTCCGGCGCAGGCCGTGAGGGTGAGGGCGGCAGCCGCGGCTGCCGCGACAAGCTGTGTTACTCGCATTGGGTCGCTCCTCGAAAGGTGAAAGACGTCGTGTTGTGCGACGACGAGTTTGCACCCCACGTGCCAGCAGCCAGCGGGCCCCGGGCCTTTGACGCAAGCCGCTGCCCTGCCGAGTATTAGGCGGTGAACGGTGACGCGCGCCGGCTGGAGGGCGGCGTCGGGGGGGTGCCGAAGTTCGAGCAGAAGTGTGCGGGGGCCGACAGGCGAACAGCGGCGACCGTCACGGCCGTGCGCTCCGTCGCACGTTCTCCAACAAGACAAGGGCGAGCAGTACGAACAGCAGGGGCCCACGCCACGCAGCGCGAAGCCCGAGTGCCGGGAACGCGAACGCCGCGATCACGAGGCAGACGAGGATGCCGAGCGTCAAGCTCGCATCCTCGACGAACAGTCCCCACAACTCACGCAAGGCCGCGGCGACTGCGTTCACGCCTGCCTTGCCGGCCGGACCGCCAACGCCTGGGGAGGTGACCGTCGGACGGCCGCGACGGCGAGGAGCGCGACCACCGTGAAGCCCGCGACCAAGCCGAGGAGCGCGAGATCCTCGCCCGGCCATGGGAACCCCCGCCCCTCGCCGACCCAGAAGACCCCGAACGCGGAGAGCAGAACGCCCACGGCGAACTTGAGCGTGTTCTCCGGCACGCGCGCGACCGGCCGGCGCAGTCCGAGGCCCGCGAGGATGACGAGCGATCCGGCCAATGCCGCGCCCAGTGCGGCCGGCGCCAGTAGTCCGCCCGCTCCGGTGGCGATCACGATGAAGATGACTTCGAGCCCCTCCAGAGTCACGGCCTTGAAGGAGGTCGCCAGGGAGACGCGATCCAACGGCGCGCGCAGGGGAGGGGGAGGCGTTCCGCCACGATGCCGCGCCAGCGCCGCCGTCTGCTTCGCGTAGATCGCGGCCTCGTCGTGGAAACCGATCACACCTCCGGCCCGGAGGATCGCCTTTCGGAGCCACCGCATGCCGAAGAGGAGAAGGAGGGCGCCGACTACGAGCTGCAAGGACGCGAGTGGGATCCGCTGCAACGCAGGGCCGACCGCCAGGGTGAGGACGGTAAGGAAAAGAGCTCCGGCGCCAGCGCCGATGAGGGCTGACCGCCACCCGCGGGTCGTCCCCACCGCGAATACGATCGTGAGCGCCTCGACGAACTCTACGAGCGACGCGAGGAAGGCGGCGAGGATGACGGTGCCAACGTGAGCCCAGCTCATCGCACGGGGCGTAGGGCCTCGAGCGCCGCCTCCACCGCGAGCCCGGCCCGCGGCGATCGCTCCTGAGGCAGACCGAGCACCCAGGGGGCACAGGCGCCGGCCATGAGGGCGTGCGGCAGGCCCTGCTCAGCCCAGAGACTGCAACGAGGCCGGAATGCCCCCGCCGCGAGGCCGCGACGGATGATCACTGACAGGATCCGCTTGCCCCGGTGCATCAGCTCGACCCGGACGGACGCGCCGCCCGAATTGGTCGAAGCCGCCTGCGCAGCGATCGTCCACAAGGCTTCCACCGTCTCGCGCAACGCCGTCGTGGGGTCGGCGTGCAATCCGCTGGCGCGTTCCAGCGCTGCCAGCGCGGACCCGAACGAAACGGGTGAGACGGAGGGAGTGGTGCTCGCGGAAGTCGTCATGGCTCAGCGGGTCGCCGCGGCGCCGATGGCTCCGAACACCCTGAACGGTGCGCTCACGATGCTTCCGAAGCCCGGTGCCGACGCGACGAGCGTGTAGCCGCCGCCCGCCTTGCTGATCACCAGCGTGTCGAAAAACGCGACGCCGGACGCGGCGGCGACGCTCACGGTGCCGCTGAGAGCTCCACCAGACGGATTCGACCCGAGCGCCACGCGCACGGTGCCACTGAACGCCGTCAGGACGTTGCCGAGGGTGTCGAGCGCTTCGACCATCACTTCCGGGTTGATGGGGCTGCCGGCGGCAACATCGCTCGGCTGAACCAGAAAGGCCAACACGCCGCCTGCGGTGCCGCCGCCTGCGTTGCCGCCCGCTTCCCGCGGGATGCTTGGTCCGATCGGCGCGCCCGGACCAGTGCACGCGCTCGCCGCGCACAGTGCCGCCATCAGCATGACCGTCCCGGCACGCATGCTGGTCATTCTCCCCGCGCCGCCAGGGTCCCGGTGTGCACCCGATTCCCCAGCTGGTGGTCCAGGGTCATCCGCGCCGGCCCATCGGCGAGCCGGAGCTGCCGTTGGGCGCGATTGCGGCTGATCCACACCAGGCTGTCGCCGCACATGATCGCGTCCACCGGATACGGCTGCCGCGCGAACGACTCGGCGTCCGAGCTGGCCACTTCGGTCCCGGGGAAGTAATAGAAGCAACGCTCGCCTCCCGGGTGGCTGTGGATCATCCCTACCGTCCCCACCCATCCTGCCTCCTCGCACGTCTGCCGTGGCAGCACGTGGGTTTGAGTTGAGTATGTGGGATCGACGTCCGCGGGAGCGATGCGCTCCACGTACACCGCGGGCCCGCGGACCTCGCCGATCATGCAGCCCATGAACTCGGTGGGCGAGCGGTATGCCAGCGTGAGATAGCGGCGCGCCTGATCGGAAACGACCAAGGCACGCGCCGTCATCGGCGCCGCGCCCTCGGCGCCGGCGGCCCCGAGGTGCGCCGCGAGCAGGGCAATCACGCCCGCCGTCCCGACCGCTGCGCGGAAGTGCAGGGCCTTCACGGGTGCGCCCCATACCGCATCAGCACCTGCGGTTGCAGCGCACTCGAGCCCAGGCACCACCACGCCGCCAGGACACGCAGGCAGCGCAAGTACGCGGTTTCGGGCAGGCTCACCGTGATCGTGGTTCTCATGACGCTTTCCCCTTCGCACGCCGCATGCCAGCCGCCGGCACGAGGTGGGCTGCTCAACTAAGTGGCCGCCGCGCCGCGCGTTCGCTCGCTGGAGGGCCCCGCCCGCTTCGCTGCGCCGGGGCGGATCGTGCGGAAGGTCGAGCAGAAGTGCGCGGAAGCCGACAGTGACACAGGTGAAGGTCAAGGGTGAGCAAGGTCGCTCCGACTGGCACGCTGCCTGCAAAACGACAGGCCATGTCCATCAACTCGCGGCGCTGGTACGCGCTGGCCGTCGTGCTGGCCGCTGTATTCCTCGCGGCGTTCGACTTCAATGTCGTCACCATTGCCATCCCGTCCATTCAGCGCGGGCTGGGGACGAGCTTCGGCGAGATCCAGCTGATCGTGGCAGGGTACGCGCTGTCGTTCGCCGTATTGCTGATTACGGGAGGTCGTCTGGGCGATCTCTACGGGCGCCGGCGGATGTACGTGGTTGGTATGACAGGCTTCACCATCGCGTCCGCGCTGTGCGGCTTCGCCCGCTCGCCGACCGCGCTGGTCGAATCACGTGTGTTGCAGGGAGCCTGCGCCGCCGTCATGGTCCCGCAGGCGCTCTCGTTCATCCAGGTGACGTTCACGCCTCGGGAGCAGAGTCTCGCCTACGCGATGTACGGCATGACGATCGGGTTCGGGATGATCGCGGGCCAGCTGCTAGGCGGCCTGCTGCTCAGCGCCGACCTGTTGGGTCTCGGGTGGCGACCGGTGTTTCTCGTAAACCTCCCCTTCGGCGTCGTCGCCATTACCCTCGCCTGGTGGCTGGTCCGGGAATCGCGCGCGCGAGCCGGCCTGAAGCTCGATCCGGGCGGTGTCGTGCTCGTGTCCGCTGCGCTGGCTCTGCTCTTGTACCCGCTGATCCGCGGGGAGGCGGCGGGCTGGCCGACCTGGACCTGGCTCTCGCTCGCCGGCGCGGCCGTCCTGCTGCTCGTGTTCGTCCGCTACGAGCGTTGGAAGACGGACCGGGACGGGTCGCCGGTGCTCGACCTATCGCTGTTCCGTCATCGGTCGTTCGTGGTCGGACTGGGCGTGGGCCTGAGCTTCTTTTCGGTGCTCGCTCCGTTCCTCGTGCTGTTGACCGAATACCTCCAGAGCGGGCTGGACCTGACGCCGCGCGCTGCGGGCCTGCGCTTCCTGCCATTCGCGATCGGCTTCCTGTCGGCCTCGTTCGCTTCGGCGCGCCTCGCCCCGCGCCTCGGTCGCGCGATTCTGCAGCTCGGCGCCGCACTCATGGTCGCCGGACTCCTGACCCTCATGGCCGTCGTGCGCAGCGCCGCGTGGGACACCTCCCCGCTGGCGTACGTCCTGCCGTTGCTCGTTTACGGGTTCGGACAAGGGAGCCTGCAGGCGCCACTCGTCAACTTCATCCTGGCCGACGTGCCCCCCGACGAGGCGGGCTCCGCGTCGGGTGTGGTCACCATGCTGCAGCAGCTGTCCTTCGCACTCGGTGTGGCAGTGATAGGAAGCGTCTTCCTGGTGGCGCTCGGTCCGAATCCTGGTTCGACTGCGTACGGGCGAGCCTTGGATCATGCGTTGGCGTGGAATATCGGCCTTCTGACCGTCACCTTCGTCGCGGCGTTCGCGCTGCCTGCGCGGCTACGAGTGCGGGTCAAGGAGGCGGGGGCCGGCGCGTAGCTATGCGATTAGGGGCTCGCCTAGGCCTAGGGCGTCACCTCGATCGTCGCCATCATCCCCTTGTCTTCGTGCGACAGCAGGTGGCAGTGATACACGAACCTGCCGACCATGACCGGATCGGTGAACGGGACGATCACCTTCACCTCGCCGTGCACCGGCACGTTGACGATGTCCTGATAGCCCTCGAACGGTTGGCGCACGCGGTTCACCTCGGTCACCTGGAAGGGTGTCTGGTGGATGTGGAAGTCGTGCAGCTCGCCCGACTCGTTCCGGACGGTCCATTCTTCGATCGCGCCGAGCCTAACGCGGGCGTCGGTGCGGTTCGGGTCGAAGGTGCGGCCGTCGACGAAGAGTGTGTCGCCGTCGGCCGATTCGGAGAACACAATCGTGCGGCGACCCGTGATCTGGCCGCGTAGGTCGGTAACGGGGAGCAACCGCTTGGGAAGCGCGAGCGGCGGGACCGCGGCACCCTCCACGCGCACGGTCGCGAGCACGGCCCCTGAGTAATGGTTGCCTTGCGGCCCGGTGTCAAAGCCGGCGGTCCGGAGGACATAGGTACCGGGACCGGCCGCTTGCACGAGCACTTCCTCTCTCGCACCCGGCGGGAGAAGGAGCTGCTGCTTCGGCACCAGACGGACGAGGCGGTGACCGTCGCGCGCCACCTCGTAGAACCGGTGACCGTCGAGCGTGAGCAGGTAATACAAGTCCGCTCCGACATTCCCAATGCGCCACAGCTGCGTCTCGCCGGGACGGAGCGTAATCGTGGGATTGAGCGCGCCATTCACCGTGCGCATGGCGTCGTCGCCGATCCCGCGATGCACGATTTGCCCGCCCCCGACCTGCGCGTCCTTCAACAGCAGTACGTGCTCAGTCAAATCGCGCAGCTCCGGAAACGGATCGAGCAGCCCCTCGACGATCAGTGCGCCGGACATACCGTTTCTCACCTGCTCATCAGAGCGGCCGTGGGGGTGCGGATGATACCAATACAGTCCCGGTGCGTGGGTTGCAGGAATGTGGATCTCGTAGTCCTGCGCGCGGCCGGGTGCGACGTGCAGGAAGACGTTGTCGGAGGTACCGAGCGGCGAGACGGCTAACCCGTGCATGTGGAGGTTCGTGGCCTCGTCGAGCCCATTGACGAGCCGCAGTCGGACCACGTCGCCCGGCCGCACGCGTAGTGTCGGCGGGACATAGCTCCCGTTGTACACCTGCGCGATAACCCGCCTTCCCGCGACTTGCATCGCACCCCGCGCGGCGGTGAGGGTCAGGTGCAACACGCCGTCGTGGCTCGCCACGACGGCCGGGTCGTGAAACGTCTCACGCCGGACCGGGCCGGCATCATGCGCTTCGACGGCGGCGAGGAGCAGCGCCAAGAGGACGGTTGCCCGCACGTTCATTGCGCTCGGGCGACGCCCGCCAGCCGTTCCATCGCTCGGACGACCACCGAGAAGTCTTCATCACTGTGGGCGGCCAACTGCCGGGCGTGCTCCGCGGCGGCCACCTGCACGGCCGCCGCGGTCGCAGGCATCGGGACCGACAACTCCATGGCCGTCTCCACGATCAATCCGAAGTCCTTGAACATCAGCCGCAGCGCGAACGCCGCGGGGTAGTCGTCCTTGCGAGCGTTCTCGAGCTTGGCCTTCTGACTGGGCGAGACCACCGCGGTTTCGCCCAGCACCTCGAGGAACCGCTCGCGCGGCAGCCCGGCTTTCAGGCCGAGCGCGATCGCCTCGGCCAGCGCCTGGACCCCCAGCCCCAGCAGCGTGTTGACGCACAGCTTCACGGTCGCACCGGCGCCACTGGGCCCGAGGTAGAAGGTCTTGCTGCCCAGCACAGCGAGGATCGGCTGGCACTTCCTGTACACGTCCTCATCGCCTCCCACGAAGATCACGAGCTGTCCCTGCTCCGCTTGCACCGTGCTCCCGGAGACGGGCGCGTCGAGCACGCAGACGCCCTTGCCCCGCGCTGCTTCGTGCAGCCGGCGCGAGGTGCGTGGGCTCACGGTGCTCATGTCGACAATCGTCGACCCGGCGCGAGCAGCCGCCAGAACGCCGTCGGGCTCGAACATCACCTGCTCCACTGCAGCGTCGTTCGTGACGCTCGAGAACACGATGTCGACGCCGGCCGCGAGGTCTCGCGACGTCGCCGCGACCTTCGCGCCACGTTGCTCCAAGGGCCGCGCATTCTCCCGGCTCCGGTCGTACACAACCACGTCGTGGTGGGCCGCGAGTAACCGGCCCGCCATGCGACTCCCCATCGCTCCCAGTCCAATAAAGCCGACACGCATGGTCTCACCCCAGCCATTGTGGATTCTGGTACGTTCCATCGAAATGATGAGTCGTCTTGTACAGCTCGTACTTCCCGTCGCGCGCGGCCTGCGCCGTCCGGCCGAGCAGCGCGGCCACGGCCGCCTCGCTCAGCGGGCGAAAGCTGCGTGCCGCGTGCAGTGCCTGCTCGAGCACCACGAGCGAGTCGCAGCCCGTGATCACCACGCTGGTCGGCAGGCTCATGGCATAATGGAGGCATTCGACGGCCGTCACCGTACCGCTCAGCAGGACGAATGGATCGCCCAGAGGCTTCATTCCCAGCACGCCGATGTCCTGCTCGACCAGCACGGGCACGACCTGCTTCGCGAAGCTGTCGTAATGGGCATCCATCACGTTCAACGGCATCTGCACCGCGTCGAACCGGAACCCCTGCGCCCGCGCGGCTTCGAGCATCCGGAGGTGGATGACGGGACTCTTATGGCCGGTGAATCCGACGTAGCGGATCTTCCCTGCCTGCCGCGCCGCCATCACCGCTTCCACCGCGCCGTCCGTCCCGAATACACGCTCCGGATCCGTCATCCGGATCACCTCGTGGAATTGCATGAGGTCGATGCGGTCGGTTTGGAGCCGGCGCAGCGATTCGTCGATCTGCCGCGCCGCGGTCTCCTCGTTGCGACCGTCGATCTTGGTCATGAGAAAGGCCTTGTCGCGATAGCCGTCCCGCAGCGCCTGTCCCATGCGGAGTTCGCTCGCTCCACCGTTGTAATCCCAGCAGTTGTCGAGAAAGTTGATGCCGTTGTCGATGGCCGTGCGCACGATGCGGATGGTCTCCTGCTCGTCCGCTTGTCTTCCGAGATGGTAGCCGCCCACGCCGATCAGCGACACCATTTCTCCAGTCCGCCCAAGGCGACGGTAGGGAATCCCGTTGCGGACGTCGTTCGACTCTTTCCCAGGCTGTCGCAGGGCCATGCTCGCGAACTCCTCAGGGGCTCGCTGGTTGTTCAACGAACTACACGCGGGGAACGGGCCACCGTCGGGGCCGCCTTGCTGCCGCTCGGCGACGCAATCCGCGACCGGTCAGCTCAATCGGCCCGCCCACCGTCGTGCGGGATTCATCACTTCCCTGGCGCAGCCGTGAGCAGCAGCGCCGGGGTCTTGGCGCTGGCGCTCACCTGGAACCGGATCCACATGCCCGCCGCGCCGTGGCCCGGCACGCCACAGAAAATCAGATAGTCCCCGGCCGGTTGCGCCGTGAACCGCATCGTGTCCGTCGCCTCCGACACCAACCCCTGGTCCAGGCTGAGCGTGAACGCCCGCGGAATCGCGGGCGCCACGGACTGCACCGGCAGCGGCGTGCTGGGGTTGATGATTTCCGCGCTGTGCGGCAGCATCCCGTCGTGGTTGCGGAAGTCGATCTCGGTCTGCCATCCCACGGGCACCACGAACGTGAGTCCACCGTCCGAGAACCCGTTGAAGTTGAGCGCCCCGTTCAGGCCGGTGAGGCCGGCGATAAGCTGGAATCGCGCCGTCCGCGCGGCGGCGTTGAAGCTGAGCCACGTCGGGTCGATCGCCTGCTGCTGCGCGCGCGCGGACTGGGCGCCGAGCGGAATGACGACACCGACCAGGGCAATGATCGTCCCCACGGGCCCCACGATACGACATTCACACATCTCCGGGCTCCTGTCTGTGGTTGAGCAACGCACGCCGCTTGCACGCCACGTGCCAGTCGGCAGGCGACACGGGCCACGCACGGCAACTCCCTGCACCGCCGATCGTTGACCCGGGCGAGGGTGACATGCGCCAGTGCGGCGTCGGCGCGGTGAGGTGCGGACGTCCGAGCAGAAGTGCGCGGGAGCCGACAGGCGAGTAGAATGTTCCGCGAGATGGAGCGCACCTCATCGAGGTCGAACGGCCGCGCGCTTGCTCAGCCTCACGCTCTAGGGGCGAGCTCATGGTGCAGCATCCGCGTCGCGTCGCATCAGGGCGAGGGCGATGGCGCAGCCGCATGACACGACGCCGCTGACGACGAGGGGCAGCACCAGTGAGTGCCGGACCAGGAGCGCGCCTACCGCCGCCCCCAAGAACATGCTCAGAACAGACGCCACACGCCGCCACGCTCGCGGATTGGTACCGCCCGCGAGTGCCGAGTCCGCCGCGAGGCCCGTGAGCGTCAACGTGAGGACCGTGGTCGTGAGGTCAGGAAGTGCAATCTTCCGCACGGTGGCATTTCTCACCCCCATGGCGAACGCCGTCAGCACGATGACGCCGTAAACCGCGAACAGCGCCGCGCGAGTGCCGGCAACTGCTGCCAAGGCGGCAGCGAGCAGCAGCACAGCTTCCATCGTAAAAGCCGTAGCGACCCAGCGGTGTTGCGGACCGGCCCCGAGTCGCGCCGCCAGCCTTCCTCCAGCGACGGCACCGGCGAGAAATGCACCGAGGGAAACCGCCGACCGCGGGATCGACAGGCCCGGCGCGCCCACAACGGCGAACGCGAGGAACACGACGTTCCCCGTCATGTTCGCGGTGAACACGTGCCCGAGGGCGAGATAGCTGACGGCATCGATCAGCCCGGTTGCCACGGTCTGGACAAGCAGGGCTCTGGCAAGGCGTGTCTCGTGCGGTGGGGTCATCGTCCCCTCTCTATGAGGCGTGCGTCCCGAATTTGCGGCCATGCGCCCTCGCGCGGTAGAATCACCGCGACGTCAGAAGAAGGGGATTCCTGATCGCGACCTCTGGGTGGAAGGCGGGAGTATGTCGGACCTTAGGCTTCTCTGGCTGCACACCAAGACGTCGATTCGCGACTACACGGTGGCGGTACTGTCGACCGCCGTGGCCCTCGGCATCGCGCGGTGGCTGGATGTCCACCACGAAAGCGCTCCGGTCTCCTTGCTTCTGTGCGCCGTCATGCTCAGCGCGTGGCTCGGCGGGGTGGGCCCGGGCTTGCTCGCGGCGGCGCTCTCGGCCGCGGCGTTCGCGTACTACTTCGTGAATCCGATCCTTTCGCTGGCGGTGGCCGAACGAGACACCCCGCGCTTTGTCATCTTCGTGCTGGCAGCCCTCCTGGTCGGCTCATTGAGCGCTGCGCAACGCAGGAGCATGCAATCGCTTCGGAAGACGGAGCAGGCGCTGCGCGAGACGCAGGCATCCCTCGCGCACGTCACGCGGGTCATGACGATGGGAGAGCTGGCGGCCTCGATCGCCCATGAAGTCAACCAGCCGCTCGCCGGGATCGTGATCAACGGCAATGCCTGCCTCCGCTGGTTGGGGGGCAAATCGCCCAACCTCGCGGAGGCCCGCGAGGCCGCGCAGCGCATTATCCGCGATGGAACGCGGGCCAACGACATCATCACGCGGGTTCGTGCGCTCGCGCGCAAGACAGGCACATTGAGCGAACGCGTCGACCTCAACGAGGCGATCCGGGAGGTGATTGCGCTGTGCCAGGGCGAAGCGCGGAAGCACGGCGTGGCACTACGTACCCAATTGCCCGGCGATCTGCCGCCGGTGCGAGGCGACCGCGTGCTGATTCAGCAGGTGGTGTTGAATCTCGTTCTGAACGGGATCGACGCGATGAGCGACGTGCCAGACCGCCCGCGCGAGCTCGTGATCCACGCGCAGGGCGAGGCCGATCACGTGCGCGTGACGGTGCACGATTCCGGCATCGGGCTCGACCCGCAAGCCCTGGACCGGATCTTCGATGCGCTCTACACCACCAAACCCGGGGGCATGGGAATGGGGTTGTCGATCAGTCGCACCATCGTCGAGAATCACGGGGGGCGGCTAGCGGTCGTCAGCCAAGACGGCCCCGGTGCGACCTTCGAGTTCACGCTCCCGACGCACCGCTAGGATCGTTCATGCCGAGAGCTAAAGCCGCTGTGTTCGTGGTGGACGACGACGAGTCGGTCCGGGAAGCCTTGGGGGGCCTGCTCCGGTCGGCGGGGTACGCGGTCGAGACGTTTGCTTCGGCTCAGGAGTTCCTGGCCCGCCCACCGGCGGATCTGCCCGGCTGTTTGGTCCTGGACGTGGGGCTGCCGGACCTGAGCGGGCTCGACCTGCAGCAGCGGATGGCCGACATGAACAGGGAGATCCCGATCGTGTTCATTACCGGCCGTGGCGACGTGCCGACGTCGGTGCGGGCGATGAAAGCGGGAGCGGTCGAGTTCCTGACCAAGCCGTTCGGCGAGCGGGACCTCCTCGACGCCATCGGACAGGCGATCGACCGCGATCAGGTCGCCCGCCGGCTGTACGCTGAGCTGTCGGAGCTACGCCAGCGGCACGCCTCCCTCACGCCGCGTGAGCGCGAGGTGCTGGAGGGGGTGGTGTCCGGACTGCTGAACAAGCAGATCGCTGCCAAGCTGGGAACGAGGGAAGTCACCGTCAAGGTCCATCGGGGCCGGGTGATGCAGAAGATGCGGGCCGCCTCGTTGGCGGACCTGGTGAGAATGGCCGAGCGGCTGAGCATCCGGTACGCCAAGACGTGAGGGGAGCGAGCTATACCAAGGTCTAATACCCCGCGCGCCCTCTCGGTGGAATTTTGCGTCATGGCCGACCGTCCTCTGATCGCCGTCGTCGATGACGATGATTCCGTCCGCGAGTCCCTGAGCGGCCTCTTCCGGTCTGTCGGATTCGCCACGCGGGGATTCGCGTCGGGCGCCGCCTTCCTGCAATCCGATGATCTCCCCAGGACCGACTGCGCGATTCTCGATGTGCGCATGCCCGGGATGGGCGGTCTCGAGCTGCAGCGCCGCCTGGTCGCCAGCCATCCGGACGTGCCGGTCATCTTCATGACGGCGCATGACGACGCCCGGGCGCGCTCGCAAGCCTTGAGCTGCGGAGCGGCAGCATACCTCATCAAACCCTTCAGCGAGGACGCGCTCCTGGACGCCGTCCGTGCGGCGCTGGGCCCCACATGATCGCGAAAACAGCGGACACGCGTCATCCCGTGTGCGTCGTGGATGATGATGCGTCCGTGCGCGAGGCCGTGGGAAGCCTGCTGCGGTCCGAGGGGCTGAAGGTGGAGACCTTTGGATCGGCGCGGGAGTTCTTGGCCAGCCCGCGGCGTGATCCGCCGAGCTGTTTGGTCCTCGACGTGGAGCTGCCCGGGCTCTCGGGCCTCGATCTGCAGCAGGAGCTCCTCAAGGGAAATGCGCAGATCCCGATCATCTTTCTCACCGGCCACGGCGACATCCCGATGTCGGTGCGGGCAATCAAGTCGGGGGCGCTGGACTTTCTGACCAAGCCCGTAGACGCCGACCATCTGCTCGGTGCGATCGCGAAGGGCATCGCGCAGGACCACGGCGCACTGCAGTCCGGCGGGGTCGTCGGGACGTCGCAGTCCTGGCGCGATGTGCTGGGGCAAGCGGCGAAAGTGGCCCCGGCAGAGACCACGGTGCTCCTCAGCGGTGAGTCGGGAACGGGCAAGGAGGTCGTGGCGCACCTGATCCACCGCGGGTCGCGCCGCGCCGAGGGCCCGTTCGTCGCCCTCAACTGCGCGGCCCTGCCGGAGGCGCTGCTCGAGTCGGAGCTGTTCGGGTACGAGAAGGGCGCCTTCACCGGGGCCGTGGCGGCGCGGGCGGGCCGGCTCGAGCAGGCCGCCGGCGGAACGCTATTTCTCGACGAAGTCGGGGAGATGAGCCCGGCGGTGCAGGCGAAGTTCCTGCGCGTCCTCCAGGAGCGCGAATTCCAGCGCCTCGGCGGCACGCGGATGCTCAAGGCCGACGTGCGCGTCGTCGCGGCGACGAATCGCGACCTGCAAGTCGCCATGACCAGGGGCGCGTTTCGCGAGGATCTCTATTATCGCCTGCATGTATTCGCGATCCACTTGCCGCCGCTGCGCGATCGCCCGGAGGACATCCTCCCGCTGCTCGAGCACTTCGTGCAGGAGCTCGGGCCGGTGGTGCTCGGGCGGCCGGCCGCGGGGATCTCGCGCGAGGCGCGCGAGCACTTCCTGGCCTACGCGTGGCCGGGCAACGTGCGCGAGCTGCGCAACGCGGTAGAGCGGGCGTTGATTCTCTGCGAAGGGGGCCTGATCAATCCCGAGCATCTGCCCTGGCACGCCGAAGCGGCGAGGAGCGCGCCCCAGCCGTTGCCCTCGGTTGCCGAGCCGGTAGTCGGGAATTTCCCGGCGAACGGGGTGGACCTCGAGGCGATGGAGCGCACCCTCATCGAGCGCGCGCTCAAACAGGCCGGCCAGAACAAGGCCAAAGCGGCCAGGCTGCTCGGCCTCAGCCGCAGCAAGCTCTACTCACGCATGGAACGGTTCCGGCTCGCGTAGGTGACGAGCGTCTGTGTGGCTTGGAGTACGTTCCATCGCATGGCCGACCTATCCCAAACGGGAGTTTGGAAATGCGGGAACTTCCCCTGGTGGCAATTAGTGCCGTATTGACGGCGACGGCCCCCCTTGCCCAAGTCCAGCCTTTCCCCACCGGCTTCAAGACCCAAACGATTACCACCAACGGTACGCGGATCTTCGTGCGTGTCGGCGGGCACGGGCCGGCGGTCGTGCTGCTCCACGGCTTTGGGGAGACGGGCGACATGTGGGCGCCGCTTGCCGCCCGACTGGCGCACGACCACACCGTGATCGTGCCGGATCTGCGCGGCATGGGGCGCTCCTCCCATCCCGCCGGTGGCTACGACAAAAAGACCCAAGCCGGCGACGTCGCCGGCATCCTCGAGGCGCTCAAGGTCGACAAGGTCGAGCTCGTTACGCACGACATCGGCAACATGGTCGGCTACGCGTTCGCCGCCGAACAGCCCGAGCGCGTGACGAAATTCGCCCTCCTCGATGCGCCCATACCGGGCGTGGGTCCCTGGGAAGAGATCTTGAAGAGCCCGCTCTTATGGCATTTCCATTTCGGCGGCCCGGATATGGAACGCCTGGTGAAGGGGCGCGAGCGGATCTACCTGGATCGCTTCTGGAACGAGTTCTCGGCCAATCCCAAGAAGTTCGACGAAGCCTCACGCCGGCACTATGCCAGGCTGTACGCCCTTCCCGGAGCGATGCATTCCGGCTTCGAGCAGTTCAAGGCCTTCGATCAGGACGCCGTCGACAACAAGGCGTTCCTCGCCAAGGGCATGCTGCCGATGCCGGTGCTGGCCGTGGGTGGTGAACAGTCGTTCGGCCCGACCATGGCGGTCGTCATGCGCGCTGCCGCCACTAACGTTCAGGAGCTCGTCATCCCCCAGTCCGGGCACTGGTTGATGGAAGAGCAGCCGACAGCCACCGTCACCGCCATCGTGGACTTTCTCCAATGACCAAGAACGTCGCGGCGCTCGATCCCTGGCCGGACCTGCCGCTCGAGGCATGGAAGGACACGTACGCCACGCTCCACATGTGGACGCAGATCGTCGGAAAGACCTGCCTCGCGCTCGCTCCGCCGCAGAACCACTGGTGGCACATCGCCCTCCGCGTCACTGCCCGGGGCCTCGCGACCGGCCCCATGCTCTACGGGTCCCGCACGCTCGACGCGGAGTTCGACTTCATCGAGCACGAGCTCGTCCTCCGGACAGGCGAAGGAGCGGTGCAGAAGATCGCGCTGCGCCCCCAATCGGTGGCGGAATTCTACCGGGCGTATCTCGCCGCACTCAAGAAACTGGACGTGCACGTAAAGCTCTGGCCCGTTCCGGTCGAGGTGGAGCAGCCGATCCGCTTCACGGCCGATGAAACGCACGCATCGTACGATCCGGAGTATGCCAATCGGCACTGGCGCATCCTGGTCCAGGCGGATGACGTGCTCAGGCGGTTTCGCGCACCGTTTCTCGGGAAATGCAGTCCGGTGCACTTCTTCTGGGGCAGCTTCGACCTCGCGGTGACGCGGTTCTCGGGGCGGCGTGCCCCCGAGCGTCCGGGGGCGGACCGCGTGACTCGGGAGGCCTATTCTCACGAGGTGATCAGCGCCGGGTTCTGGGCCGGAAGCGGGGCCGTGCAAGAGGCGGCGTTCTACGCGTATGCCGCGCCCGAGCCGGCGGGCCTGCGGGACCTGGTCCCGCAGCCCAGCTCCGTGTACTACCATCCGCCGATGGGGATATTCATCCTGCCCTATGCCGCGGTGCGCACCGCCACGTCGCCGGTCGACGCGCTGCTGGCGTTCCTCCAGAGCACCTACGACGCCGCGGCGGACCTCGCGCATTGGGACCGGGAGGCGCTCGAGCGCCCGGCGACTAGCGGCGCTCCGCCGCCCGTAGCCCCAACACGCCGTTGATCCATCGCACCAGCGGCAGCATCAGCCGAAAATCGCTTTCGAGCAGCGCCGGCAGTCGCGCGCTCACCGCCTGAGCGTCGGTCAGCCCTCGGCCCATCACGAACGATTGGAACTTGAGCCACCGGGCGGCCGGGTGATCCGGCGCAAAGCCGCGCGGCACGCGCCGCAGCACGGCCTCTTCCGACATGCCGCCGAACCGCCGCACCAGCCGCCGGTCGGTGGCAATCTTGCCGATGCGTTTCGGGTCCTCGGCGATGGCCTCGCGTAGCTTGAGGAGAGCGCCCCGCGGCGGCATCCACATTCCGCCCCCGACGAACGAGTCGCCCGGGGCGATCTGAAAGTAGAACCCGGCGCCCGCCCCCTGGCTATCGGCCTCGCGCCCTACGGCGCGCGAGCCGTCCCGGTGATAGAACCAGCACGATGCGTGGGTCTTGTAGGGAGACTTGTCGGGTGAGAACCGGATGTCTCGGTAGATACGGAACATCGAGCGCTTGGGCTCGCCGATGATTTCGGGTGCGAACCGCGTCAGCCGGACGTCCATCTCCTCGATTAGCTCACGCATCGGCTGCTTCACCTGCGCTTCGTAGTCGGCGCGGTGGGCCTCGAACCACGCCCGGTCGTTGTGGCGCTTGAGGGCGCTCAGAAAGGTCAGCGTCGCCGTCGAGAAGACCATGGCGGTTCGCATTGTCATCGCAGGCGCTGACTGACGGCCATGATGTTTCCCTCGCTGTCCTTGAACCACGCGGTCTTGGCGCCGCCCCCGGTGGCGATGCTGTTCTGCATCTTGATCCCCGGCATGTCGTATTCTTCGAAGACCACGCCTCGGGCCTTGAGCTCGGCCACCTCCGCCTCGACGTCGGCGACCTGCCAGAACGCCTGGCTGGCCTTCGAGGTGCCTGCATTCGGAGTCGGATACATGAAGACGTCGGCCCCGCCGCCTCGGTAGATCACGCCGCCGCCGTACTGCTCCCCGGGCTTGAATCCCAGGGTCTCCTCGTAGAACTTCCTCGCCCGCTGGAGGTTGGAAACGGGGATATAGGCGCGCAGCGGTGCATTGCTCAGCATCGGGAGCTCCTCGGGGTTATCGTGTGTTAGAATAATTCGACTTCAAGTTCCACCACTAGAGGCATCCATGACGACTCAGCTGGCCCCCGCCCCCGCCCCCGCCCCGGCCCCGGCGTCCGACACCACCGCCCGTCGCGACCACATCTATCCGACGCTCACTGCGGCGCAGATCGCCAGGCTCGCCGCGCACGGGCGCCGGCGCCGGGTCGAGCCGGGCGAGGTGCTGATGCCGGCGGGCGAGCCCGTAACCCGCCTGTTCGTCGTCTTGGAGGGCCGGGTCGAGGGCGTCCGTCCGTCGACCACGGGCGATGCCCTCGTGGTATCGCTCGACCCCGGGATGTTCACCGGCGAAGTCACCATGCTGTCGGGCCGCCATGGGCTCGCGCAGATCCAGGCCGCGTCGGCCGGCGAGGTCATTGAGGTCGGTCGCGACGACTTGCTCGCGCTCATCCAGGCCGACGGCGAGCTGAACGAGATCTTCATGCGCGCCTTCATCCTGCGTCGGGTGGAGCTGATCAACCGTGGAGTGGGCGACGTCGTGGTCCTCGGGTCGAGTCACTGCCAAGGAACGCTCCGCATCCGGGAGTTTCTCACCAGAAACGGGCACCCGTACACGATGGTCGACCTCGACAACGACGCCGGCGTCGAAGAGCTGCTCGGTCGCTTCCAGGTGAGCGCCGCCGACGTGCCCGTGGTGATTTGTCGCGGCGACGTCGTGCTCCGAAACCCGAGCCCTCAGCAGATCGCCGACGCGCTCGGCTTCAACGACGCGATCGAAAAGACCCACGTCCGGGACCTGGTCGTCGTCGGTGCGGGACCGTCCGGGCTGGCGGCGGCGGTGTACGGCGCGTCGGAGGGACTGGACGTCCTGGTCGTGGAGTCGACGGCGCCCGGTGGCCAGGCCGGCTCGAGCTCCCGGATCGAGAACTACCTCGGCTTCCCGATGGGGATCTCCGGCCAGGAGCTGGCGAACCGGGCGTTCACGCAGGCGGAGAAGTTCGGTGCTCAAGTGATGATCGCCAAGGCCGCGACGAAGCTCGCCTGCGAGCGCAGACCGTACGCCCTCGAGATCGGCGACGGGCAGCGGCTGCCGGCGCGCGTGGTGATCATCGCGACGGGCGCCGAGTATCGGCGGCTTCCGATCGACAACCTGCCGCGGTTCGAAGGCGCGGGGGTGTACTACGCCGCGACCACCATGGAAGCGCAGCTGTGCGCCGAGGAAGAGGTCGTCGTCGTGGGCGCCGGCAACTCGGCGGGCCAGGCCGCCGTCTTCCTCGCGCAGACCGCCGGGCGTGTGCACATGGTGATCCGGTCGGGGGGACTGGCCGATACCATGTCCCGCTACCTGATCCGTCGCATCGAGGACCATCCGGCCATCGTCCGTCATGTGCACTCGGAAATCGTGAGCCTCGAGGGGAACGGTCACCTCGAGCGGGTGGGCTGGCGCGACAACGCGAGCGGTCGCGTCGAAACGCACGGAATCCGGCACGTCTTCACCATGACGGGCGCGGTGCCGGGCACTCGCTGGTTGGCCGGGTGCATGGCGCTCGACGCCAAGGGGTTCATCAAGACGGGACCGGATCTGTCGGCCGACGACCTGGCCGCGGCACGCTGGCCGCTCGCCCGCCCTCCCCACCTGCTCGAGACGAGTCTGCCCGGGGTATTCGCGATCGGCGACGTCCGCGCCGGGAGCTTGAAGCGCGTGGCTTCGGCCGTAGGCGAGGGATCGATCGCGATCGCCGCGGTGCATCAGGTGCTGCACGAGTAGGATCTCCGTGGCGCTGCTCACTCCGCCCGTCGGCCCGCGCGACCACGCCCTGGGAGCAGCGGATGCCCCGGTGACGCTCGTGGAGTACGGTGACTTCGAGTGCCCGTTCTGCGGCCGCGCCTATCCCGAGTTGAAGCAGGTGCTGCGGCGGCTCAAGGGCAAGATTCGGTTCGTGTTCCGGCATTTTCCCCTGAGTGCGGAGCACCCGCACGCCCAACACGCCGCGGAGGTCGCCGAGGCGGCCGCCGCGCAAGGGAAGTTCTGGGAGATGCACGATCTCTTGTACCAGCGGCAGGCGGCGCTCGCCGACGAGGATCTGGTGCGGTACGCGCGCGAGCTGGGGCTCGACGCGGAGCGAGTGCGGCGCGAGCTGCTGGCGCACGTGCACGCGGCCCGGGTCCGGGAGGACGTCGTGAGCGGCGCCGAGAGCGGTGTGAGCGGCACGCCCAGGTTCTTCATCAACGGTCGTCGCCACGAGGAGCCGGGCGACGTCAAGACGCTCGCCGCGGCGCTGCGGCACGCCCTCTAGCCAGGAGCAACGAGTATGGACCGGTACGACGAAGAAGCCGAGCAGCGCTCGGCGGCGGTGGCGGAAGTCGCGGCCCGACTGCGCAGTCGCGGCATCGCGGTGACCGGCGCCGAGCGGCCCGAAGAGCTGGCGGATCTGCTCTCGGCCGTGGAGCGCTTCGAAGCGACGGTCGAAGCGCACGGGGGAGACCTGATGGTCGACGACTTGAAGAGCGCCCAGCCCGACGATCGCCACTTCGTCGTGCCCCGGCGCGCGCACGCCGAGCCCGTGCGGACCTACATCCGCCGCATCGACGAGGCGACGGCGCAGCTGCACCGCCATCCGCGGCAGCCCGACCGATAGACGTAAGGTGACGGGTCAGGGCCTCCGCGGCGCCGGGGGCGCCTGGTTCATGAGCAACCAGTACAGCCCGAGCTGCTTGGCCGCCTGGGTGAATTCTACGAAGTCCACCGGTTTCCGTACGTAGCTGTTGGCGCCGAGGCTGTACCCCTCGATCACGTCGCGCTCCTCGTCGGAGGAGGTGAGGATGACGACCGGCAAGAGTCGGGTGCCCTCGTCGGCCCGGATGCGCTGCAGCACCTCCATCCCGTTGACCTTGGGCAGCTTGAGGTCGAGCAACACCACGGCTGGTAGCTCCGGGTCGGCGCGCCTGCCGCCCACCGGGCCGAAGAGATACTCGAGCGCTTGTGCCCCGTCCGGGGCCACGACGACGTCATTCGTGATGTTGTGACTCTTGAGCGCGCGCAGCGTCAGGGCGACGTCATCAGGGTTGTCTTCCACCAGCAAGATCTTTCCCGGGTTCACAAGAGCCTCCAGGCCCGCGGGGAGTGGGTCGTCACAGAGTGAAGTAGAACGTCGCTCCCTGATCGACGGCGCCTTCCGCCCAGATCCGTCCGCCGTGCCGGTTGATGATGCGCCGCACGGTGGCGAGGCCAATGCCGGTGCCCTCGAATTCAGCGGCGGAATGCAGACGCTGAAACACGCCGAACAGCTTGTCCGCGTACTTCATGTCGAAGCCGGCGCCGTTGTCCCGGACCATGAAGGCCCGCCCTCCATTCTCCTCGACGGATCCGAACTCGATCCGGGGCCGCGCCTGTTTCGCGGTGTACTTCCAGCTGTTCCGGAGAAGATTGTCGAGGACCACGCGCAGCAGCCGCGGGTCGCCCTGCGCCTTGAGGTGCGGGGCGATCGCGAATTCCACCAGCCGTTCCGGGGTCGCCCGTTGCAGCTCGGCCGCGATGTCCCGCGCCAGGTCGCTCAAGTCCACCGGCTCGGCCCGGATCTCCGCGCGGGTGACCCGCGCCAGCTTGAGCAGGTCGTCGATCAGGATGCCCATCCGCTGGGTCGCGGCGCGTACTCGCCGCAGCGAGTCCTGCCCCGCCTCGCCCAGCTGCGCGGCGTAGTCTTCCAGCAACACTTGACTGAACCCGTCAATGCTGCGCAGCGGTGCGCGCAGGTCGTGCGAGACGGAATAGGCGAACGCGTCCAGCTCCGTGTTGGCGGCGAGGAGCTGCGCCGAATTGTGCCGCAGCGCCTCGTTGCGCTCCTCGAGCTCACCCGTCCGCTCTGCAACCCGCTGCTCCAGGCCCTCCTTGCTCTCTCGGAGGGCGCGGTTCTGGTCCTCGATGCGGCCGAGCATCTGGTTGAACGCGTCCGTCAGCACCCCCAATTCGTCCGCGCCGAGCTCGGGCGCCCGCACGGAGTAGTCCTGCCGGGTGGACACGGCCTTGGCGGTCTCAGCCAGCGCCAGGAGGGGCTGCGAGATCGTCCCCTGCAGCATCCGGGACAAGAGGTACGCCGCCAGCAACGCGACGGCCAGCACGGCCAGGCCGATGATGCCGGAGAGCCGAAACGTGTCGTAGATCGCCTTGAGATCGGACGCGAGGTACAGCGTGCCTAGGCGCTGGCTGCCGGCTTCCTCCACCGGCTGGAACCCCATCAGCAGCCCGTGCTCGAAGCGGTATCCATCGGCCCCCGGCGCCGCCGGGACGGCGTCGCCGGCCACGTTCGCCGGATACGCGGCAAACACGTGACCGCGCTTGTCGTACAGGACCGCGGCCACCATGTGCGGGTCGACTCGCAGGGCAGAAAGGAGCTCCCGGGCATCCGCCTCATTCGCAAAGGCCAGCGAGGCGGTGCTGTTCGCGGCGATGATCCGAGCGCGGAGCGACAGGGCGTCGATCGTTCTCTGCCGTAACGACCAGTACTGGTATCCCGCGAATGCGGCGGTCGTGAGCAACAGCACCAGCCCACTGATCAGCACCAGCATCGCCGTCAGCTTCTGCTGAATCGGCCAGTCGCGCAGCGCCATCTCAACGCCCGGTGGGAGTGATGACCTCGGCCACCCGCAACAGCTTGGAGCTTATCGTCAGGCGTGCCGCTTCCGCCGGCTGGGGGTTGATCTGGAGCCGGATACGGCTTCGGTCCGTCACGAAGCGAATCATGCCTCCCCGTTCGGCAAATCGGTCGGCGTCACTCACCGTGAGGATCGGCCGGTTCTTGAGGCGCGCGAGGATCTCCTCCGGCTGATCTCCCACCGGCCGGCTGATGAACAGGATGTCGCACCGCGAGATCTCGTCCACTCGTTGATAGCGACGGACCGCGAAGGGCCGCGGTCCCCGATGTTCCCCGCGCACGGTGGCATCGAGGAAATCGCCGAACGGGTCGCTGCCCAGAATCCCGATGACCAGCGGCGCCTGCGAGTCGGGAACGGCTTCAGGCGGCCAATCGACGAATTGCGCGAAGTTGAACAGGAAGACGGCCTTCACCTGGGCTTCGGAGGCCTTCGCCGCCTGCGCCCCGAGGCGGGCGGCGCAAACCAGCAGCAACGCGGCGGTGAACCTCAAAAGTGCCATGCCAGCGCCCCATATACGCCACGCTCGATCTCCCGACGCGTGGGCCCGGGTGCGCCGAACTCCACGTGACGATCGTGCAGCAGATTCTGCCCCACCAGCGATAGATCGAGGTTCGTCATCGGCTGCCAACTGAGCGTGGCATTCAGCTCGGCATACGCCGGGACCTGCTGATTGCTGATATCGTCGATCGCGCGCAACCCGGCGTCGAGTCTCAGGTCAGCGGGCAGATCGACCGACGACCACACAAAGAACTGCCGATCGGGCGTGTGGGACTCCGAAGCGCCCCGGGACCTGTCCGTGCTGCCGGGGTTCGGCCAGATGTGGACCCGCAGCTCCGTGTACCCGGCGCGCAGGCGCCAGCGATCGGTGACTCGATAATCAGCGGTCAGCTCCGCTCCGTAGGATTCGCCGTCCTGTCCGTTGCCGATGACGATGGGGGTCGCTGCCGGCGGGTTGGTCTGCTCCAGGCTGCGGAGCCCGTGGTAGCGGCTGTAGAACGTCGCCACCGACAGCGCGAGGGATCCCTCCTGGTGACGGTATCCCAACTCATACGCAAGCTCTTCCTCCGAATGGAAGCCCGGACCGCCGGCGAGGAAGTAGGGCGGTTGGGCCGGGGCGAAGAGCTCCCGGTCGATTCGCGACGGCGAGCGCAGCGCCCGCGAAACCGCCGCCCAGGCCGTCCCGGACGAGCTGAGCCTCCAGTTCACGCGGCCGCTTGGCTGGACCTCGAAGCCGACATAGTCGTTGTGCTCGATCTTGGTGCCGAGTGCAACGTACAGCCGGCTGGGAACGAGCGCGACCTCGTCCTGGACGAACCCGGTGAACCACTGTCGCGCGACGCCCGGTGGCAGGAAGGCCAGCATGGAGCTGTTGGCGACGCGATCGTTGATCAGGCGGTAGCCCAGTCCCCACACGATGTCATGACGTGCGCCCAAGCGGGTAGCGTGTTGCAGATCGACGTCGTAGGTGTCCAGATCTTCCCCGAACGTCCCCGGAATGTCGCGATGGGTGCGGTCATAGTAGAGCTGGGCTGCGAGACTCGACGTTTCGGAGATCGTGTGCGACCACTTCGCCATGACGTTGCCGCCGCTGACCGCGATGTCGGCAGCTGTGGGCTGGCCGATGCGGCCATCGTACAGATCGCCTTGCAGGGTGGCGCGGTTCACGTTTGACGCGTCCCAATCCATGCGGAACCCACCCTGCCACAGGTGCCAGTCGTCGGCGGCGTCCTGGCCACTGGGCAACGCCGTCGCATCGCGACCAAACGCTCTGCCGTAGATCCGAGCCCGAACCGTCGACCCCAGCGTCCCTCCGTAGCGGACGGTTCCGAAGCCGTGCTGCTCGGTCCCGCCGCCGCCCGACAGCAGCACCCCTTGCGTGTCCTTGGCGTCCTTTGTGATGACATTGATCACGCCGTTGACGGCGTTGGCTCCCCACAGCGTGGCCCCGGGCCCGCTGATGACCTCGATCCGGTCGATGTCCGCGAGGGGCACCTCCTGCACATCCCAGAATACGCCGGAGAAGAGCGGTGTGTAAACCGTGCGTCCATCGATCAGCACGAGGAGCTTGTTGGCGGTGGTGCCATTGAAGCCGCGCGCACTGATGGCCCATTGGCGCGAATCGACCTGCGCGACCTGCAAGTTGGTGGCGAGGCGCAGT
>Ga0209689_1000608_pt1 | contig 25332 bp, 24 predicted proteins | sample GraSoiAngelo_149_FD_187119 | JGI IMG/M metagenome (GOLD analysis project Ga0209689, IMG submission 187119) | Grasslands soil microbial communities from the Angelo Coastal Reserve, California, USA - 14_1009_09_30cm (SPAdes) (version 2) | ecosystem: Environmental > Terrestrial > Soil > Grasslands ... | reverse complement strand
GTCTCGATCACGCCGACCTGGTCCGCCAGCAGCGTGAGCGCGGGCTGCGGCAGCAGCGGGACCTGCACACCGAGCGCGACGGGCACCTTCACGGTGAGCGCGACATCCGGCGAGATCGTCGGAACGGCCACGCTCAACGTCAACGCCAGCGGCACCGGCACGGGCGGACCGGAAACGACCGGCGGTATCACCACGGTCGGCGAAACTGAGCGTCCCGGGGTCGCCACCACCGGTGGTAGCGGCGGCACCGGCGGCAGCGGCGGCACCGGCGGCAATACCCTCTCCACACAGATCGTCTGCGTCAGCAACGCGCTCCTGGAGGTCATCTTCAACGGAGCCACGCTTCTCTCCCGGACACCGATGGGTGTCGCCTGTGGGACGACAACGGGTGCCGGCGGCACTGGTAACGCCGGCAACAGTGGCAACAACAGCAACGCGGTCGCCGGACAGGAGAGCGGCCCGACGGGCGCCCTTCCCGCTCAGGTCATGGCACCGCTCGGCCAAGCCCTCGCGAACATCGCGAACCTTCCCTCGACGGCGACGGGGTCGGGCGAGCCGATCGGTATCGGCGTTGCCGGCCTCGCGCTCATTGCCGCGGGACTCATCCTCTTGCGGCGGCGGCACGCCACGATGCGCTAGTCCCCGGACCGATCAAACGGTCCAGCCTTGCGCACGGAGGGGCTCCCTGAGGGAGCCCCTCCGCGTGCGTGAACCTTGCTGCGGGGCGTCGAGGAACGGGGACTCGCTACGCGTCTAGGACTTCTTGCGCGAGCTCGTGCGCTTTCGCGACCCCTTCGTCTCGCCCTTCTGGCGGCGCGTCTTGTTCGTCGTCGCGGCGGCGATGCGCTCCGCGACCTTGTTCGAACGGCCGCGTGCTGTCTCGCTGCGCTTGATGTGCTCGTACTGACGCTTCCGCTTGGCGCTCTTGACCCCACGTGGCGGCATGGCTGCCTCCTTCTTTTGTGGACGCGGTCTCGCTGGGCCGACCCCTGGCCGCTCGGCATGAATGGCCGGCTCGCCGCGTTTCTGAGGAAAAGCCCGCAAAATTGAGGCCAGCGAAAACAACCGAGGAGCCGCCATGACCATCCAGCAGCGCGAGGTCGAGCACGTCCACCTGCCGGAGGACGACGAGGAGGTCCGCCGGCCCGACCTCGTCCGACATCGCGAGCTCACCCCCGAGCAGTGGAACCGGTTCGAGGGCTACGTCGCCGAGATGTTCGGCGCGTTCGGCATGCGCCCGGACACGCCGGGTACAAAAGACACACCACGCCGCTTCGTCCGCGCCCTCTACGACGCGACCGAGGGCTACGAGGGCGATCCCAAGATCCTCACGGCGTTCCCGACCGAGTGCAAAGGCGGGCCGAGCTGCCACGTGAACCAGATCGTCGAGGGGCCGATCCCCTTCTTTGCGCTCTGCGAGCACCACGCGTTTCCGTTCTACGGCGAGACCTACGTGGGGTACGTGGCGCACGAGCAGATCATCGGCATCTCCAAGCTCACACGCCTCGTGCGCGTGTTCGGCAAGCGCTTCACGGTCCAGGAGCGCATGGGCGACGAGATCGCCGACACGCTGCAGGCGCTGATCAGCGCCCACGGCGTGGCCGTCTCGATCGAGGCGCATCACCTCTGCACGCAGATGCGCGGCGTGCGCGAGCTCCACCCGAAGACGCGCACCGTCGTGTGGCGCGGGGAGTACGCCGAGAGCCCGCAGATGCGGAACGAGTTCTTCCACCTCACGGGGGCCCGCAGCGGCTGAGCCGGTCCTCGTCCCGCTGCTCGAACGGAGCGACGGGACGGTCCTGCCGCTGCCTCCGGGGCTGGCCCGCCGCTATGGCGGCGAGCTCCGCTTCCCCCCGGCGGACCGGCCCTGGGTCTTCGCGAACTTCGTTACGACGATCGACGGCCTTGTCTCGTTCGCGCTGCCCGGCCGCTCGCAGGCGAGCCTGGTCAGCCTTGGCCATCCCGCAGACCGGTTCATCCTCGCGCTCCTTCGCGCCTGCGCGGATGCGGTCATCGTCGGCGCGGGGACGCTCCGCGAGGAACGCAAAGCGCTCTGGACGGCGGAGGAGGTCGTGCCCGAGCTCGCCTCGGACCTCGCGTCACTGCGCGCCGCGCTCGGCAAGCCACCGCACCCGCTCCTCGTCTTCGTGACCGCGAGCGGCAACGTCGACCTCAGGCTGCCCGTCTTCGCGACCGGGGAGCCCGTCCTCGTGATCACGACGACCGAGGGCAGCGCGCGCCTTGAGAAGCCGCCGGCGGGTGTCGACGTGCAGGCGCTCGAGCGGGCGCCGCGCGCACGCGAGATCGTCGACCTCGTGGCGCAGCAGACGAAGGGCCGCCTCCTCCTCACCGAGGGCGGCCCCGCCGTCCTCGGCCAGTTCCTGCGCGACCGGATGCTCGACGAGCTCTTCCTCACGCTCGCGCCGCAGCTCGCGGGGCGGTCGGCGGAGGAACGGCGGCTCGGGCTGGTCGAGGGGATCGCCTTCGACCCCGACGACGCCCCGCGGACCGAGCTGCTCTCGGTGCGGCGCGCCGACGACCACCTCTTCTTCCGCTACCGGATCCGCCGCTAGCCCTTGAAGCGCACCTCGAGTCGGCCGTTGCCCGCGACGCGCGACTCGAAGTGCGGCTCGCCGAACGTCGCCGGGCCGCCGCGTGCGCTCGCGTCCTTCACGCAGAACCGCGAGCCGTGCCAGGGACACTGGATCTCGCAGCGGTCCTTGCCCACGAACTTGCCCTCGTTGAGCGGGCCGCCGGCGTGCGTGCAGGTGTTCCCCATCACGTACACGGAGCCGTCGAGCGAGACGATGAAGAGGTCGACGCCGCTCTTCGTCTTCGCGACGACGGGCTTGCGATCCTCGAGCGACGCCGCGGTGACCTCGGTCGGCTCCCATTTCTCGGGGACCTCGCTCCAGGCCTGGCGGTTCACCTCGGTGCCGAAGCCGAACGTCATCTCGCCGCCGAAGTAGCTCGCGAAGAGCATGAGCAGCCATGCGACGGTCGAGATGACGATCGCGCTCGCGCGGGCGTCGCCGGCCGCGCCGACCCGCAGCCAGAGCGACAGGAGGAAGCCGACGCTCGCGACGGTCATGAGCAGGCCATGGAAGATGCCGTTCCGGCGCTCGGTGTCATACGTCTCGTTCCAGTCGGTGAAGCCCGAGAGGATCGAGCCGAGCGAGGTGACGAACGAGACGACGAGGACGAAGTCCGCGGCGCGGAGGAGCCCGGGCTCGTCCGTCGCGACGTAGAGCACGTCCAGCGCGACCATGGCGGTGTACCCGCCGATCGTGAGGTCCGTGACCGCGGGATGGAGCGGATGGTGGAGCGGCCACGTGCCGTGGAGGAGGTCCTTGAGCGGATGCGTGCCCGGCACCTTGTAGAAGCCGCCGACGATGGCGCCGAAGAAATTCGCGAACGGATCGAGCCAGCCCCAGCGTTTGACGAGGTCGTGACCCAGCGTGTTGCGTCCCCCGCTCACCGCGCGCTCCTTTTGCGTTGTGGAAACCGGCGTCCGCCCGATCCACGGGCAGCATGCGGCGCGCCAGCCTAGAGCGTCGGGCTCACCTCCGCGTCGCGACCAGGTGCGCCTCCAGCCGGATCATGTCGACGACGGTGAGGACCTAAGAGTCTGCTAAGGGACGGCGCGTCTTAGCGCCGTCTCATGCGAGTGGCCGGGGCCGATGGTCTCCTTGACGCATCACACGGATCGTCGCCGCCACGCTCTCGCGGCTCGCCGTTTCGGCGAGCGCCGACCTCGCCTATCCCCTCGCCCAGCTGCCGACGCTCGGCGCGATGGTGATCCCGATCGCGGTCGCGCAGCTCGTCGCGGTGCGCATCCGGAGCGCACGCTGATCGCCGACCGCCGGAGCGCGGCCGCGGGCGGTCTCCGCGCGCCGGCGTGGCTCCTCAAGGCCGGCTCCGTCTGTACCGCGCTCGTCGTGTTCGCGGGCGGGATGGGCTACGCGACCTCGCACGCGTACAGCGCGAGCGCCCCGCTGCAGCCGCCGGTCGCGAAGGCCCCGCCCACCGCGACGCCCTCCGTGGGGCCGGTGACGAACGCGCGGACTCGCGGGCGCCAGACGACGGTCCTGCCGCAGGCGACGATCGCGCCGAGCCTGCGCACGACCGGGCGCCAGCCCATCACCACGACGCACCATTCGTAGAAGCCGGCGCGCCCATCTAGGCGCGCACGCCGCTCAGCCGCAATCTGAACCGCGCGCCACCGTCCGGCGGATCCTCGAACGTCACCGAGCCGCCGTGCGCCTCCGCGACCTGTTTCACGATCGAGAGCCCGAGGCCCGAGCCCGGCATGTGGCGAGCGCTCGCGGCGCGCCAGAAGCGGTCGAAGACGCGCGGGCGGTCCTCAAGCGCAATGCCCGGGCCGTGGTCGCGTACCGAGACCTCGCCGCTGCGCACGCTCACCTCCACCGTCGCGCCGGCCGGGCTCCATTTCGCGGCGTTGTCCACGAGGTTCGTCACCGCGCGGAGGATCCGCGAGCGCACGCCGCGCACGCTCGACTCGGTCGCCTCCACGACGACACGCACCTTGGGGTACCGGAAGCGCACCGCGTCGGCGGCCTCGGCGGCGATCTCGTCGAGGCGCACGTCCTCGATCGGGAGCGGCGCCTCCTCGTCGCGCGCGAGGTCGATGAGGTCGGCGACGAGCGTCGAGAGCCGCTCCATCTGCGCCACGAGGTCGTGGAGCAGCTGCGTGCGATCGTCTTCGTCGGTCGGCTGCCCGCGCTCGAGGAGCTCGAGGTTCGTGCGCAGGCTCGTGAGCGGCGTGCGCAGCTCGTGCGACGCGTCGGCGACGAGCTGGCGCTGCGAGCGGAGCGACATCTCGAGCGCGGCGAGCATCCCATCGAAGCTGCGCGCGAGCCGCCCGAGCTCGTCGTTCGCGCGCGCGCCGACGCGGCGCGTGAGGTCGCGCGTGCGCGTCACCTCTTCGACGGTCTCCCCCAGGCGCGCGACCGGCGCGAGCACGGCCCGCGCGACGAGCGCGCCGAGCGCGGCGGCGACGAGGACACCCGCGAGCGCGATCTCGATGAGGCGCACCCGGGTCTCGGCGAGCGCGCCGTCCACGTCCTCGAGCGACCGCGCGAGCTCGAGCGCGACGCCGCTGCCGAACGGCGTCACGTAGACGCGCACGCGGACGTCCCCCGACTCGGCGGTCGCATAGAACGGCTGCCGCTTCCCCGCCGCGACCTCGCGCACCTCGGGCGTGACGAGCGCGGGGACCGCCTCGCCGAGGTCGGCGCGGACGACACTGCCCGAGGAGTCGACGAGCTGGCCGAAGATGTCCTGTCTCCCGGAGACGAGCTGCGGCGGTCGTCCGAACGGCGGGCGCCGGTCGTCCGGGCGCGGACCGCGCAGGACCGCCCCGGCGGTCTCGGCGAGGGTGCGGTCCACCTGGCTCGTGAGCTGGTCCTGCACGACGACGTAGATCGCGACCGCAGCGCCGATCGAGGCGACCGCGACGGCCACCGCGATGAGCGCCGTCACGCGAAGCCGGAAGCTCACGCGTCCCTCAGCACGTAGCCGACGCCGCGCACGGTCTGGATGACGCGCGCCCCGCCCTCCGCCTCGAGCTTGCGCCGGAGGTAGCCGACGTAGACATCGAGCGAGTTCGAGTCGGGTCCGAAGTCGTAGCCCCAGACGCGCTCGAAGATGACGTCGCGCGAGAGCACCTTGCGCGGGTTCTCGAGGAAGAGCTCGAGCAGCTGGTACTCCGTGCGCGTGAGCGAGATCGGCCGCTCACCCCGCTTCGCGGTCATGGTGTCGCGGTCGAGCGAGACGTCGCCGAAGCGCAGGACGCCGCGCGCCGTGACGCCGCCGTTCGCGCTGCGCCGGCCGAGCGCGCGGATCCGCGCGAGGAGCTCGTCGAGCGCGAAGGGCTTCACGAGGTAGTCGTCGGCGCCGGCGTCGAGGCCCTCGACGCGGTCGGCGACCGCGGCGCGCGCGGTCAGCATGAGGATCGGCACGCCGTTGCCCGCATCGCGCAGCCGGCGGCAGACCTCGATACCGTCGAGGCCGGGGAGCCCGAGATCGAGGACGACCGCGTCGTACGGGTTCGCGATCGCGAGGTCGAGCGCCTTCGTGCCTTCCGGCGCGAGGTCCGTCTGGTGCCCCGCGCCGCGGAGCGCGCGCTCGACCGCCCCACGGACGGCGGGATCGTCCTCGACGAGGAGGACGCGCACGAGCACGAGTCTAGGGAGGGCGGCTAAGAACGCCCTAAGAGCCGAGCGTGCGAAACGCCGGTATTCGGCGCCCGTGGAAAGTCTTAGCGCGCTCTCATGCGGCCGCGGCGCGCGGGTGATGCCCTTGTGTCAGACCCAGCGCCGAAAGGAAGGAACACATGAAGTCACTCAAGCCGACGACGATCGCGGCGGGCGCGGTGCTCGCGATCGCGTTCGTCGGAGGCGTCGTCTTCGGACCGAGCATCACCGCCGAGGTCGCCGCGAGCGTCCCGGGCGGCGCGTACGAGGCACTCGCGAACAACGGATTCCACGGCGACGACCTCTTCTCGGCGGCGGCGACCTACATCGGCATCACCGCCGACCAGCTGCGCACCGAGATGGGCACGACCAAGAGCATGGCCGACGTCGCGGTCGCGCACGGCAAGACCCGCGACGGTCTCGTCCAGGCCCTGACCACGGCGGACGCCACGCGGATCGCGCAGATCGTCGACCAGAAGGGCGCGCCGCAGGGCCGTCCCGGTCCAGGCTTCGGTCGCGGCCCCGGTGGCCCGATGGTCACGGGCGATCCCTTCCAGGCCGCGGCGACGTACCTCGGCACGACGACGGCGGACCTGCGCACCAAGCTCCAGGGCGGTCAGACGCTCGCGCAGATCGCGAACGCGACCTCCGGCAAGAGCCGCGACGGCCTCGTGAAGGCCCTCGTCGACGACGCGACCGCGAAGATCGACGCCGCACAGAAGGCCGGCACGATCACCGCGGACCAGGCGACGCAGCTCAAGGCGAACCTCCAGCAGCGCATCACGAACCTCGTCGACCACGCCGGCCCGGGCCCGCGCCGCTAGCTCAACAAGACTCCCGTCCCCCAACCTCCTGCGTGCGGCGCCGGATGATCGAAAGAGATCTCCGGCGCCGCTTCGTTTGCCCGGTTGGGCGCCGGGGGGCAAAGCCGCCCGACGGATTACTTGAAGGTGACGAGGTCGGACCGCGAGATCGTCACGTGCTGCGGGTCGAGCGGCTTGTTCTCCGGATTGGCGAAGCCGGGCTGGTTGAGCAGCTGCCACTTGGCGACGGTGAGCCCGAACGTCTCGGTGTCGCCCACCGACATCCCATCCTCCGCCACGACGACCGTGTATCCGCGCTCGTTCGCCCCGAACGACGTGTAGAGGACCGCGCCGTGTGCGGCGGAGCCGACGATGACGGCGGTCTTGATGCCCTTCGACTTCAGCAGGTCGTCGAGATTGGTGCTGAAGAACTTGTCCGCGCGCCCGGCCACCTGCGGCTCGCCGGCGACGGGAGCGACCTCGGGGAGGACCTGCGTGCCGGCCGTGGTCGTCTGCGAGTAGACGACGAACGCCTTCGCGTCGCGCGCCTTCTTGAGCAGGGCCTGGATCTTCGGGACGGATGCGACGCAGGCCGGACGCGGCGTGCAGATGACCGTCGTGATGTCGAGCACGAGGAGTGCGGTCGTCGGCGCCTCCACGGTGACCGCGACAGCATCGGGGATCTTCGGCACCGCGGCGCCGCTCGGCGCGGGCGACGGCGTCGGCGCGGGCGTCGGCGATGGCGACGGAGCGGTCGTCGCGGATCCCGTCGGCGCGGTCGTCGCCCCTCCCGTGCCGGCCTGGGAGCACGCCGCCGCCAGGGCCAGGCTGAACGCGAGCGCGAGCGTTCGTCGGAACATTCCGCACCTCTCGGCGAAAGATCGTCGAACGGCGCGATTCTAGGCCGCGCGAACGGTCGCCTCGCGAAGACGCAGCGCGAGCACGCGGATGACGTCGAGCGCGACCTGCGGGCGATCGCGGAGGATCGCGTCGAACTCGCGCCGGCCGATCGCCAGGCACCGCGTGTCGCCGCTCGCGACGAGGGACGCCGTGCGCGGCTCGCCGGTGACGAGGGCGATCTCGCCCACGTATTCGCCCGGTCCGCGTCGCGCGATCTCTTTCGCGCCGGACAGCACGCGAAGCGCGCCGCTCACGATGATGAGGAGGCGGTCGCCTCGATCGCCTTCGCGGACCACGGTCGCGCCATCGGCGTAGAGCTGTTCGCTCGTGATCTGCGCGACCTGTTTCAGCTCCGCCGGTGGGAGCGTCGCGAAGAGCGCCACTTTCCGCAGGAACAGGATCTTCTCGAGCGGCGAGAGCGTGTCGAGCGTCTGCATCGTCGTCCCTCCGATCATCTCGTCGGTCGCGAGCTCGCGGATGAATGGGTCCGGATCGTTGCGCGCGCGATCGAGGAGCTGCGCGGTGTCTCGCGCGTCGACGGACGCGCCGCCCTCCCACAGCGGCAGGAGCGGTCGCGTGATTCCGGGGTCGGTCGCCGTCTCGACCAGCTCGAGCGCGCTCGCGCGCCGCGCGGCGTCGTCGCGCTCCAGAGCCTCCAGGACGAGCTCGTCGGGCATGCGCCCGGTGAGCGCGAGCGCGGCGGCGATCGCGCGCCGTCCGTGGCCGCGAGCGCGGTGCCGCAGGGCATCGGCGACCAGGCGGGCGCGCTCGTCCGCCGGCCGCGCCGCGGCGTAGGGCAGATCGCCGAGCACCTCGTCCCGCTCGCGTTCGGCGAGCGACCGGAGCGCGGCGCGCGCCTCGGGCCGACCGGACGAGCTCAGGGCCGCGAGCGCGACGGCGCGGACCGCTTCGTCCTCATCGTCGAGCGCGGCACGCGCGACGAGGGCGTCGCGCGGCGCGACGAGGGCGAGCGCCGCGCGCCGGATCCGCGGGGACGGCTCCGCGAGGAGCGGCCGAGCGAGGTCGGCGAGCGCTTCGTCGCGCGCGAGCTCCGCGAGTGCCGCGTCGCGCTCGTCTTCGCTCCCCGCCACGAGCATCGCCGAGAGCACCTCACGGTCCCGCAGCGCGGCCGCCGCCGCCGCACGCATGGACGCCGAAGGGTCGCCGCGGAAGACCTCCGCCATGTCCAGCCGAGCGCCCGGCGCGATCCGGCCGAGCGCTCGCAGCACGCTGACGCGCACGACGCCGTCTTCGTCGCGGAGCCCAGCGACGAGGGCGTCCCGGTGCTCGGGGCGCGCGACCTGCTCGAGCACCTCGGCGCTCACGCGGCGCACCCCGGCGTCGGCGTCGGCGAGGCCCGCGAGCGCCGTCGCGACCGCGGCGGTGTCGCGCGCCACCACACCGAGCGGATCGCGCTCGACGAGGAATGGCTGCGGGCGTCCGGCGCGGAGCGCGTCGGCGAGCGCGCGACGGTAGGCGCCGCGCGTGCGCAGGACGAGCACGAGCGCGACGAGCGCCATGCCGAGGCCGATGAGCGAGATCTGCTGCGGCTCGAGCGCGCGGTCGCCGGCCAGCAGGAGGATGCCCGCGAGCGCGATGCCCGCCTGTCCGGGCACGCCCTCCATGAACGCACGGGTCTGGTCGCGCCGTTCCGGAGGGACGGGGTTGAAGAGCGCCTGGTACGCGGTGTCCGCGATGCCGGTGAGCCAGACCAGCTGCACGAAGCGGAACGCGATCACGGTCGCCAGGCCGGGCACGGCCGCGAGGACGGCGAACCCCACGAGATAGATCCCGGTGAAGGCGACGATCGCGTTCACCACCCCGACGCGCGCGTAGATCCGGTTCGCCAGGAAGAGCGAGGCGCCGAGCGCCGCGGCGGTCGTCACGCCGTTGAAGAGACCCAGGAAGGCCGCGAGCGCGTCCCCGTCCGCGAAGGTCGCGCGGATCTCGCGCGTGAACGGCAGGGCCAGCGCGAAATAGAGGACGGAGAAGAGGACGCTGGCGAGCGAGAGCAGCCCAAGGAGCGGCGACCGCCGGACGACCGCGAACCCCTTTCCGATCTCCTCGAGGATCCCGCCGGCCTCGGTGACGAATTCGTCGGATACGGGCCGGCGCGCGCGGAAGAGCGCGACGATCAGGGCGAACGCGGCCACGAGCGACGCCGCCCAGATCGGGATGAGGTTCTCCGCGTGCAACACGCCGGCGAGGGCCGTCGTCCCGAACCCGCCGACGATGCTGCCGCCGATGCGGCCGGCGTTGAACAGCGGGAAGAGTCGCTTGGCTTGCCGCGTGTCGGTCAGCGAGGACGCGACGCCCCAGGTGACGATCCCCTGGAGCGTCGCGACGACGTTCATCGCGAGCCAGATCGCGGGGAAGACCCACGGCGCGCCGGTCGCGACGAGCACCCGCTCCAGCACGAGCACGAGACCGAGCGCGAGCGGGATCGCGGCGTACAGGCGGGCGCGGTCGGGACGCGCCAAGAGCGCGGACACGGCGAGCGTGAACGCGAGCGTGACCGCGCCGAGCGCGACGTACATGAGGGGAAGCTGCGCGACGTCGAAGTGCGCGAAGAAGAGGGCGTCGGTCGCCGCCCCGCCCATCGCCGCGCCGGTCGAGGTGAGGAGCATGACCGCGGTGACCGTCACGGCGAGCGTCGTTTCACCCGGCAGCAGGCCAAGGGCGGCCGCCGCGCGGTTCACGCGCTCAGCATCTCGCTCACGCGCCTGTCGTAGATCGCGCCGTACTTGCGGAGCATCCGCGAGGCCATGAAGTCGGCGAGCGGCGCGGCGATACCGCGAGCGTGCCAGGTGATCGCGGTGTCCACGCGCGTCGTGGCCGCCCCCTCGGGCGCGACACGATCCGTCCGCCAGACCGTGCCGACGAACGGAAAATCCATCTGCACAGTGAGCTCTCTCGGCGCGTCGCAGGCCAGGATGCGGAACACCGTCTTCTGGTTCTCCCCGTGGATGCAGTGGTACTCCGCTCCAACGAGCGAGCCGCGCGCGCCGGGCATGAAGTCGACGCGCGGCACGCCCATCCAGAGCTGTCGAAGCTTCGCGTCCGTCAGATGGCGCCAGACCTGCTCGGGGGTCCCCGGGAATCGCGTGACGCCACGGAGCTTCGCGTCTTCCGGCCGCACGGCCGGTCGCGGCTCGTTCCACACGTCAGCGCGGAGCGGCCGGAGGTCCAGGTACGCGGCGCCGACCTCGCCGACGCCGTCGCGCTGCGGCGAGCGGACCAGCGTCGAGCGGACGCTGTCCGGCCAGGCCGCGAGCGCCGTCTCCGTAACGAGCAGGTACTCGTGCAGCGGGACGCTGTTCTTGAGGAGCCGGTGCACGAGGTTCACGTCGGCGCCGTGCAGCTGGGGCCGTCCGGCGACCTCGTGGCGCGAGTAGCTCCCCCGATGGACCACGAACTTGAGGCCGAGCTCCTGGACGGTCGCGCACGCGCGGCAAGGGCACGTCGTCGCCGCACGGATGTCACGCAGCCGGCGGTGGAACACGCGGAAGGTCTCGCGGAGCCAGTCCGCGACCGCGACATCGGTGCGCTCGGTCGTGCATGCGAGGGCGTCCCCCTCGACCTGGTCGATGGAGAGCTTGCCGCCGAACGTTTTCGCGATCTGCTCGATGAGCTCGGCCAGGATCTCCCGCGAATGCTCGTGCTCGGTCCCCGCGACGAAGCTGGTGTATCCGGAGATGTCCGCGATGACGAGGAGGCCCTCGGTCACGCGCCGATTATCGCCGCGCCCGGGCTAGAAGCGGTCGAGGACCTTCTGGCCGTCTGGGCCGCGCACGAAGTCGAGGAAGGCCGCGATCGCGGGCGCCGGGGAGGTCCGCGCGAACACGAGGTAGAGCGGACGGCGGATCTTGTAGGTGCCGTCGCGGAGGGACTGCTTCGTCGCGGCAACGCCGTCGATCGTGAGGAGCTTGATGCCGGCGCCCTCGGGGTCGTTCGATTGGACGCCGATCGTCCCGATGCCCCCGCGCTGCGCCGCGACGGCCTGGCGCATCTGCTCGCCTCCCTGGATCTCGATCACGCCGGGTCCGTACGCCGGCTTGCTCGCGAACAGGTAGGTCTCGAGGGCGGTGCGCGCGCTCGAGCCCTTCTCGCGGACCATGGGCACGATGGCAAGGAGCGGGCCGCCGACCACCGACCAGTCCTTGATGCGGCCGGCGTAGATGTCCTGCACCTGCGCGCCGCTCAGCCCGTTCACCGCGTTGCTCGCGTGGACGATGAGCCCCGTCCCCGCGGCCCCGATGACGACGTGATCGACCCGCTCGCTCTCACTCGGCAGGAGATCGCGGCTCACCATGCCGAGGTCGATCGTGCGGTCGGCGGCGAGGTTCACAGCACCGTCCGAGCCGAGCGAGGTGTCGATCTTGAACTTCACAGCCGGATGCTTCGCGACGAAGGCGTCGACGAGCGCCTGGACCTGTGGCAGCGCGGCGTCCCCGCCGCCGATCGCATACGTGCCGCTCAGCGCGTCCCGTGCCGGCGTCGGCGCCCCGCACGCAGCGACGATCGCGGCGAGGACGATCCATTGGGACGTACGGAACACCCCGGCGAGGATAGCCGCGGCTCCGCGTCAGGAGAGTTTCAGACCGGTCGCGCGCGATGCGCAACGCCTCGTCGCACCGCTGACAGAATCCTCGCTCATGCGCGACTGGCAGGCGCCGGCGGGCTGGCGTCGCGTGACCACGATCGACGCCCACGCGGCGGGAGAGCCCCTGCGGGTCGTCACGTCGGGGATCGATCCGGTCCCCGGCGCCACGATCCTCGAGAAGCGCCGCTACGCGCGCGAGCATCTCGACGGCCTGCGCCGCGCGCTCATGTTCGAGCCGCGCGGACACGCCGACATGTACGGCGCGATCATGACCGAGCCCGTCGCGCCGGAGGGCGACCTCGGCGTGCTCTTCCTGCACAACGAAGGCTGGAGCACGATGTGCGGCCACGGGATCATCGCGCTCACGACGGTCGTCCTCGAGACCGGGCTGCTCTCGCCCCGCGACGTCGTCCGCTTCGACGCGCCGGCCGGCCGCATCGTGGCGCGCGCGCGGCGCGAGCAGGGTCGCGTGCGCAGCGTCGCGTTCGAGAACGTCCCGTCGTTCGTGCTCGCGCTCGACGAGCGGGTCGACGTGCCAGGGGTCGGCCGCGTGCGCTACGACCTCGCGTTCGGCGGCGCCTTCTACGCCTTCGTCGACGCGGCGGATCTCGGGCTGGCGCTCGACGCCGCGCACTACCGCGCGCTCATCGACGCGGGCTCGCGCATCAAGCGCGCGGTCATGGCGGCACGCGAGGTGCGCCACCCGTTCGAGCCGGAGCTCTCGTTCCTGTACGGGACGATCTTCACCGGACCGCCCCTCGGCGACGACGCGCACTCCCGCAACGTGTGCGTCTTCGCGGAGGGCGAGGTCGATCGCTCGCCGACGGGCACCGGCGTGAGCGCGCGGCTCGCGATCGAGCACGCGCGCGGCCGCCTCGGCGTGGCCGAGGCGTTCGCCGTCGAGAGCATCATCGGCACGCGGTTCGTCGGCCGCGTGGCGCGGACGGCGCGGTTCGGTCCGCACGACGCGGTCGTGCCCGAGGTCGAGGGCAGCGCCTGGATCACCGGACGGAGCGAGCTCCTCTTCGCTCCGGACGACCCGCTCGCCGGCGGCTTCATCCTCCGCTGAGCGGGCTCGGGGCGATCGCGCGCGATCCGGCGCTACGGCGGGTCGCCTTCGCCTTCGCGACGTTCAACGTGGCCGAGTGGGCGACCTGGATCGCGATGCTCGTGTACGCGTACGACCGCGGCGGCGCGGCGGGATCCGGGCTCGTCGCGGTGGTCCAGCTCGTTCCAGCGGCGCTCTTCGCGCCGTTCGGCGCCGGTCTCGGCGACCGCTTCCCGCGCGACCGCGTCCTCCTCGCCGGCTACGGGCTGCAGGCGGCGACGACCGCCGCGACGGCCGCCGCGCTCGCTTTCGCCGCACCCGTGCCGCTCGTCTACCTGCTCGCGGCCACCGCGGCGACGAGCCTGACGCTGGTGCGTCCCGCGCAGAACGGGCTCCTGCCCTCGCTCGTCGCGACGCCCGACGCCCTCACCGCCGCCAACGCGGCCCTGGGCACGATCGAGAACGGCTGCATCCTCGCCGGACCGGCGCTCGCGGGCGCCCTGCTCGCGATCTGGGGCCCGGCCCTCGTCTTCACGGTCACGGCCGCCGCGGTCGTCGCCGGCGCGCTGTCGGTCGCGGGAGTGCGGGTCGCCGCGGCAGGCCGGCGCGGGGAGCGTGTGGCCGGAGGCGCCCTCGGCGCTTTCCGCGTCCTCGCGCGCGACCCCGGCGCCCTCGCGCTCGTCGTGCTCCTCGGCGCCCAGCAGCTGCAGGTCGGCGCGCTCGACGTGCTCTTCGTCGTCCTCGCCCTCGCGGCCCTCGGCCTCGGCGAGGCCGGCGTGGGCGCGCTCAACGCGGCGCTCGGCCTCGGCGGCGTGCTCGGCGCGGCGTGGGCCGGCGGCCTCGCCGGGCGCGCCGGGCTCGCGCGCTGGCTCGCGCTCGGCGTCGCCGCGTGGGGGCTCGGCCTCGTGTTCGCGGGCGCCGTACCCAGCGCGCCGGCAGTCTTCGCGCTCGTCGTCGCGGGGGGCGCGGGTCGCAGCCTCATGGACGTCACCGGGCGCACGCTCCTGCAGCGCCTCGCCGCGCCCGATGTCCTCTCGCGCGTGTTCGGCGTCCTCGAGGGATCGTCGATGGCCGCGCTCGCGATCGGCGCGCTCGCCGCACCCGTGCTGGTCGAGCGCTTGGGCAGCGCCGCGGCGTTCGCCGCGATCGGTGCGCTGCTCCCGGTGCTCCTCGTGATCGCGCTGCCGGCGCTCCGGACGGCGGACAGGCGGGCGCGCGTGCCCGAGCGCACGCTCGCCATCGCCCGGCGGGTCCCGTTCTTCGCCGCACTCCCCGCGCCCTCGCTCGAGCGCGTCGCCGAGGCGCTGCGCCCGGTAGAGGCGCGGGCCGGCAGCGCGCTCGTGAGCGAGGGCGAGCGCGGCGACCGCTTCTACGTGATCGAGCGCGGCACCGCCGCGGTGTCGATCGGCGGCCGGCCGGTGCGGACGCTCGGGCCCGGAGACCACTTCGGCGAGCTCGCGCTCCTGCGGGACGCGCCCCGCTCCGCGACCGTTCGCGCGGACAGCGACGTCTCGCTCTATGCCCTCGGCCGCGACGAATTCCTCGCCGCGCTCACCGCCCACCCCGCGAGCGCGCGATCGGCCGAGGCCGCCGCGCGAGCGCTCCAGGGCTAGCCGTCAGGGCATGCGCGTCCGCACCGCGGCGCGGATCGCGGCGCCCACGCTCGGCGCGTCGCGGACGAGCTCGTTGAAGAACGGACCCGGAAGGACGAGCGCGCGCACGTGCGACGTCGCGAGCACCGTCGCCAGTCGCGGGTACGAGAAGCTCGCGCCCCATTCGAGCGCCGCGAGCTCTCCGAAGTAATCGCCGGGGCCCATGTCGTCGATCTGCCGCCCGTCCTTGAACACGCGCGCGGTCCCCTCGACGATCGCGTAGAACTCCCGGCCGACCTCCCACTGCTCGACGATCGTCGCGCCGGCGGGGATGTCCACCTCGCGCGCCATCCGGGCGACGCGGTCGACGTCGCGCGGCTCGAGCGCCGCGAAGAGGCGAAGGCCGCGGATCACGTCCGCGTCCACGCGCGGCGCGCCGAGCCAGCCGTCTTCGAGACGCACGTCGCGGTCGTACTCGGTCACCGCGGCGGGCGCGACGGCAGCCGCCTCGACCGGCGTGCGCTCGATGAAATCGATGACCGCATCGACGTCCTCGCGGCGCGAGGTGTGGTTGAGGACGCAGAGGCGGATCGCGAAGCGGCCGCGGAGCCGTGTGGTCGACACGAACCCGGTCGTCGTCGCCGCGAGCGCGCGGACGAGCTTCGCGTTGCGCAGCTCGATCTCGTCCTCGTCCGCGATCCCGGGGAAGCGCCGGCGGAAGCACAGGACACCGAGCGATGGCGGGCTCAGGAGCTCGAGATCGGGGCTCCGTGCGATCCGCTGCGCCGCGCCGTCGATGAGGTCGAAGCACCGGTCGATCGCGGCGCGGAACGCGGCGAGGCCGAAGTGCTGGAGCGAGAGCCACACCTTGAGCGCGTGCGAGGTGCGCGAGAGCTGCATCCCGTAGTCGGCGAAGTTCACCTCGCGGGGGACCATCCCCTTCGCGTCCTTGAGGTAGTCGGGGACGATCTCGAACGCCTCGCGGAGCTGGTGGCCCTTGCGAACGAGGATGCAGCCGCATTCGAACGACTGGTACAGCCACTTGTGCGGGTCGAGCGTGACCGAGTCGGCGAGCTCCATGCCGGCGAGCGCCGCGCGGCCGCGCTCGGCGATCGCGGCGAACCCGCCGTACGCCGCGTCGACGTGAAGCCAGACGCCGCGCTCGCGGCAGATCTCCCCGAGCTCCTGCAGCGGGTCGACCGCGCCGGTGCTCGTCGAACCTGCGGCGGCGGCCACGAAGAGCGGCTCGCGTCCGGCCCGCACGTCGGCCTCCATCGCCGCCACGAGCGCGTCCGTCCGGAGCCGAGACCGCGCGTCCACGGGGAGCACGCGGACCTGATCGGGTCGGAACCCGAGGATGCGCGCGGCCCGCGCGATCGACGAGTGCGCCTGGTCCGCGCAGTAGACGACGAGGCGGTCGGACATCGCGCCGACCACGGCCTCGCGCGCGCAGGCAAGCGCGGTCATGTTCGCGGCGCTCCCCCCGCTCGTGAGGATCCCCGCGGCGTCGCGCGGGTACCCGATCCACTCCTTGAACCAGTCGAGGACCGCGAGCTCTACGGCGCTTGGGCCGGCGGACAGACCCCACGAGCCCACGTCCATGTTCAGCGCGCTTGCGATGAGATCGCCGAGCGCCCCCGGCCACGTCCCGCAGCCGGGGATGTACGCGAAGTAGCCGGGGTGCTCGTTGCGCGCCATGAAAGGGAGGACGTCGCGCTCGAGCCGCTCGAGGAGTACCGCGCCGTCCACCGGCTCCTCCGGGGCGGGCCCGCCGAGGCGTGCCGCGAGCTCCTCGGGCGTCGCCGTCCGCACGATCGGCGTGGCGTCCCAGGGACGCGACAGGCGCTCGACGAGCGCGTCGATCGTGCGGTAGCCCAGGCGGCGCATGGTCTCGCGGTCGAGCCAGAGCGAAGGCGTGCCCACGGTCAGCCCCTCCCCCGGCGGCGGATGCTAGCCGCACCCGCCGCCGGAGGTCTGGGCTATTTCGGCGCGCTGAAGCTGAAGAGCGCGCCCTCGTTCGGGTTCTGGTCCTGCGTGTAGATGATCCCGTTCGTCTCGTCGTACGCGACGCCGTGGCTCCCGATCGCCGTCGGGATCCCCGTCACGAACTTCACCGGGTTGCCGGTGAAGATCGCCATGAGGGCGCCGCGGTTGAAGTTCGAGGCGGCGAAGAAGAAGCGGTCGGCCTTCGAGCTGTAGAAGACGGCGTCGCCGGCGCCGGCCTGGTCGAAGGTCGCGACGACCTTCCCCGCCGCGAGGTCCCACTCGACGACGTTGTTCGCGGAGCGGCTGCTGCAGCCGAGGAGCGCGTGTTGCGTCGTGGGGTTGATGGCGAGCCCGTTCGGGCTGCACTTCGTCCCGACGTCGAACTTCTTCACCATGACGTCCTTCGTCGGGTCGAACTGGAAGATCGCGTTCTGGTCGGAGCTCGTGAGGTACATCATCCCGTCCGCGGTGTCGTAGCGGGGCTGCTCGAGGGCATCGCCGAGGTTCTCGAACTTCTTCAGGACCGCGTTCGTCGTGGCATCGATGACCGTCACGATCCCGTCATCGCTGTTCGCCGCGTAGATCTTCTTGTCCTTCGCGTCGTAGTCGATCTCGTCGGCGCGCTTCTTCCCACCCGTGCTCACCTTGGCGAGGACCTTCTCGGAGCCGGGCGTGGCGTCGATGATGGCCACGTTGCTGTCGTTCAGCGTGACGAACAGCTTGTTCACGTTCTTCGCCACGACGACGCCGTTCGGACCGGAGCCGAGGTCGATCGTCTTCACGTACTTCGCACACGGCGTCGAGACGTCGAAGATGTCGAGGCCGTTGTCGGTGCGGTCGGTCACGTAGAGCAGATGCGCCGCCTGGTCGATCTCCATGATGTCGATCGAAGCGGTCTTCCCCGCGATCGGGGGGATCGGGATCCGGTTGATCGGCACGACCGTGACGTTCGCGGCCACCGCCGGCAGCAGCGTCGGCGCGGGCGTCGCGCCGACCGGCAGACTCGCCTGTGCCGGAACGGTGAGCACGGTCTGCGTCGCGCATTGCGACGGGCTCGCGGCCGCGGTCGAGGCCGCGGGCGGCGTCGAGGCCGATGGGGCCGCGGCCGGCGTGGCGGGCGCGCTGCACCCCGTGACGATCGCGGCGGCGGCGGCGAAAGCGAGCGCGAGGCGTGACGAGCTGATCATGTCTTGTCCTCCCCGGAAGTCGCGCCTAGTCTCGTCCCTTTCGTCAAGCCGGCAGTACGCGTGCGCCGGGCCGAACGATCTCGGGCACCGTGCGGCGCGCGACCGCGGCGAGCGCGGCGATGAACACCGGATCGGCGTTCGGCATCGCGATGCGGCGGTACGCAAGGCCCGCGACCTGCGCCTGCGCGGCCGCAGCGACGTCGAGGTCGTAGAGGACCTCGAGGTGATCGGCGAGGAACTGCACCGGCGCCACGAGGACCGCGCGGTGGCCCGCGCGCGCGAGCTCGGGGAAGATCTCGCCGAGGTCCGGGCGCAGCCATTCCTCGGGGGTGTGGCCGGCGCTCTGATACGCCCAGCGCCAGCGTCCGCCGTCGAGGCCGGCCGCGGCCGCGACGCGCTCGCCGGTGGCGCGCAGCTCGGCGACGTACTCGCGGTCGGTCTCGAAGACGCGCCGCGGGAGGCTGTGCGCCGTGAGCACGACCGGCGCTCCCTCCTGGTCGTCGCCGAGCGCCTCGCGGACCCGGCGGGCCAGTGACTCGATGAAGAGCGGCTCCGCGGACCAGGAGCGCGCGACGCGATGCGGCACGTCGCCGAGCGCCTCGTCGAGCGCGCGCACGTAGCCGCCCATGAGGAGGTCCGACCACTGCGGCGAGAGGACGATGCCGGCGACTCGATCGGCGCCGCCGGCGACGAGCGCGGCCGCGGCGCGCGCGATGGACGGCTCGGAGAACCGCATCCCCGCCGCGACGCGGTGGCCCGGCCCGAGCGCGCGCTCCAGCGCGGCGGCCTGACTCTCGGTGCGCGCGACGAGCGGCGAGCCGCCGATAACCTCGTACCGGCGCGCCATCTCGGCGACGAGCTCGTCGCTCGCCGGCCTACCGCCGCGCACCGCGGCGAGGTAACGCGGCAGGTCGGCGGCGCCGTCGGGCGCGCCGTACGTCATGAGCACGACGCCCGTGCTCAGGCGGGCACCGCCGCGGTCTCTTCGTGGACGAGCTCGGCGAGGCGTGCGAGCGTGTCCGCCTCGGTCGCCGGGAGGACGCCGTGGCCGAGGTTGAACACGTGGCCCGGCCGGCCGGCGGCCCGCCGGAGCACGTCGCGGGCGCCTGCGCTGACGACCTCGAAGGGCGCGAGGCACAGGGCGGGATCGAGGTTTCCCTGGATGCCGCGGTCGCCGATCCGCGCCCAGGCGTCGTCGAGCGGCTCGCGCCAGTCCACGCTCACGACGTCGGCGCGGGTCTCGGCGAACAGCGGCGTGAGCGCCGGGTTCCCCGTCGCGAAGTGGATGCGCGGCACGTGCGCGCCGACGCGGCGGAAGATCTCGCGTGTGTAGGGCAACGAGGCCCGGGCGTAGTCCTGCGGCGCGAGCGCGCCGGCCCACGAGTCGAAGAGCTGCACGGCGTCCACGCCCGCCGCGACCTGCGCGACGAGGTAGCGCGAGACGACCTCGACGAGCGTCGTCATGAGGCGGTCCCAGAGGACCGGCTCGCCGAAGAGCAGCTTCTTCGCGAGCGCGTGGTCGCGGGACGGCCGTCCCTCGACGAGATAGGAAGCGAGCGTGAAGGGCGCGCCCGCGAAGCCGACGAGCGCGGTCTCGGGCCGCAGGTCCCCGCGGAGCGCGCGGATCGTCTCGAAGAGGTACGGCGTCGCCTCCTCCGCCGCCACGACGCGCAGCGCCGCCACGTCGGCCCCGCTCCGCAGCGGCCGCTCCACGATCGGCCCGAGGTCGGGCTCGATGTGGAACGGGACGCCCATGCCGTCGAGCGGCAGCATGATGTCGGCGTAGAGGACCGCGGCGTCGACGCCGAGCCGATCCACCGGCATCGCGGTGACCCGCGCGCACAGCTCCGGCGTGCGCGCGATCTCGAGGATCCCGAACCTCTCGCGGAGCGCGCGGTACTCCTCGAGGCAGCGGCCGGCCTGGCGCATGAACCAGACCGGCGTACGCTCGACGGGCTCGCGCCGGCAGGCGCGGACGAGGAGCGGGGCGGTCATGTCACGAGCGCGCGCGCCGCCGTGCCGTCGACGTCGTCGAGCGCCTCGGCGAGGCCCATCGCGCGGCCGACGAAGATCGGCGTCTCCCGTTCGGTGTACGAGGAGGACTCCGTCTCGCGAAGCTCCGCGACGAGCGCGACGAAGCGGCGCACGTCGTCGACCTCGAAGGCGACGACGAACTCTTGATCGTCGATCCCGAAGCTGTATCCGGTGTGGATACGGACGTCCGGGTACCTGTGGCCGACGGCGAAGTGCGCGCCCATGATCCGGGTCCGCTCCTCGTGCGGGAGCGCGTACCACGACCGCTTCTTGGTCATCGGGTAGATCACGACGTACGGCTTGTCGCCGACCGGGCCGGCGGTGCCGCGGGCCTGCTCGGAGTCAGCGTGCTCGTGCCCCGCGAGGTACCGCGAGCGCCGTCTCGCCGCGAGATATGCGTACGGGCGGGTGCTGTGCCGCCAGAGCGCCGTCGCGGCGAGCCGCACCTCCAGCGCGCGGAGCCCTTCGAGGTCGTCGGCGACCGCCCATAGGAGCACGTCCGCGTCGGCGCGCGTTCCCACGAGGGAGTACGCGTGCACGCGCGCGGCGTTCCCGGCGACCGCCGCGGCGAGCTCGCGCTTGTGCTCGCGCCGCTCGTCGTCGGGCCGCCGCCGCCACTCGGCGGTCACGGCGAGCGTGAGGTAGCGGTACAGCTCGTTCATGCCGGCGGCGTCCTCACGGGCGGTCCTCCGCGAGCCAGGCCGCCGCGTCGAGCGCGAAGTACGTGACGATGACGCCAGCGCCGGCCCGCGCGATCCCGACGAGCGACTCGAGGGCGGCGCGCGGCAGGTCGATCCAGCCACGCTCGGCCGCGGCGTGCAGGGCGGCGTACTCGCCGCTCACCTGGTACGCCGCGATCGGCACGTCGTAGCGGGCGCGCGCCGCGGCCACGATGTCGAGGTACGGGCCGGCGGGCTTCACCATGAGCAGGTCGGCGCCCTCAGCGAGGTCGTCGCGCAGCTCGGCCATCGCCTCGCGGCCGTTCGGCGGGTCCAGCTGGTACGCGTTCCGGTCGCCGCTCTGCGGCGCGCACTCGGCGGCCTCGCGGAAGGGCCCGTAGTACGCGGAGGCGAACTTCGCGGCGTACGACAGGATCGCGCGCTCGGCGTGCCCTTCGCGGTCGAGCGCGCCGCGCAGCGCCGCGACGCGGCCGTCCATCATGTCGCTCGGAGCAAGCACGTCGGCCCCCGCGTCCGCGTACGCGACGGCCGCGTCCGCGAGGAGCGGCAGCGTGGCGTCGTTGTCAATCGCGCCGTCCGCGTCGAGCGCGCCGCAATGGCCGTGCGTCGTGTACTCGCACAGGCACACGTCCGCGATGAGCGCGAGGTCGGGCGCCGCCGCTCGGAGCGCGCGAAGCGCGCGCGGGACCGGCCCGAGCGGATCCGCGGCGGCGCGGCCGAGGTGATCCTTCTCTTGGGGAAGCCCGAACAGGAGGAGGCCGCCGACCTTCGCGGCCGCCGCGCGCTCGGCCTGGCGCGCGATCTCGGAGACCGGCCAGCGCATGTGCCCCGGCAACGCCGAAATGGCGACCGGTGCATCGAGCCGCGCGTCGACGAAGACCGGCAGGACGAGCTGCGACGGATCGAGGCGCGTCTCGCGCACGAGCCGCCGCAGCGCTGGCGTCCGCCGCAGCCGATGGTGCCGCGCGAACGCCGCGGCCGCGCTACCGACGAGCGCCATCGGCCACCTCCCCGAACACGCGGGCGATCGCGCGCGCCACCGCGCGCGGCTCTGGCGACGCGGCGACCGCCGGCTCCCGGCGGAGCCGCGCGCGGATGCGCGCCGCCGTCTTCGGGCCGAACGCGACGGGACGGACGCCCGCGGCGAGATCGTCGCCGACGAGCTCGATGAAGCCATCGACGGCGCTCGCCGACGCGAAGCATGCGATCGCCCCTCCGTCGGCGAGGAGCGCCCGCGCCGCGGAGAGATCGCGCGCCGTCGGCGTCTCGGTCCGGTACGCCACGACCTCGCGGACCTCGGCGCCTCGCCTGCGCAAGATCGCGGGAAGCTCGTCGCCGGCACGGTCCGAGCGCGCAAGGAGGACCATCCCGCGCGGGAGCGGGAGCTCGCGGCCGAGCATCGCCCCGTCCGGACGGCTCGCCACGAACGAGGGGACGAGACCGGTCTGGCGCGCCGCCGCGGCCGTCGCAGGCCCTACGACGGCGAGCGGCGCGTCGAGCGGCGCGCCCGCCAGCGCTCGAACGACGGCGTCGACTCCGGCGCGGCTCGTGACGACGAGCGCGTCGGTGCCGCGGAGCTCGCGGAGCGCGCCGCGGAGGACGCGGTCGTCGGCGAGCGGTCGGACCGCCACGCACGGCAGCTCGAGCACCGCCGCGCCGCGCGCCCGCAGCACCGCCTCGAGCGGCGCATTGTCCGCGACCGCGCGGGTGAGGATGACCGTCGTGCCCGTGAGGTCACGCATGCGCCGGCTCCCGCAGGGACGGCGCCGCGCGCGCGGCGACCTCCAGCGGATCGGCGCCCCGCGCGGTCGCGCGGATGACGCCATCGTCGGTCGCGAGGGCGGCCTCGAGCACGATCTCGCCGCCGGCGACGCGCGCGTGCGCGCCCAGCGCGAGGGCGCAGCTCGCCCCGAGCGCCCGCAGCAGCGCGCGCTCCGCCGTCACGGCGCGCCGGGTCGGTGCGTGGTCGAGCCTCGCCAGCGTCGTCGCGAGCGCGGCGTCGCCGCGCCGGCACTGGACCGCGAGGGCGCCCTGTCCCGGCGCCGGCGGGCACTGCGCGAGCGTGAGGATCTCGGCGTCGTCGACGGCGAGAGCGAGCCGGCGGAGCCCGGCGAGCGCGAGCACAGTCGCGTCGTAGCTGCCGTCGCGCACCTTCCGGAGGCGCGTCTCGACGTTCCCGCGGATCTCGCGCGCCGTGATGCCGGGCGCGAGCGCGCGCAGGAAGGCCGCTCGCCGCGGGCTCGAGGTCCCGACGACGGCGTTCGGCGGAAGCGACGCGAGGCCGCCGCGCTCGCGCGTGATGAGGACGTCGCGCGGGTCCTCGCGTTCCGGGATCGCGGCGATCACGAGGTCCTCGCGCTCCGCCGTCGGGAGATCCTTCAAGGAGTGGACGGCGACGTCGACCTCGCCGTTCGCGAGCGCGCGCTCGATCGCGTCGACGAAGACGCCGTCGCCCAGCGCGCTGAGCGGGGCGGCGGTCGCGTCGCCCGCCGTCCGGATCACGCGCAGCTCGACGGGGCCGTCGAGCCGGTCCGCCACGATCCGTGCCTGCGCGAGAGCGAGTGCGCTGCCGCGGGTCCCGATGACGATGCCCATGGTGCCGATACCTTCCGGGAACGCGCCACGGCGCGCAACGGGTGCGGGGAGGTTTGCCGAAATTCGGGTAGCCTGAGGCCATGAACGTCTCGCCGGAGCAGTTTCCCGACGCTGTCGTCGATGCCAGCGCATCGGGCCAGGCTGAACAGGTGGCCGTGCTCGCGGGCGGCTGTTTTTGGTGCGTCGAGGCGGTCTACCGTCAGCTGGAAGGCGTCACCTCGGTCACGAATGGCTACGCCGGCGGCACGGCGAGATCCGCGGACTACAGCACCGTTTCCAGCGGACGGACCGACCACGCTGAAGCGGTCGAGATCAAGTTCGACCCGAAGACGATCAGCTACGGACGCCTTCTCAAAGTCTTCTTCTCGATCGCGCACGATCCCACGACGAAGGACCGGCAAGGTCCAGACGTGGGACGCCAGTACCGCTCGGTCATCTTCTACGGCGACGACGAGCAGCGTCGTGTCGCAGAGTCCTACATCAAGCAGCTGGATGGGGCGAAGGTCTTCGATCGCCCGATCGTCACCGAGGTCGTTCCGCTCGATCGCTTCTATGCCGCCGAGGAGTACCACCAGGACTACGCCGCTCGGAATCCGCTCGAGCCCTACATCCTGTTCAATGCGCGTCCCAAGGTGGACAAGGTTCGGAAGTACTTCAAGGATCGCGTCAAGAGCGGCACGTAGGCCCCGATCGACGCCGAGCTCCGCTACATCGGATGCTCATAGGCGTAGAAGACGTGATCCTGTGACTTGGTCTTGACTACCAGGTCGTTCAGCAATCTGAGAAGCCGTGCGCGATGATCGGTCCCGGGCGACCCTCCCTTAGCTCCTCAGTCGCAGCAAACAACGCGCCTGGCTACCTATACGAAGGGCCACAGGGCAGGGACCTGTTTACGCTGGCATCTCCCTATCGCCTGAGAGGATCGGAGAAGGCGTAAAGCCTTTGACGACCAGCCAGACGCCCAGCGAAAACTCCCACAGTGCGATCGGGATTGCTGCCAGCGCTGTCGAAGGGGCATGCTGCCCGATGAGACCGAACAGCACGGCGATGTCGCCAGCAACGAGCAGGGTCGCTCCGATGAATCCGAGCAGAGGAAGAACTCGCGGCACCAGCCGCGATTGGTACAGCAAGGAGCCGAGCAACAGGGCGTTCACGGCCGGAATGAAGCTTTGTCCGACGAGGAACAGGCGGTCATACATGGCAACCAGCGCGTGACCGGTGACCAACGCCTCTGCTCCGGCTCCGGCCTGCCGCAGGGTCACGACCGACAGGAGGCACGCGACGCCAGCGAAGATGGTGCTGGCCTCCAGGACTCGGGAGCCGACGAACCCCATCGCGAGCCCTTCGTTCTGCCTTTTGACCACCGAGTACAGCGCGACGGCGGTGCCTATGCCGGCGAGGGCCACGATCAGCTCCAGAATGCCGCCGAACAACACGCCACTGTCGGGGCCAGGGCCGACGATGTAGTTCGGATCCCGCACCGGACCGTAGAGAGCGAGGGTCGGGATCGAGACGAAGGTGAGCAGGTAGAGCGCGCCCGCCACAAGCGCGGTCCTTCTCCGTAGATTCAACCTGGAACGAGCCGGCGGGTGCCCATTGGTCGCCGGTTTCGTAGCCGTCGGTCTCGTAGCGATCAAGTCGGACATGGTCATCGTTCGAGTTCCTTTCGTGAGTTGCTGAGGGCGCAGC
>Ga0209689_1000606_pt1 | contig 25359 bp, 13 predicted proteins | sample GraSoiAngelo_149_FD_187119 | JGI IMG/M metagenome (GOLD analysis project Ga0209689, IMG submission 187119) | Grasslands soil microbial communities from the Angelo Coastal Reserve, California, USA - 14_1009_09_30cm (SPAdes) (version 2) | ecosystem: Environmental > Terrestrial > Soil > Grasslands ... | reverse complement strand
GGAAGCCGCCGCCGAGGGGCCTGTCGCCTTCGCGGCCATGACCGGAACCGACGTGGCCACGTACACGCGCGAGAGGCCGGGCATGAGCGCGTTCGCGCTGGAGGACGGCGTCGTCTACCACACCTATTCCACCTACGCGCGGGGACTGGACGGCCTGTGGGGCATGTTCCAGTGGCTCGACCGCGCCCCCAAAGGGCGCAACGAGACGGGCCTCTGGTGGCGCCGCCACGACGAGTACAAGAAGGGTTGAGCGAAGTCGTGGTTGTCGTGGCGCAACCGCGGGACTGGAGATCACGACGCATGTCTTCCGATGGAGCCTCCCAGCAAGCCTTTTTTGGCGTCTCAGCGCTGCTCTTCGCTGCCAGCGCGGCGGGAACGATCGTCTGGTGCGCGTCCATGTCGGCGATGGGCGAGATGCCGATGTCCGGCGGCTGGACGATGTCGATGGCGTGGATGCGGATGCCCGGACAGACGTGGCCCGGCGCCGCGGCGTCGTTCCTTTGCATGTGGGTCGTGATGATGGTGGCGATGATGCTGCCGTCCTTGGTCCCGATGCTGTGGCGCTACCGCCAGGCCGTTGGCAGGCCAGGCGAGACGCGCCTCGGCCGGCTGACCGCGCTCGTGGGCATGGGTTACTTCTTCGTCTGGACCGTGTTCGGAATGGCCGCCTTTCCGCTGGGCGTCGCGCTGGCGGTGGTCGAGATGCAACAGCCGGCGCTGGCGCGCGCCGTACCGATCGCGGTCGGTGTGGTCGCCCTGATGGCCGGCTCCCTCCAGCTCACCGCGTGGAAGGCGCGTCACCTCGCCTGCTGCCGGGAGGCACCCGGGCGCGGCCGTACGCTGCCGGCCGACGCCGGCACCGCCTGGCGACACGGCCTGCGTCTCGGCCTCCACTGCAGCTACTGCTGTGTCGGTCTGATTGCGATCCTCCTGGTCATCGGCGTCATGGACATTCGCGCGATGGCTGTCGTGGCGGCAGCCATCAGCATCGAACGTCTAGCACCGGCCGGTGAGCGCGTCGCGCGAGCCACCGGGGAGGTCGTCGTGGCGGCAGGGTTGTTTCTGATCGCGCGAGCAGCCGGGCTCGTTCTTGGTCCATGGTAGCCGACGAGGGCGAAGAAAAGCGTGTCGCTGGGCGGGACCCGCTTCATCCGCTGCGCAGCGCTTCCAGCGCAGCAGGTGCCCCGACGACGAGGAGGCGGTCGCCGCGATTCGGGACATAGTCCGGCGGCACTTCCTCCACGCGCGCTGCGCCGGCCTTGCGAACGGCGATCACGACCACCCCGAAGCGCTCGCGCAGGTGTGCCGTCCGCAGTGGCGCGTCGAGGAACGAGCGCGGCACGGCGACTTCCTCGATGCGCCGGTCGGGGGGCAACTCGAAGAAGTCCTCGGCCTCGCGGCCGCCCTCGAAGCGCACCACGCGCGTGAGCAGCACGTCCCGCCGGAGGACCTCCGCATCGAGTGCGCCGAGCAGAGCCCGCCGCGTCACGACGCCGAGGAGCTTCCCTTCGTCGCACACCGGCAGCTCGCCCCAGTCGGTAGTCCACAACTTTTCGCCGAGGTCGAGCAGCGAATCGCGGGGCGCGACAACCGGGACTTCATGCGCCACGTCGCCGGCGCGGAGGCGATCGCGGCCCGGGTCGGTCCACAGGCGTTTCGCGTCGTTCAGGTCGAGGGCCCTGATGGGCGCGCCCGGCACGTAGACGACGCGGACGTTCGGGGCGTTCAATTGCTCGAGCGCAAACGAGACCGGAGCGTCGGCAGCGACGCGCGGCGGATCCATCGTGAGGATGTCGCGCGCGATGACGGCGTGCGCGAGTCGCTCGGTCAGACTGCCGCGCCACGGGATTCCGCGCCGGCGCAGCTCCTCGGTGTAGACCGAATCGGCGCGGATGCGGCGAGAGAGGAGCGCGGCGATGGAGGTACCGGCGATGAGCGGAATGACCAGCGAATAATCGCCGGAGAGCTCGAACGCGAGCGTGGCGGCCATGAACGGCGCGTGCGTCGTCGCGGCGATGACCGCGGCCATTCCCGCCAGGGCGTATCCGCCTGCTTCTGCGGGCGATCCGCGCGAAGCGATGACGTGTGGCACCACTGCGCCGACGAGACCGCCCAGCGCGGCACCGAGGAACATCGAGGGCGTGAAGACGCCGCCGGGGCTGCCCGACGATACCGACGCGATGGTTGCTGCGGCCTTGGCGACGAGAAGGACGCCGAGGAGCAGGCCGATCAGCTTTGCATCGAGGATGAGCTGGATGGCCTCGTAGCCGTTGCCGGTCACTTGCGGCAGTTTCAGGGCCAGCGTGCCGACCACGAGTCCTCCGAGAGCGCCGATCGCAAGCCGCGGCAGCGGGATGCGCCGCACCGCAGTTTCCGCCGCCGACAGCGCCGCCAGGAACGCCGGTCCCACCGCGCCCGCGAGCAGACCGAGCGCGCAATGGGCGAGCAGCTCCTTCTGCGTCACGAGCGCGAACTGGCGCTGGCCGTAGATGGGCGCGCCGCCGATGGCGAGGCGGGTCAGTGAGGTTGCGATCGCGGTGGCCAGCGCGACCGGCACGAGGATGTCGATTCCGAGGACGCCGGTGACGATCTCGACCACGAACAGGACTGCAGCGAAGGGCGTGTTGTATGCGGCTGCGAATCCCGCCCCCGTGCCGGCAGCGACCAGCATGCGCGTCTCGCGCGCCGGCAATTGCAGCCAGCGCCCGAGCAGGGAGCCGGCGCCTCCGCCGAACTGGATGATCGATCCCTCGCGTCCGATCGAGCCCCCGGTGCACAGCGCGGCGAGCGAGGCCAGGGCCTTGAGGAGCACCGCCGGGAGCCGGATCTGGCCGCGGCCGAGCGCAACCGACTCGAGGATGACGGCTACCCCGTGTCCGCCGGGGCTGCGGACGGCGAGCATGCTGATCGCGGCCGCCACTGCGCCTCCTGCTGCAGGCAGCAGCAACCGCGCATACCATGGCAGCGCCGCGAAGCCTTCGAGCACGTCGCCAGTGCCGAGGATGAGCCCGAGGCCATGGTGCAGGAGCAGCCGGAACGCGATGGCGAACGCCGCTCCAAGTATGCCGACCAGCACTACCGCGGCACCGTACCGGGCCATGGCTACTTCTTGCCCAACAGGCGCACGACGAGTAGCGCGCCGATCAGCACGAGCACCGCGGATACCACGCGACTGAATCGGTGTCGATCCGACGCCTCACATTCGTCGTACGAAATGAGGGCAATCCCCTGGCCTTCCTCGACCGAGGTTTTCGCCGCGCCGATGAACGAGATTCCCAAGGTGGTGTTCTCGACCAGCAGATTCGTCAACCCAGCCGGCAACAGCACGCCTGCCGAGGCGAGCTGGGCCGCAGCGAGGGTCGCCGGCGGAGACCTCGCCAGCGAGATCGCCCGACTGAAGCAGGAGTCCGGCAAGGAGATCATGGCGCACGGAGGCGCCGGGTTTGCGCGGAGCCTTGTGCGGCTCGGTCTCGTCGACGAGTACCGGCTGCTGATTCATCCGGTCGCACTCGGCCGCGGGCTGGGCCTCTTCTCGTCCCTGCCAGGCCGATCCATTTGTTCCGTCCGCGATTTCATGGTGCGGCCACCGTCCAACTCCGCGCGGCCTCAAAACAATTTCGGGAACGCCATGATTCTGGCTGGGTGGGCCAGAACCCCGGCTGTTGTGTTCACAATCTTGCACGCGGTAAGAAATGCGCGCTGCAACCCAAACCTGCCCCGCGGCGACGCGGGTGAGTTCGGAACGGCTCCGGTCCCTCGTGGATAGCGGGCCTCATCGTCGGAGAGCGCGAGCTCTCTAGTACTCATCGGAGAGGCGACTCTCCAGGGAGGCCGACGGATGGATCGGACGCCCGGCGTCGCGCTGGACGTGTGTGCATCGTTCGCAGGTGATGTGATCCGCCGGTTTTACCCTTTCATCTTCGGCATCGTATTCCTCTCGCAGGCGTGCCAGCGCGAAACTGGACTCCAGGCTTTCGAGCCGCGCGGGCCCAGATCGACGGGAATTGCCTCCGCTGACACTGCCGTCTCGAACTCGTCGAACTTCAACGGGACCGCCATCGCCGCGGGCCGGACGGTCTGGTTCACCAGCGTCTTCAAGGTCAGCGGCGTCGGATCGAGTGGGGCGACCATCGACGTCGCCGCCTCGAAGATCACCTTTACGGCCGGCAGCACACCGTACACAGTCACCGTGCCGGCCGCGGTGGTCACGATCGATCCGCACGCCACGGTTGCGACCACGACGTTCGATACAGCTTCGCAAACCTGGCGGACGACTCTTCCACTTCAGTGGTCGGGCAATGCCTTCCTGACGGGGGCACCGCTTCCGCTCACAGCAGGCCTTCCTGGAGGGATCAATCCGGTGACCTGGTCCGCGGACTTCGTCACCGATCCGCCGGGGGTGACCATCAATTGGCAGTGGGCGGCGGCGGTCTATACCCAGTTCGCGTCGGACAACAACAATCTGCACGTCAAGCCGGTCGATGATCCGAACGCGAGCGCATACAAGAACTCGGATCACGCGGGCACTCCCGAGTCCTACAAGCCCTATGTCATTGGAGGCGCGAGGGGCGGAGGCGGCTCGAACTATACCGGATCGCTCAGCGGCACCGTCAGCCTCACGACGCATGCGTGCACGACTACGTGCGCTGCACCAAACCCGTGCCAGATGTCGCCCGTCTGTCACAGCGACGGCACCTGCTCCTACCAGGCCCTGCCGGACGGCACGACCTGCAATGACGGCAATCCCAATACCGTCACCGATAAATGCACTGCTGGGGTATGCGCGGGCGTCGATCTCTGCGCAAACGTGACCTGCACGGCTTCCGACGAGTGTCACCCCACCGGCATCTGCGATCACGCGACGGGGGGGTGCAGCATTCCTTCTGTGTCCGATGGAACCACGTGCGTCGGCGGCCAATGCACGGCCGGTCTCCGCGTCCAGAGTGCCGAGTCGAACCAGAGGCCCATCGTCTCCGCCGGCGCCGATCAGACCATCTACCTGTCGGAAACGTCCCCGCCCTCGACGCTGTCGTTCGAGCTGATCGCGCCCCTGCCGGACGCAAACGTATTGGCGGCGACTCCAGGTGGTGCGCTGGTTGCATCGTACAGTGGCGACCTCGTGAAAGTGTCTGACGACGGCACGTCGACGACGCTCGCCAGCCTGGGACAGTCATTGGGTGCGCTGGCGATCGCGCCGGACGGGACCATCTTCGCCGGCGGTTACTATGTTGGGCCCAAGATCTTTCGCGTATCGCCAGACGGCGCGACGATCGATCCCGCCTGGGCCAACTACTCGAGCCATGACTGGCCGAGTTCGCTGCTCGTCGGGAGCGACGGCTCGCTCTATGCCAATGATTCCTATGGGCTCTGGCGATTCGACGCCAACGGTAACGGCACCCAGGTCGCGCCCTTTCTTGGCTTTGGCCCCATTGTTCAAGTGCCGCAGGATGACCGGTACGGGCCGTTCTCGGGCCTGATCGTCGCGGCGAACGACGGGCAGGTGACCGGGACGGACACGAACGGCAGTACGGTCTCGCTGGCGCTGAACCTTACCGGCGTCCTCGGCATCCGTCTGGTACCGCCACACGCGAGGTTCCTTGGGCTGGACGGCACGGCTCTCTGGGAGGCGGATGCATCGGCGTTCGCGGGCGATCTCTTCGTTCTGACCTGGCCCAACGGCATGTACCGTGTTCGCTGGAACGGGGCCGCGCTCCAGGCGAACCGGGTCTACCCGAGCGACGTGGGCTGGTGGGCGATCGACTTCCGTGCCGGGGATGCGTCCGGAAGCCGGAGAGCCGTCGCACAACTATCGGGATCCGCCCAGGACGATGGCCAGCCGAATCCTCCCGGCCAGCTCACCTACCACTGGAGCGCACCCGCCGGCGTCTCGATCGCGAACGCCGATCTGGCGAGCACCACCGCGACGTTTGACGCCCTCGGCGCGTACACGCTCACCTTGACGGCTTCCGATTCCGAGCTCACTGGCACGGGGGACACCCACGTCACGGTCGCCGGTGTGAACCAGGCGCCGGTCGCGAACGCCGGTGGAGATACCAGGGTATCGATCGTCGACGGAGCCGATCTCAGCGGCAGCGCTCACGACGACGGCGTTCCAGGCCCGCTCAGCTACGCCTGGACGATGAGGAGCGGGCCGGGCACCGCTTCGTTTGCGAACGCGTCCGCGCCGGCGACGCACGTGACTTTCGACGCGCCAGGTACCTACGTCCTCCAACTCGCGGTTAGCGACGGCGGCTTGACCGGTGTCGACGCTCTCACCGTCCAGGTCACGACGCGCGAGGGCCTGCTGATCTCCGTCGTCTCCCCGGCGACCGTCGGCCCGAACCGGGAGATCCCCTATACGCTGGCCGTCACCAACACTGCACTTGTCGATTATCCCGATGTGCAGGCGACCGTTGCAGGGCCAGATGGGAATTACCAGTCCGTCTCTTTCGGTCCGATTGCCGCGGGCGCTTCCTCGCAGGCCAGTGGCTGGGTCTCGGTGTCCAGCACGCCTCCGTATTGGCGTTCCTGGTGGCCGCCCGAGACCAACGACGCGTACCTCGCGCGGCTGCATGCGTTGTTGGGCGCTCCGGAGCGTGTGGTCGCGAACGCAACGGCGATCGACACGGCAGGTGCCGTCCACGTTGGCAGCAGCACGAGCACATCGACGATCGCGTTGGCGATCGTGCGGCCGACGAGCGCGACTTTCAGTCTCGATCCCTTCGTGCCGAACCAGGAAGGCACGCTGACCATCGAGCTGGTGAACGAAGGAAGCGTCGACGCACATGGCGTCTATGCGGACGCGCGTGCCATCCGGGAATGGAAGACGATCGACATTCCCGTGGGACAGGCGGCGGAGCTGTCGTACGTCGCAGGCGCGCCGATCCAGCAGGCGGGCGATTTCACGGTCGACCTTCAGACCCTCACCGACAAAGCGAGCATCTACTGGAACGACGAATTCAACAACGGGTACGGAGACACGCTCGTCCAGTGGAGCGGCAGGGCCACGGTTCCCGTTCTCGAGTACACGGCCACGCTGCAACCGGCGATGGTGCTGCCGTCGCAGCCCCTGACAGTAGATGCGTTCATCACCAACGTCGGTCATGCCGACGCGCTCAACGTGTCCCTCGACGTCGCATTCAGAACGCTCGCGAGTCTCGGGCCCTTCGCACCCGGCGAAGCGCGCCCTGATAGCGGACTCGCCGGTTTCGCGCCGAGCGTGACCAAGGCGAGCGATTACCCGACCAGCGACTACTACCTCGATAGCCTTCGCTTTCTCCTTCTCCTCTCTCCCCTCCGGACCGAACTCAACTGGGAGGACCTGGCAGGTAGCCGGTATTCCCGGAACGCGTCGACCGGATCGCAGCTTGTGCTTCCCATCGTCTCCGTTTCGCAAGGTCCGTCCGCAGCCGGACCGCTGTACCTACGCGACGTCCTGCCTCTGGACGTTCACGTGCTCAACGAGGGGACCGCCGACGCGGTCGCGACCACCGTCGAGACCGGGTTCGACTTCAACCAAGGGCAGACCATGTTGCCAGTGTTCAATCTGGCGGAAGCGCTTCCGGTGAGCACCATGCCTGCGGGAATGGACCGGGCGGCCACCATTCCCTTTGCGGTGCCGTTCGTGCCGGTGCTGCCCTCGGACGCCTCGGGCTACTACCACTGGCTTCATGAGGTCGCGCAATACGGCCTGCGCGCGGGCGTCATCGCGCGTTGGTCCGATGCGGCGGGCAACGCCTACGGTCCCACCGGACAGACGACCGCGCTCTCCGTGGCGGTGCCGATCGTCACCGCGGGGCTCCGGCACCTCCAGCTGACTTGCCCCTCTTCCTGCTACTACATCGAGGTGCCCTGGCAGCTGGATCTGACACCCGGCGCTCAAGTCGACGTCGTCGTTCCCTGGAGAAGTGAAGGTAGTGCCATCGCGCGGAACGCGCGAGTGACCGCGCTGGTGCACGGAGTGACGCAGACGCTGCCGTTCCCTGACGCAATGCCCGGCGACAACGGGACCGCGACCCTCCACTGGGCCGCGCCGCCAAACCCGACAGGCCGCCAGCCGGGCGAGAGCGTGGACGCCTACCTCACCCGGTTGCGAACGCCGCGCCAGAACCAGGATTCGCGGCTCGAGCTCACCTGGTCCGACGACCGGGGGAACGCATTCGGGCCCATCTCCGAGGCCGTCATCAGCAATGTGCCGCAGCTGTATGCCGCCGACGCCAAGCCCGTTCTGGTTTCGGGATTACCGAACGGACCGGTTCAGATGCAGATCGACTGGTACCCCTTCGCCGCCACCGCAAGCCTGTCGGTGACGACGCCGGATCGCACAATCGGGTTGGTCAGCTCCTCCAGCCTTCCGCTCTCCTTTCCGGGAACTCTGCCAGCGGCGCCACTGCGGGCATCGTTGACGTCCGATTCCGCCTACCAGCAGGCGTTGGCGGCCCTGGAGGCCGCGTCTGTTCCGATCTCCTGGCAAATGACGTGGATGGCCGGCTCGAACAACTACGGCCCCACCGACGGCACCTTCAACGCCACCGTCTCGCTTCCCAACCTGACGGCGCGGACGATGGTCGCCGCGAGCGATGGGCAAACGGCCCAGCGCGTCGGGATCGCGATGACCAACATCGGCCATGCCGACGCAACATCGGCGCACGTGCAGTTTCTGTCCGGCAGCGCGCTCTTGCGGGCGTTGGACGTGCCGGTTCCCGCCGGTGCGGTCGCAGAGGCGGCGTTTTACGCGCCGATGGACTTCATCGGAGATCGGTTCGATTACCATTACGTGCTCACCTGGAACGACGCCGCGGGAAACGCATATGGGCCGATCCGTGGCTCCGGTGCGATCTACCGTGGCGCGAAGAACCAGCCGCCAACTGTGACTGCAGGCCCGGGCCAGACAGTGCTGCTGTCGAAGGGAGCGAATCTGGCGGGAGTCGTCGCTGACGACGGCCGGCCGGGTACGGGGTTGACGCAACGCTGGACGCAGGTCTCCGGACCCGGCTGGACGACATTCGCGGATGTGTCGAGCGCTGCGACACAAGCTTCCTTCTCGCAGGCCGGAACCTACCTCCTTCAGTTGTGGGCGAGCGACGGCGAGCTCGTCTCGGCGGACAAGACGACCATCGACGTGGTCGAGAAGATGCCGGCGAATCAGGCGCCGATCGTGAGCGCCGGGCCGCCGCAGACCTTCACGCCGCCGGGTTCGGGCGTCGCACCGCCGTTCCAGATGAGCGCCATCGCAACGAGCCTGCCGAATCCCACGGGCCTCGACGATCATGGCGTGAGCGGCAGCGTGCTTGCGTCGGTGAACTACGCGAGTGGCTATCCGTACAACTTCGTCCTCCTGCACGAGGACGGCAGCTGGGAGCAGTTCTCGGACGTGAAGGGCCTCAGCGACGAGGTGTACTTCGTCACGGGTCGCGACGAGGACGGTGCGGGTCATACGCTCGGCGGATTCAACGCAGGTGAGGTATTCGCGGGGACCGGAGTGCCCGGTGACATCCTCCGCATGTCGCCGGACGGCAGCGTTGTGCAGAACCCGTGGGTGAACCTGCCCGGCGAGCGGGGACTGCCGCGAGGTGCGCTCGCGTTCGACCACACCGGAGTGTTCGGCTACGACCTCATCCTCTCCACTGACCAGGGTGGTATCTGGCGCGTCAACTCGGCGGGAGCCGCAATCCAGCTAGCGCAGCTCAATCGCTTCTTGGAAGGCGTGATGACGGTCCCCGACGATCCGGCCAAGTACGGGCCGTGGGCGGGAACCATCCTTACCGGAGCAGAGTCGGAAAGCGCGCTGTACACGATCGACGTCCAGGGCACCGTCACACGCTGGAACCTGGGCATCAGCGCCCCCGAGAACATGCACCTCGTACCGGCCGGCGAGAACTTCTTCGGCAGCGATCAGCACGGCACCATCTACGGGGCGCCGGCCGAAGAGTTGGCGCCGTCCGTGGGACAGATCCTCATCACCGAAGATTTCACCGGAACGCTGTGGCGTGTTCGGTGGGACGGCACCCAGTTCGTGAAGAACTTCATGGGGCAGACGCTGACCCACCAGTTCGAAGGCGTCGGCTTCTCGCCGGCGGGGCTGGGCCCGGTGCAGTCACAATGGTTGACGGCGCCATTGCACGGGACCGTAGAGGATGACGGGCTGCCCGCGCCTCCCGCGCAGCTGACAACGACGTGGAGCAAGGTGAGCGGGCCGGGAACCGTGCTGTTCGACGATCCGGGCGCTCTCGACACGACGATCCACGTAGAGAGAGCGGGCACGTACGTGGTGCGGCTCACGGCCAGCGACTCCGAGCTCAGCGCGACCTCCGACGTGACCATCGCGTGGAATCCGCCGGACCAGACGCCGATAGTGGATGCAGGCGGCGATCAGATCGTCTATCTCCCATCCGCGGCGCAACTGGCTGGAAGAGTGTCCGATGACGGCCTGCCCGCCGGATCCACGCTCACCACGAGTTGGAGCAAGGTCGCCGGCTCAGGCACCGTTTCTTTCGCGGACGCAACCGAGCTCTCGACGACGGCGACGTTCAGCGCTCCAGGGGAGTACCTGCTTCGGCTCTCGGCGAGCGATGGCGAGCTCCAAGGCACCCGCGAAATGCGCGTCACCGTGCTGGCGGCTGACGCCAGGCCGTTCGTTTCCGCCGGGCCCTCGCAGACCGTCATCGCGCCTGCCGCCGCGCTGAAGGGGACGGTCCAAGGCGCTCTGGGCGAAGTGATCGAAATCGCCTGGAGCGCGGTCTCCGGCCCCGGCAGCGTGACGTTTGACGACGCCGCGGCGACGCTCACGATCGCGCGGTTTTCCCAGCCAGGCATGTACGTGCTCAAGCTCTCCGCGACTTTGCCTGCGCAGTCGATCACGGTGGGCGACACGACAACGGTCGAAGTGCTCGCCACGGGCGTCTCGAACTTTCCACCGGTGGTTGACGCGGGACCCGACCGACTCGTGCCTTGGCCGGTATCGGCCGCGTCGCTTGACGGCAAGGCCATCGACGACGGCAATCCATTCGGCGTCCTCTCCGTCTCCTGGTCGCAGGTGAGCGGCCCCGGCACTGCGCAGTTCGAGATGCCATCGTCCGGTTCCACCAGCGTGACCGTCGATCAGCCCGGCCGTTACGTCTTCCGGCTCACCGCGCGCGATGCAGAACTAACCTCGAGCAGCGACGTGGTGGTGACGTTTGCGCGGCCTGGACACGCCGGTCCGGGCGGAGTCTGGGTGACGGGTCACGATCCGGAAGCATCCGCATCCGTTGGCCAGAATGCGGCGGGCGCGCAACGTCAGCTCGAGCTGGCCATGGCGTTCGTTGCCCAGGACACGGTGGCGCCTCGCCTGCTCGTCGTCACCCGAGAGCGTGAGAACTACTTCAGTCCGGCGTGGCCGGAAGCAGGGCTCGCGAGCATCGGGCTGCCGCGCATCGCGTACGACGAGGCGGGTGCCCATCCGTCAGGGGCCATGCTCGACCTCTATACGGTCGACTTCAACAACTACGACATCGTCCTGGTGGTCTCCGACGAACCCGGGCCGCTGAGCCAGAGCGAGCTCGACGTGCTGCGCGTGCGCAGCAACGATCTGCGGCTCTTCGTCAATGCCGGCGGAAGCATCATCGCCTCTGCGGAATCGGGGCTGCGGCCCGATGGCGTCGATCAGGTGAGGACGAACCTGTTCGGTTTCCTCTCCTTGCCGGGTTCCCCAGTTCCGACGCAGCAAGCTGGCACCGGCAACGTGATCACCGCCGCGGGCGCGCAGATCGGGCTCACGAACGCCGACGTCAATGGCGACCCCACCTGGGTGACGTTTGCCGCGAGTGGGGCCATGAATGTCGTCGAAGTCGACTCACAAGGGCGCATCCTGACGCTCGCCGCGCGCGATCAGTCGCTGCGCAGTTCCGGAACACCCACGAACAATCCCCCGATGGTGATCGTACCGCCGCCGTCGTACGTGCACCTCGATCAGGCGGCTCGCCTGGCAGGCAGCATCAGCGATGACGGCCTGCCGACGGGCGCCGCCGTCACCGCCGTTTGGACGCAAGTTGCGGGTCCGGGAGTGACCACGTTTGCGGATCCGTCGAGCGCATCGACGACGGCGACGTTCTCGCGCGCCGGCCGCTACATCCTCCGGCTCACGGCCAGCGACACGGAGCTCTCGGGCTCCGCGGACATGCTCGTCGATGTGTTCGAGCCGAACAATCCGCCCATTGTCAGCGCAGGCCCGGATCAGGACATTGCCACCCACTCGACCAAGCTCGCGGGGTCGGTGGTGGACGACGGCCGCCCTCAGGGCGCCCCGCTCTCGTGGGGATGGCAGGAGGAGAGCGGCCCGGGCATCGTCCAGTTCGCCGACCCGCTCTCGCTCAGCACGGTGGCGACGTTCACCGCGCCGGGCACGTACGTGCTGCGCCTGTGGGCGAACGACACCGAGTTCTACGCGCAGAGCGAGATGGTGATCCACGTGCAGGATGCGTTCGGGCGGAACCAGGCGCCGTTCGTCGACGTGGGGCCGAATCCGCTCTACGTCACTTTGTCCGGCTCCTCGGTGCAGGCGACGCTGCTGGGCACCGTCATGGACGACGGGCTTCCCTCGAACGTGACGCATTCGCTCTGGTCTCTCGCGCGGGGACCGGCGGCGGTTCAGTTCAGCGATGCGACGCTCGCGCGCACGACGGCGAGCTTCACCGCGCCTGGCACGTATACGCTGCGGCTGTCCACCACCGATACGGCGGTGACGACGACCTCGGCGTTGACCGTAGTCGTGCTCGGCAAGACCAACCAGCCGCCGACGGTGAGCGCCGGAACCTACGCAGCGGTGCCGTACCCGCAGCGCGATCTGCGCCTGGCGGGAACTGTCGCGGACGACGGCAACCCGACGGGGTCGCATGTCGTGTCCACCTGGTCGCTCCGGGCGGGCGAGGGAACAGCAAGCTTCGACGACGTGCATGACCTGAACACGCTCGCCCATTTCTCCTGGCCCGGGCAATACGTCCTGCACTTGGACGCGACCGACGGTGAGCTGTCCTCATTCGACGAGGTGGTCGTCACTGTCGGCGCAGCGCCGGGCGACGCGCCAGTCGTCGCTCTGACCGCGCCGGATGATGGGGCGCGGGTGACTGCCCCCGTGGACGTCATCGGATCGGTGAGCGACGGACAGTGGCAGCTCGAGGTGGCGCTCGGCGGGGATGATGCCGGCTCCAAGACCTGGAAATCGATCGGCAGCGGTACCGGCGCCAGCTCCGGCGTGCTCGGCACGCTCGACCCGACCTTGCTCCTTAATGGCACCTGGTCCCTGCGCCTCCGCGCGGTCACGGAGGGCGGCACGCGCGAGGACCAGCGCAGCGTCATCGTCGACAAAAACCTCAAGATCGGCACCTTCGCATTCTCGGTCACCGACATGACCGTGCCAGTGCCCGGGCTCCCGGTGCAGGTCATCCGCAGCTACGACTCGCGCGATGCCCGGGACGGCGATTTCGGGCACGGCTGGTCGCTGTCGCTCTCGGACGTGCGGCTCGAGAAGACCGTGGTGCTGGGCAAGTTCTGGGGCGAGAGGATCAAGGGTGGTTACGCGTTCCCCTCCTACTGTCTCGACGCGACCCGGCCGAACGTCGTCACTGTGACCTTTCCCACGGGGAGGGTTTACCGCTTCGACGCGTCGCTCTCGATCAAGTGCCAGCTGGCGCTGCCGATCGAAACGCCGGAGCTGCAGTTTACGCCCCAACAGGGCACAGTCGGATCTCTGCGGGTGCTCGACACGTCGCCCACCGTGTACGTAAGCCGCCCTTTCGGTCTGGGCGCATCGGTGCAGCTGCTTGATTCCGACGGAAGCGTATACAACCCGCTCGATTTCGTGCTCACCATCGAAGACGGGACGCAGTACGCCATCCATCAGGGCACCGGGTTGACCTGGGTCCAGGACCGCAACGGCAACAAGCTCACCTTCTCGCAGCAAGGCATCATTTCTTCGGCGGGGAAGAGCGTGGCCTTCGTGCGCGACGCAGAAGGACACATCTCCGAGATCACGGACCCGAACGGCAACTCGCTCCTCTACGGGTACGACCAACGCGGCGATCTGGTCTCCTTCACCGACCGGGCTGGGAACACGACGCAGTTCGCCTACGGTCCTGCGCACCAGCTGCTCTCGATCACCGATCCGCGCGGAAAGCAGGTGCTCGGGAACCACTACGACGACTCGGGGTGGCTCACGTCTACCGACGACGCAGCCGGAAAGTCGATCATCTTCGGTCACGACCCGGCACACCACCGCGAGACCGTCATCGACCGCTCGGGGAAGACGACCACCTACGAATACGATCCCGACGGCAACGTCGTGCACCTGATCGACGCGCTCCTGCACGAGACCTTCTCCACCTACGACGAGAACGACAACAAGCTGAGCGAGACGGACGCGCTGGGGCACACGACCCGCTGGACGTACGACGCGCGAAACAACAAGGCCTCGGAGAAGGACCCCCTCGGGCACGAGACAAAGTGGACCTACGACACCTTTGGCAACGTCGTGACGATCGAGGATCCGCTGCACCACGTCACGGTCAATGAGCGCGCCACCATCGCCGTTTGCGGACAGGCAACGCCGAGTGGGAACCTGCTCTCGGTCACCAATGCGAAGAGCGAGAAGACGAGCTACACTTACAACTGCGATGGGACGGTGGCGACGCAGAAGGACGCGCGAGAAGTCCTGACGCAGTACGCGTACGCCGGCGGGCTGCTGCAGTCGGTAACCGACGGGTTGGGCAACATCACCTCCTACACCTACGACGCGAACGGAAACCAGAAAACGGAGACGCGGACGCGCACGGTGGACGGGGTACCGGAGACACTGGTCACGTCGTACGAGTATGACGGCAACGGCCAGTGCACCAAGGTCACCTATCCGGACCAGACCTTCACCCGTACCGAGTACAACGAGATAGGCAAGCCGAAGTCGACCTTCGATCAGCTCGGCCGCGAGACCAAATACACGTACGACGACCAAGGACGGCTGAAGGTCACCACGTACCCGGACCAAACAACCTCCTCCACGACCTACGACGAGAATGGCCGTCGCAAGACCAGCACCGACCGCGGAGGAAGGACCACTTCATTCGGCTACGACTACGCGGGTCGGCTGACGACGACCACGTATGCAGATACCAGCAAGCGGATCACCGAGTACGACGAAGTCGGCCGCGTGAAGAAGAGCATCGACGAGCTGAGCCATCCCACCACATACAGCTACGACGATGCACGTCGCCGGATCAGCGTCACGGATGCGCTCAACAAGTCGACGACGTTCGCCTACGACGATGCCGGCAATCAAATCTCGGTCACCGACCCGAATCAGAACAGCGTTTCGTACGGATACGACGAGCTGAACCGACAGGTCCGTGTGACTTACTCCGACACGACGTACGAAACGAGGGAGTACGACGCGCAAGGCAACCGCAGCGCACGCGTTGACCAAGTGGGGATCCGGACCGAATACGGTTACGACCTCCTCGCGCGCCTCACCTCGGTGACGAACACGAATGTTAACGGTGTGGATCTGGTCACACGCTACGGCTACGACGAGCTCGGCAACCGCATATCCCAGACGGACGCGAACAGCCACACGACCAAGTTCGGGTACGACAGCTTCGCTCGTCGTATCTCGCGCAAGCTGCCGCTCGGCGAACAGGAGACGTTCACGTACTACGCCGATGGTCAGCTGAAGACGCGCACCGACTTCAACCGCCATACGACCATGTATGCCTACGACGATGCACGTCGTCTGATTACGCGCGTTCCGGACGCCTTCTTCGCCTCAGAGGTTCCGGTCACCTTCACGTACTGGCCGAGCGGCCGGCGCAAGACCATGATCGACTCGACGGGAGTGACCAGCTACACGTACGATCTGCGCGACCGTTTGCTGTTCAAATCCACAGCGGAGGGTTTCCTGACGTACACGTACGACGCCGGCGGAAATCGCAAGACGGTGCGCAGTGACTCTGGCGCGTACAGCGTCGACTACGGCTACGATCCGCTCAACCGACTTGAAACGGTAACCGACAACGCCGCGGGTGGCGGCACGACGACGTACTACTACGACGATGGCGGTCGCCTTATCTCGTACGAGTACCCGAACGGCGTGAGCAGCGGATTCGGGTACGACGCGCTCAACCGCGTACAGTCGATCAAGACCGGCACAGCACTCGCAACACCAAACGAACACCTCCTTTCTTCTTACTCGTACACCTTCTACCCGACAGGGAATAGGCGTACGGTGGCTGAGTTGAACGGCCGGGCTGTTTCTTGGGCCTACGACAGTCTCTGGCGTCTGACAGACGAAGGCATTACGGGCAGCCCAACGTCGAACGGATCGATCGCCTACGTCTACGACAACGTCGGCAACCGGCTCTCCCGTACGAGCTCGGTCAGCGATATCAGCAACGAGAGCAGCGGCTACGATGACAACGATCGCTTGCTCTCGGATGGATGGGACGCGAACGGCAACACGGTGACCGGGAACGGCAACGGGTACGCGTATGACAGCGAAAATCGGCTGGTCAGCCTCAACAACGGCCAGGCACGCTACACCTACAATGGTGACGGCCAACTCGTTGCAACGAGTGGAGGCGGGGTCACGACTACGTACCTGATCGATGCGGATAACCCTACCGGTTACACGCAGATCGCCGAAGAGCGTATACCTGCAGCCCCAGAGAAGTCCTATGTGTACGGTTCACAGCGACTCTCGATGCGTGACGCGAACGGCTTGCACTACTATGGATACGATGTGCACAGCGGCGTTCGCACGCTCCTCGATGCCTCGGGGAACATCAGTGACAGCTGGGATTACGACGCGTACGGGAACGTCATCGGTCGTACCGGAACGACGAACAACCCGTTTACGTATCGCGGCGAGTCCGTGGATCGCCAGAGCGGCTTCCAGTACCTGCGCGACCGCTGGATGGATCCGTCGAACGGCCGATTCATCTCCCTCGACAAGTGGACTCGGTCCCACGTGCGCCCAACCAGCCACGCATACTCCTACGTTGCAAACGATCCCATTAACTTCATGGACCCGCTCGGGCGTGATCTCATCGCAGCGGCGGTGGTGGCGAACACGCCGACTTGGTCATTCGCGCCCGCCATGCGTCTTGAAGGACTTGATCCTCCGAATACACATTTCACTCCGCGTGCGGGCACGGACGGCTCGGGGCGAACCGTCGATGGTGCGTTCCACGTCGAGGACGCGGTGCTCGACGGCTTCCGCGAGATCCAGAACAGCACCAGTCGGACGGTTCAGCGCGTTTACCACGACCTGCGATCAGCACCTAAGTGCATCGTCATCGAGTTCGAAGACGTGCCCGAGGGATCACGAGGCGTAACCTACGAGAGTTCGTTCCTTGGGCTTCGGGTTCCCCACTTTTTCGAATGCAACCTACATCCCCTCTACATCGACATCAGCCCAGAGGCGGCGCTCGGAATTCGCATTGCCGCGGCGACCTGCTGAAGACGGATCTTCAGACGGGAGCTGCGGATTGGACTCCGAGAAGCGGCCATGTGGCTCCGTAGCGCCAAATTCATTCTCGTGCCCATGGTAGCGCTTTTGATTTCGTATGCAGCGTGTGCTGAGCACGAGGCTGCTCCGCGGCCTTTGCCAACGGGGCCGCCGATAGTGGTAGTGGAGTTCCGGTCGGAACTTCTCTGGGCTCCTCGATTCCTTTTGTACCGAGACGGCACGGCGATCGGCACGACGGCGAGGGACATCCAAGCGGCGATCAAGACTCATACGCCGCTGACGATGCGCCATGCCAGGTTAACAGACCGCGAACGCGACGATCTCGTCCGGGCCGTTCAGAATGTGCTGCGGAATGGCGGCACGACGAGGTACAGGGTAGAACGTGCTTCCGATATTCCACACTACGTCCTTTCCGCCGATGCGCCGGGGACCATCGAAGTTAGTGGACGGATCGAAGGACTGCGAGGTTGGCTGAATAGGCGGGCACTGCCGCCCAGTGTTCGAGCGTTGTTCGGGACGGCACTTGGCACGGCGTGGGGCCATCAACCTTGGCCGGTCGCGCAACTCGCCGTTCGGCTGAAGCCGTGGACAGCAAGGAAGCCAGCGCAGGAATGCAGCACAGGGCGAACGTTTCCGTTCATCACAAAGTCAGGCCAGGCACTGGTCATCGGTATGGACGCGGCCGAAAGCGACCTGTTCCGCTGGTTCGGTAGATGCACCTATGTCGGGGTAGCAGGCGGCCAATGGGAATATTCCGGCTACGAGCCAATTGTTCCTGGATGGTCGCCTTTCTCACAACGCAACTAGACTCGCCGCAGACGTACGATCAGCGTGACCTGCCCCCCGGCGTTATCCGCCCTTTCAAAACCTCCCATGATGCTCGAGCTGCTGGGAGAGAAGTCGGAAGTGGAAGAACTGGCTAAGCGCCTTGCCATCGAACAGGCGCTGGGCGATCGTGGACTGATAGGCCGGACGGCGGGCGGATGGTGCTTGACGACGACCTCGGCATTGACCGTAGTCGTGCTCGGCGAGACCAACCAGCCGCCGACGGTGAGGGCCGGAACCTACGCAGCGGTGCCGTACCCGCAGCGCGATCTGCGCCTGGCGGGAACCGTCGCGGACGACGGCAACCCGACCGGATCGTATGTCGTCTCCACCTGCGGGCAAGAGCACGCAGTGCTGCTTCTGCCGCAGCGAGCGCGGCTAACTGGTCAGTCTCCCGACGCGCTATAGCTGCGAGCCATGATCACGGTCATCACCGGCCCAAATGCTCCCGCCAGCGGCACGGCGCGCGATTTTCTCGTACGCAACAGAGTTCCGCATCAATGGCTGGATCTAACGACCGATCCGCTCGCGAAGTTTTGTGATCTCGGTCGTCGACTCGCCGGCTGCCGCCTGCCCGCTGTGCTCTTCGAGGATGGAACCATGTTGGAGGCCCCGGAGACCTTTCAAGAGCTGCGGCCGGCAATCGCCGGCGACGCCCACCGGCTCGCTGCGATCAAGACAATGCATTGGCGGACGGAGCTGGCAACGCGCGCCGGTCTGCCGACGCGACCGTCGCGCGACAAGTACGACCTTCTCGTCCTGGGCGGCGGCCCGGCGGGTTTGACCGCTGCGGTTTACGCCGCGTCCGAGGGTTTGCGGACGTTGCTCGTCGAGCGCGAAGCGCCTGGCGGACAAGCAGGCACCAGCGCGCTCATCGAGAACTACCTCGGATTTCCCGAGGGGCTGTCCGGCGCGGAGCTTGCGGAACGGGCTCACGCCCAGGCGAAGCGCTTCGGCGTCGAAATCCTCTCAGGAGTCTTCGCAGTGGGCCGTCCCGGCGCCAAGGGCGATCGGCCGCAGATCACGCTATCGAGCAACGCCGACGTACACGCCAGGTCGACGGTGCTCGCGATGGGCATTGCCTGGCGGATATTGACTGGTCCAGGGATCGACACATTCGTGGGACGCGGCATCACCTACGGCTCATCTCCGGGCGAGGCGGCGGCGCTCGCGGGCAAGACGGTCATGGTCGTCGGTGCCGGAAACTCGGCGGGCCAAGCTGCGCTGCATCTCGCGAAGGTTGCGGCGCGGGTCACGATTGTCGTTCGAGGGGACAGCCTCGCGAAGAACATGTCGCGCTACCTCATCGAGCGCATCGAGGGCGCGAGCAACGTCGACGTCATCACCAACGCCAACGTGATCGCGGCCGACGGCGACATGCGCCTCGCTGCCGTCGTCGTTCGCACGCGCGACGAGGAACGTCGCATGCCGATCGACGCGGTTTTCATCCTCATCGGTGGCGACCCCTGGACCAAGGGCGTCGAAGCTTGGCTGCGCTGCGACGAGCACGGCTATCTCATGACCGGCGCCGACCTCCTGGCCGGCAACGACCGCCGCCGCTGGTGGCCCCTCGAACGTGACCCCATGCCCCTTGAATCGAGCGAGCCCGGCGCATTCGTCGCCGGCGACCTGCGCCATGGCTCCGTCAAGCGCGTGGCCTCAGCGGTAGGCGAGGGAGCGATGGCGATCCAGCTCGTGCATCGCTACCTCGCTGCGCGCGGCAAGTAGCACCGATGCAAATGGCGGGGCGAAGCGACGCATCATCGGTGTCCTATCACCTCGTCCTGAAAAGGGATGTTCTGGCGCTTCTTCGGGAGCCAGACGTGAAACACCGTGACGCCCTCGTCGCTGGTCAGTTCGATCCGACCGCCGTGCGCGCGCACGACTCCTTCGCGATTTCCAGGCCCAAATGATCGCTCGACCATGTCCCGCGCATCGTCGAATCGAACAAGTGTTCGCGAGGTCCATCCGGGATTGTCGGGCCGCGGGTGCCGATGGCGAGCACCGCCTCTTCGTTGAACTCGATGACCGAGACGATGACGGGTTCGCCGGCGGCGCTGCCCACAACCTGACCCGGGGGGAGGTCTTCGGGGTGAAGGGTAGCGGACACGAAGCCGAACCCGGCCACTCGGAAGCAGGGCGTCCCTTGACTGCATCCGGACATGCAAGTATCTGCATGCACGATGCCCGCCCTGACTCCTGCAGCCGCACTGCAAGTCCGACCCGTGTCGCGCCTCTTCAAGGCCTTGGGCGACGACACCCGATTGCGGATCGTAGCGCTCCTGAGTCACGGCGAGTTGTGCGTCTGCCACGTGCAGGAGGCGCTCGGACTGACGCAGCCGAATGCCTCCCGGCAGCTGGGGGTCCTCAAGAACGCCGGAGTCGTGGAATCCCGACGTGAAGGAACCTGGACCTACTACAGTCTCGCCGCGCAGCCCGACGGCCACTGCGGCCGGCAACTCGATTCCCTCGTCCGCAGCTTCGCGTCGCGGAGCACTTTGAAGAAGGACGTTGAGCGCTTGATCAAGGTGCGCGGCCCGGCGGCCTGCCGGTGACCGCCGTGACGCAAGCGTCTCTGTCGCGGCGGGTGGTAGCCGAGTTCGTGGCCACTGCGCTGCTCCTCGCCACCGTCGTGGGCTCCGGCATCATGGGGGAGCGGCTCGCGGGCGGGAACGTCGCCATCGCATTGCTCGCGAACGCGCTGGCCACGGGGGCTGCCCTCGTTGCGCTGATCCTGGCGTTCGGGCCGCTGTCGGGCGCGCACATGAACCCGGCCGTCACGCTCGCCGACGCGGCCGTGGGCGGCATCCGATGGGTAGACGTCCCCGCGTACATCGGCTCGCAGGTCGCGGGTGCGTTCCTCGGCGTTGCCGTCGCCCACGGCATGTTCGGGGAACCGGTCTTTCTCGCCTCGCGCCACGCGCGCGCCGGCGGCGCTCAGTTCCTGAGCGAGTTCGTTGCGACCTTCGGACTGCTCTCGATCATCTGGGGCGCCGCCCGTACCCGCGCCACGGCGGTTCCCATCGCGGTCGCGGCCTACATCAGCGCCGCGTATTGGTTCACCGCGTCTACGTCGTTCGCCAACCCCGCCGTTACTCTCGCCCGCTCGGCCACCGACACCTTCGCGGGCATCCGGCCCATCGATGCGCCTGCCTTCATCGTCGCGCAGCTTCTTGGGGCGGCGGCAGCGACGATGCTGTTCGCCTGGCTGTCGCTCCCGAAGGCGCCGCGCCCATGAAGACCATCATTTTCGCCTGCATCCACAACGCCGGACGGTCGCAGATGGCCGCCGCGTTCTTCAACGCGATGGCCGACCCCCGGAAGGCGTGCGCGATCTCGGCCGGTACGCACCCCGGCGAGCGCGTTCACCCCGCAGTCGTATCCGTCATGCGCGAGCTCGGTTTGGACCTCGCCAACGCGCGCCCGCAGAAACTGACCTCAGACCTCGCCAAGGGCGTTCACGCCTTGATCACGATGGGGTGTGGCGACGAGTGCCCCGTTGTGCCCGGCGCGAAGCGTGACGATTGGCCGCTGCCGGATCCCAAGGGCAGGCCCGTCGAGGACGTCCGCCGCATCCGCGACGAGATCCGCCAGCGCGTGGACGCGCTCATTGCTTCCGAAGATTGGAAGCGAGCCGGATGAGACATCGGTGATCGGCCGGCTATTTCTCCAGCAGCTTCTTCAAGCCCTCGAGCATCGTCTTCCAGTTCTTCTCCGACTGCTCGCGCGCCTCATCGTTCGGGTTGTTGTCCTGTGACAGCGAGATCCGGGTTTGCGCTCCCTGCTCTGAAAGCTCGATGGTCACGATGTGGTGATTCTCCGGCGTGTCGGGAACACCGGAAAGAGGGCTGTAGTGGCTGTACTGCAGCAACTGACGCGGCTCGATCTTGCGGATCTTGCCTTTGTCCTCATAGGGCTTGCCCTTCCACTCGCCTTTCCAGGTGATGGGGCTCCCCTCCCGCCAGTCGGAGACGACGGTCGCCCCGAACATGTACTGCTTGATCATCTGCGGGTTCACCAGCGCGTCCCAGACTTTGGCGGCGGGAGCGGCGATGCTCGTCGAGGCTTTTGCGATGAGGCTCTTGGGCATGAAGGCTCCTCTCGGCCATCAAAGATAGGTCGGCGCCGGCGCTGTCGCCGGGCCGGCAAGCGCCCGCAGCCTTGTGTCGGTCGGATGCGCGCTCGAAGGCGCCTCTACCGACGAGCCCCAAAAGCGGAACGACTTGCGACTCTCCGCGCGTCCGTGCGGGGAAGATGCTGCCCGAGGTAACGGCACACCGACGCACCTGCGCGGCTTGCAGACCTTCGTGCTGCAGGCCGTATCCTCTGTAACTGTCCAGTAAGGCACGGCGAAGCGCGGCTGCCCTGCGCTCCTGTCGCGCGCGGGGGGAGATCGATGGCGAAATTTGTAATGATCGTTCTGCTGATGTCCGGTTTGGCTTGTGCGCCCGCGGACAGCTGTGCGCCGGGGTGTACCGGCAGCAACGGTGACTGCATGTCGTGCTCCGGGGGCTACTCTTGTAATTCGGGCGGCTCGTGCAGCGCGACGGTGAACGGTGTGGCCTGCTGCACTGGCAGCGGAGGATCGCAGATGTGCAACCCGGGCTACTGCTACTCCAACGGCGCGTGTTGTCCGCAAGCCACCCCTTGGTACGACCGTGGCGGTCATGGCTACGGCGCCGGATGTTACGCGTCGTGTCCGTACGTAGGCGACTGCGGCTCGACGAAGGTCTGCTACTGAAGACTGTGGCGGTGCGACCCCCATGGACGGGACGTACGACGGAATCGCCTACTACGATACTGGAACGGGCCGCCTGTATCTTGCGGGCATTTCGTCGGCGACCAACCACGGGATTGGATTCAGATAGGCCTCGGTGTCCTGCTCAAAATCTGCCCGGATCTCGCGCGGTTAGATAGGTTGGAGCGGCGCACACGCCCGAAGCCCTCGGGGTCCGTGGCTGAAGTTCCCCGCCCGGGTCTTCGCAGCGTGATCTAGCATGACGCGCATGGCCATCGTCCCGCTTCGCAAGGTGCTGTGCGCGAACCGCGGCGAGATCGCGATCCGCATCTTCCGCGCGTGCAACGAGCTCGGCATCCGCACCGTCGGCATCTACAGCGAGGAGGACCGCGTCTCGGAGCATCGCCACAAGGCGGACGAGGCGTACCTGGTCGGGCGCGGCAAGCGGCCCGTCGACGCCTACCTGGGCATCGAGGAGATCCTGGATGTGGCCAGGCAGTGCGGCGCCGACGCCGTCCATCCGGGCTATGGCTTCCTCTCCGAGAACCCGGAGCTCGCGCGCGCCTGCGAGCAGCGTGGCTTGCGCTTCATCGGGCCCCGCTCCGAGGTGGTCGCGCTGATGGGCGACAAAGTGGCGGCCAAGGGCCTGGCGTTGAAGGCCAGGGTCCCCGTGGTTCCAGGCGTCGAGCTTCGCGGCTCGGCCGAGGAGCAGATCGGCGCCGCACGCACTTTCATGTCCGAGCACGGCGCCACCCTGGTCAAGGCCGCCCACGGCGGCGGCGGCCGCGGCATGCGCGTCGTCACGGAGCCCGTCGAGCTCGAGGAGGCGCTCGAACGCGCCCGCAGCGAATCGAAGCTCGCCTTCGGCAGCGAGGCCCTCTTCGTCGAGAAATGGCTGCCCAAGGTGCGGCACATCGAGGTGCAGATCCTGGGCGACCAGCACGGCAACGTGATCCACCTGTTCGAGCGCGATTGCTCCGTGCAGCGGCGCCATCAAAAAGTCATCGAGATCGCGCCCGCGCCGAACATCGACGGTGAACTGCGTGACCGGATCTGCTCCGACGCGTTGAAGCTGGCGGAAGCCTCGCGATATTCGAGCGCCGGCACGGTGGAATTCCTCGTCGATGGACCGCGCCATTATTTCATCGAAGTCAACGCGCGCCTGCAGGTCGAGCACACCGTCACCGAGCAGGTCACGGGCATCGATCTGGTGCAGGCGCAATTGCGCATCTGCGAAGGATACGAGCTGTCGTCGCCGGAGGTCGGCATCCGCTCGCAGGAGATGGTGCGCCCACGTGGGTTCGCCGTGCAGTGCCGCGTCACCACCGAGGACCCCTCCAACAACTTCCTGCCCGATGCCGGCCGTATCAATACCTGGCGCGCGGGCACCGGATTCGGAATCCGTCTGGATGCCGGCAATTGCTATACGGGCGCCCGCGTCTCGCCGTTCTATGACTCGTTGCTCTTCAAGGTCATCTCCTACGCCGATACCTTTCCCCTCGCAGTCCGCAAGATGCTGCGCGCGCTGCGCGAGTTCCGCATCCGCGGCGTGAAGACGAACATTCCCTTCCTCGAGAACGTACTGTCGCACCCCACCTTCGATGCGGGCCTCACCTGGACGCGGTTCATCGACGAGACGCCGGAGCTCTTCCAGCTCCCAGCGCGGCGCGACCGCGCTACCAAAGTGCTCCGTTACCTCGCCGAAGTGATCGTCAACGGCCATCCGACCATCAAGAAGGACCAGCGGCTGAAGCCGTCGGGCCTGCGGGCGCCGCGGGTTCCCGCGCCGTCGCCCGCGGCGGCGCCGCCGGGCACCGTCCAGATTCTTCAACAACGCGGCCCGGAGGGGCTGGCCCGATGGGTCCTGCAGCAGGGCCGGCCGCTGCTCACCGACACCACCTGGCGCGATGCGCACCAGAGCCTGCTGGCGACGCGCATGCGAACGCACGACATCCTGGCGGTGGCGCCGGCGACGGCGCGGCTCGCCCCGGAGCTGTTCTCGCTGGAGTCGTGGGGCGGGGCTACGTTCGATACCGCCTATCGCTTCTTGAACGAGGATCCGTGGCAGCGCCTGCGCAAGATCAAGCAGGCCGTACCGAACATCCTGCAGCAGATGCTGCTCAGGGGCGCGAACGCGGTCGGATATACGAGCTATCCCGACGGCGTCGTCGAAGCGTTCATCGACGAAGCGGCGGAGGCCGGCGTGGACGTCTTCCGCATCTTCGATTCATTGAACGATCTCGATTCGATGAAGGTCTCGATCGATCGCGTGCGCAAGACGGGCAAGGTGGCCGAGCTCGCCATC
>Ga0209689_1000604_pt1 | contig 25383 bp, 24 predicted proteins | sample GraSoiAngelo_149_FD_187119 | JGI IMG/M metagenome (GOLD analysis project Ga0209689, IMG submission 187119) | Grasslands soil microbial communities from the Angelo Coastal Reserve, California, USA - 14_1009_09_30cm (SPAdes) (version 2) | ecosystem: Environmental > Terrestrial > Soil > Grasslands ... | reverse complement strand
ACGCCGAGGACGCCAACGCTTGAGCTGCACCCTTTTTGCTACAATCGCCTCAAGATGACGCCGCCATCGCCATTCACCGACGTCCCCACCGCGATCGAGGAGATTCGCGCCGGCCGCATGATCGTCGTCGTGGACGATGAAGACCGCGAGAACGAAGGCGATCTAACTCTTGCCGCAGAAAAGGTTACGCCTGAAACCATTAACTTCATGGCGAAGTATGGACGCGGCCTGATCTGCCTCGCCATGACCGACGACCGCCTGGAGCATCTGCGCATCGGGCCGATGACGGCGGAGAATACTTCGCAATATGGCACCGCCTTTTGCGAAGCCATTGACGCCCGCGAGGGCGTGACCACCGGCATCTCGGCTTACGATCGCGCCCGCACTATTAAAGTCGCCATCGATCCCGCCACCCGTCCCGCGGACCTCGCGCGCCCCGGCCACGTCTTTCCGCTGCGTGCCCGCAAAGGTGGCGTGCTGGTGCGCGCTGGACAGACCGAAGCGTCCGTTGATCTCGCGCGCCTGGCTGGCCTCATCCCCGCCGGGGTGATCTGCGAAATCATGAAAGACGATGGGACCATGGCGCGCGTCCCTGACCTGATCGAGTTCTGCAAGCTTCACAATTTCAAGATGCTCACCGTCGCCGCGCTCATTCGCTATCGCATGGCGCACGAACGCTACGTCCACCGCGTCGGCGAAGCTCTGGTGGACACGCCCCACGGCGAATTCCGCCTGATCGCCTACGAAAGCGAAGTGGACGGCGGCGAGTCCCACGTGGCGCTAGTCCGGGGAGATATTGGGAGCGAGGTCGGCAGGGATCGCCGTGACGAACGCGGGGGTGACGCTCAGAACAAAGTCGAGACAAGCGACGAGCCCGTACTGGTGCGCATGCACGCTCATTGCCTGCTGGGAGACGTCTTCGGAGCGACGACTTGCGATTGCCGCGCCACCGTCGAAGGCTCCATGAAAGCCATCGCCCGCGCCGGCCGTGGCGCCCTGATCTACCTGCATCAGACATCCAAAGGATTTTCCGTAGAACGCGTGGGAGATCGAACCGCACTGGCCTTCCATCGCGACAAGCGCCAGCCATCTCTGCCTGAGAGCGAGCGAAAAATTCAGCGCGAAATCGGCATCGGGGCCCAGATCCTCTCCGACCTGAACCTGCGTCGTATCCGTCTGCTGACCAACCACCCACGAAAAGTCGCAGCCCTGGAAGGATTCGGCATCGAGATCGTCGAACAGGTGCCGGTACCACTGGAAAAAATGAAACCAGAAAAAGTTTAGAGAGTTACTTGCGCTCAAGAATTGTTAAAGCAGAACTTGAAAGAAGAAAGAATCCAGAAGAAGAAAAGAAGAGAACGCTGGCAGAAAGATTTGTAAAGACGCAGCTGGCAACGACTGGATTGGCGCTGAATCCGCCAAAAATTTACGATCCGATCAAAACGGCTTGCGCACGACGACTTCGCTTTCGTGAATAAAAAATTGCGTCGAACACTTGTCCGATCCGCAAATCACAGGCAGCAATCCAGCAACCTGTTTGCGCGTAATTAAACCCAAAGTTCCGCACGCAGGACACGACAACACAGCCCAATAAGGATCGTCCTTCTCGCCGACTTCGCCCGCGTTTTCCAGCACGAACACAGTTCCTGGAACCATCTGCTCGGGAATCCACTCACTCACGATGTTCAGTTCTCCAATCATCTTGCCTCCGAACGTTCCTGTTTATGAAGCCGTTCGTTCCCGCCCTGACGTCCGACCAACGCTCGAATCCGACGCGCTGCACTTTCTCCCGTTGCGAATATCCGCTCGCACTTGCCGAACCGCATCACTGAGACAGATCGCCAGCATCGGCTGTCGCGCATTCTTCAGGATGTCCACAATCTGCCGCGCCGAAGTTTCCAGATACAGATTCGTCCCATCGGTGAGCAAGTGATAATCGGACGCAGCGCTCACCGTCTCCGCCAGCCGCTTGCCGAACTCCCGCTGCAGGAAACGCACCACCTTGCGCACACGCTGCAGAGGAAATCCGCGGCGACGCAGCTCGCAAATCACCGCGACCTCCACCAAATCATCCATGGAATAGAGACGACGATGTCCTTCGCGGGCGGGAACCACGATGCGGCGTTCGTCCCACCACTGCAACTGACGAGGAGTGATTCCGGTTAAGGCGACTACTTCTCGCGATGTAAAGCGCTTTTGCATTTTGCCTGAAAAACGTTTAAAACACAAAATGGCAAGAATGTTTGAAACATTTTAGGCGCGCCGCGTGCATTGTCAAGAAAAGATTTTTGGCAAGAGGGTGACTTGCGGAGTTCCCGGCGGGGGTCCGAGGTCTCAGCATTGACTGGCGCTAGGAGGTTTGTCCTCCGCCCACGAAGTGGACGATCTCCAGGTGGTCGCCGTCGGAAAGCTGGGTTTGTGGCCACTGCTCGCGCGGGATGATGTTGTGGTTAAGTTCGATGGCGACTCGATCGGATTTCATTCCCATGTTTTCGATGAGCGCGGAGAGGGACAAGGGCGCGTCAAAATTGCGGGTTTCACCATTGATTTCGATTTTCACTGCAGCTCTCACTCGAGCTTACGCAGGCGGAACTTGCGGGTGGCGGTGCGTCCGGCGTAGTTGGCCTGGACCAGCACGGAGGAATCTGGCAGGGCGGTTTCTTCGGACTCGATTTTTACTTCGGCGTGGCCGCCAGCGTCGGTCATCGCCTGAGTGTAAAACGGTGCGGCGTCGGGCCGTGCAAATCGAAAGGTGAGGCGCGCGCCCTCGACGGCTGAGCCTCCGTCGGTTACGCGCAGGCGCATAATGAGGTTGCGATCGGCGTGCACCGAACCGGCGTTGAGCCATTGCAGGTCGAGTTCTTTGACGCCGGCGAGGGTTTCGGGCGTATCGCGCTTATCCAGAATGCTGTCTACACGGCCGTCGCGGATGGAGTCCAGCACCAGGCGGTGCTGATCGCGCAGGATCTGCTCCTTCATCTGATCGGTGAATCCGCCGTGGGATAGTTTTTCGGCGTAGGATGTGGCGCGCTTCCCTACGCAGCGGCCGCGGACGAAAACCTGGGTTTGCAGTATCAGCTCATTCTCGCGAGCCTCGCTTTGCACGTGGTAAACCGTTTCGCCGTGTTTTACGTCAGTATTAAAACCAAAAATCATGAGAACTCGATTCACATCCTCGAGAAAAAATCTTTTCCCAGACTAAACCATCTAATTAAACCAGCATAGACGACTGCGTCGCTTGACACTACCGAATACCAAATCTAATCTAGAACGTTTAGGCACTGCTTGGCGCGAATTATATATAGCTCCCCTATGCCGGACAATTACTTCGCCCGCTACCTGCCCTTATTGATTCACTTCCTGCTGGCGTGCGTCGTGGCGAGCGCCCTGGTGGTGCTGTCTCAGATTATCGGATACCGCAAGCCGACGAGGGCCAAACTTTCTCCTTATGAATGCGGCATGATTCCGGTGGGAGATGCCCGCCAGCGCTTCTCGGTCAAATTCTATCTGGTAGCTATGTTGTTCATCCTGTTCGATGTTGAGGCAGTTTTCCTCTATCCCTGGGCGGTGGTACTGCGGCGGCTCAAAATGTTCGGATTCTGGGAGATGTTGGTATATATCGGCATCGTTCTGGTGGGCTTCTTTTACATCTGGAAAAAGGGAGCTTTGGACTGGAATGAACCGGCCGCGGGTCGAGGCGGGATGTAATGCCCCTTTCCCCAGCCATTACCGATTTGGAAGAACTGAAAGATCACCCTGCCCTGGCGCTGCTGTTGGCTTGGAATGCTGCCGCCGTGGAATCTGCAAAATACGATCGGGACGAGATCACTATTTACGTGGAGCGGTCGTCGATTCGTGATGCTTGCGTTTTGCTGCGAGACGACCGCAAATGTCCGTTTAACTTTCTTGCGGATGTTACTTGCGTGGATTGGCATCCTTCGGAGCCGCGCTTTGAAGTCATTTATCACCTGCTGTCGATTCCGCAAAAAGAACGGGTGCGACTTAAAGTTCGACTTGAGGGTTCCAGCCCGGTGATCGAAACGGTTACATCGGTGTGGCCGGCAGCGAATTTTTTCGAGCGCGAAGTTTTTGACCTCTTTGGTGTGCGCTTCACGGGTCATCCCTATTTGCGGCGCCTGTTGATGCCGGAGGATTGGGAGGGTAACCCCATGCGCAAGGACTATCCGGTAGAGGGTTATCGCTAGCATGTCGCACCTAACCGCCACACCCGTGATCGAGCCCGGTCAGGATCGCACCATGATCCTGAACATGGGACCGCACCATCCGTCAACCCACGGCGTGCTGCGACTCATCCTGGAAATTGATGGCGAGACCATTGTGCGGATCATGCCTGATATCGGCTACCTGCATACTGGAATTGAGAAGACCTGCGAAGCCAAGTTCTACCAGCAAGTGGTGCCGCTGACTGATCGCATCGACTATCTCTGCCCGCTTACCAATAACCTGTGCTACGTGCTGGCGGTGGAAAAACTTTTGGGACTGGAAATACCCCCGAAAGCGCAGTGGATGCGGGTGATGCTCAACGAACTTACTCGCATTAACTCGCACCTGGTGTGGCTGGGAACGCACGCTCTGGACATCGGGGCTATGTCGGTTTTCCTTTATTGTTTCCGGGAGCGCGAGGACATTCTGCGGCTGTTCGAGATGGTGAGCGGGCAGCGTATGATGACGTCCTATTTCCGTATTGGCGGATTGGCGCTGGAGCCGCCGCTGGGATTCTTCGAGCGGGTACGCCAATTTGCCAACCGCTTTCCGGAAAAAGTGGATGAGTACGAAAACCTGCTGACCGGAAATCCGATTTGGGGGATGCGTACCAAGGGAGTCGCCCGCATCACTGCCGCAGATGCGATTGCGCTAGGCGCGAGCGGTCCGACCCTGCGGGGTAGCGGCGTGGACTTCGATTTACGCCGCGATATGCCTTATTCCGGCTATGAGAATTTCAAGTTCAATGTGCCGGTGTTGCAGGACGGCGATGTGTTTGCGCGGTATCTCTGCCGGGTGCGAGAGATGCGGGAGTCGATCGCCATGGTGCAACAGGCGTTGAATGGGATGCCGGAGGGTCCGATCAAAGCCGACGCGCCCAAAGTTATCTTGCCGGACCGCGAAAAGATGAAGACTGAGATGGAAGCTCTCATCTATCACTTTAAGATCATTACCGAGGGCTTCAGCGTGCCCGCCGGCGAGGTGTACCAAGCGGTGGAGTCACCGCGCGGCGAAATGGGTTACTACGTGGTCAGCGACGGGACTGCTAAGCCATACCGAGTGCACATGCGGGCGGCATGCCTAGCCAATCTCCAATTGTTGCCACAGATGTGTGAAGGGAGACTGCTTGCGGACGTAGTGGCGGCGATTGGGAGCATTGATATTGTGCTGGGGGAGATCGACCGGTAGAAGAATTTGTAATTGAGTAATTTGTAATTTTGTGCCAACGCCTGAAGAGTTGCGAGATCGCACAAAGGCATTTGCGCTGCGGGTGATTCGGTTATACCGGGCATTACCGGCGGCGGCGGAGGCCCAGATTATCGGCAAACAGCTGCTTCGGTTGCGGCGAATTGCCGGGCCGCTTGCCGTGCCAGATCTCGGGCCGAATTTGCTGCGAGGTTAGGCATCGTTGTGGAAGAAGCCGATGAAACTATGCTTTGGCTGGAGCTGCTCGCTGATTCCGGCGTCGTCCGTAACGAGCGACTTAGGCCACTGCAAACGGAGGCACGAGAACTGACAGCTTTGTTCACAGCCTCCCAACATACAACTCGCGGGTGCCGCTGAAGATTGGTTGCTGGCAAATTGCAAATTACAAATTAGTCAATTACCCGATTTTGGTTAACAATGCGCTTTTCTGACGAATTCGAAGGCCGCTTTTCGGAGATGCTTAGTCATTATCCGACGAAGCGATCCGTGCTGGTGCCTACGCTTCTTTATGCGCAGGACGAAGTCGGTTACCTGAGCGATGAAGTGATCGCTGAATTGGCGACGCGTCTTGACCTCACTGAGCTCGAGGTACGCAATGTAATCAGCTACTACTCCATGCTGACTACGAAGGCGCGTGGCAAGTACAACGTGCAGGTGTGCACCAATATTTCCTGCATGTTGCGCGGCGCGGAAGAAATTTTTGAGCACTGCAAGAAGAGGTTGGGCGTCGGTCCCCACGGCACTACTCCCGACAACCTGTTTTCGCTCGAAGAAGTTGAATGTATTGGCGCATGCAGTTGGGCCCCAGCGGTGCAGGTGAACTATGACTTTCATGAGAACCTGACGGTGGACAAGATGGACCAACTCTTTGACGAGTGCAAGAAAGAAGGGACGCAGTTACGCAATTTGTAATTGAGTAATTTGTAATTGGCAATTTAAAGACAATACGGCACAACTTCAGAATTTTGTTTCACAGCCGTTGGCCGATTTTCTATTACAAATCATCTGATTACGAATCGTCGGCGTTTTTAAAATTACTAAATTACAAATTACCCAATTACCAATGCACTTGGTTTCCCATCCCGATGAAGTGAAGGTCGTCTCCAAGCGCTTTGGCAAGGGGGCGACTGATCTTGATCGCTATCTTGCGCTCGACGGTTACAAGGCCGTCCAGAAGGCGTTGGGGATGCAGCCGGATGGCATCATCAATGAGGTCAAGAACTCAGGCTTGCGTGGGCGCGGGGGCGCGGGGTTCAATACCGGTTTGAAGTGGTCGTTCGTGCCCAAGCAATCGGCGAAACCGAAATACATTCTCTGCAATGGCGACGAAAGCGAGCCGGGCACTTGTAAAGATCGTCTGATCTTTGAGCATGACCCGCATGCCGTAATCGAGGGTGTCGTAATCGCCGGACTCGCCGTCGGCTCACATACCGGCTACATCTATATTCGCGGAGAGTACCGCTATCTTTCGAACCTCATGCAGAAGGCGATCAAGGATGCCTATGCACGCGGCCTTCTCGGCAAGAACATTTTCGGCAGCGGCTACGATTTTGACGTGTACTGGCACGGCGGCGCGGGCGCGTACGAAGTTGGGGAAGAGTCCGCGCTGATGGAATCGCTGGAAGGAAAGCGCGGCATACCGCGCATCCGCCCTCCCTTCCCTGCTGTCGTGGGACTGTGGGGCGGGCCGACCGTCATCAATAATGCTGAAACCCTGGCGAGTGTACCGCACATCATCCTGGGCGGAGCGGAATGGTATTCCAACCTGGGTACTCCAAAGAATGGCGGGACGCGGCTGTTTTGCCTGAGCGGTCATCTGAATCGCCCGGGCGTTTATGAACTGCCCATGGGATACAACCTAAAGAAGATGATTTATGAAGTCGGCGGCGGAATTCCCAATAGGAAGAAATTGAAGGCCGTCGTCCCCGGCGGGTCTTCTACCCCGGTGCTGACCGCGGATGAGATTGATGCCCCCATGGATTTTGATTCACTGATGAAGGCTGGATCGATGCTGGGCTCAGGCGGAGTCGTGGTGCTCGATGAGACGACCTGCATTGTGAAATTCGCTTTGCGGACGATGAAGTTTTACCGCCATGAAAGCTGCGGCTGGTGTATTCCGTGTCGTGAAGGCACGGACTGGCTGGAAAAAACCTTGATTCGCTTACACGCCGGGGGAGGATTGAAGAAGGACATCGACAACATTCTGTACTTGTCCGAGAACATGCTGGGCCGAACGTTTTGTCCTCTGGGCGACGCGGCCGCCATGCCGACGATCGCGTTCGTAAAGAAATTTCGCAAAGAGTTTGAGGACCATCTCGAAGCGAGGCCGTGCGCGTTTGAGGCAGCGGGGAGTGTGGAGCGGTTGCCGGTGATGGCGTAGGAAGAATTGGTAATTTAGTAATTTAGTAATTTGTAATTTAAAGGCGACGGGCGTCGGGCAAGATTGCATCGTTGCTGACAATTACTCAATTACTCAATTCCTAAATTACTAAATGCCTTATGGCTGACGTGAATATCACGGTGGATGGTAAGAAGGTCACGGCGCCTGCTGGGACGCTGCTGATCGAGGCTTGCAAGAGTGTCGGCATCGAGGTGCCTTCGTTCTGCTACTACCCGAACCTATCGCTACAGGGCGCCTGCCGCATGTGTCTGGTCAAAGTCGAAAAGATGCCAAAGTTGCAGACCGCCTGTACCACGGTCATCAGCGAGGGCATGATTGCGATCACTAACAACGATGAAGTGCGGCAGGCGCGCAAGTCAATGGTTGAATTGCTGCTCGGCAATCACCCGCTCGATTGTCCGGTATGCGACGCGGGTGGCGAATGCGAACTGCAAGATATGACGTTTTCTTATGGCGCGGCGGAATCCAAATTCATGGAAGCCAAGAACCATAAGGACGAGCAACAGTGGTCGCCGGTGGTGTATTTCGACCGGCCACGCTGCATCTTGTGCTATCGCTGTGTGCGTGTCTGCGGAGAAGCCATGGACGTGTGGGCCCTGGGAGTACAGAATCGCGGGGTGGTGTCGGTCATTGCGCCTAATAAAGAAGATCATCTGGAGTGCGAAGAATGCGGGATGTGCATTGACATCTGTCCGGTGGGAGCGCTGACATCGGGGGCATACCGCTATAAGACGCGTCCCTGGGAGATGAACCACGTGGGCACTATCTGTACGCATTGCGGTGATGGCTGCAAAACCACGCTGGGCGTGCGCCGCAGCGACAGTGGCATGCAGATCGTTCGCGGCGACAATCGTGACAAGAGCGGCATCAATGGGGATTTTTTGTGTATTAAAGGACGCTATGCATTCGATTTTGCCGATGACCCGCAGCGTGTCACGACGCCTCTGATTCGCAGGGACGGGCAACTGGCGCCGTCCACTTGGGAAGAAGCTTTCGAATTGATCGGAAAACGTTTTGCGGAAATCCGCGACAAAGAAGGCGGTCGGGCAATTGGGGTTGTCGGGTCGAACCGGACAACCAATGAAGAGAACTATCTGCTTTCGAAATTTGCGCGAGTGGTGCTGAAGACAAATAGTATCGACCACCGTCGCACGGCGGATTTTCCAGCATTCGCGGCGGCCATGGTGGGAAAACCGGACGCCGCTGCGACCATGCGGGATGTTTTCAATGCGCCGGCAATTCTTGTCATTGGCAATAATCCTACCGAGCAGCATCCATTGTTGGCCTGGCAGATCCGCAACAATGTCCGTCTGCACCGGGCGCGGTTGTACGTGATCAATTCTCGACCGATCAAGCTGCGTCGTCAGGCCACAAGCTTTACCGAAATTCCACAAGGCACAGAGGGCCAGGCCGCTGCGTTTCTTGGAGGGGATGATTCGGCGGCAGAGGCGCTTGGCAGCGGGAGTCGCGAGATGTGGGTGGGGCTGCGCGACAAGCTGCGCGGCGAGGGGAAGCTGATTATCATTTTCGATTCAGCGATTCGCGGTAAGGATATTTCCGCATTGGTGAAATTCGGATCGGCAGTTTCGGGAGCAAAGTTTGTGTGTCTGGGGGATTATTCGAACTCGCGCGGTGCGGCCGACATGGGGTTGTATCCGGATTTCTTACCTGGGTACCGTCCGATCGCAGACGCAAGCACGTTTAAGGACGAATGGGGAGACATGCCGACGGCACCGGGATTGAATGTTTCACAAATGGCGGAGGCGGCGGCAGCAGGCACGTTGAAAGGATTTTACGTGGTTGGTTCGAATCCTGTCGGAGGCCTGGGGCTTGATCCTTTCGCGTTCTCAAATACTTTTGTCGTAGTGCAGGACATGTTTCTCACCGAGACCGCACAGATGGCTGATGTGGTTCTTCCGTCGGCGAATGCTTACGAAAAAGCGGGGACGTTTACCAATACCTGTGGCGACATTCAACTGGTGAAGAAGGCGGGGGAAGTAAGTGACGTCAAGAGTGATTTCGAGATGATTGTGCGCATTGCTGACGCGACGGGGTTCGAGGTTCGCAAACTCGTTCCTTTCGGCGGCCGCGGTACGAGCGCCGATATGGGGCAATCGCGTGGGGCGCAATCCGGCGAGGCTGATCGTCATGTGGTCTGGCTGGAAGCACATGGTCTGGAACCGAAGATGAGCCCGTTTGATCCGATGGCGATTCTTGATGAAATTCAACGGCTAGTGCCGGGATATGACGTGTCGCGAATGAATTTGCTGGCGGGGAATGATCAGCACACGACCACGGTGGGGACGGGACAGGGTGGAGTGCAGGACGCGAAACTCATCGCGCCCGCCAACGATAATTTATTCACGTCGGGCACGTTGGGGCGCTACTCCCGTGCGTTGAACTCAGTAATCGAAAACCGGAATCCGGAACCGGCGGAGGAAGTAGCGGCCGACTGAACGGCTTTTTTGCAATCACGTTTGTGTCGCGAGAGCGGCGCACCGGTCATCAACTGGTCTTGAGAAAGCGAAACTGAGGTCACGCATTGCAGAGCGTCGAAAGCTTTGTTGTCGTCTCCCTGATCAAGTCGGTGATCGCTGTGTTTGTGCTGCTCACGGCAGTGGCCTACAGCGTGTGGTTGGAGCGCAAGGTGGTGGGCCACATTCAGAACCGGTGGGGACCCACGCGGGTCGGGCCATTTGGCTTGCTACAGCCACTGGCAGATGGCATCAAGTTTTTGTTCAAAGAAGACATAACGCCACCTCACGTGTACAAAACGCTGTACATTGCGGCGCCTATGCTGAGCGTGATCTTCGCGCTGACTTCGATTTCGGTGATCCCGATTGGCAATTGGGTCACTATCGCGGGGGTGCATACACCGCTGCAGATTACGGACGTCAACATTGCACTGCTGATCATTCTCGGGGTTACGTCGATGGGAGTGTATGGGGTGGCGCTGGCGGGATGGTCGTCCAATAGCAAGTATTCTCTGCTGGGGGGCTTGCGGGCAAGCGCGCAGATGGTGAGCTATGAGATTTCGTTAGGGCTGTCACTCATCGGCGTGCTGATCATGGCGGGCAGTTTCAGTCTGCGCGATATTGTGGATTCGCAGAGTGGAGTGTTTTGGGGCTTCATTCCGCGCTGGAACATCTTTCATGGGCAGACGGTAGCTTTTTTTGTTTACCTGATGTCGGCATTTGCCGAGACCAACCGAGTGCCATTCGACCTGCCCGAGGCGGAAACCGAGCTGGTCGCGGGATATCACACCGAGTACAGCGCCATGAAGTTTGCCATGTTCTTCATGGCCGAGTACGCCAACATGATCACGGTCGCGTGCCTGGCGACCTTGCTGTTCCTGGGCGGCTGGCATGGTCCGATTTGGGGACTGGCGTGGATGCAAGCAGTCCTGCCTGTTTTTTGGTTCCTGGCAAAGGTTTTCTGTTTCTTGTTTCTTTACATTTGGATTCGCGGAACGCTGCCGCGTTTCCGCTACGACCAACTGATGGCGTTCGCGTGGAAGTTTCTGTTCCCGCTGGCGGTGGCTAATTTGGTAATCACGGGGTTGGTAGTGGCACTGCGGTCGTGAAAAGAAGTGGTCAGTGACTAGCAGGCAGCGAATTGGGAATGAAATCCCCGATAGAAATTGATGGTTGAATGTTGCATCTGGCCTTATTTTCGATTTTTGGCGCGATCTGCGTGGCGGGAGCAGTCAACCTGCTGGTGCAGAGACATCCGATTAATAGCGCGCTTTCGTTGATCGCCGTGATGACGTCGCTGGCGGTCGAATATCTATTGCTGGGGGCGGAGTTCGTTGCTGCGGTGCAGGTGATCATCTACGCGGGCGCCATTATGGTGTTGTTCGTGTTTGTGATCATGCTGCTGAACGCAGGCGAGGAAGAACGAACCACGGGCAGCCGGGTCGCAATCTTATTCGGGATACCAGGCGTACTGCTCGGGGGCGTTCTAGTGGCGTGGACTTTGATCCAGCGTTCCGGTACTGACGAGGTGGCACTGGGCGCGCTTCCTGGGTCTCCCACGATCATCGGGTGGTTGCTGTTCCACGACTTTCTGCTTCCTTTTGAAGTCACCTCCCTGTTGATTCTTATCGCGATCATGGGTGCGGTAGTGCTGGCGGGAAAGCCAGAAGCGGAGACACAGCAAACAGGAAAGGGGCACTGATGGTTCCGATTTCCTACTATCTCGTGCTGAGCGGAATCCTGTTTGGCTGCGGAGTCGTCGGCTTTCTGATCAAGCGGAACATTATCAGTATCTTCATGTCGATTGAGCTGATGCTCAATGGCGTGAACCTTTCGTTTGTGGCATTCGCCGCTCAGTGGCACGCGCTGAGCGGACAAGTGTTCGTATTTCTCGTGATGGTGGTGGCGGCCGCGGAGGCTGCGGTTGGGCTGGCCATCATCATCGCCGTTTACCGAAACCGCGAGACTCTCAACGTAGATCAGGTAAACCTGCTCAAACTATGACGCCGAACTTGCATCTCTGTTTGATTCCCCTGCTTCCGCTGATCGGCGCCGCTATAAATGGATTGCTGGGCCGCCGATTCTCCCGGCAGCAGGTGTCGGCGATCGCGCTCGGGTTCTGCGGAGCTGCGTTCGTCATGGCGCTGTGGGTTGCGGCCCGTTTCTCTTCACTGACCGTGCCCTATATCGAATATGTAGCGCCCTGGATTCGAGCCGGTGATTTCAGGGCAGACTTTGCCTTCTATCTCGACCAACTCTCGCTGGTGATGCTGCTGGTGGTCACCGGGGTTGGGTTTCTCATCCACGTTTATTCGGTTGGGTACATGTGGAAGGACAGTGGCTTCTACCGGTTCTTCAGTTATCTGAACCTGTTCATGTTTTTCATGCTGACGTTGGTTCTAGCCGGCAATTACCTGGTGATGTTCATTGGATGGGAAGGCGTCGGTTTGGCCTCGTATCTGTTGATTGGCTTCTGGTTCACCAAAGATTCTGCGGCATCGGCGGGCAAGAAAGCGTTCATCGTAAACCGCATCGGCGATTTTGGATTTCTGATCGGCCTTTTTCTGATGATCAAGCATTTCGGTTCGCTCAACTTCACGCAGCTGTTTCAGACGGTGTCGGGGATGGGAGTGGAAAAGGACGAAGCCGGCCTGCTGACCGCGATCGGTGTGCTGCTGATGGTGGGCGCTGCGGGAAAATCGGCGCAGATTCCACTGTATGTCTGGCTTCCCGATGCGATGGAGGGGCCGACACCGGTCTCAGCCCTGATCCACGCCGCCACCATGGTTACTGCCGGGGTCTACATGGTTGCGCGTTCGCATGTCATCTTTGAACGCGCACCTCTAGCGCTGATGGTCGTCGCCATTATTGGAACTCTGACGGCCCTATTTGCGGCTACGATCGGCCTGGTGCAAACCGACATCAAAAAAGTTCTCGCTTACTCGACCGTCTCGCAGTTGGGATACATGTTCATGGCGTGCGGCGTGGCCGCCTTTTCCGCGGGGATCTTTCACTTGATGACTCATGCCTTCTTCAAGGGCTTGCTGTTCCTCGCGGCCGGGTCGGTAATCCATTCGCTCGGCGGCGAACAGGACATGCGGCTCATGGGCGGTCTGCGCACCAAGATTCCGTGGACTTTTTGGACAATGACCGCGGCCACCTTCGCCATCGCAGGCTTCCCGCCTTTTGCAGGCTTCTTCAGTAAGGACGAAATCCTGTGGCGGGCTTCGCGCGTGAGTCTGGTTTACTGGGGCATCGGATTGTTCACCGCCTTTTTGACATCCTTCTACATGTTCCGTTTGTGGTTTCTAACTTTTTTCGGGGAATATCGCGGACCGGAAGGAGCCGGGCTTGGCCACGGCGCTGGCCAACACCACGATGCTGCGCACAGCGATGTTCCTGGTGATGGCGGGATTCACGAGAGCCCAAGAGTCATGCTGATCCCGCTTGCAATCCTGGCGGTGCTTTCAGTCATTGGCGGATGGGTCGGAGTACCGGGATCGCTGGGCGGCAGCAATCATTTTGGTAAATTCTTATCGCCGGTATTCCACTCTACTATTCCGGCTGCTGTAAGCGAGGGCATGCCACCGGAAGAGCGAACTGAGGGGCCAGAACCGACGGCAGGAGCACGTCAAGAACTCTTGTACACCACCGTGTCTGTTGGTGCCGCTTTTCTAGGCCTCTTCCTGGCATGGCTGCTTTATTGGCGCAGGCCTGAATTGCCACAAAGGATTGCGGATAGTCTCGGCGGCCTCTACCACACCGTACTGCACAAATATTATGTTGATGAACTCTACGGCATGCTGGTGGTGAAACCTGTGGTGGACGGGTCGACTCGCATTCTCTGGCAGGGCATCGATCAGAACGTTATCGATGCGACGGTCAATGACAGCGCTGATAGTGCACGTCACCTGTCGGACGCGGTGCGCCACATGCAGTCCGGAAATATCCGTTCCTACGCCGGTTGGGTAGCGCTAGGTGCGGCCCTGGTCATTGCCTACATGGTCTGGATGGGCGTGCAATGACCACTGCCATCGACAGCTCCATTCTTACCCTGGTGACATTCATTCCGCTGACGGGCGGCCTCTTGCTGTTGCTAGTTCCAAGGCGCGACCGCGACATTCGTATTTTCTCCCTGGTGGTCACTCTGCTTGCATTCGTGCTTTCGCTGCATTTGCCAGTGCACTTCCATCGCATGCAAGGCGGGTTTCAGTATGAAGTTAACAAGCACTGGATCTCCAGCCCAAATATTCACTACCACATGGGAGTAGACGGGTTCTCTCTGTGGCTGGTGGTGCTGACGACGTTCCTCACGCCCCTGTGTGTTCTTATCTCCTGGAACTCGATTCATGAGCGGGTGAAAGAATTCTTCATTATTCTGCTGATCCTGGAAACGGCCCTGATTGGGGTCTTCACCTCCCTCGATATGTTCTTGTTTTATTTTTTCTGGGAAGCTACGCTGATCCCGATGGCGCTGCTGATCGGCATGTATGGCCACGGACGGCGCGTGTACGCGGCAGTAAAGTTCTTTCTGTACACCATGATCGCCTCGGTTTTCATGCTGGCGGCGATTCTTTGGCTGTACTCAAAGGTCGGCACCTTTGATTTCGTCACCGTCCAAAGAGTCATCCGCGGCGGCAATGTGGAAAATTTTGGCGGCGCAGCCATCTGGCTCTTCCTTGGATTTTTTATCGCGTTCGCGGTGAAAGTACCGTTGTTTCCACTTCACACCTGGCTTCCGGATGCTCACGTCGAAGCCCCGACAGCAGGATCCGTATTGCTGGCGGGCGTCCTGCTGAAGATGGGCACCTATGGCATGCTGCGCTTCAACCTAGGGCTGTTCCCGGAACAGTCGCGACAGAACGCGCCGTGGATTATCGCGCTGGCGCTGATTGGGATCATTTATGGCGCGCTGGTCGCGATGGTGCAGCCCAACATGAAGAAGCTGATCGCTTACTCTTCGATCAGCCACCTGGGATTCGTGGTGCTCGGGATATTCAGTTTTACTGCTGCGGGATTGAACGGCGCGGAATTCGTAATGCTGGCCCATGGCGTTTCTACCGGCGCGCTGTTCATGCTGGCGGGAATCCTCTACGAGCGACGGCATACCTACGAGATTGCCGAGTTCGGTGGTCTGGCGACGCCTATGCCGATGTACGCGGCGTTTTTCCTGTTCATCGTTTTGGCATCAGTCGGATTACCACTGCTGAACGGATTCGTCGGCGAATTTCTCGTGCTTAGTGGTGCTTTTGCGGCACGCGCGGTTTATGGAATTCTTGCCGCGACCGGCGTGATCTGGAGCGCCTGCTATTTATTGTGGATGTACCAGAGAGTCTTCTTCGGAAAAGTGACACAGGATGTTAACAACAGTCTGACAGATCTTTCTCGCCGGGAAAAGATTGCACTGTGGCCCACTGCCGTCGTCGCGCTGACCATGGGCGTCGCGCCATTGCTCTGGCTTAGCATGATTGATCCCGCTGCACGGACCGCCCTCGCGCCCTTCTCGCAAATAGTAAGTAGCGTGGTGGGTCAATGAATCCCGGCGGCGAGTCGATGCAGACTTTGCCCTTGGGGGTGGATTACATCCGCTTCCTGCCCGAGATCGTGCTTTCCATTTTCGGCATGATTGTGATGGTGCTCGATCCCCTGGTGGACGAGCAACGTAGCCAAAAACTTCTCGGCATGGTCGCGCTGCTGGGCACGCTGACGGCGTTGGCGGCTACCTTATTGATGTCGCAGTATCCGGGCTCCGCCTTCTGGAACATGATCCAGGTGGATAGTTTCAGCGTGTTCTTCCATTTCCTGGTCATCGCCGTTGCCGCGCTCGTCATTCTCTCTTCGTACGAATACATGACGGTGCAGCGAATCCGTGCCGGCGAATATTACGGGCTGATCCTGTTTGGCGCCGTCGGCATGGCCCTTATGTCGTCAGCAGTGGAACTGGTGCTGATCTTCATTGCGCTGGAAATCTCGTCGATTTCCACCTACATTTTGGCGGGCTTCCGCCGCCGTGAGGCCATCAGCAGCGAATCTTCCATTAAATATTTCCTGCTTGGCTCCTTTGCAACGGCATTCTTCCTGTATGGCGTCGCACTGATGTTCGGCGCAACTGGTTCTACAAGTATCTGGCAGATCAGTCAGGTCCTGCACTCCAGAGTACCCTTGCTGGCGTATGTAGCAACGGCGTTTATGTTTGTCGGCCTGGGTTTCAAAGTGGCATCGGCCCCCTTCCACGTCTGGACTCCGGACGTGTACGAAGGCGCGCCGGCCCCCATCGTTGGCCTGATGTCGACCGGACCAAAAGCCGCGGTGTTCGCGGTATTGCTACGAATTTTTTTCCAGGCCAATGCACCCGGACGTTTCTGGCTGATCTGGGTATCGGCGGCACTCTCCATGACGCTGGGTAATGTTGCCGCCCTGGTGCAGACCAACATTAAGCGTCTACTGGCTTATTCTTCGATTGCCCATGCAGGTTATCTGCTAATCGCTTTTGCCGTCCCCCAAACTGCTATTGCGGACACCGGCATTTCGTCCGCTATGTTTTACACGGTCGCTTATGCGGCGATGAATGTAGGAGCGTTCGCGGTGGTCAGCCACCTCGCAGGCGCGGGCGAGCATCGTGTAGAACTGGAGGATTATGCGGGCTTGGGACGGCGATCTCCGCTTCTGGCCGCGACGCTCACGATCTTTCTTCTTTCCCTGATCGGAATCCCTATGACCGGCGGATTCTTCGCCAAGTTCTACGTCTTCAGTGCGGCGCTCAAAGCTAACCTGGTGGTACTGACGTTAATCGGCGTGATCAACAGCGCCATCGGCGCTTATTACTACTTGCGAGTGATTGTGTTGATGTACATGCGCGAGCCCAGGGAGGAAACTGCCCTACCCCGAGTGCCGATCGGAGTAGGAATCACCTTGGCGATCACTGCGATAACAACTATTTGTCTGGGATTATTTCCAGGGCGAGTGGTGAATTATTCCCTGCGATCCGCACACGAGTTGGTTCACCCGGAAATGAGTGCTACCGACATAAGACGCCCTTCTGTGATTCGTTAAATGGGCGAAATGCCATAGCATCCCACTTAAAGTAATGCTTTAAGGGGGATGCTTCCCTTCTAGTGAAGCCTCAGTCGACCGAGACCGCGATATCACGCCGCTCGAAAATCCAGGAGGCCAGCAGCGAACAGGCAACGATCTCTGCCAGGGCAAGCAGGATAGGAATCCAATCAGCTCGCCAAGCAGTTTCGAACGACGCTTTCAAGAAGAGATCCAGCAATGGGTAAAGAGGTACGAAGTGGCCCAGGCGTCCTCCAAACTGGAGTGCGGCCATCGCGGGCACGCCCAAAAAAACAGCAGTTGCCAGGCTGGCAAAAAGTGGATTCAGAAAAGTGGAAAACACAACAGCGAGGGACCCGGCCAGCAAAGATGCCAGCAAACACAAGAGCATCAGAAACCAAAGAAACGGCAGCGGAAATCCGGCTCGACCTAACACCCAGCTTCCGGTGAAACCCATGCAAAAGCAATAAAGGACCAGAACGAGAGCTAATCCGGTGAGCGTTCCGAAGATGTACTGGGCGCGTCCCACACCTTTAGAAAGCACGGTTAAAATGCGGCGCGACTTGCGCTCGTTGTGGATCGCCGAACCGCCGAGAAAAATGGCGAATGCGATCGCATACGCCGCGAGCTGCTTGAATATGATGAGCAGGTCCTCGCGCTCCCTGCGGACATCCACTGCCAGACCCAGCGCCGACAGCACCAGCACCCACAGCAGCAAGACAAGGATAGGCCAGCGCTGGGCACGGAGAAAGTTGGCTGCGATCAAGAGAACCACTCTCATGGGCGAAGCTCGGGTTGTGGATTCGCAGATGTTCCTTTTGTTACTTCCACGAATAGTTCCTCAAGCGAGCGCCGTAAGGGATTGACGCTTACGACCTCACCACCCAATTCCCACACGCGTTGCAGGGTGACGCGCTGGGCAGATGCAGGGATGGAAAACGTGACCAAGCCATCACTGACAACTGCTCCCGAAAACGCATGCGCAGCAATCCCCCGGGCAACGATCTCGGTTTGTTCGCCGCATTCGAGCAGTTCGGAGGTCCGTCCCAGGCGCACGAGGCGTCCGCGGTCCAGCACTGCAATGCGGTCGCAAACCAGTTCGACTTCCGAAAGCAGGTGCGAACTTAGAAAAATTGTCTTGCCGTCTTTACGCATTCTCAGCAGCAGTTCGCGAACGGCAACTCGAGCCAGAGGATCAAGGGCGGAGGTAGGTTCGTCTAAGATCAGCAGGTCAGGATCGTTGACTAACGCCTGTGCGAGCCCAACTCGCTGTAACATGCCGCGCGAAAATTGGCGCACGTTGCGTCGGGCCTCGTGGCCAAGTCCGAGAGCCTCAATCACTTGCCGGACGCGGGTTGCCAAGGGGCGGCCGCGCAAGCCGTTGAGCGCACCGTAAAAACGAACCAGCTGCTCGGCGGGGCGATGATAGAGGGCGACATTTTCCGCCAGAAAACCTACCTGGCGACGGGTAGGGGCATCTCCAAAGGGCTGACCTAGCATGCGTCCGGTACCGCTGGTCGGCCGCATAAACCCCATTGCGAGATGGATCGCGGTACTCTTGCCGGCCCCATTCGGGCCCAGAAATCCGAAGATTTCTCCGGTTTCCACAGTTAGGGAAAAATCATCCAAAGCGCGCAGGCCGCGATTATTGAGCCATCCGCGATACTCCTTTGTGATACTCTCAAACTCAAGAACAGAGGTCATTCTCAATTATTCTAATTGGCTGTTCATGGTAGCGATCGTTTATCCTTCGCTGTAGTTCCGCAATGAAAAATAATTTGTTGCAGTGATGAAATGGGATTGACAATGGAGCGTGGCCCCGGCATGATGTGTTTCAGCGAGTCACGCAATCAAGCCAGCCCAGCTTTACATCAGCCCAACCCCCCGGAGGGAAGTATGTCGGATGTCATTCGCAGGATGTGGTCAGAGGAAGAAGGTCAGGATATTGCTGAATACGCGGTCATGCTGGCAGTGATCCTGGTCCTGGTGGTGGGAACCATACGCCTCATCGGAACAAACGCAAACAACGTGTTTTCTCAAGTGGCAAGCTCTGTCCAATAAGACGGGCGGCAGGGAAGGTTGCTCACTGGTGGGAAATGCCGAGCCTCGCTGGGCCTGGTCATTCATTCAAAAGAGTGAAAGCAAGGGCTCGTGCTTGACCTATGGGCGAGCAAAAATTAACATGAACGGGCTTATGACTCGATTTATCCGCGTCGTTTTTAAGTTTCGCCGCTACCGATTTTATGGGAGTGGCGGCGACGGTGCAGCTTGCGGGTAGATCGGATTTGAATTGATCACTCAGGGTTGAAAGATTTTAGCCGTGCAGCCGCGATTCCAAAAGTCGCGGTTTTTTTTTGGCGGCCAGAACAGGTGCATGAGTAAGGAGGACACAAGATGATTGTCAATATGTCGGAAAAGGCGACCGAGCAGGAAATCGCGCACGTTATTGAGCGCATCCGGGAAGCGGGATATCAACCGCACGTGACGCGCGGTACGGAGCGCACCATCGTAGCGGCCGTAGGGAGCGGCGGGCGTCGACATGAGATTGAAGCCTTAAGCGTGGCACCGGGAGTTGAAGCCGTGGTACCGATCGCACAGCCCTTCAAACTGGTCAGCCGCCAGACCAGGCCGGAGCGTTCGGTGGTAGAGGTAGGCGGAGTCAGGATCGGAGGAGAGGCCGTGGTGGTTATAGCAGGCCCGTGCTCAGTGGAATCTCGAGAGCAGTTATTTGCCACTGCCACTGCGGTGAAGAAGGCGGGCGCGACTATGCTGCGCGGCGGCGCTTATAAGCCACGTACTTCGCCATACGATTTTCAGGGCCTTGGCATCGAAGCCCTCAAGATTTTAAGCGAGGCCCGCCAAGACACTGGATTGCCAGTGGTAACAGAAGTCATGAGCACCGAGGATGTGGATGTTATCTGCGAACATGTTGACATGCTTCAAGTTGGTGCCCGCAATATGCAGAATTTCGCCCTGCTGCGCCGGCTGGCTACGGTCGATCGGCCAATTCTCCTCAAGCGCGGCCCCTCGTCTACAGTAAAGGAATGGCTGCTTGCGGCCGAATATCTTCTCTCGGGCGGAAATGGACGCGTGGTTCTCTGCGAACGAGGCATTAAGACCTTCGAAACGGAAACGCGGAATACTATGGATCTCGCCGCGGTGGCACTTGCCAGGGAGTTATCGCATTTGCCGGTAATTGCGGATCCATCGCACGGGACGGGAAAGCAGAGTCTCATTGCTGCGATGTCTCGAGCAGCCGTTGCGGTCGGTGCAGATGGGCTGATTGTGGAAGTTCATCCCTGTCCCGAGCGTGCACTTTCGGACGGACCACAGTCTCTGGACTTCGCCGGCTTTGAGAATGTCATGCGGGGACTATGCGCGCCGCTACCTAAAATCGCTCGATCGCAACCTGAGAGTGTCCGCTCACGAGCCGAGGCATAATCTTTGGCGAAGCTGCGGTTCGGTGCGAAATTACAAGCAGATGGTTCCTTGCATGTATTGGATGGCCCGCCCTGCGATCAGGACCCGATTACCCCGCAGCTCGCAGTGAAGATCTCCGCCGCGGCTCGACACTTGCCTGCCATGCAGCTGCGTTTTCCCGAGGCGACCTGACAATAAGGGACCAGGCTGCAGTGGGTCGAGCCGGTTACTGGGTCTTCCGTAATGCCATAACTGGGAGCGAAATAGCGGGAAACGAAATCCGTGGAGTCTCCGGGGGCGGTCACGGCGACTCCTCTGGGATGGAGCAATTTGAGAGCGAGCGAATCGGGCTGAAGGGCGCGCACTTCACGCTCGCTTGCGTATACGGCAAAGTAATTGTCGTCCGTCCTCAGAACAACCTCCGGCGTGTCCTTCAACCCCTGCGCGAGCGCCGCAGGACCGTCGCAAACTGCGGGCATCGCGGCGGGAAAGTCGAGCACTAACAGGTCATGGCGGCGTTCTACAGCCAAAATACCGCTCCGAGTGTCAAACCGGACCGAAGTCTTGCCGGGTTGCACAAAAGTAAAAATGACAAATGCAGACGCCAGGGTTGCATGCCCGCAAAGTCTGACCTCGCACTGCGGAGTGAACCAGCGCAGCGCATAGTCATCTCCCTGTGGGACCAGGAATGCCATCTCCGAAAGATTGTTTTCCGCCGCAATAGCTTGCATTTGGTTTTCCGTCAGCCACTCTTCCAGGAGGCATACGGCGGCGGGATTCCCCGAAAACATCTTATCGGTGAATGCATCAACCTGAAAAATTGGGATATTCATTGAACCCGACAGATCGTCACGAACACTACCTCATCTCCAGCAGGGCCTCGCGCTCGCCAACCTGTTGGCGCCACATGGCGTAGTAGAGACCTTTCTGATCGAGCAACTCGGAGTGCCGTCCCGATTCGGTGATGCGTCCGCGCTCCAGCACGTAAATTCGGTCGGCATGCATCACCGTGGACAGCCGATGCGCAATGAGGATGGTGATCGCTTCCTGATTGGTTGCGAGATCGCGGATGGTGCGGCTGATCTCTTCTTCGGTCAGCGAATCGAGCGAAGAAGTGGCTTCGTCGAACACCAGCAACTGTGGATGACGCAGCAGTGCGCGGGCGATCGAAAGACGCTGCTTCTCGCCTCCCGAGACCTTTACACCACCTTCTCCGATCAGCGTATCCAAGCCGCGATCGGCGCGCGCCAGCAAACTATGAGTGGCGGCTTGCTCCAATACCTCCATACACTCACGATCAGTTGCGTCAGGATTCACGAAAAGCAGGTTTTCTCGGATCGAGCCCGAGAAAAGTTGTGTGTCCTGAGTGACGAATCCGATCTTTTCCCGAAGCAAATCGAGATCCACACGTTCGGCTGAGATTGCGTTGTAAAGAATCTCTCCCGATTTAGGGGCGTAGAGGCCGACAAGAAGTTTCACCAATGTCGATTTACCCGCTCCAGACGGTCCAACGAACGCAACGGCGTCTCCCCGGGCCGCGCTAAAACTGATGTCATCCAAGGCTAGAGACGAGGAACTTTGATGCTGAAAGCTGACACGCTCGAACTGCAGGGTCATGAGCTCTTCAATGGGCTCTGGATGGGCCGGCTTCGGGTCGCGAGGAGTGTCGAGTATTTCTTGAAAATTCTGTAGAGAGACCTCAGTTTCCCGATAGATGTTTATGACGTTTCCCAATTCCTGCAAAGGGGTAAAGATGTAGAACGAATAGATCATCAGTGAGAAGAATTGCCCGACCGTGATTTCCTGGCGAAAGATCAGGTAAAGCATCAAAAACAAAATACTGGTGCGCAGCGCATTGACCGATGTCCCCTGTATGAAACTCAGACTGCGCAGATACTTCACTTTCTTGAGTTCGAGCTTTAGAATTTTGTCAGTGATGCCGCTGAGGCGTTTCACCTCCTGGTGGGCTAGGCCCAGGCTCTTCACCAATTCAATATTGCGTAGCGACTCTGTGGTGGAACCCGCGAGCGCGGTGGTTTCGCCCACGATAGTCTTCTGGATCTTCTTGATCTTCCGGCTAAGTGTCGAACTGATAATCCCAAGCAGCGGAACGGTGATAAGGAATGCCGGAGCAATCGACCAGTGGACACGGAAGGCGTAGATCATCACGAACACGACGCCGATGAACGAAATGAAGATCACATTGATCGCAGCGGTAATAAACCGTTCCACGTCGCTACGGACCTTCTGCAGTTTGCCCAGGGTTTCTCCGCTGCGCTGGTCCTCAAAGACCTGGTAGGGTAAGTCCAACGAGTGGCGAATGCCGTCAGAGTACATCCTGGCGCCCAGGCGCTGCACAATTACATTTACAAAATAATCCTGGAAATTCTTAGCTACCCGGGACACAAACGCCACCCCAACCGCAGCTAACAGCAACAGTCCGGCACCGCGAATGAATTGTGCCTGGGTGTACTGATGATACTTGGTTGCATACCCATCAATGACGTGGCGAAATATCACCGGATCGAGCAGCGAAAAAATCTGGTTGGTGGCCGCAAGTAGAAGAGCCACCACCAGGAGTTTCCAGTATTGCTTGGAATACCGATAGAGAAGATTCATAGGGCTAACGTAACTGCTGCGCTAGTAATGTCATTTAGATGGTACACGGGCGCTTTCGATTCAGGAACGGGAACTTGACCACGAACGCGCTGCGGACTTATCAGGCAGTCCTGGACAGTGGCGCCCGAAACTGAATTCCGATAAGCAATTGAAAAGAAAAGAATGGTGGGGACGACGGGACTCGAACCCGCGGCCTCTGCCGTGACAGTTAGCGGTTATGAGTACTTGCAACGACATGGAAGAGCACGGACGGCACCGCAAGACATTGGAAGTACGTGGTGATTTCACCCCCGACTTCAAAACCCGCGGAACCAAATCATCGTATTGTTTTTGGGCGCGTGCATCAGAGCTGGCATTGGAAGAGTGGAAGGCGGAAGACATCACTATGTTTGGCTCAGTGCTCTTCATGAAAAAGCTGCCATACCAAGTGGGCGTCAGAATCGAGGACGATGCCTTTATCGCGCATTTGCTTCAGTTGTTCGTCGGTTACTTTGTTGCCATGCTCGATAGAGTCTGCGCCGACTTCAATGGCGGTTTGAATGCTGGCGGTATCGATAGCATGGTCGGCGACCTTGAGGTGCTCACGGTGCGCCTCCTCGACAATCGCCGTCAGTTCCGGGGGTGAGATACCATCGCCGACCGTAACCTTGATAAGGTCGACATTATAGAAGACGTTCAGCACTGCCTGCCGTGCTCGGTCAAACACAGGGCCGCCCTCGCAGGCGGCCTTGCGTAACTCCAAGTTACTCCAAATACGACCCTAAGTTACTTGAAGAAGATCAACCCGAAGAACCCGTCCGTATCGTTCGGACCAGCGGTAAAGAAGAGTTGGTCCTTCTGGCCGTTGCTCGATGTGCCGCCACCAAACTCGATGCCCCAGAGTCCATTGATGAAGATGGGCTTGCCCAGGGAGTTCTTCACCGTGTCCACGAACTTCCCCGTTGTGAGATTGAAGCCATTGATCGTTCCCGTCTTTGTGTTGTTCGAGACCAGGAGTGTATTGCTCAGCGGCCCGAAGTTCGCCGGAGCCACAGCGAAACCCCAAGGTTGGTTCAGCGGCGCCCCGTGAGCGAAACGCTTCACGAACGTGCCATCTGCCTTGAAGATGTCGATGTAACCCCCTGTCCCTCCCGAAGTACTGGCATACGAGACATAGAGCTTTCCGCCAATGTTTTGTATCCCAAACGGCGCGAAGCCCGCTGGAATCGTGCTATCCGTAAAGGACTTCACTAGGTTGAAGCTGCCGTCGTACATATCCACTCGGTTGTTGGCAGCATCGGCAGCATAGAGAAAGTTCCCCGTAGTTTTATGCGTGATGGCCAGTCCGGTATAGACCGCTCGCGCCTGCGTCACCCCGATCAACGCCGCACTGGGATTAAACATTGACCATCCGCTAATTGTTCCGTCGAGCGTCGCAAACAGAAATACTGACGCCCAATTGCGAATTTTAAATTCCTGCGATCCGTTGTAAACGATCCCTGTGGGCGTGCCCGGGCCCGTACCGCTCTTGGGCGGAATCACTACCTGCAGGCTCTGCGGATTTCCCGCTCCATCGTAAAGAGTTGAATATCCCGACGCTTCATCGCTCACCCAGAATGGTACCCCCGGTCCATATGCAAGTCCCCATGGATTCTTCAACAGCGCATCCGTGTGTTTTGCCTTGCCCGTCAAGTTCGACACCAGGTTGCTGCGATGATACGACTGCGCCAGGGCCACGCTCGAAACAGCCATCAATACCAGCGCGAGCGCGACACCCGCAACGACAACGCGACTGAACAGACGCTGCATGCAGATTTCTCCTTGTGATTGCTATTTCGTGTATTGCGATTCCCTTACGCGGCGCGTCCTCGCAATCTTAGGCCTAGGCCAGCCCAAGATTGTCAGCAGAATGTCATGACTTTGTATAATTCTGTCGGACGGTGAGGGGCGGTAGCTTCGATGCCTATCAGGTGAATAGCAGTTGGAGCGATGGTGTCGGTTAAGCAG
>Ga0209689_1000603_pt1 | contig 25401 bp, 23 predicted proteins | sample GraSoiAngelo_149_FD_187119 | JGI IMG/M metagenome (GOLD analysis project Ga0209689, IMG submission 187119) | Grasslands soil microbial communities from the Angelo Coastal Reserve, California, USA - 14_1009_09_30cm (SPAdes) (version 2) | ecosystem: Environmental > Terrestrial > Soil > Grasslands ... | reverse complement strand
GACGGCGCTGACCACCGACGGCTGGACGCGGCGGGTGCCCTGGGCCGCCCGGCAACTGCCCGGATCGGAGAGCGTCGAACCATTCGTGTTCGCGGTCGCGCCGGGCGCGTACGATGTGCAGGTCACGGTGCAGGACTCGGGCACCGGCGCGCGGCAAACGGTGGCCGACATCTGCAAGGCGTTCGGCTGGGGCGTCATAGACCTGGGCGGCATCGAGAATGCGCGCTACCTCGAGCCCATCGGGATGGCGTGGGTGGTACACGGCTTCCGGACCAACACCTGGAATCACGCGTGGAAGCTGCTCCGGAGGTGACCCTCCCTGGGCGGCCCGGCCCCGGCGCCGTGCACGTGAGGTTGGCGCCGTCGACCGTATCAATGAAGACGACCCCGCTCGACGGCCACGGGTTGCTGCTGTTGAAGGTGTGGGCGCCCTGGAAATAGCTGCCGTTCGCCTTCGCGATCGACTTCAGCATGTCGAGGTCGGAGCTGGTGAACATGTACTGGTCCATCGTCGACGTCGGCACGTTCGTCTGTGTGGCCAGCGCGGTCCCGCCGCCCGTGATCGTCGGGCTCCCGGTGCTGGTGATGGAGCCGCTCGTCATGGCGCCGACCTTGTTTCCGCAGCTGGTGTCGTTGGCGGCGGAGATGGTGACGGCGCTCCCCTTCGTTTGCACATCGCCCTCGACCGTCAGCGCCGCCGGCGGGTTGAGCCACTTGACGCGCGTGAGCGTGGCGTGGACGTGACGCCGCGCGTTCTTCTCGTTGGCAGCCGCCGAGTACGTCGGATACCAGCCCACGGCGTCGACGATCTCCTCGTTTGGGCCCGCGCCGTTCGTGATGGTGAGGAAGAAACCGCCGGCCGACCCCATGGCGACGAAGGCGCTCCCGTCGTACGGGGCCGCCGCCGTGTTCACGGTGGGGCTCCCCAGCGCCCAGATCGCCTGCTCGACGCCAGACTCAGCGAGCGTCCGCGCCTGGGTCGCCCGGCTCTGATTACTCGCGATGGTCGGCTCGCTCGTGGACAGCACGGCGAAGGCGACCAGGAGCGACGAGAGCAGCATGAGCGCGATCAGCGCCGTGACGAGTGCCACGCCCTGGGTGTCGCGGAAGGGGCTCAACAGTTTACTGACCACCATTTGCGCTTCTCCTCTCCTGGCCGGCGCTGCGTGGGGCGCGCTCCCTGCGTGTCCGACGTTGGCACCGCAGAGCGTTCGGTCGGCTGACCAAACGACAACTAACCAGCAGGACACGTGCCAGCCGCTCCGGGGCCTAAAATCAAGAGCTTAGCCTCGGCCCAAGTGCCAAACAGGCGAGTCGGATTGGCACGATCGGGGTGGCATTGGCACGAAGTGCCCGCGCCCCACCTCGCGGGATTCGCGACCGCGTCGCCGGTCGCCGTCTTGGCCTCATGAACGCGGCCGAGGCTTCGCCAACGAAGTGAATCGTGCCCTGCCGTCGCTCACGAGGAAGTTCCAAGCGCTCCGAGACGCGGGAAGACGCTCCTCTCTCGAGCGCAAGCCGTCCCCTGCGTGAGCGAACTGCCTAGTGACGACGGGCTTTCGGTCTCGGAGCTTGCGGCCGTCGCCGAGCCGCGAGGATCTCCGGCCGGCCGTACTCGGCCGATAAAGCGGACAAGAGGGGAGTCGGCCCGCGGCCCTCTGATCGCCGACGCCCGGCGGGCGTCGCCGTCACCGCGACCGAGGAGCCCGCGCGACGGCCTGCTCACGCCGTCACGCTCTATCGGGCTCGGCCGGCACGCTTCCATCCCCGGCCCCCGACCCTATCTTCTGATCTCGTCGGCTTTTCGGGAGGCTCACGGGGTCGATCCCCGAGCACGCCGCTCGACACCACCGAGAGCACGCGCGAGCCCAGGGAGTGCAGCCATCTTTCAAAGGTGGGCGAGCTCGCTGAGCAAGCAGAATCGGAGCGGAGGACTGAAAATACGAACAACCGTGCAGTTCTGGCGAACGGTCACTGGATCGCGGAGAGGCCTTTCAAGATTCGACCTCGCGGCAACGATCAATGACGAACCCGTTGGCGCCCCTCTGCGTAACTCGAGCGCGAACCGTCACGCGCGAGCCCGGCGATACGTCCGCATCTGACAGACACCAGGCAAGGATCCGAACTCCCTCGCTGTCTCGGAACTCGATGCGGAGTAGGTGATCCGCCCGCGTCGTGCTTTCGACGATACCGGCCCAATCTACCTCGTAATTCCGGTAGCGGTCGAACGCGTCAGTGCCCTCCGGATGAGACCGCAACCACTCCTCGAGCTCACGAGCGGAAAGACCCCGAGGCGGGGTGGCAACCTCCTCACCCGCTCGAGCCGCAGACACTCCCGGTGCGGACGCCATCGGTCCGCTAACCCTGTCCGTCTCGCGGGTCGCCGCAGGACGGAGGGCAGGAGACGACTTGACGACCGACGGCCGAGAGAGATAGGAGTACCACCCGAAGGCTCCAAACAGCGCGGCCACGACCACTCCGCTGACGGCCACCCTCCGGGGCCAGCGGGCCGGCTCGAACTTCGTCGGCGTCTGCAGGCTCGCACGCGGTCTGCGGACCCCTCGCGCCGAGGACGCGGTCGCCTTTCTTACCTGACCTGGCTGTGCCGAGCGCTTCGGAGCCGCCATGACGACCTCTCTCGAATAGTAGCGCACGTCGCGGCAAATTGTGAACTGGACGCTGAAGGCCTTGCTCCGGCCCTGGCTCCGGCCCTGGCGATCGGCGACGCGAGGCCGGTTCACGGAGCTCGGCGCGCTGCCCGGCGGAGCCGGCTGGCTGGGCGGATCGGGCGGATGGGCGCATGTTCAGCGGCCGCTCGCCAACATGTACAGCCATCGTCCGCAGGAGGCGCGCGGGCGCGCAATCGGTGACATCGAGGCCGTTCTCGAATTGATTTTGTGAGCGTGCTGAGAAAGCCGGCTGCGTGGTATACACTCCCGGGAAGCGACACCGGGGAAGAACGATGACGAGGTCACGCGCGACCGACGAGGTCAGCCTGGCGCTCCTTGGTGCCGGCTTCGTCGCCGACTTCTACATGCAGGCTCTCGCGTACGTCCCGCACCAGCGGGTCGTCGCGGTCTACTCGAGGACCCAGGAGCGCGCGCAGGCCTTTGCCAAAAAGTGGAACATCCCACAGGCGACCGACCGTCTGGACGACCTGATCCAGCTCGACGGCGTCGACCTCTACGTCGTGGGGCTGCCGACCTTCCGCCACCAGGACGTCTGCCTTCGGCTCGCCGAGGCCGGGCGGAGCCTGCTCTGCACGAAGCCCCTCGGGCGGACCGCCGCCGAGGCGCGCACGATGCTCGAGGCGGTCCGCGCGCGGGGCGTGCGCCACGGGTATCTGGAGACCGAAGTCTTCACCCCCGCGCTCGTCCGGGCCAAGGAGCTGGTCGATCGCGGCGCGATCGGCGAGGTCGTGATGGTGAAGTCCCGGGAGGCACACTTCGGCTCGCATTCGCCGTACAACTGGGACCCCGAGCTCGCGGGCGGCGGGCCGCTCCTCCTTCTCGGGAGCCACAACGTAGAATTCTCGCGCTTCATGCTCGACAAGCCGCGGGCGGTCGAGGTCTTCGCGTGGACGGGGACGCTCGTCCACCAGACCCCGCTCGAGGACACGGCGGTCATGCTGATCCGCTTCGATGGGGGGAAGATGGCCCAGGTCGAGGTGAACTGGATCACCCGCCACGGGCTCGACCTCCGTAACGAGATCACCGGCCGTGAGGGGACGATCTATACCGACATCACCGGCGCGACCGGGATCCGCGCCTTCGCCCTCCGGGACGCCGGCTACGTCCTCGAGAAGGCGCCGGCGACCACCGGCTGGATCCAGCCGGTGGCCGAAGAGCCGTTCACGTACGGCTATGTCGGCCATCTCAAGCACTTCGTCGACGCGCTGCGCGCCGGCGCGCCGTTCGCGGAGACCTTCGAGGATGGCTACGTGGTGAACGCGATCATCGACGCCGGCTATCGCTCGGCCCGCTCTGGACACTGGGAGCCGGTCGAGAGCTCCTGACGGCCCGCGGGCCGATTCGGCCAGCGCGTACAGGACCGGCCGTCGCTTCAGTCTGACCGCGACCTCTCAGCTCACGACCCGCGTCAGGACCAGGAGGGCGTGCGAGCCAACGAGGAGCCCTCGAACAATCGAGCCCCCGAGCGGGGGCAGGAGGACACGAAATGAGCAAGAGCCTGAGCAGGAGCAAGAGCCTGAAAAAGAGCAAGGTGAAGCCCATTCCCGCGGGGTATCACAGCGCGACCCCGTACCTGATCGTGGACGGGGCGGCGAAGGCCCTGGACTTCTACAAGCGGGTCTTCGGCGCCACCGAGCGGATGCGGATGCCGGGGCCCGGCGGGAAGCTGGGGCACGCCGAGATCAGCATCGGCGACTCGGTCATCATGCTCGCCGACGAGCATCCGGCGATGGGAACGCGCGGGCCTCGGGCCTTCGGAGGCTCGCCGGTGAGCGTCCTGCTCTATGTCGAGGACGTGGATGGCACGGTGAAGACGGCCGTGGCCTCGGGGGCCAAGCTCCTCCAGCCGGTCGGAGACAAGTTCTACGGCGACCGATCGGGCACCATCGAGGACCCCTTCGGGCACCACTGGCATGTCTCGACCCACGTCGAGGATGTGCCGCCAGACGAGATGAAGCGCCGCGCCGCCGCCGCGACGAAGGGCGGCTAGATTGGCGTAGGTCGCCCCGCCTCGGGGGCTGAGGGCGACCTCACCGACGGCGACTCAGACGACCTCGGCCCGAGCCGTGCGGCGGAAGACGATCTCGTCCCTGACGGCGTCCACGGTCACGGTGTCGCCCTCGGCGACCTCGCCCTGCAGGAGCCGCAGCGCGAGCGGGTCCTGGATCAGCCGCTGGATCGCCCGCTTGAGCGGGCGGGCGCCGAATGTCGGATCGTAGCCCTCGCGCGCGAGGAGGGTCTTGGCCGCCTCCGTGAGCTCGAGGTCGATGCGCTTGTCGGCGAGCCGCCGACGGAGGTGCCCGACCTGGATGTCGATGATCCGCGCGATCTCCGCCCGGCCGAGCGGCGAGAAGATCACGACCTCGTCGATCCGGTTCAGGAACTCCGGGCGCAGCGCGTTGCGCAGCTCCTGCATGATCAGCGGGCGGACCTTCTCGGGCTTCTCGTACTCGCGGAAGATGTGGCTGCCGAGGTTCGACGTCATGATGACGACGGTGTTCCGGAAGTCGACGGTGCGCCCCTGCCCGTCGGTGAGGCGCCCGTCGTCCAGGAGCTGCAGCAGCACGTTGAACACATCGCCGTGCGCCTTCTCGATCTCGTCGAAGAGCACGACCGAGTACGGGCGGCGCCGGACGGCCTCCGTGAGCTGACCGCCCTCCTCGTACCCGACGTAGCCCGGGGGCGCACCGATGAGTCGCGCCACCGTGTGCTTCTCCATGTACTCCGACATGTCGATGCGGATCATCGCCCGCTCGTCGTCGAAGAGGAACTCCGCGAGCGCGCGCGCGAGCTCGGTCTTGCCGACGCCGGTCGGGCCGAGGAACAGGAACGAGCCGATGGGGCGGTTGGGATCCGACAGCCCCGATCGGGCGCGCCGCACCGCGTTCGACACCGAGCGGATCGCTTCCTCTTGGCCGACCACCCGCTGCGCCAGCCGCGCCTCCATCCGGACAAGCTTCTCGACCTCGCCCTCCAGGAGGCGCGTGACCGGGATGCCCGTCCACTTGGCCACGGTCAGCGCGATGTCCTCCTCGTCGACCTCCTCGCGCAGCATGCGGCCGGTCTTCTGCAGCTCGGCCAGTCGGGTATTCTCCGTCTCGAGCTGCTTCTCGAGGGCGAGCAGGGTGCCGAAGCGTAGTTCAGCCGCACGGTTGAGGTCGCCCCGACGCTCGGCCTCGGCCATGGCCTGCCGGGTCGACTCGATCTCCTCCTTGGCCTTACCGACGCGCATGATCGCCGACTTCTCGGCCTGCCAGCGGGCCTTGAGGCCCTGAGCCTTGTCCGCGAGGTTGGCGAGCTCCTCGTCGAGCTTGGCCAGCCGCTCTCGCGACACCTCGTCCGTCTCGCGGGCGACGGATACCCGCTCGATCTGGAGCTGCATGATCCGCCGGTCGATCTCGTCGATCTCCGGCGGCATGGAGTCGATCGCAATCCGGAGCCGGGAGGCCGCCTCGTCGACGAGGTCGATCGCCTTGTCTGGCAGGAAGCGGTCGCTGATGTACCGATGCGAGAGCACGGCGGCCGCCACGAGCGCGGCGTCCTTGATCTTCACCTTGTGGTGGACCTCGTACTTCTCCTTGAGCCCGCGCAAGATCGCGATGGTGTCCTCGACCGAGGGCTCGCGCACCATGACCGGCTGGAAGCGCCGCTCGAGCGCCGCGTCCTTCTCGACGTGCTTCCGGTATTCGTCGAGCGTCGTCGCCCCGATGCATCGGAGCTCGCCGCGGGCGAGCGGAGGCTTCAAGAGGTTGGCGGCGTCGACCGCCCCCTCGGCGGCGCCGGCGCCGACGATCGTGTGCAGCTCGTCGATGAAGCAGATGATCTGCCCCTCGGATTCGGTGATCTCCTTCAGCACGGCCTTCAGCCGGTCCTCGAACTCGCCGCGGTACTTTGAGCCGGCGATGATCGCGCCGATGTCGAGGGCGACCAGGCGCTTTCCCTTGAGGCCCTCGGGCACGTCGCCGCTGACGATGCGCTGTGCGAGCCCCTCCACGATCGCGGTCTTGCCGACGCCGGGCTCGCCGATCAGCACGGGGTTGTTCTTCGTGCGCCGCGAGAGCACCTGGATCACACGGCGTATCTCCTCGTCGCGGCCGATCACGGGGTCGAGGCGGCCCTTGCGCGCGAGCTCCGTCAGGTCGCGCGAGTAGCGCTCGAGCGCCTGGTACTTCTCTTCGGGGTTGGCATCGGTGACGCGCTGCGTGCCGCGCACGTCGACGAGGGCCCGGTAGATCGCCTCGGCGGTGACGCCGTTGGCCGCGAGCACGCGGCCGGCGGCCCCGTCGCGCTCCTGGGCGACCGCGATCAGCAGATGCTCGGTCGAGACGTACTCGTCGCGGAGCCGTTCGGCCTCCTGCTGGGCCCGCTCGAAGATCGCCCGGAGGCGCGGGGTGCCGTAGGCGCCGGTGCCGCCTCGCACCTTCGGCGCCTTCGCGAGCTCGGCCTCCACCTGCCGCCGGATCGCGTCGGCGGGCGCGCCGAGCTTGGCGAGGAGCGGGCTGACGACGCCCTCTTGCTGCTGGATCAGCGCCAGCAGCAGGTGCTCGGGCTCGATCGCCTGGTGGCTCAGCTGGTCCGCGATCGACTGGGCGGCCTGCACCGCCTCCTGCGCCTTCACCGTGAACTTGGCGAATCTCGCCGCCATAGTGGTCCCCTTTAGCCGAGGTAGGCGCGCGGGTCGTCCCCCCGGAGCGCCTTGAGCTTCTCGTAGAGCGCCCGCTCCTCGGCCGTGAGGCTCGAGGGCACGACGATCCTGATTCGTACCAACTGGTCGCCGGCGCCGCGGCCCCGGAGCCGCGGTATCCCGTAGCCCGGGAGGCGGAACGTCCGTCCGCTGCCGGTACCGGGCGGGATCTTCATCGAGACCTTGCCCTTGAGCGTCGGCACGTCGATGGTGGCGCCGAGCGCGGCCTCCGGGGCCGTGATCGGCAGCTCGACGTGCAGGTCGTCGCCGCGTCGCTCGAAGAACGGGTGCGCCGCCACGGTGACGGTCAGGTAGAGATCGCCGCGCCCCCCGCCGGCGCCGCTTCCGCCCTCACCCGACACCCGAACCCGGGAGCCCGTCTTGACGCCGGCGGGGATCTTCACGTCGAGGTCACGGCGGGACCGCTGCCAGCCGCGGCCGTCGCACGTCGGGCAGGGGCGGCCGTCGACGTGGCCCGAGCCTCCGCAGGTCGCGCACGGCTCGTCGATCTCGAGCGAGAAGGCCTTCCGGGTGCCGTGAAAGGCCTCCTCGAGCGTGATCTCGACCGAGGCCTGCACGTCCTGGCCGCGCCCTCGCGCCGCGCCCCGAGCCCGGCCGCCGCCGAGCTGCTCGAAGGCGTCGGCGCCGCCTCCCGCGCGGCGGGCCCCGAGGTCGCCGAAGATCGTCCGGAAGAAGTCCGAGAACCCCCCGAGATCCCCGAGGTCGCCGTACTCGACGTGGACCCCGCCCGGCGGGAAGGGCCCCTGCGGGGTCTGGGCGCCGGCTGCCGCGTACCGCTGCCAGTCGGGACCGAGCGTGTCGTAGCGCCGGCGCTTCTCGGGATCGGAGAGGACCTCGTTCGCCTCGTTGATCTCCTTGAAGCGGTCCGCCGATCCCGTGCTCTTGTTCAGGTCAGGATGGTACTTTCGCGCAAGCCGGCGGTAGGCCTGCTTGATCGCCTGCTCGTCGGCGTTCTTATCGACGCCGAGGATTTTGTAATAGTCCTTATATTCTAGCGCCATCTCGCGGATCGAGCCGCCGGCGGCCGCTCCAAAGGAATTGTAGCAGACGAGTCAGCCGGCCGGCCGAGCACCGCCGGGAGCCGCAGTCGAGGGGAGGACGCCGTGACGGGCCAGTCGATCCTCTGGCGCAGACTGGATCAGCCGGGCCATGAGTTCGGCCGACTGGTCTGGCGACATTCCTCCTGGCAGCTGAGCGGAACGGCGGTATTCGCGCACACTCGGCAGCCGTGCCGGCTGGAGTACCTGGTGGTGTGCGATGCGGCATGGCGAACGGTGTCCGGGAGGGTGGCGGGCTCGGTCGGAGACGAGACGGTCGAGATCGAGGTCTCGGTCGACTCGGCTCGCCAGTGGCGGCTCAACGGAACGGCGTGTCCCGCCGTGGCGGGCTGCGTCGACCTTGACCTGGGCTTCAGCCCGTCCACCAATTTGCTTGCGATTCGCCGGCTCGGTCTGGCCATCGGGCAGGGGGCGGAGGTGCGCGCGGCGTGGCTCGGCTTCCCGGAATTGACCCTCGCGCCGCTCGAACAGCTCTACCGCCGCATCGATGTCGCGACCTACCGATACGAGAGTGCGGCCGGCCGGTTCGTCACCGAGCTCGAGGTGAACGCGTCGGGGTTCGTCACCCGGTATCCGAACTTCTGGGAGGTCGAGCCGGGCAGCTGAGGCGTGGTGAGCGGCCCCCGTCCGACCGCGCGGGCGGGCCCGGGAGGGCGCCTACCCCGTGGTGATCGTGAACGCCACGTAGAGCGACATCGGTCCGCGCTGGAGCAGCACGGTCAGCCGATCGCCCTGCTTGAGGTTTCGCGTCAGCCGCTCGAAGTCGGGCAGGCCAGCGACCCGCTCACGGTTGACCTCGCGGATGACGTCGCCGCGCTGGACGCCGGCATCGGAGGCGGCGCTGCCGTCCTCAACGCCGGCGACGACCACGCCCTCGGTCGAGCGCAGGTTGAGCTGGCGGGCGACGTCGGGCGTGATCGGGCGCACGTCGAGACCAAGCAGGCTCCGGCCGCGGCTCCCGCGCGCGGCGACCTCCCGCTCGTCCGGCGCGTCGCCGATCTTGAGGTCGAGCGTCTTCTCGCCGCGGTCACGCCAGACCCTGGTGCGGGCCGTCGTGCCCGGCGGCGCCAGGCCGACCGCCCGCTGCAGGTCGCCCGGCCCCTCGAGCTTCTTGCCGTCGAACTCGAGCAGGATGTCGCCGGTCTGGAGCCCCGCCTTGGCCGCCGGGCTGTCGCGCATGACGTCGGAGACCAGGACGCCCCGGCTGTCCTTGGCGCCGAACGACCGCGCGAGCTCCGGCGTGAGCGGTTGGATCGAGACGCCGAGCCAGCCGCGCGTCACCCTGCCCTTGGCGAGCAGCTCTCCGTAGATCCTCTTCGCCATGTTCGACGGGATGGCGAAGCCGATGCCGGTGCCGCCGGCGACGATCGCGGTATTGATGCCGATCACCTCGCCGGCGAGGTTGACGAGCGGACCGCCGGAGTTGCCCGGATTGATCGCCGCGTCGGTCTGGAGGAAGTCGTCGAACGGCCCCTGGCCGATCTGCCGCGCCTTGGCGCTGATGATCCCCGCGGTCACCGTCGCCTGCAGCCCGAACGGGGAGCCCACGGCCAGGACCCAGTCGCCTACCTGGACCCGATCGGAGTCGCCGAGCCGGGCGGCGGGGAAGCTGCCGCGGCCGTCGTCGAGCTTCAGTACCGCGAGATCGGTCTTCTTGTCGGCGCCGACGACCCTCGCCTTGTGCTTGCGGCCGTCGGGGCTGATGACCTCGATCGAGGTCGCGCCCTCGATCACGTGCGCGTTCGTCAGCGCGATGCCGGACGGGTCGACGACCACGCCTGAGCCGAGACTGCGCTGCGGGATGCGCTCGGGGAGCTCGCCGAAGAACCGCTTGAAGAACTCTTCGCCGAAGAACTCCTCGAAGGGCGTGCGCCCGAGGGCCCCGCCCCGGCTGATCGTGTTGATGTTGATCACCGCCGGCTTGATCGCTTCGGCGATCCTGGCGAACGTGTTCGATTGGAGCGGGATCTGGGTGGAGGCCGCGGGCGGCGGCGCGGTGTCGGTGGCGGGTGCGCGCGGCGCCTCGCTCCGGGAGGCGGCGCGACCGCCGACCACGATGCCGAGCATCACCGCGAGCGCCAGGACGAGCGCGAGCGTGCGGCGCGACAGGGAGATCATCGCGTCGGCTCCACCGCCTCCCCGGCGAGGAGCCGCCGAAGCCGCTCCCCCTCCAGCGTCTCCGTGCGCTTGAGTTCCGCCGCCGCCGCGGTCAGCGTCGCCTTCCGGGCGGTGAGGAGGCCGCGGACCCGCTCGTGGATGCGCTCGATGATGCCTCGGACCTCCTCGTCGATCATCCGGGCGGTTTCCTCGCTGTAGTCGCGCTCGCCGCTCCAGCCGGCCGCCGGCGTCTTGAGGAATGGGGCCGCGCGCTCGCCGAAGGTGACGAGGCCCAGGCGCTCGGACATGCCGTACTTCATGACCATGAGGCGCGCGAGTTCCGAGGCCCGCTCGAAGTCGTTGTGGGCTCCGGTCGAGACCTCGCCGTATACGAGCTCCTCGGCCACCCGCCCCCCGAGCATCACCGCGATCCGGTCCTCGAGCTCGCTCTTCGTCATCAGGAACCGTTCCTCGGTCGGCCGCTGGTAGGTCATCCCGAGCGCGGCGACGCCGCGGGGAATGATCGTGACCTTGTGGACGGGGTCCGCGTGCGCCACCGAGGCCGCGACGAGCGCGTGCCCCATCTCGTGGTGCGCGACGATGTCTCGCTCCTTCTCGGACAGCACGCGGCTCCGCTTCTCCAGGCCGGCGATCTCGCGATCGATCGCCTCCTCGAAGTCGGTCATCTCGACGGCGTCCTTGCCCTTGCGGGCGGCGAGGAGCGCGGCCTCGTTGACGATGTTGGCGAGGTCCGCGCCGGCGAAGCCGGGCGTCCGCGCGGCGATGCTGCCGAGGTCGACGCCGGGCGCCAGCACGACGGCGCGGGCGTGCAGGCGGAGGATGGCCTCGCGGCCCTTGAGGTCGGGCTTGTCGACGACGATCTGCCGGTCGAAGCGGCCCGGCCGGAGCAGCGCCTGGTCCAGCACCTCGGGCCGGTTCGTCGCCGCCATGAGGATCACGCCCTTGGAGGAGTCGAAGCCATCCATCTCGGCGAGGAGCTGGTTCAAGGTCTGCTCCCGCTCGTCGTGGCCGCCGACGAACCCCATGCTGCCCGCGCGCGACTTGCCGACGGCGTCCAGCTCGTCGATGAACACGATGCAGGGCGCCTTGCTCTTGGCCTGCTCGAACAGGTCCCGCACCCGCGAGGCGCCCACGCCGACGAACATCTCCACGAACTCGGAGCCGGACATCGAGAAGAACGGCACGTCGGCCTCGCCGGCCACCGCCCGCGCCAGCAGGGTCTTGCCGGTCCCGGGCGGGCCGACGAGCAGCACGCCCTTGGGGATCCGGCCGCCGAGGCGCTGGTACTTCTTCGGGTTCCGCAGGAAGTCGACGATCTCGACCAGCTCGGCCTTCGCCTCGTCGGCCCCGGCCACGTCGAGGAAGGTGGTCTTCAGCTCCTTGCGGTCGTAGATCTTCGCCTTCGAGCGGCCGAAGGACAGCGCCTGGGTGGCGCCGCCGCCCACCCGTCGCATGATGAGCATCCAGATGCCGGCCATGAGCGCGAGCGGAATCACCCAGCCGAAGAGCAAGTCCCGCCAGAGCGTGTTCTCGATGCGCCCGGAGAACTCCACGTGGTGCGCCTCGAGCAGCGTCAGGAGCTGCGAGTCGTCGACGCCGGGGATGCGGGTGACCGTGAACCGGCGGACGTTGTCGTCCGAGCCGAGGAGCCGCCGCAGCTGGTCGGCATGGGCGGCGGGCGGCTCCGGCAGGGCGTTCGGCTTGGCGCGCCCGGTGATCTCGCGCTCGGTGAGCGACACGCTCTCGATCTTGTTCTCGCGCACGAGGTCGAGGAACTTCGACATGGGGAGCTCGACGGTGCGGGGCGCGACGAACCAGCTCTGGAGCAGCGAGAGGACGACCGCTCCCACCAGGACGTAGATCAGCGAGAACTGGATGCGCTGGGTGGTGTTGGGTTTCATGCCCGACGCCTCATGCTACGCCGCCGCCTTTTGCGCTGTCAAACCCGCGGAACATTTGCTCCTTGACACGCTCGGACGTTTTGACTACAACGTCATGTGACTTTGGGAACAATCCTGGTCCGCTAGACAGAGTGCACCTCGACCCGGGGGCCATTCCGCGATGACCTCGGCAGCCACTCGACGCCGCGTCGGGCACGCTGCGGCCACCGTCCTCTTCCTCGCGGTTTTCACTCACGCGCTCCCGGCCGCCGCCCAGGAGCTCGTGCGGGAGCCCGCCTACCGGGCCTTTCCGCTCATCGGCTCGCGGCTCGCGGTGTGGGCGGTGGCGCAACTCCACCTCAACTTCGCCGCGTTCATCCTCGGCGTGCCGGTCTTCGCGGTGATCATCGAGATCATCGGCTGGTGGACCGGCGACCCCAAGTACGACTGGCTGTCGCACGAGTTCGTGAAGCTCGTGTTCGCCGCCTTCTCCACCACGGCACTGCTCGGCGCCCTGCTCCTCTTCCTCTTCGTCGGCTTCTACCCGCGCTTTTGGGGGTTCATGACCAACATCTTCGTCACCACGTACTGGATCTATGCGCTGCTCTTCTTCGCCGAGACGTTCAGCGTGTACCTCTGGTACTACGGGTGGAACTGGCTGTCGGGCCCGCGGAAGTGGCTGCACGTGAGCCTCGGGGTCGTGAGCAACCTCTTCGGCATCGCCATCCTCTTCATCGCCAACTCGTGGCTCACGTTCATGATGTCCCCGACCGGCATCACCGAGTCGGGCGCGCTCAAGGGGAGCGTGTGGGGTGCGATCCACAACGCCACCTGGATGCCGATCAACGTCCACCGCCTCATCGCCAACCTCGTCTTCGGCGGCACCATCGCCGGCGCCTACGCCGCCTTCCGCTTCCTGAACGCCGAGACCGACGACGAGCGCGCGCGCTACGACTGGATGGGCTACATCGCCAACTTCGTCGCGCTCTCGGCGTTCATCGTGCTCCCGTTCGCCGGCTACTGGCTCGGCCGCGAGATCTACGCCTTCAACCAGACCATGGGCATCACGATGATGGGCGGCTTCATGTCGTGGCTCTGGATCATCCAGGCGATCCTGATCGGGGTCCTGTTCTTCGGCAATAACTACTACCTCTGGCTCGGCATGGAGCGCATCCCCGGCTCCGAGCGCTATCGGAAGTACATCCCGTACATGCTCTCCATCCTGGCCCTGGGCTTCATGGTGTGGGCGACCCCCCACAGCCTGATCGTGACCCTGCAGGAAGCCCGCGCGATGGGCGGCACCCATCACCCGCTCCTCGGCGTCTTCGGCGTCATGTCCGCGAAGAACACCGCCGTCAACCTGATGATCCTGACGACGTTCCTCTCGTACGTGCTCTACCGTCGCGCCAACAAGCTCTCGATCCGGTCCTGGGTGCTGACCGGCATGGCGGTCCAATGGGCGGCGTTCGTCGTGGCGGCGGCGATCGTCGTCTTCTACGGCGTCTACGGCTACTTCGTGGAATCGATCGTCCGCATCGGGTTCTCCGTCTACCAGGTCGGCGCGGTGCTGGGCGCGATCGTGTTGGTCATGACGATCGACGTCCCGATGTTCCGCGGGGCGCGGTCGACCGGCCCGATCCGCTGGGGCCAGATCCCGCCGCGCTCGCAGTACGTCCTCATCCTGCTCGCGGTGACGTTTACCTGGCTCATGGGGCTCATGGGCTTCGCGCGGTCGGGCATCCGGCAGTACTGGCACGTCTACGGGGTGATGCGGGACACCTCGGTCGACGCGGTGACGCCGGCGCTCGGCTACGCCTCGAACATGATCACGCTCGTCACGATCGTCTTCTTCGCCTTCGTGATGTTCATCTTCTGGCTGGGTGGCCTGTCCGAGCGTGGCGAGGCCGGGGCGCACGCGCCAGTCGTCGCGCCGACGGGAGCGGGCAGCCGCGCGCCCCGCCGCTGACGATGCGGGTCCCCGTCGGGGTCAAGCTGAGCGCCTTCGCGCTCGTGATCATGGGCTCCTATACCTACTTCGCCAACTCGATCCCGCAGATCGAGTCCAAGCCGCCCGCGGAGCTGTCGCTCGAGGGCGGCGACGTCTCGCCGGCGCAGCTCGTGAAGTTCGGCGAGGAGATCTTCCACACCAAGGGCACGTGCGAGATCTGCCACAAGATCGGCGAGAAGGGGACGCGCGCGCCCGACCTCGCCGGGGTGGGGGCGCGGGCGGCCCACCGCCGGCCCGGCTCCACCGCCAAGCAGTACCTGATCGAGTCGCTGCTCGAGCCGCAGGCGTATCTCGTCGAGGGCTACCCGCCCATCATGCCGAAGGTCGACAAGCCCCCGATCGGGCTCAACCGCTCGGAGCTCTGGGCCCTCGTCGCGTTTCTCGAATCGCTCGGGGGAACGGTCGACGTCAAGCTCGACGACATTCCGAAGACGGCCGGCGCCCCCGCCGGCGGCGGGGGCACCGCGGCGGCCGAGCTCACGCTCCCCGGCGACCCGAAGGCGGGCCAGGCCCTGTTCACGGGCAAGGCGATCTGCTTCACCTGCCACACCGTCGACAAGATCGCCGCCGGGAAGATCGGGCCGGACCTCACCCAGATCGCGAAGATCCAGACGCCCCAGTACATCATGGCCAAGGTTCTGAACCCGGCCGCCATGGGCACGGTGCCCGGGTACCCGAAGGGCGTCATGCCCCCGACCTTCGGCCAGATGCTGACCGCCAAGGAGTACGTCGACCTCGTGGCCTTCCTGCTGACGCTCAAGTGACAAGCGGATGACCCTCTTCCGGTCCCGCTTCCTCCAGGCCGCCGCCGTCGTCGTGCTCGCGTTCTGTGCCCTCCGCTTCGGCATCCAGCCGCCGGTCCCGTGGAGCGTGATCAAGATCTACCTGTTCGTGGTGCTGGCCGCCGTCTTCATCTACGTCTCGTCGGACTCGGACTCCTGGCGCTCGTTCCTGGCGCCGATCCGCTCGACGCTCGTGGACCCCGACCGGCGCGTGCTCCGGGGCGCGCTCATGATCGTGGTCCCCCTCCTCGTCGGCTACTACGCCTACTCCCAGGCCGCCGCCCGGCCCGAGGCGCCGCCGGAGCTCCGCGCCGTGCACCCGGCGCCGCCGGCGTCGATCCAGTTCCGCGGCAAGGAGCTCAGCATCCAGGGGCTCGACAACCCGCTCCGCAAGGACGAGGCGACGCTTCCGAAGCAGGTCGCCGCCGGGGGCGAGATCTACATCCGGAACTGCGTCTACTGCCACGGCGACAACCTGGACGGGCACGGCCGCTTCGCGCCCGCCCTCAATCCGCCGCCGGCCAACTTCCAGGACCCGGGGACGATCGCCATGCTCCAGGAGTCCTACCTCTTCTGGCGCATCGCTAAGGGGGGGCCCGGGCTGCCGAAGGAGTCGGGGCCCTGGAGCTCGGCGATGCCGGCGTGGGAGGATCGCCTGGACGAGACCCGGATCTGGCAGGTGATCCTGTACCTCTACGACGCGACCGGCCAGCACCCCCGCCGCTGGGAGGCGAAGTGACAAAGGGCACCGGGGGGACGCCCCGCGCCGGGCGGTCCGCGCGGCGTCTGGCGGCGCTGCTCTCGCTGCTCGCGGCGGTCGTGGCGACGCCGGCTGGGTGGGCGGCGACCGGCGACCCGAACCGAGGGCGGGAGCTCTACGACCGCCGCTGCGCCCCGTGTCACGGGGTGAAGGGCGACGGCAACGGGCCCGCCGCCGAGCTGCTTGATCCCCGGCCCCGCGACTTCACGACGGGCGTCTTCAAGATCCGGACGACCTCCACCAAGGCCCCCTCGGACCAGGATCTGCTCGCCGTCATCACCAACGGCATGCCCGGCACCTACATGCCGCCCTGGGGGGAGCTCTCCGAGACGGACCGCCGGAATGTCGTCGCCTACATTAAGGCCTTCGCGCCCGACCGGTTCAAGGAGGCGCCGACGCCCCAGGCGCTCCCCCCGGTGGTCCGCGCCTCGCCGGAGTCGGTCAAGCGCGGCAGAGAGATGTTCGAGGCGATCGAGTGCAACAAGTGCCACGGGACCGAGGGGCGGGCGGACGGGCCGTCGCGGTCCGAGCTGAAGGACGACTGGGGCCGCCCGATCAAGCCGGCGAACCTGACCAAGCGGTGGACCTTCCGCGGCGGCCCGGCCCCCGAGGACATCGCCATGCGCCTGGCCACCGGCGTCAACGGCACCCCCATGCCGTCCTTCATCGACAGCGTGGAGAAGCCGGAGGACATCTGGCACGTCGCCAACTACATCGCCTCCCTCGGCCCCGCGTCGCCGAACTACGCCACCCTGGTGACGGCCGCGGCCGTCCGGGGCGCCCTCCCCGATGACCCGAACGCCGACTTCTGGAAGACGATCGCGCCCGAGAACATCGCCCTCGTGGGGCAGGTGACGGTCGACCCGCGCAACTTCAACCCCGCGATCGATATGGTGGCCGTCCGCGCCGCGTACAACGACCGGGAGATCGCGTTCCATCTCACCTGGGACGACGCGACCCAGTCGACGCCGGACCCGGCGAAGCGGGTCTACGCGGACGCCGTGTCCCTGCAGTTCCCCGTGACGGTCGGGGCGGGACCGGAGCGGCCCTACTTCCTCATGGGCGACGACGCCGAGGGCGTCTACCTGCTCCGGTGGGAGAACGGCAAGGGGGCGACCGAGGCGACCGCCAACGGCCCGACCAAGATCACGCCGATGCCCGGGTCGGAAGCGACCGGAACGGCCGTGTTCCGGAACGGCCAGTACCGGCTCGTCCTCAAGCGGGCGCGCGTCCGGAAGGACGCGCCCGCGTTCGCGCCCGGCGTCTTCGTGCCCATCGCCTTTCAGGCCTGGGACGGCGGGGCGGGCGAGACCGGGCCCAAAATGTCGCTGACATCGTGGTACTATCTGCGCCTGGAAGAACCGCAATCAAACCGGCGGTTTGTGGTCCCTCCGCTGGTGGCGCTGCTCACGGGTGTCGCGATGGCGCTGATCGTCCGTACGGCGCGGCGCTGGACCGAGAACGCTTAGAGGAGGCAGGCGATGCGTAAGGTGGCGGGAGTGGTCGGTGCCGCAGCGCTCACCCTGGCGGCCGCGGCGTGGGTCGGCCTGCCCGTCCGGGCCGGGGCCCAGGGCGGAGGGACGATCGAGGTGGAGGTCCGCTACAACGGCGCCCCCGTGATCGAGGACATCAAAGTCAATAAAGACGTCGAGGTCTGCGGGAAGGAAAAGCGGATCGACAAGATCGGGGTGGGGCCGAACAAGGGTCTCGCCGATACGCTCGCGTGGGTGACCGACACCAAGGGCCCGGCGACGTCCAAGCCCGTGACGCTCGACCAGAAGGGGTGCGAGTTCCATCCGCGGGTGCTTCCGATGACGCCCGGTGAGATCGACATCCTGAACTCCGACGGCGTCCTGCACAACATCCACACGTTCTCGTCGCTCAACCCGACGATCAACAAGGCGCAGCCGAAATTCAAGAAGGTGATGAAGGAGAAGCTCGAGAAGCCCGAGATCGTGCGGGTCCAGTGCGACGTGCACAGCTGGATGCAAGGCTGGATCGTGGTCGTGCCGAACCCCTTCTTCGGGGTCACCGACGGCCGGGGGGTGACGAAGATCGAGAACGTGCCCCCGGGTAAGCATCAGATCGAGGTCTGGCACCCGCTCCTCGCCAAGCAAACGAAGGAGGTCGAGGTGAAGGCCGGGCAGGCCGTCAAGGTCGCCGTCGAGCTCAAAAAGTAGCGCGCGTTCCTAACCCGGGCGGGGAGGCCGAACCGCATGCTGAGCTGGTGGTTGCCCGAGAACGTCTCGACGTACGGCGCCGAGATCGACTGGCTGTTCGAGCTGATCTACTACATCACGGGCGTGACGTTCGTGCTGGTCGCGGTCGCGATGATCACGTTCCTGATCCGGTACCGCGCCCGGCCCGGCGGCAAGGCGACGTTTACCCACGGCAACACGACGCTCGAGATCGTCTGGACGGTGGTCCCGGCGCTGATCCTCGTCGTGCTGACCTTCCTCTCCGTGCCCGCCTGGTCCCGCATCAAGATGCACGTCCCGGACAGCGACGTGCAGATCCGGGTGACGGGCAAGCAGTTCAACTGGGAGGTGACCTACCCGGGGCCGGACGGCACGTTCGACACCGCGGACGACCGGACCTTCGACAACGAGATCCACTTCCCGGTCGGCAAACCGATCGTGATCCATCTCCGCTCCAAGGACGTCATCCACAGCCTGTTCGTGCCGAGCTTCCGCTTCAAGCAGGATGCCGTGCCGGGCCACGACATCCCGCAGTGGTTCGAGGTCACCAAGCCGGGGAAGTACGAGGTCCCGTGCGCCGAGCTCTGCGGCTTCGGGCACTCGGGCATGCGCGGGTGGGCCTACGCCCACACCCCCGCGGACTACGCCAAGTGGCTCGCCGAGAACGTGGGCGCGCCCGCGGCCGGGACCAAACCTCCGGGGAAGGGGAAGAAATGAGCGCGACCGCCTCCACACACGCCGCGACGACCCACGCCCACGCCGGGGCCCACGAGCTCGGGTTCATGCGGACCTATATCTTCTCGACCGATCACAAGATGATCGGCCGCCAGTTTCTGTTGCTCGGGCTCTTCATGATGATCATCGGCGGCCTGCTGGCGATGTTCGTCCGCTGGGAGCTCGCCTGGCCGGAGTCGCCGGTGCCCGGGATGGCCTGGCTCTGGAAGGATACCGGCGGGGTCATCGACCCGCCGACCTACAACATGATGTTCACGATGCACGCGACGATCATGATCTTCTTCGTGATCATGCCGGTCCTCGCCGGCGGTTTCGGGAACTTCCTGATCCCCCTCATGATCGGCGCCCGCGACATGGCCTTCCCGTTCCTGAACATGCTGTCGTTCTGGGTCGGCCTGGTGGCGGGCGTCCTGATGCTGGCGGGCTTCTTCGTCGAAGGCGGGCACGCCGCCGCCGGCTGGACCTCGTACGCGCCGCTCTCGGCCGTCCCCGACTACACGGGCGTCAACTGGGGGCAGAACCTCTGGTGCATCAGCCTCTTCATCCTCGGCATCTCGTCGATGATGGGCGCGATCAACTACATCACCACCGTGATCAACATGCGCGCGCCGGGCATGAAGATGTTCCGCATGCCGCTCGTGGTGTGGTCGCTGTTCATCACCGCCATCCTGCTCCTCCTCGCGCTGCCGGTCCTGACCTCGGCCGTCGCCATGCTGCTCTTCGACCGGACGCTCGGGACCCACTGGTTCCTGCCGTCGGGCGGAGGTGAGCCGCTGCTCTGGCAGCATCTCTTCTGGTTCTTCGGCCACCCCGAGGTCTACATCCTGATCCTCCCCGCCATGGGCATCGCGTCGGAGATCCTCCCCGTCTTCAGCCGCAAGCCCGTCTTCGGCTACCACGCGATGGCCTTCTCGATGATCGGCATCGCGTTCCTGTCCTGGGTCGTCTACGGGCACCACATGTTCGTGTCCGGCATGAACCCCGCGCTCGGCATGTCGTTCATGATCACGACGATGATCATCGCGGTGCCCTCGGCCATCAAGACGTTCAACTGGCTCGGGACCCTCTGGGGCGGCCAGATCCACTTCACGGTGCCCATGCTGAACGCGCTCGCCTTCGTGTCGATGTTCGTGATCGGCGGGCTCTCGGGCATCTTCATGGCCTCGACGCCGGTCGACATCTTCATCCAGGACACCTACTTCATCGTCGCCCACATCCACTACGTGGTCTTCGGCGGCTCGATCTTCGGGGCCTTCGCCGCGATCTACTACTGGTTTCCAAAGATCTTCGGGCGGATGACGAACACGTTCCTCGGCCACCTGCACTTCTGGCCGACGTTCATCTTCTTCAACCTGACCTTCTTCCCGATGCACATCATCGGGCTCGCCGGCCACATGCGCCGGATCTACAATCCGACGCAGTACGAGTTCCTGGTACCCCTCCAGCACTGGAACGTGTTCATCACGATCTCGGCGTTCTGCCTGGGGCTCGGCCAGATCCCGTTCCTGATCAACTTCCTCTGGAGCCTCTTCAAGGGCCCGAAGGCGCCGCTCAACCCGTGGAACGCCAACACGCTCGAGTGGACCGCCCCGTCGCCCCCGCCGCATCTCAACTGGGGGCCGACCGTGCCGACCGTTTACCGCGGGCCGTACGAGTACAGCTCGCCCGAGGTCTCCGAGGACTACCTCCCGCAGAACCGGGCCCTCGGCCGCGCGCCCGCCGGCCGCCACTAGCGATCCCACTGTGCTGGCGCATCGGATCGCGTGTCTGACGGCGGCGGCGACGCTCGCCCTGATCCTCGCGGGCGGGCTCGTCACCGATACGGGCTCGGCCCTCGCGGTGCCGGACTGGCCGACCACGTTCGGCTATAACCTGTTCCTCTACCCGTGGTCGAAGATGGTCGGCGGTGTCCTCTACGAGCATAGCCACCGGCTGCTCGGGGCCGTCGTGGGCGCGCTCACGGTCGGGCTCGCCCTCGTCCTCTGGCGCGGCGAGCGGCGGTGGTGGGTGCGGGCGCTCGGCCTGGCCGCGGTGCTCCTCGTGGCGGTGCAGGGAGTGCTGGGCGGCCTCCGGGTCCTGCTCCGCGCGGAGACGATCGCGATCGTCCACGGCTGCCTCGCGCCAGCGTTCTTCGCGCTGACGGTCGTCCTCGCCCGCGTGACGGGCGCGGGCTGGGCCGCGAGCCCGCCGCCCGCGCCCGGCGGGCCGCTCCGGGCGCTGGCGGTCGCGGCCTGCCTCGTCCTCTACGTCCAGATCGTGCTCGGCGCCCTTCTGACCCATGGCGGATGGGTCGGCCTCCACCTGGCGGGGGCGGCCGCCGTCTTCGTGTTCGTGCCGATCGTCACGGCGCGGGCGCGGGCGACTGGCCAGCCGGCCTTCGCCGGGCCGGCGCGGGCGCTCTTGGGCCTGCTCCTCGTCCAGCTCCCGCTCGGCGCCGGCGCCTTCCTGGCGCGCTTCTCCGCTCTCGCCCTGCCGGGCGGTCGGGCAACCGGGCTCGCGCTGCCGGTGGTCCACCGGCTGGTGGCCGCGCTGATCCTGGGTCAGGTCGCCGCTCTCCTGGCGGTGCTCGTCCGGGCCGGGGGCGCCGCCGCCGACCCGGCTCGACGGGCGACCCGCCTCGAGACCGTGACGCTCCCGAGCGGTCCGTGACGCCGCCGACCGAGGCCCTGGCGGAGGCGGTCGCGCGCGAGCGGCGCCAGGTGGCGACCGACCTCTGCGCTCTCGCGAAGCCACGGGTGGTCCTGATGGTGCTCGTCACGACGATGGTCGGCTTCTACGTGGGCTCGACGGGTGCCCTCGACCTCAGCCGGCTCCTCCACCTGCTCCTCGGCACCGCGCTGGCCGCGGGCGGCACCCTCGCGCTCAACCAGTACCTCGAGCGGGACGTCGACGCGCGCATGCTGCGGACGCGGACCCGGCCCCTCCCCGACGGCCGTCTCCAGCCGCCAGAGGCGCTCGGGTTCGGTGCGCTCGTCGGCGTGGCCGGGCTGGCGTACCTGGCGGTGGCCGTCGGCGGGCTGGCCGCCCTCGTCACCGCCCTGACCGCCGTCCTCTACCTCTGCGCCTACACGCCGCTCAAGCTCCGGACGCCGTTCTGCATGATCGTCGGGGCCGTGCCCGGCGCGCTCCCGCCGGTGACGGGCTGGGTCGCGGCGCGCGGCGACCTGGCGCCGGGCGCCTGCATCCTCTTCGGCATCCTGTTCCTCTGGCAGCTGCCGCACACGCTGGCGATCGCGCGCCTGTACCGGGACGACTACGCTCGGGCGGGCGTCCGGGTGCTGCCGGTCGTCGACCCGGCCGGCGCCTCGACCGAGCGGCAGATCGTGCTCGGCTGCTTGGCCCTGCTGGCGGTCGGGCTCCTGCCGACGGTCTCCGGCCTCGCGGGCGGCACCTACTTCGCGGGCGCCCTCGTGCTCGGCCTGCTGTTCCTCGCCTGCGGCGCGGCCCAGGCGGTGGCACCGTCGCCGGCCGCGGCGCGGCGTGTCCTGTTCGCATCCCTGCTCTACCTGCCGGCGCTGCTCGCGCTGCTGGCACTCGACAAGTCATGATCCCCACCGACCCCGAGCCCGAGCTCCGGGCGCGGAACCGTCGCGCGGCCCGCCTCCTCCTCCTCGTGATGGCGGCCCTCGCGATCGCCACGCTCTTGGCGGGAGTCCGGTGGTGACCCGATGACCCCGACCGTGCTCGCGCCGCCACAGGAAGACCGCGCCCGGCGCCTTCCCCCGCCTCCGCTCTCGCCCCGGGACGGCGGTGACGGGCGCCCCCCCGAGCCCGCGCCGGAACCCCGGCCGCTCGACAATGCCCATCTCGCGCTCCTGGTCTTCCTCGGCGCCGAGACGATGCTGTTCGCCTCGTTCGTGATGGGCTTCTTCGTGCTGCGCACGCAGGCCGAGGTCTGGCCACCACCGCTGCAGCCGCGGCTGCCGGTCGCCGTGACGGCGCTCAACACGCTCTGCCTCCTGGCCTCGAGCGCGACGATGCTCGGCGCCCGGCGGGCCCTCGGGCGGGGCGACCGCGCGGCGCTCCTCCGCGGGCTCGGCGCGACGGCGGCGCTGGGGGCCGGCTTCCTCGCCGTGCAGGGCTGGGAGTGGGCGCGGCTCCTCCACTTCGGCCTTCGCGTGTCGTCCGGGACCTACGGCGGCACCTTCTACACGCTCATCGGGCTCCACGGGGCCCACGTGGTCGGCGCCCTCGCGTGGCTCGGCGCGGTCCTGCTGGGCGTCTGGGCCGGCCGGCTCGGGATGCACCGCGCCACCCCGGTCTCCCTGTGCGCGGTCTACTGGCATTTCGTGGTCGCGGTGTGGCCCGTCCTGTACGTGCTGGTGTACCTCTATTGACGATCCCTTCCCACACCCATCGGAGGAGACATGAGCCAGGTCGCTGAAATGCGCGCGGGGGCCGCCGTCGAGCCCGCCGAGACTCCGCTCACACCCGAGAGCTGGGGCAAGCTCGGGATGTGGATCTTCCTCGCCGGCGACGCGGTGGGCTTCGGCGTGCTGCTCGCGTCGTACGGCGTCATGCGGGCGACGAGCTTCGACTGGCCGAACCCCTATCACGTGCTCGGCATCAACCTCACGGCCTTCATGACGTTCCTCCTGATCTGCTCGAGCGTGACGATGGTGAAGGCCCTCGAGAGCCTCGGCGCGGGGGACCGGTCCCGGGCCCAGCTCTTCCTGCTCCTGACCGCCCTCGGCGGCGCGACCTTCGTCAGCCTGCAGGCCTACGAGTGGACGCACCTGATCGAGCGCGGCATGCGCATCGGCGGCAACCCGTGGGGGGCGACGCTCTTCGGCACCTCGTTCTTCATGGTGACCGGCTTCCACGGCCTCCACGTGACGGCCGGGGTCGTCTACCTGCTCAGCGTGCTCGGTGCGGTCTCCCGGCAGGCGGACGTCCGCGCGAAGTACAACATGGTGGAGATCACCGGCCTCTACTGGCACTTCGTCGATCTCGTCTGGATCATGGTGTTCACCTTCATGTACCTCATCTGAGACGGGGAGACCCATGGCGCAGACCGCGACGCACGCGCACCCGAGCTACATGGCGATCTTCTGGTGGCTGGCCGTCCTCACCGTGCTCGAGCTGGCCGTGCTCTTCACCGGGCTGCCGAAGGTCGTCGTCGTCATCCTGCTCTGCTCGCTCGCGCTGGCGAAGGCCTCGCTGGTGGCGATGTACTTCATGCACCTCCGCTTCGAGACGCGGACGCTCGGACTCGTGGCGCTCACGCCGCTGACGATCGGGACCCTGCTGGTGCTGCTCCTCGTGTGGGACGGCAACCCGCTCGGGCACCGGTCGCCCACGGCGCCGGCGGTCGAGGCGCCGGCGGCGCAGCACTGAGCGCCGGCGGGCACGGGCGGGTCACGCGGAGCCTCGGGTGAGCATCGGACTGACGGACCTGCCGGCGATCAACGCCGGCCTCAACGGCGCCGCCGCGGTCCTGCTCGCGGTCGGCCGGTGGCAGATCAAGCGGCGCCGGGTCGCCGCGCACAGGGTGTGCATGCTCGGGGCCTTCGCGGTGTCGATGCTCTTCCTCGCCTCGTACCTCACCTATCACGCGCACGTGGGCTCGGGCAGGGTCACGGGCCCCGGCACGCTCCGGCCGCTCTACTTCGGCATCCTCATCACCCACACGCGGCTGGCGGCGGCGGTCCCGATCCTGGCCGGGGCGACGCTCGTCCTCGGGCTCCGCGCCCGGTACGCGCGTGACGTCCGGATCGCGAAGTGGACCCTTCCGATCTGGCTCTACGTGTCGGTGACCGGCGTCATTGTCTACCTGATGCTCTACCGGCTGTTCCCCGCCGCGTGAGCGCGCATGTCGGTCCCGCCCGCGCTCGGGCGCGCGGCGCGCATCTTCCGGCGCGGGCTGCGGCTCACGTGTCCCCGTTGCGGCGGCGCGCGGCTGTTCAGCGGCTGGTTCACCATGACGCCCGAGTGTCCGCTGTGCGGGCTCCGCTACGAGCGGGCCCAGGGCTACTTCGTCGGCGCCATCTACATCAACTACGGCGTGACCGTGACGATCATGGTCGGCGGCGGCCTGCTCCTGTGGCGGTACACGGGATTCTCGACGGCGCGGCAGCTCGTGCTGTGGATGCCGTTCGGCGTGCTCTTCCCGCTCTGGTTCTTCCGCTACAGCCGGAGCCTGTGGCTGGCGCTCGAGTACACGCTGAATCCCGAGCCGTGACCCCGATGCTGCCGCCGCCGACGGCGTCTGCGCTCGACTTCGAGCTCCGCTAGGAGGCCCAGGGCATGTACCGACATATCTACGTACCGGTCGACAACTCCGACTACTCGAACCGGGCGATCGATCTCGCGGTCGAGCTGGGGCGCGCGTTCGGCGCCCGGCTCACCGGCATGCACGTGTACGCGGCCCGGCTGCACGACTACCGGTTCAAGCAGATGGAGTACACGCTGCCCGAGGAGTACAAGGACGAGACCGAGCTCGAGCGCCAGCGCAAGATCCACGACTC
>Ga0209689_1000600_pt1 | contig 25513 bp, 25 predicted proteins | sample GraSoiAngelo_149_FD_187119 | JGI IMG/M metagenome (GOLD analysis project Ga0209689, IMG submission 187119) | Grasslands soil microbial communities from the Angelo Coastal Reserve, California, USA - 14_1009_09_30cm (SPAdes) (version 2) | ecosystem: Environmental > Terrestrial > Soil > Grasslands ... | reverse complement strand
AGTGATATTTTGCCTCTGCCTGTTCCAAATGAAGCTCTTGGAGCTCCTCGATCTGGAGAATCTGACCGAGTAACACGAGCAGTCTGTATTGTTGAACTCGGCCTTCTCGCAGCAAGATTTCGCCTTTTCCAATAAGCGCGTCCGGATCGCCGGTTTTCCCGGAGGCTTGAAAACTTCCTTCCAACTTGCCCTTTACCATTCCTTTCGGGCCGCCAGCATTTTCGACGATCTGATCCGCGAGTACGTCATGGAAGTTTACGCTGGTCGTAAATGGCGAATCTTCTGCCTCCGGCTGGACAGCAAAATAACCGTTGACCTCGCCATCTGCGACACGCGCGGAAATCTTGGAAAGCTCAAGCACATCAGGTTCATACCGGAGCGGCGAATGCAATTGGTCCAGAAAAAAGCGGTCCCGCAATGAAATTCTGGCCACCTTTGCATCTCCGTGAAGCGCCAGTGAGCTTCGGATGCTGGTGCGAAAATCTACTCCTGTGAAGCTCGCGACCAGTCTTCCAGCTTGATCGAGAAAAGTGAAATCGCCATTCTTAACGCTGACTCGTCGAACTTCCGGAGCAACGGCCGCTCGTGACTCCCGTCCCGGTAGTTGATCCTTAACGGTCACCTGCGGCGAAGCCCCAACAGTGGCTGTCGCAGTAACAGCAGAGGATGCATTCGTTGGAACAAATTCGGTTTCTGCTGCCGCCTGCGATGTTGTCGAAGCCTGCGTTATGGAGACATCGTGTGACCGCGCTGCTTGCGCACTCGGCAAGCGCCATTTTCCTTGTACATCTTGCGGCCAGACAACTCTGGGGTTGATGAGGGAAACTTCCTTGATCACCAACCGCTGCGAAAACAATGAGAGGAAATGAACGCGCAGCCGGAATGTTTTTGCCTGCAGGAAATCCTTGGGGCCGACGGAGGAGGTTTGTGGAATCGTGATGCCGCTGAGTTCGAGTCCGCCCCACGGGGTAACGCTCATGCTGCGAATTTTGAGCGGCACGCCGAGACTGCGGGTCAGTTCCTGCTGAATCTTTGCTTGTGCGCCTTGTGATTGCACATACAGGTTCACGCCAACCAGGAGAACTGCGCCCAGCGCGATCAATGTCCCCAGAGCAATCAGTACCAGCCGACGCAGTTTTCGCACCCTGAGATGTTACGCAGCCCCAGTTTGAAGCAAACATCAAAGCCCCTGATTCCTTTGTAGCGTGAGTGACATAGCTGTCATTCTCAATCCAACCGCGGGAAATCTCGAAACTGTTCGGGACTGGCAAGAACGCGTCGAATCAATCGCCGGCGGTTGCCCGATCCGGATTACGTCGCATCCGGGCGAGGCCGAAGCGCTCGCTAGACGCGCGGTCGAGGAAGGTTTTGGACGCGTCGTTGCAGCAGGCGGCGACGGAACTGTCAACCATGTGGCAAACGGAATCGTCGCCAGCAACGCTGCGCTGGGCATTCTCCCGATGGGTACCGTCAACGTTTTCGCCATGGAAATTGGTCTGCCGTCGAACGATCTCGAGCTCTGCTGGGAAATCGTCGAGGCCGGAAACATGCGTCTCGTTGATCTACCGAGCGCCAATCGAAAATACTTCGTTCAACTCGGCGGTATTGGGCTCGATGCACAAGCTGTGAAGGAAACCAGTCTTGCGTTCAAGCGCAGTCTTGGCCCGCTCAGCTATCTCATCTCTGCGGCACAAATTGCGGCGCGGCAACCGCCGAAGCTTTTCATCGAATCGGAGAACGCGTCTGTGCGGGAAGGATCGTTTGTTCTCGTCGGAAACGGACGTCTTTACGGCGGACCTTTCCCGTTTTTCAAGCAGGCCATCATCGACGATGGCTTGCTTGACGTCGTTGTGTTCAAGCGGCTCGGCTATCTCGAAATCATCAAATATCTCCATGACGTCGTATTCAGCTCAGACATCCGAGTTCCGGAAATTGAATATTTCCAGACTCGCTACCTGCGCGTCAGTAGCGAGCAGGATGTTCCCCTTGAGCTTGACGGCGAACTGGCCGGCAACTGCCCGGTGGAATTCCAAATGCACGAAAAAGCGCTTCGTGTGCTAGCGCCTTCAGCCTCGGGATAACGCTACTATTCGTTGCAGTTTCAGCCCCCATATGTGAGCGAAATCTGAATCGACACGGAGTGCCAATGAACACTGCGGCAACTAGTCTTTCGGCTGAAACCGCGTGATGTTCTGCGCAATGGATGCGTGTGCGCGCTGGATTCGACAAGAATCTGCCACATCGTTGAACCCTTCACAGGTCGAGAGCAGCTTGGTCCAGCTCAGCGAGCAATGGCCGGCAAGCGCGCAGCCCCTGCTCGAGGTGGTCGAACAATTTCCACTTGGCAAAGCGGCCCTGCTACATCTTCTGGCAGTCTCGAGCATCTGCGCGACACGCTTGACGCGAAACCCTGAGACGCTGCTGTGGCTTTGTCAGCCAGAAGTATGCTTAGCCTCCCGCGGTCCTGCGGAAACGCGCGCCGAGTTGCATGCTTTGGCGGCTGCTTCCGAGGACAGTACGAAGTTCGCGGGACTGCGGTTTTGGAAGGGCCGGGAGATGACGCGCGTGGCGTTGCGCGAACTTGCCGGAGTCGCCCCGCTGGAAGAGACCACCGGCGAACTTTCGCACATCGCAGAGATCTGCATCCGCCGGGTGTTCGAACACTGGGATGCCGCACTTCGCCAGCGACACGGCTCGCCCAAGGCGGATTTTGCCATTCTTGCACTTGGGAAACTGGGCGGAGGTGAACTGAATCACAGCTCGGACGTTGACCTTCTTTTTCTCTACAGCGAAGAAGGTCAACTTGCGCCGCACATTTCGTATCACGAATTTTTTAATCGGTTGGGTAACAAGATTCTCGAGACCTTTTCGACGCCGGATCCGGCCGGCTCTTTATTTCGAGTTGACCTGCGCCTGCGCCCGGAAGGCTCGCCAGGTCCGCTGGCGCGCTCGCTCGAAAGTATGGAAAACTATTATTCCGGTTTCGGCGAAACGTGGGAACGCCTTGCTTTGATTAAAGCGCGCGGTATCGCTGGCAGCCGCGAGCTGGCTTACGATTTCCTGCGGCAACATCAGCCATTCGTCTATCCGAAAATCACGACGCCCGATTTACTCGACGAAATCGCGCACATCAAACATCGCATCGAGCGAGATATCGTGGGAAGAGAGAAACTGGGTCGCGACGTGAAGCTTGGACGTGGCGGCATCCGCGACATCGAATTCATCGTGCAGACGCTGCAGCTGATCCACGGAACGCGGCATCCGTTCCTGCAGGAACCGAGCATGCTTAAAGCGTTGCGAGCGCTTCGCGAACTGGATCTGCTCGCTCCCGATGAAGTTTTGGCTCTGGATAATGCGTATCGGTTTCTCCGGCGCGTCGAGCATCGTTTGCAGATAGAAGGGGAACAGCAGACCCACACTGTCCCAGACGAACCGGAAGCTCTGCGGCGTCTCGCACTGAGCCTTCGCTTCTCTTCACCCGGCGAGTTTACGGCAACGCTTCACGCGCGGATGGAAACAGTCCGGCCAATTTTTCAGAGGATCATCTCCGACACGCCGGCGGAATCGGCCAAGCCTAATCTCGAAATTTTCAACGATCCGCAACGAGCCGAAAAGGCGCTGAGAGACCTCGAACGAGGTCCCACAAGTTTCCATGTTGCGCCGCGGACCCGACAAATCTTTCACAAGCTACGGCCAGCATTGCTGGATTGGCTCGCGAAAGCTGCGGATCCCGATTCAACGCTGAATCAATTTGTTCGCTTCGTTGAAGCTTACGGACTGCGCAGTCTGCTGTTTGAGTTGCTTGTCACTAATCCGAAGTTGCTGGAGCTGCTGGTCAAGACGTTCGATGCCAGTCGGTTCGCCGGTGACCTCCTAATTCGCCGGCCGCAACTTCTCGAAGACATCACGCGCGATCCAACCTTCGATGAACCGCGAAGCATGGCGGAAAATCTGCGCCGGCTCGACACATTCGGTGCCAACGCGAACAATCTCGACCCCGTGCGCGCATACCGGCAACGGCAATTGCTGCGTCTCATTTTGCGCGACGTACTGGGACTTGGTAGTCCGTCAATAACGTTCGCCGAGCTTTCCGACTTGGCTGAGGCATGTCTCGTTTTCACTCAGAAGCTGCCTGCGAGCGACCAATTGACCGTGATTGCCCTCGGTAAGTTTGGCGGAGGCGAGCTCAGCTACGGCGCGGATCTGGATGTTTTGTTCGTCGGTGACGATAGCCGGGCGGCGCAAAATCTCGTCGGTGCCATGGCGCAGCGAACTGCCGAGAAGAACATCTGGCCAGTGGATGCGAGGTTGCGGCCGGAAGGAGAAAAGGGGCCTCTCGTTTGTTCGCTTGAGACTTACGAATGGTATTACGCAAATCGTGCGCAACCATGGGAGCTGCAGGCACTGACTCGCGCGCGGCCTATCAGCGGTCCGCTGCAGGACGAATTTATGACCCTCGTAAAGCGCGCATGGCGTCAAGCTAGTAAAGCCGCCGATCTCATCGAAAGAATTGACAAAATGCTTGAACGCATTCGACGCGAACGCGGGAGCGGCTCAGATTTTCTCGATTTGAAAACTGGAGCCGGCGGAATCATCGAGGCTGAATTTCTTGTTCAAGCATTGCAAATGCGCGCAGAGATTTGGGAGCCGAATTGGGAGCGCGCAGCGGATCGATTGCGTGGGCGCAAGCTATTCAACGATGCTGAAGCTGGGAGACTCAAACAGTCCTACGGTTTCCTGCGCCAGTGCGAATCTGTGTTGCGACGTTACGAGAACAAGGCTGTTTCAACGCTTCCGAACGATCCAAATGAACAACGCAAGTTTGCCGTTCGGCTTGGCTATCGTGAATTCAACGAATTCCGCCGAGATTATGTCGAGGCTCGTGACGCGATTCACGCGCTGTACAACCGCCGAATGCGGAAATCCGAAGCCGCCTCTGCGAGGCGCGCATCGCCCCCGCCTTCGCGTAGCTTCGGCGTGGCAGGCAGCGAAGCGGCTACAGGAGCGAGCTGAAGTTTAGCCCGGAATGCCTTTGAGCATTTCAGTGTTCGTCGGGAATTTTTTAACAAACATCAGGAGACGCTGAATGGCTTCCTCCGGTTTGTGACCGGCGAGACCGCGCCGGATGAGATTGATTTTCTCCAATTCCCACGGTTGTAACAGCAGTTCTTCGCGGCGCGTTCCGGAGAGGAAGATATCGATCGCCGGGTAGATTCGCTGGTCGCTGATTTTCCGGTCGAGCACCATTTCCATGTTTCCGGTGCCTTTGAATTCCTGAAAGATCAGCTCGTCCATGCGGCTGCCGGTTTCGATCAGCGCTGTGGCCACGATCGTGAGCGAACCAGCTTCCTCCGTGTTCCGCGCGGCTGCGAAAATCTTTCGTGGAATTTCCATCGCACGCGCATCAATACCACCGCTCATGGTGCGACCTCCCCCGCCCATTGCGTTGTTGAATGCGCGAGCGGTGCGCGTAATCGAGTCGAGTAGAATAAAGACGTGTTTGCCTGCTTCGACCAGGCGCTTGGCGCGCTCAATGGCAAGTTGTGAAATCCGCGTGTGACTCTTGATATCGGCATCATTGGAGCTGGCCATCAGCTGCGCTGTCGGGTGGGACCGGCGAAAATCAGTCACTTCCTCCGGACGTTCATCTACCAGCAGAATGATCAGGATCATCTCCGGGTGATTCTTCGCGACTGCATCGGCGATGTGATGCAACAGCGTCGTTTTGCCTGTCCGCGGCGGCGCGACAATCAAACCGCGCTGGCCCATGCCCAGCGGCGTCATCAAATCCATGATCCGCGTCGTGTAACGGTCCGACACTGTCTCAAGCTTGATTCGCTTATTCGGATTGATTGTCGTTAATTCTTCAAATGGACGAAGGCCCTGGTATTTCGCCGGTTCTTCCCCGTTGATTGTAACGAGCCTCGTTAATTGAGGGCCACGGCTGCCGCGCCGGATTTCGCCATTGATCCACATGCCATCGCGCAAAGCGAACCGGCGCACGATCTCGGGAGTGACAAAGATGTCCTGCGGTGTCTGGACAAAATTTCGTTTCGGATCGCGCAGGAAGCCAAACCCTTTGCCGGAAATTTCAATGATGCCTTCGCCAAATTCCGGTTCGCTTTGAACCGGTTCGCTGGTTTCGATAGCGCCTTCAGCAGCTTCTCGGCCGCTCGGCGCGCCGTGTTGATCGAGAGTCTCGACGGCAACCTCTGCAACGGCGTTATCGGCGTTTGTCGACGATGAATTTGGCGATTCTTCGGAATTATCGCGATCGCGCCGGAATCGATCACCTCGGTAACGCCGTCTCGGGAAACGCCGGCGCGGGCGATGCTGACGTTGCTCCGGCAACGCGGATTCGGTTTCCAGCGGCGCAGGCTGGTTTTCATTTTCTTCGTTCATAAGCTGAGAATTGTTCGCTGCAGTTTGGGGGGCAGCGCCCTTAACACGTCTCCTGTAAGCAGTAAGTTTTTTCACGCCGGCAACCTGGCCAGCAATTCGTCGGGAATGTCTAGATTTGAATAGACGTTTTGCACGTCATCGTCCTCTTCGAGCGCATCGCACAAGAGTAGCACCTGACGCGCCACGGTCTCGTCCCTGACCGCGACTGTAGTATCTGGAATAAACGTAAACCTTTGCCCATCGGTACTGACGCCTGCTTTCTTGAGCGCTTCAGCTACGGCGTAGAGCTGATCGTGGGAAGTGATAATAACATATTGATCCTCCTCCGTTGTCAACTCCTCCGCGCCACCTTCCAAGGCGATCTCCAACAGACGGTCCTCATCAATGGTTGAACGCGGGACGGTGATATGCCCCTTTCGGTGGAACATGTACGAGACGCTGCCGCTCGAGGCGAGGTTGCCGTTATTTTGAGTAAAAATTCTGCGGATCTCCGCTCCCGTGCGGTTTCTGTTATCTGTCGCAGTTTCGACGATAATGGCCACACCACCGGGCGCGTACCCTTCGTAAGTGATCTCGTCGAACTGTTCGCCATCTCTTCCCTCGCCCGTGCCGCGTTTGATAGCGCGCTCGATATTGTCATTCGGCATGCTCTGTGCTCGCGCCGCCTGAATCGCACTACGGAGACGCGGATTGGCGCCAGGATCGCCGCCACCGGTTTTTGCGGCGATGGTTATTTCCTTTGATAATTTGCTGAAGATCTTGCCGCGTTTCGCGTCGATCGCGCCTTTAAAGCGCTTGACCTTCGACCATTTACTATGTCCCGCCATGGATGCGGAGTTGTGTTAGACGTGAAAGGTTGCGAATACTGCACCTCGCAAGAGAACCACTAGCGAGGAAGAAATTTACCGCGGCTAATCAATCGCACGAAAACTCCTTTCGTCAATAGTTTCGGGGCAGGGCAGCGCGGCTGATAGCGTGTACGAGGGATGTCCAAGTAAACATCACGATTCCGCCGAGAATACCGGCAAGTAGAACTCTCGTACGCATGGATCGCGAGCGATTTGCCGAATGCGATTTTAGCAGTGTTCCTTTTGGCTCAGACGAAAATTGGCAGCTTTGCCGGACGAATCGGCTTCGTCGTTGTAGCTGGGGTCCTGGCCGCGATCGCAACGGACGTTTCTTACTGGAACTTCCCTGGTGTTTACACAGCCAGCTATAGACTCACTGAAATTATCGGCTTCCTTGTGGTCGGAATTGTTGCCAGCCTCGTGCTGCGAAAGCGCGCCACCACGGGCTGAAGCTAATCACTGATCACCGCGGTGATCGGAATGAAGTTCACGAACCGTGAGCGTCGGCCGACCATTCACAGGTGCGTAGGTTGCCTCTGCGTGGCCATCACTGCGTTTGAAACGTCGCGCCGTGCCGATGTTGTCCGCCCTCCATGTGCCGCCCGCTGCGTTTGCCTTCAGGAATCGCGCGATTTCCCTTTCGGAAAGGTCGGTGCCTTTCACGTGCGAATAGGTTTCCAAAATACTCCGATCATTAGCAAACGTCACGAAGTAGAGATATCGATCCTTCTTGTAAACGACAGTTACCGTTCCGTCATTCCGCAGACGTCGCTGCATAACTGCGCCGTACGAGTCTTCAATCTTATCGCTGCTGTCGCCTAGGCGAGCCCAGCCCGAGTTCGCGGCTGCGAAGACACTGAGGATCAAGACAAATGTTACCTTCACCCTTTTCAATCCGCCACTTTGCAGCAATCGGCAAACCGGACTGTCGTGTCTGCATCGCAATTTTCTGAGCTTCCTTTTTTTGCAAAACCATCCCAGGCAAGCATTGTCGCAGCATGAAAGCGGAACCGCTGTCCAGTGCTTTTGCCGAACTTTCGACTCCGCTAATTGCCGATGCCGCTTTGCGCTTAAAAATTCCCTTCCGGTCCAGCCCGCCTGGTATTCGATCGGTGACGCCGAATCAACGCCTCGCCGGCGCTGCGCGGCCGGTCCGACATTTTGGAAGCGTGGATGTTTTCCTGGAGGCGATGCAATCCGCGCGACCCGGTGACGTTCTGATCATCGACAACCGCGGACGCCTGGACGAAGGCTGTATCGGCGATTTAATCGCGCTCGAGGCTGAACACTGCGGTTTGGCTGGAATCATTGTCTGGGGCGCGCATCGCGACACACCAGAGCTGCGGCAGATTCGTCTGCCAATTTTCAGCTACGGCACCTGCCCCTGCGGCCCGCGGCGCCTCGATGCTCGTGATTCCTTGGCCTTGCGCTCGGCGCGCTTCGGGAATTTCGTCGTCGAATCGAATGACGTGGTGTTCGCCGATGACGACGGTTGTTTGTTTGTCCTTGCAGAACACACCGACGACCTCCTTTCGGTTGCACACGAAATCTGGCAACGGGAACGGCGTCAGGCCGAGGCGATCAACAATGCGCGTTCCCTGCGCGAACAGTTGGACTTCGCGCAATATCTCGAGAAGCGGGCAGCCGATCCGACCTATACGTTTCGGGAGCACCTTCGAAAAATCAGCGGTGCGATCGAAGAATAAGCCGGCCAGGACGCACGTAGGAGTCCAGGAGCAAGAATCGATTCCCCACTGCATATGCCGATAAAGCTCAAAACTCGAAAGCGAGCCGTACAGATCGAGGTTCGCCAGTCCGGTGTGCACGGTCGCGGCGTTTACACCACGCAGTTCATTCCCAAAGGCATGCGAATCATTGAATACACCGGCGAACGCGTCTCATGGGAAGCCGCCCCTGACAAAGCCAACGATCCACACACTTTCAACTTCGGGTTGGAAAACGGCGATGTAATCAATCCAGAGATTGGCGGTAACGACGCGCGCTGGATTAACCATTCATGCAATCCAAACTGTGAAGCTATCGAGGAAGATGACCGAATCTTCATCTATGCCATGCGTAACATTCAAGCCGGCGAGGAACTCCTTTATGATTATCGCATGGAAATCGACGAACCGATCACGGAGGCAGCCAAAAAGAAATTCGCGTGCCACTGCGGCGCCTCAAATTGCCGCGGCACAATGCTTGAGCTGTGAGGAGCCGAAAACCGCTTCCTAATTCTTCCTTCCTACTTCTTACTTCTTCCCTGGAAATTGCTCCTTATAGGAACCTCCTATCCCAACTAGACGCATAAAGTATTTCAATCCGCCCCCGGGTTGTGGCCTGTTGATTACATGGAAACTAGAATACCGATAGGACAGCGCATTTCACGCTTCCTCGAGGAACGATATATCCATAGGACGCGCCCTCATTATTTGCCTGAGCTCGCGATGTTTGGAGTGATCTTGATCCTCGTCGTCTGGCCTATGTTATCGATGGTCGCGACGGCGCTGGAGACGATGCGATAGAAAGTTATTGCCCGGCGGTGGGATCGATCGACGAATCCTGGGATGACAAGGCAGCTGCAGCTTCTTGACGGAACGCTGCGGCAGCTTTGCTCTGAAATCGAAGCGGATTGTAAAGAAGATTTAGTTCCCGCTCCGGAACCGGCGGAACGAACGGCAGAGTGACGCACCCGGGGGTGCCGTGATGTTTCACCATCATTTGCGGCACAATAGAGACGCCGATTCCCGCCGCGACCATGTTTGCAATTGTGCTGAGCTGACTGCCGGCAAGAGCTATCTCCGGCCGAAGACGGCGAGACTCGAGCAGGTGATGGACCTGTTGCGAGAGGCAATGCATCTCGTGAAGCAGTAGAAATCTCTGCGATTTGAGATCGTCGAATTCTACCAGAGTTTTCTTTGCCAAAGGATGCCTTTCCGGTAGCAGCAGAAGCAACGGTTCGCTGCCCACGGATTCGCGCCGCAAAGTTGGACTCGCCCGGCACGTGGATGCTAATGCGACATCGAGTTCTCCGGCTTCTATTCGCCGAGTGATTCCATCGGTTACGTCCTCAACGATCTCCAGCATCACGTCCGGATAATGTTTCTGGAACGTCACGACCAATTCTGGAAGCACATATGGCGCGATCGTGGGAATTGCGCCCACCGCCACCTTACCGGCGACTTCGCCCTTGAGCTCATCAACGCAACGACGTGCGTCGCCGATGGAAGCCAAAATTTGCCGGGCGTAATCGATGAAACATCGGCCCGCCTCCGTCAGGACGACTGACCTCGGCAAACGATCAAACAATGGTTGGCCCATTTCCGCTTCCAGCTTTCGAATCTGCTGGCTAAGTGAAGGCTGAGCCACGCGCACCTTCGCCGCCGCGCGCGAAAAGCTTCCCTCGTCCGCCACCGCAACGAAATAACGCAATTGATGAATCTCCATAAACAATCCCGCTGAAAGGATCCTCACACTAGCGCTAGCGTTGCTACTTTGAAACCCGCTGGTTACTTCGCTCGACGTCGTGCACTGCCGCAACAATTGTCGGCGCGGCGAACAACTCCACGCCGGGCGTAAAGAAAAACTGCGGTTTCAAGCGAGTAATTTCAGGATCAAAGCGATGTGAGTCTGCCATTATCCAACTTTGATTCGACACGGTTCCAGCTGCCTATGGGACTAAAGGCCAATAGACAAAGGATTCGAGACTTGATACCGCTTCTGTTAGTTGTCTAGAATTTCCGTCAAATGCGAAGCTCCAATTTGATTTGCTGCAGGGGGTTGTTTGCATTGGTATCTTCGATTCTCATCGGAGGCTGCGCCGAATACGGGCCATATCATGGGAACATATCCGGTGAACCACTCAATTCAGTGCGAGGCCCTAGCGACGGACGCTACAAGTTCGCTTTCATAGAATTCGGAGACCAGGGCTCGGCTTTGGATACATCACAGCGGGCGGCTGCGATCAATGTAATTCGCCAGGCGCAGCGACCGCTCCTTTTCGTCTATATCCACGGTTGGATGAACGACGCCAACTCCGGTGATGTTTGTCGATTTGAACACTTCATTGATATGATCTCCCGTCTTCCCGAGGTGACTCAGGGAAACATCAACGTGATCGGTGTTTATATCGCATGGCGCGGGAAGAACCTTACCGTGCCGGGCTTGGATTTGCTGACGTTTTGGAACCGCAAGCTGGCGGGCGGAGACGTAGCGGCGCAAAACAGCTGTCTGGCTACTATTAACGAACTCGCGCTGGCCGCTCGGGAGCCGGGCAAGAAGGTTCATCATTGCGTACTGATGGGTCACTCGTTTGGCGGATTAGTTCTAAGCAATACTATTTCTCACTCGATCCTGGATGCCAGCAGCACCGGCGCGCGCAACGCGAGTCCCTGGGACATGGCGGTGGCGTTCAACGCGGCGGACAATTCCATCGGCACCCGGCAATTGATGTCCGAATTAGAATATCTTTATAAGTACGACTCGACCCGCGGCGCTTATGTGGGCAGGACGCCAGGGGCCGAAGAAGGTGCTGTGATAAAGGAAGACCGTCTTCCTCATCGTCTTGCAATCGGAGAACGATCAGGCGACAGGGAAATTTTTTCCGATTGGGCAGGGTCTCGCAAACACTGTAAATCTTCATTATCACTGGGACAGGGTTCCGGTGCCTGGTGGCGGTGGAAAAAAAGTATCGGAGAGAGAGTTCCAGACCCACACACCCGGCAACGATAAGTATCTGGTAAATTTTAAGGTTGTCCCCCTGGGAGAAGCGACTCCACCGGAGGGTCTAAACACGAATGAGAACCGGGCGTTCGAAGCCAATCTTCTGCACAACGTGCGTGGGCCGCACCTTTCTTACCAGCGAGAGGAACGATGGTCATGAAAAACCATTCTGCCGCGGTCCAGATTACAATCCCGATGAAACGCGTCCTCCCACCGGAAAGGAGGAGTGGCGCCGTTGGGAGTTTGTCTACAGCGGCAATGCTCGCGTGCCCTGTTGGATCGTGCGCGTACCGAAGGACATCATTTGGGGTCATGGCGGATTGTGGAGTGATAATTCGGTAGCGATGTTCGCCGCTCTTTACCGGATGCATTTCCCCTTGAACGCCGAAGGTCAACCCTGCCCCTTCTCAACCGGTTCGCGTCCCCAAGGCCCCAGACACCTTAAAAATGAACCAGGACAAACTGCACTGACCGGCACGACACGCGTCAGCGCGAGATAACCAAGTTGGTTCCCAAAGACTGGGTGTTTACGAATCAGGGGACTTTGGTGTTGAATAAAGTGAGACCAGGCGGGCGATCAGGACCGCCACATATAGCAGACCGATCATCGCTTCCATCGCTGCAAGCCAGCGCGCAATTCTGGAAACGGGAGTGATGTCGCCGTAGCCAACAGTGCTCAATGTGATGAAGCTAAAGTAAAAGCCATCGAACCTATTGATGGATCGCGGCCCTGCGTTCGTGTTGAACGAGAAGGCCCCCCTGGCGTCAATCGGTCTACGAGCCAGTAGGCCAACGTCCAGATCAAACCGAGCATCAGGTAAGCCGCAATGCTGGCACAGAGAACGTCGGCCGTTACCGAAGGCGCGCGGAGGACGAAACGCAGCAGCTGCGCGACTACAAAAATAAACAAGAGGAGTCCGCCAATGAGGAAGACTCCAGGTGGGACCAGGTCGGGCCGAAAATGGCTCACCCATCTCGCGGCGAGCGTTGGAATCGCCAGCAAGATTGCTACAACTAGCGTGCGCCGTCTGTCCGCGACAGCGAGCACAGCCGAAAGCAGCACCAGGGAAAGCAAGAACGACACGATAAGATCGCCACCTTTGATTTCCTCCAGAAAAGGTGCGCAGGTGAAGAAGATGCCGAGAGCAATGAGTAACTGCGCAACGGAGAAGCGACGCCGTCCCAATTCTTGGGCGGCCGGTTTCCGTAATTCTACCTCCCGCGCGGTCTTGTTGGTTTCAGTCTCCACAATTTCGTTAAGTCACTGGGTGTCTGACTGTGGTCATCATTTTGACCTAACGAATACAATCTGAGGCCGCTTCACATGGTCTGCTTAATCTTTCGGTGTTTATCGACGAGGGCAGCAGCCATCAGGCTGGTGCCCTCGCGTTATGTGTCACTACTCTTACCAATCGCCCAAAGAGGCCGTACCCATCGGACCAAAGCCATCGAACTCGTCAACTTCGATGTGATTCGGCCCGGCCGTCTCGTATGTCATCGTTGGCTGCGGGTTCATCAGTTGTTGACCTGACTGCGCCTGCTGGCTTGCCGGCTGGCTAGTCTGCTATGCCGCAAGCGCCTTCTTGTAGGCATCGAATTGCTTTTGTTTTCCGACGTAGATTTTGTCCTTCGTCGCAGTGGGAAAAACGTAATACAATTTTCCCTGATACTTCACGGCCGAGACCCTGTATTGGGCAAGCCCATTGATCGCCTGTTGCTGCTTTGGCGTGGTAACCGTTATGACCTTAAAGCCCGACTGCGCAAGCAGGAATTCCTTCTTGGATGCGGCGAGTTCGGCGTTGTTGGTCGCCACGGTTTGGCAGGCCGCCATTAGCGTCAATGCTGCCATGGAACCAGCGATATTTGTTAGTGTTAATACCTCTTTCATGTGTCTCATCTAAGTTTCGTCGAACAAACCGGTGCGGATCTGTCTCACACGGACGGTGGGACAGATACCACCATCAGGTGCTGGCTTGCATCCGGCCGTCAATTGCTTCTACCAATCTCCCAGAGCGTTCACGCCCATCGGACCAAACCCACCGAACTGCTGGACTTCGACGTTGTTGGGTCCCGCAGTCTCTAATGTAGGCATCAGAGACTGTCCCGCCATCTGCTGCTGACCCTGTTGAGCCATGCTAGCTGGATGGCTCGCCTGTTGTCCAGCGAGCGCCTGTTTGTAGGCGTTGAATTGCTTTTGTTTCCCCACGTAGATCCTATCTTTCGTCCCAGTCGGAAACACGTAGTACAATTTCCCGTTGTACTTCACGGCCGAGACCCTGCCTTGGGTCAGCCCGTTGACCGCCTGTTGCTGCTGAGGGGTCGTAACCGTTACGACCTTGAAGCCCGACTGAGAGAGCAAGGATTCCTTCTGGGCGACAACCGATTGGCCAGTGCCGGTGGTCTGACATGCTGTCATTAGTGCCAATGCCGCCGCGGCACTGACGATACTTGTTACTGTTAATACTTTTTTCATATGTTTTCTTTTGAGTGGGTTGGTTGAGTTTTGGTTGTATGAAAAATTAGAAATGAATTCAAGACCTTAATTGTTACCGTCGGCCCCTGAACCCGCCACCGCCGAACCCGCCAAAGCGGCCTCCGCCACCGAATCCTCCATTGCCGGAGCGATCACCGCCACCGCCGAATTCTCCACTGCCAAAACGGTCACCCCCGAAGCCTCCGCCGCCAGACCTATCAAAGCCGCCGCGTTGAAAATCCTGGGAGCGCTGGCTTGAAAAATCACCACGTGATCGATTCTGAGCCTCGCGGTCCAAATCCTGCCTTTGCGAATCAAAATCTGATCGGTTAGCGCTGCTTTCACTGGTCCGATTGGAACTGCTCGCTGCCGACTCCCGTTGTTGATAACTCTCGGATCCTGTCCGTTGCTGGCTACTTTCTGACCCTTGCCAGTTCGGCTGGGGTTTGCTCACGGAATTCCAGCTTCCGTTGTCGTACTTCTCCCAGCCGTTCCCCGTGTTCTTGTAGACGTTCCCGTCATGCCCGGCGTACATATTGCCGCTTGCAGTTTTACCCACCGCACTGTTTCCCGACTTCGTGCTGGAAGCGGCCACTTTTCCTCCCTGAGAAGTCGCGGCGCCTGCGACGGTTCCATTAGCCGTCGAGTAATGGCCCATGGTAGCGCTTTGATTTCCTCGTGACACGTAGGAGCTGCCCCATTGAGCATTCGGACTGGAACCTTGTCTGGTCTGCGCATAGGTGCCCGTGTACGGATTGTATGCCTGCGCGGCAGTTCTGCTGCCGTAAGGTGTCGAGACTGATGCTCCTCGAGCGTACGTCCCGGTGTATGGATTGTAAGCAGCTCCGGCAGTCGCCGAGCCGTACGGACCGTACGCTGAGGCTTTCCAGCCGTAAGCTCCCGTGTTGTAGTCATAGTAAGGCGTCGCGTAAGGATGATAACCATAGCCCCAGTAAGCGCCACAGTACGTCGCGGGGTAGGGATAGTAGTAGCCCCCACCAGAGTATGGCGGCCACCAATAGCCACTCCCATCGGCAAGAATCGCGCCCGTAGCCGCACCCAGGATGAAAGTGCCTAAATATCCTGCTGTGTAGTTGGACGTAACAGTGCCATCGGGATTGGAGGTTTGGGTGACATAGGTCACGTTATAAACCGGTGAGCTCGATGGAATCGTGTAGATTTCCTTCGGAACCGACATGCACGTCGACCACGGTCCAGTTGGAGTAGGAGCCATGAACCACACGCCTTGCAGGCAAAGGTAATACGTACCTTCGAGCTCGATCACCTTGTCAGCAGTGTTCGTGGCGTAGTTCATTGAAGTTCCCTTGATTGGCTCAAACTTTGGATCACCGGCATACGCGACTTTCACCTTAGCTGCAGCCTCGGTGGGTTTCACCGTCATCGTTGTTGGGACCTGAGCCAACAAAACCGCGTCCTTCGCTTGCTCGGTGCCTGGAACGGTAGCGAGTATCGCTGAGGCCGGGCTGCTGAGCGGAATCTTGGCGAAATCGGCCGGTAGATTCGGAGTTGCATATGTCCACGGGCCTTGCAGGTCAGGCGCGCTGAACCATCGGCCGGCAGTCAAATAGCAAAACTGCTGCGTCGGTTTGTACACGAACATGACGCTGTTTGTGTTCGTTGCGTACTCAAGCTGAGTGTCGCTGATCTGCGCGTAAACGGGTTGGCCGTCGAACAGAATCACTTCAGCCGGCTTGTCACTGTAGAAAATGTCCGGAGTTACACCCTTTGCGTTTGCTGGTGGCGGGATAAGTTTTTTTGAGCGCGCTCCACTGTTTATCTTGCGGCACCTTAGACATCTCCGGCGGCAACTTCTTCGTGGCCGACCATTGACCCTCGAGCTTATTAGCCGTCAACCATTGCTGACCGACTGCGAGGTAATAGGTGGAACTACCCTCGTCGACGAATAGCGGCCACTCTGTGTTCGCCACAAATTTCAAATTCGTGTTCGGAACTGCAGAAAGGACTGGCTCGCCATTTACGCTCAACAAAATCGACGGCCGGTAACCGACATAAATCTTTGGCGGATCGTTGTTCAATTGCACACCGGCCGGCGGCTCCTTCTTTGGCGTGGACGCGATTAAATTATACAAGGAGATCTGGAGCGTGGCTGGGACGAAACTCTTAAAGATTTGCTCCATCTTGTCCGCAGTGGCCTTATCGAGGGAAGGAAAGTACGTGCCTGTAATCTGCGGATTCGAGATCACGACAAGCTTTGCAACGTTGTCGATGCTCGTAGTTCCCTTCATTTCCACCACGCCCACGACGGTTTTGCCGCTCTTGGGCGTAAGCGAAATCGCCATTCGCCAGCTCAAATCCTGGAAGTTCTTCCAGTCATCCACCTGAGGTTGATAAATGATGAGGCGGTTCCCGTCCTGATAACGTTCCCGTGGCCAACTTGAAGTGCCGGATTGGCCGGGCCCCGTCGTTGAGTTGGCCGCGCGTATTTCAAATGGCGAAGTGAAGAGCGCCGCCGTTACGAGAAGACATTGAAGAAAAGACGCGTTAAAGATTTTCATAAGACCAGAAACCTGATCATGGCATACGACGGGGCCGTTGCCTATAGGACTTTAGGGCAATATGATCGCGTGCGTTCCGTCTCACTGGAAGAGGACGCCTTTGACCAGCTTCGGAATAACAGGAGTGATCTGGACCTGCACATTCCACTCCTGTCCGGAAATCCGGGGGTGCACGGGCATGTACTGCACTGCGAGCTGAATTTTGACGGGCAAACGCCCTAGCTTCACCACCTTGCCCAAGCCGAGCCCGACCGGGACCGTCCAGACATCCTCAGACGGCGCAGTCCAGTCCGCCAGGATATTACCCGAATACCCGATGCTCCAGCCTGCTGAATCGCAACAGGGTTTGAATTTAAGATTAGCCGTTCGTATAAATTCGCATAGTGCGAGCCCGCAGCGAAATCGAGCGACCAGCGCGGAGTGTTGATGACCCGCCAGCTTAACCCAGTGTCAACGTACCATGTGTCCACTTCTGCGGCGATGTTGTCGATCATGCGGCTTACCTGTGAGCCGTCGGAAAGACCTACGTAAATAAATTCGGCGAATATTCCCAATGGACCTTTTTGCGCCTCCGCCCGCATCGCGAAAACCGTGTTCAGGTGCTGCAGAATTTGATCCAAACCGACATCGATATCTGCGTTGTGTCCATTGATCCCAATCGTACCATCCATGCCAGCCATCCAGCCAGGCGCTGCGATGGTAAATTGCCATGGCTCGCTCTGGGTAATTGTTGGTGGCGCGCTTTCCTTCGGTTGCAGTTCCAATGTGCCCGCGCCGAGGGAGCCGATGAGCGCAGATGCTGCACCGGCGAATAAGAAGAACCGAAGTTTCATGTGTCGAGTCTTAAATAACGCCGTTCTGATTGGCAAGCTGACATTGCAGTAATTGCGCGCGATTTTGCTTTATCCAACGCGACGCGTCTATGGGACCTTAGGGCCATGTTTCAAGGGTCTTAGAGACCTGAGACGATCAAAAGAAATCGGCCTCCCGATTAAAGGAGGCCGATTCACTTGAGTTGTTAGAGAGATCGTTCGCTCTCTAGTGGAAAAAGAAGCGGACGCCGGCGCCTAACAAGTGCTGTTTGAGATCGCGATCTTGGCGAGTATCGACTTGGGTGCTCGTATCATCGAGGAATTTATACTCGATGAACGCACTTATATTAGGCGTAAAAAAGTAATCGGAGCCGGCAACCACATCGAACGCCAGGTCTGCGTGATTCCGTCCGCCGCCAGTGTTTATAGGCACAGTGCCGGTTACGGGGTTGACGACCTCGGTGCCTGCGGATTCAGCATAGTAAACGCCGACCCCGGCACCGAAATACGGCTGGAATTTTTGATTTCCAGGCGCGAACCGCAAAATGAAGTTAAACAGAAACTGGCCCGTGTTAATCCAGGTCGTCACGTCGCGCTGTGCCAACACGTCGCCGAACGAATCTTGCAACGTGAAGTCACCGCCACCCCGGAAACCGTTGTAAAAGAGGTCGCCTTCAAGGGTAGGTCGAATTACGCCCCTGCCGAAGACATACCCCAGTTTAACCCCGCCAAAGAAACCGACATCATTCTTCGGGTCGAAGGTGAGAGTGTCTCCGAAATCAGGTAAATTCGGATTGTCTTGCGTAAAAGTTTGGTTCCCACCGCGGTTCTGATAGATATTTGCTCCCAGGTCGATCGCGCCGTAAAAGCCGGTCCCGTAAAGTGGCGGCGGTGGCGGCGCGACCTGTTTGTATTCGACAGCCGGCCCTGCCCGAAGAGAGGCGGCCAGAAGTCCTGTCAACGCAACAGTGGAGACTAGCAGTTTTTTCATATTAAGCCCTTTCATTGTTCCTTGTGATCGTCCCCTTACGGAGAACGGTAGTGAGGTCAAATTAAATAATTCCTTAGTGTAAGGTGTTTTCCTACAGGTGATCATCGTGCAGCAGGTGCAAAATTCCGTCTATGGGACTTTAGCCGTAGGCCTTTGGGGTAGGGGATTCGTCGGCTCGTGAGTAGCTGGCGATTCGCTCGGGATGAAATCGAACCAGACAGCATCTTCGATATGTGTCGCGGGACCACTTACGCTCAGGGCATCGACAGGTTCTGCTCCCTGGCTTTCAGCGTGACGCTGAATTCCGTGTCTGGGCCGATAATCCCACCACGCCCGAATTTGTCCCGTATTGTTGCGGGGGCGTGGCCGCCGTGCTCGATCCAGATTACCGTATTTAAGCACCGCCCTGATTGCTACGCCGGCCAGAATGGCAGCAATACTGAGCAACCCAGGCCACGGATAAGTGACGACCATGTTCGAAGAAATAGGTTCCACTCGCGCCAGCAAACGTCCCGATTACAACGTACCAAACTATAGCCAGCGTGTCCCGTCGCCCGGAGCGCGGCGTGTCTGAATCGTATTTCGGCAAGCAGATTTTCAATTGGTGGACCAGACAAGGTTAACGACTACGACTTCTGATTCGACAAATGCATATTGGACCTCGCCCTGAGACATGCTGCGCGAAGCTATTTGCCGGAACCTGCCGCAGCCTTGACTCCGGCCAGAAACTCGCCGCTCTCGACGCCCTTGACAAAGAAAGCAGAAGCGCCTGCGTCCATCGCAATCCGACGAACTGACGGATCATCTTTGGCAGTCAGCACAATGACTCGGGTCGAGGGCGAAACGCGACGCAGTCGTGTTTGAACTTCAAGTCCATTCATCTCCGGCATAATCATGTCGATCACAGCAACATCAGGGCAGTGCCTCGCAGCCTGTTCCAAAAATGCAATCGGGTCCGTAAAGGCTTCGACCTTCCAACCGACCGAATCGAGAAGGCGGCTCGTGGCTTTCAGGACCGAAGTATCATCATCCAGCAAGTACACAGCCGACTTTTCTTTATTAAGCGCAACCATCTTTACTTTTCCTGATTACACTGAAAATCGCATCCGAATTTCTCAACGGTTCTGTTCGATAACGCAGCAGAACCGAACCGATGTCAGGCGCAACATTCCGCATGCGACTATCTTGCGTGTCAGACTACCGCAATGCAATCAGACCTTAGTCCCGATTTTGACGATGGGAGGCACAGGCACGTCGCCGCGCCGCCAGACGGTGATTGTGGCATCGATCACGAAGATCACCAGCAGCAGCAAGCTAGACTGGGCGACCAGCATCCAGGGATTCGGGATGCCCGTCGGAACCGAAACGGATTCTCCGAGGAATGAGACGTGGCGAAGAGGAGTGATCCGCCAATAATTGATATTCGGCGAGAAAACGAAATTGAGGATTAGCGAGAGCGTACGCACTCCGATTACCACCCACGCGAGCCAGGGTCGACCTGCCCGGAAGTAAAGACGCACAAAGGCAACGAGCGACACGACGATCACCCAAGCGGGGACGTGGACCCATCGTGCCAAGGTGCCGAATTGTTCGGGCGTTTCGGCCCGCATCAACGCCAACTCCAGCGCTGCAAGGGCCGCTACGGCGATTGCCAGCACTGAAAAAGCCAGGTTCGCTCGCGCCGCCCGGTTCTTCCACCAAACAACAAACTGGATGAACGCAAGCGTCAGGCATGCCCCGCTGCCAATGGACCAGATGACGGTGACCCAGCTCATAGCCTCCGTGTCAATAATTTCTCCGAAGTTTATACCACTGTGGGCTCCATCGGGGAAAGCCCTATATTGCGGTAGGACAATTTTGTAACACAGCTGTAACGATCACATCCTGCAGCACCAGACCTTAGTCCTATTCACGAACAGCGAGCATTTGTCGAAACTGAGCATCGCTGCCATGAAGCTGCTCCTTCAAGAGATGCGACGGAATCCTTGGCTGCCAACATCGCGAAGTCGACTGCTTTGAAACTCGTTCACTGCCGACGCTCACTCGCTCCTACCCTCGTCGCTTTACCTTCTATCTCGCTCATCCCATTCACTCGATTCAAGTCCGCAGCGAGCACGTTCGCCTGCGCTGCCGTTAGCTCGACGAGCGGCGGGCGGACCCTTGCCCATTCCGGATCGTTGCCGTAGATCGCAATCGCCTGTTTCAACGCCGCGATCATCGACGGAAATTTCCTGCTACTGAAAACTTCGCGCACGATATTTAACCGCGCCTGTTGGGCTTCGAGATCTACATCCGCTGAGACAGCGGACGCTACGGCGTACAACTCGTGAATCGCTGCCGGATTCACGTTGGCCGTCGCGGAAATCGTGCCCGCACCGCCATTGCGCATGTTTGCGAGCAGGAACGATTCGCTGCCGACAAACACGTCGAACCCAGTCCGAGCCGGACGGGCGGTCTCTGCAAACGCGTCGAGAAAAGTTTTGGTATTGTTCCATTCGCCCGAGCTGTCTTTCATCCCGGCAATTGCGTCTGGATAAGCTTTCAGGAGACGCTCCACCAGTTTTGGTGTGATCCCGACGATCGCCACCGGCGGAATGTGGTAGAGATAAATTCGTAGACGCGGGTCGCCGACGCGTTGCACCACTTCGCTGAAGTAACGGTAGAGACCTTCTTCGCTAACGTCCTTGTAATAGAACGGCGGCAACATCAGCACACCGGCGCAACCGTGTTTCGCCGCATGCGTTGTGAGCTCGACCGTCTCGGTGAACGAGCAGCAACCGGTACCCGGCATCATTCGCGACGGATCGATGTCAGCCGCGACCAGCGCATCGAGCAAGGAAATGCGCTCGTCTGTCGACATCGAGTTCGCCTCGCTGGTCGTACCAAACACGGCGAGCCCGCAGTTCTGGGAAAGCAACCATTGGCAATGCCTGATGAAGCGTTCTGGATCAGGCGCAAGATCGGCCTTGAACGGCGTTACAACCGGCACGAGTACGCCGCGGATGCGTTTGCTCATGGTTTCACATCAAACATCAAATCTCTGACAATCAAACATCCCTTTCCTAATTGAAACTCGTTCGCTACCCGCGCTCACTCGCTCCTACCCTCGTCGCTTTACCTTCTATGTGGCTTCCCCCCGTCGCTCCATTCTTCCTTCATCGTTCTAACTTTTCGAGCGCCAAAACGCAGCAACGGCGGTTTCGTCTCAGGAGTGCGTCTTGTTATTTCGTTCGGCGAGCATCGGTTCGTGTGAACCAGTGCTCGAATGAGCAGTAGAAGAACACACCCCAATCGGATGAATCCGAGGTGAGACCGATGGGAAGAGCCGCACCAATGACCAGTTGCGCGTCGTTAGCGAAATTGAAGGCGTAACGCGCGCCGGGGGAAACGATCGCGGTCGTGGTGCGATCGACAGTCTCTTCGAATACGAACGCGCCTTCGGCAATGTCGTCATTCCAGCCGGCGACCGTTTCAAGCATCAGATTGAAATCGCGGCTGACCGCGTAAATCGCGCTCGCGCCCAAGTTGTAATTCGTCAGGTGATGGTCGCGCACGCTCGGGAAGACCGACATCCCGGCATTGAAATGCAGAGTCCAACGGTCGCTAACGATCTTGCTGAAAGGCAGGTTGGTCTCGTAGCCCACTACGCCCGCGCCGAAGCCTTTATCGCGATCACCGGTCGCAAGGACTAGCGACAGACGTGGCGCGAACGCTGGCGTATATTCATCTTCTGTTAACGCTTGGAGACGATAGTTGAGCCGCATGTCTTCCATCCCGTTGTCATCTTCGGTGAAGATGTACGGAATCGTGTACGAGAACTGGTGCGTTTGACTGAAGACTGGCCATTCCTGAGTGAAACTTGGCGCGATCTCACGCGAACCGTTCGTGAAATCGATTGGCAGGTTGAATATATGCTGCACCACGCCCGGCTCCTGATTGTAAGCCTCTTCGATAAAGAATGAATTGTCCTGGATACCCTTAGCTAGCGGCTCCGAGGCATGGATTCGTGACGGGAGAACGGCCACGGCCAAAAGACAGGCGATCACAAGGAGGCGCAATTTCGATCTGGAGCGCGAATCTGGGAATTGCAGCGGGTTCATATTGACGGTCATCTCGCGCACACGACCGAAACATAAGCACAGTCAACGAGCCTCGGCGTTCCAATTTCGCGCAGAGTTCCGGGACGCAGCTTCAAGAGTGACATTCGTGCAGCGCCGCAGGTCGCCGTCGCCTGCCGAGGAAAAAAGCGCGATTGAGGATACGGCTGCGATGCAATACTTTGAAGGGCGATGCAGGCCGCGTTTTACCAATCCGAATCTGAGCAGCCGCATCCGGGCCGGGCGCGGGCGCTCATCAGAGCGCATCCAGAGGTTCGCGAGTTGATGGTGCGCAATCCGTGGACGGCGCTGATCGCACTCTCGATTGTGGTAATGCAGACGGCGATTGCCTTCGGCATGGGCCAGTTGGGTTTCGGTTACTGGTGGCTAAGTCTGCTGATCGCCGTCTGCGTTGGCGCGTTCGGCAATCATGCGAACTACGTCATCATTCACGACGCCACGCACAACCTGATTTTCCGGAGCCCGAGCTGGAACAAAATGGTGGCCATCATTGCCGATCTGCCGAATCTCACTCCGGGCGCGATGGGCTTTCGCGTTTTTCACTTAAAACATCATTCCCATCAGGGCGACTACGAATGGGACGCAGACCTGGCGAACCATTGGGAAGCCCGCCTGGTAGGCAACTCATGGTACCGGAAAGCGATCTGGCTGATGCTGTTTCCATTTTTCCAGGTCACGCGTCCGCCTCGACTCAAAGCCATCAAGATGTGGGACCGCTGGTTCTCGATGAATCTCGCATGCGCGGTCGCGTATGATGTAGCCGTCGTTTATTTCTGCGGTTGGGCTGGATTTCTTTATCTGGTATTCGCGTTTTTGTTTTCCATTGGGTTGCATCCGGTGGGGGCACGCTGGATTCAGGAGCATTACACTTACGACTTCGACCAGGAGACGTTCAGTTACTATGGGCCAATCAATTGGTTGGCGCTGAACATGGGTTATCACAATGAGCATCACGATTTACCCTCGATCCCGTGGAACAATCTGCCGAAGCTACGGGCTATGGCGCCGGAGTTTTACAATAATCTGAAGTATCACTCCTCGTGGAGCCGCCTTCTTTTCCAGTTTGTCTTTGATAAGCGATACAGTCTCTATTCGCGAGTGGAGCGAATGAGACAAAAGGACGGGTCGAACGCGACATCGCAGATGACCGGCCACGAAGCGGGCAATCTTGATCTGAGTGCGCGGCCCATTAGCTTTTAGCCATGGCGGATCAACTAGACCAGAAAAGAGCGCTCTCGAAGCCGCCCCTGTACGTCTCGACGAAAAACGAAACCGTCCGGATGTTCGACAGCGATTTCATGGAATTCTTTTCACGCGTGCATCCGGCGACTCCATTGATTCTCTACCTGCCGGTCGTCGGCTTTATGCTTTACGTGGCACTTTGGAGACAAGGATTCCCGGTATTAGTTGTCGTGGGATCTTTCCTGCTCGGTATGCTGCTCTGGACGCTGCTGGAATATCTGATTCACCGATACATTTTCCATTACGAACCGAAAACGCGTGTGGGAAAACGGCTTCACTACATCATTCACGGCGTGCATCACGATTATCCAAACGACGGGAGAAGGCTTGTTATGCCGCCGAGCATCAGTGTTCCGCTCGCATTTCTTTTTTACGGCATGTTCCTGCTAATCTTCGGGCGCTTTGCGTCCAGTGTGTTCGCCGGATTGGTATTCGGCTACGTTTGTTACGACATGCTCCATTATGCCACGCACCATTTTCCGATGAAACGCGGCGTATTGCTGTGGCTGAAGCAGTACCATCTTCGGCATCACTACAAAGATGATCATGCTGGGTACGGCATCAGCTCGCCATTGTGGGACTACATCTTTCGGACGACCCGCCGGTAATCGTCGCATTCGTATCGCCCGTACATCCTGGTCGAACTGGAGGCGGCTTGGCCTGCCCTAAAACCCTTGTCCTGAAATCCGAAAGCCCTTACATTGGTGCCCCGACACGAAACTCCACGATTTGTGGAAGCAGTGGAGAAACTCGTAAGGAATCTTAGTGAACGAGAAAATTGTCAGTTTTGCTGGGAAATACCGTCTGTGCAGAGGGTTGCGAGTGAAACGGAGTCTGAGGCTCGATGAACGTTGATCCGGCAAAACTTAGTTTGAGTAATTTCCTGGGGGGCGAAAGCGACGACCCGCTGCAACCGCCCCCGAGCTTTACAAACTGGATGCAGCTCGGCGCTTGGGCTGTTGAATTGTACGAGCCCGAGCTTCTCTCGACTGCAGATGCCCGGACCACGATCAACTACGCCGGGAAACCACAATCAGTAATCAACTTCTGTTCGTACAATTATCTCGGTCTTGCGAATCACCCCGACGTGCTTGCTGCCGCGCACGAGGCGCTGCGCACTCACGGTCTGGGCGCATGCGGTTCGCCGATGCTTTCAGGCATGACCGATCTCCATCGCGAACTCGAACGCCGCGTCGCGAAATTTCTCAACCGCGAGGACGCCATGCTTTTCAACAGTGGATTTGGCGGCGCGCTAGGAACGATTTCCGGCCTGTTGCGCAAAAGCGATGTCGCCATTCTCGATAATCGATCGCATCTGAGCCTTCGTGACGGCGCGATTTTGTCGCGATGTCGCACGGAGAAATTCGA
>Ga0209689_1000599_pt1 | contig 25516 bp, 28 predicted proteins | sample GraSoiAngelo_149_FD_187119 | JGI IMG/M metagenome (GOLD analysis project Ga0209689, IMG submission 187119) | Grasslands soil microbial communities from the Angelo Coastal Reserve, California, USA - 14_1009_09_30cm (SPAdes) (version 2) | ecosystem: Environmental > Terrestrial > Soil > Grasslands ... | reverse complement strand
AGATCAATTCGTGCACTTCGGATTCCTGGACAGCGGGAGTCCTCCGGGGCAGAACACGACCTACGCCACCCCCGGCAAGACCACCGACAAACTCAATGGTCCGCCGGTGTTTCCCTCGGAAGTCTTGCCCGACGCCTGCACCGAGACGAACGGCGATCCCATCGGCGCGCCCACTCCTAGCTTCAACCTCGGCACGAATGACCCTACCCCCGTCACAGAGCCGATCAAGCAATACGGAAATATCAATATCCATCTGTGATGCTTGCGTCCAACGATCTGGAGATACGAGAGAGCGGCCTTCAGAGGCCGCTCTCTCTCTCTTTGTTGAGGGGGCTCTTAGGACGGCGTGATGAGATGCACCGGATTGCCGCGGACGTTGACCTCCCAGGTCGTGACGTCTGCACCCGAGCCAAGCGTGTTGTATTCGACCTTCCACCAGCCCGGGCCTGGCTCGCCTGGGGGCGTCGGTGCCGTGTAGCTCGATGGGATCGCGACAAGGATCGTCACCCACTGGTTGTTGTAGTAGGTCGTGGTCGAGCTCGAGGTCGTCAAGGTCGTGGTCGGCCCGCCGCTCGTGGGCGCTCCGCCCGAGCTGCCACTCGCCGTCCAGGTGAATGACGCATACGTGAACCCGGTCGCGGTGGGAAGACGGATCTTCATGCTGGTGCTGGTGATGTCACCTGGGTCGAACAGTTTGATTTCGAGTGTCTTGCCGGCGTGCTCGGCCTCGACTTGCGCGAGGTAGAAGACCGACGTGTTGGCCACGGACATGGCCGCGGCCATGCGGCTCTGTCCGTATACGCGTCCGCCCGGACCGGATGTCGAGGCGACCTGGATCCCGAAACCGTTCATTGCGTTCTCGTTGTTCGCGCCGCTGCTCGTCACGACCTGCAGGCGGTATTGACCTTCGCCGAGGCCGCTCGCGAGCTGCCACCAGCGGTTGTGGTAGGGGCTCGACTGGCAATCACTCGAGCCGGCGCCGGCGTACGCCGGGCCGTAAATCCCGTTGCCCCTGTACAGGGGGCCCTTGTCGACGGCATTGGAGTTCGCGAAGAGGCTGCCGCTCGTCGCGATCAGGGTGTCGTCTGAGGTTGCGTAGGGAGTGCCGTTCATGTCTAAGAGGTTGTAGACAACGGTGATGCCGATCCCGCCCGTCGCGCCAGGCAGCCAGTAGTCGCCGACCCCGAGACGACGGAGGCTCGAGGTCGCGCCACCGGTCGCGCAGAACATGGGGTCAAAGAGGTACACGCTGCCGCCCGTCGTGCCCGCGGGAAAGTCAACGATGTACGAGTACCCATTCGAATCGAAGGCGGTGTTCAACGCCGGGTTGCCGTTGTAGTAGGTCGAGTAGGCGTCGCCACTCGTCCGATCGGTACCACGCGCCTCGACGGCCCCGAAGAACCCGAGCGGAGTTAGGTTGCCACCACCAGTGGCTGATGGCACCTGCGGGCAGCTCGGCGGCGTGTCGCTGTTGCTGCACAGCACGTTGATGCCGTAGTAGTTCTCTGGACTCCCCATCGGTACCGGCAGGACGAACTCGGCGCGCGCGTTGCGCTGTGCCGTGAACGACGCGACGCCGAAGAGACGGGCGAAGAACGTCCGCACCGGAGAGCTAATGTTCACGTTGAGGACCGCGGCGTTCAGAGCCTCAGGCGTGGCCGTCACCGTGACTCCGCTGGCACCGTTCGGGAACCCGTTCTTGGCCGCCTCGTTCTGCGCCGCGGTCACCGCGCCGGCGACGTTCCCGGGCAGATACACGACCCCGGCGAGCGCCGCCGCGTCCGCGGCACGCTGGATCCGGACCATATTCAACTCGTACCACCCGATGTCGGCCACGAGCCCGACGAAACCGAAGAGCGCCGTCAGCATGAGCGCGACGATCACCAGGGTCTGCCCGTGATCGTCCCTGTTAGCGCGACGCATTTTCGGACATCACCGTGCGCTCGGTGATCGTGAATTGATTAAAGACCGGCATGAGGAAGCGCAGCGGAGTGCGTGCACGATACGTGTAGCTCACAGTGACTCCGACGGAATCCGCGGGGCTGACGTTGTTCCGCACGCAGGGCAGCCAGGGCTGGCTCTGCTGCACGAAGTCGAGCGCCTGACCATCGACGATCGGCCCGCCGTTCAGCTGATAGGTCCACACGTTCACGAGCCCGGTCGTCTCGGCCCCCGCCAGCGTCGATTTCCAGAGCCGGATCTCGTTGACGTCCGCGAGGTTGACCTTGGTCCCGGTGCCGGTGAGGACGCGCTCGACGGCGGCGACGACGTTCGGGTCGACCGTCGCCGCGTTCGGCGACTGACCGCTGAGACAGCCCAGCGTCCCGCCACCGTTGACGAGGGCGCCGCCGATGCGCGCGCCCTCGCGGCTCGCGGCGGACATCGTCATCGCGTCGCTCATGAGACCGGCGAGCTCGACCAGGCCGAAGACGATGATCAAGAGGATCGGCGCGAGGAGGAGCGCCAGCTCCGTCGTGCTCTGTCCCTCGTCGGTGCGGGCGAACAGTCTCACGGCTGCGGCGCCTGGATGAGCGTGCAGGTGAGGCCGGCCGGATAGTCGACCATCCCTTGGACCGAAGCAACAAGGCTGGCGAGCGTGTTCGGGTCAACCACCGCCGTCCAGCTGGTGCCGTCGTCGCAGTTGAGCGTGACCTGGGTCAACCCGATGGCGGACGCAGGCAAGACAGCGCCGATCGCGAGGCCGGCGCTTATGGCGAGAGCGAGAAGGATGCGCCTCACGTGGCTCCTCCCGGCGCGAGATCTCTCACAGCTGCGGCTCGACGCGCGTGGCCGTCGTCTGACTGAACGTGACGCCCGGTCCGGTCAGCCTGGCGAACGAGGTGAGCCAGCGGTGCTCATACGTGACCTTGACGCCGACCGTGTCGACGCTCGTGTGCCCTCCGCCACACCCCGCGAGGACGTCGCAGCGGTCGGACTCCATGTAGCCGCTCGTCGTGAGCGTGTACGGGACCGTGATGGTCGTTCCGCTGAAATCGCACGTGGTGGAGCCGCTGCGGTCGTAGACGTTGTGGTTCGAGCCGATCTGGCCGCCGTTCTTGTCCGCCCAGTAGATCTCGACCTGCTGCAGCTTGATCGCACTGGCCGGCGAGACGATGTCGCGCTCGATCCGGTCGAGGACCAGGCAGTCCGTCCCGAGGAGGCTTCCACCCTCGGCGGCGAGCATCGAGCCGTCGCGACTCGCAAACAGCACGGTGTTCCGCGAGTTCCAGACGAAGGAGAACTCGATGATCCCGACGATCAGCAGAAGCAACAGCGGGAGGAGCAGCGCGAACTCCACGAGCGCCTGTCCGCGCTCCTCCCCGCGACGGAATGGCATGGCGTGACGCTAGGCAGGAAGGCTGAATCCCACCTGAACGGGGAGGTGACCTTAGAGCGAGGACGTTCGGGCTAGCGCAGGTAACCAGGTGCGCGGCGGAGTGATCACGCGCCCGCCTGCGCACGGCCGGCGGTCTCGACCCGGTAGCCGGTCCGTCGGACCGTCCGTATCTCGACACCGCCGCCCGCGGCGGCGAGCTTGTGGCGGAGTCTCGCAACGAGCACCTCTGTCACGTTCGACGACACGTCATCGGCGGCCCGCCACGGAAGACGATCGAGCGCGGCGCGCGGGGCGACGAGCGGATACGCGCGGGCGAGCGTGGAAAGGATCGCGCGCTCACCGGCGGTGAGGTCGAGGGCCCGCGCGCCGATCCACGCGTCGCCCGTCGCGAGGTCGATACGCAGCGCGCCGATGCGGCGGACGAGCCGATCGCTGCGATGACGGCGGACGAGCGCGTGGACACGCGCGACGAGCTCGTCCGGTTCGTACGGCTTGACGAGGTACTCGTCGCAGCCGAGCTCGAGGAGCCTCACCTTCGTGGCCGCGTCGTCGCGCCCGGCGAGGGCAAGGATCGGGATGTCGCCCGTGGAGGGAAGATCGCGCAGGCGCGCGCAGGCGCGCGCAGGCGCGCCCGCGTCGAGGACGAGATCGAGGACGACCACGTCGGGCAGAGCTTCGGACGCTCGACGGACCGCGTCCTCCTCGCCGTGCGCCTCGTGCACCACGAACCCCGCACGGCTGAGCTGACGCGCGAGGATACCGCGCAGCGAAGGGTCTTCGACGACGAGCGCCGATATGGCCGTGACCGCTACCAACGCCACCTCCCGGCGGCCCTCCGTGGCAGCACTGAACGGAATGTGAACGGAGGCTAGGCGCGACATGGGGAGTGCATGTTGCAGGCGCGGATCATGCCGCGCCGCGAGCGGCCGCCGTCGGCCGCCCGCCTCGTCCCGGGGTCCTAGCGGATCCGGTCCTGGTCGCTGCGCTGCGTGGCGAGCGCACGTCCGAATGAGCGCACCGTGACGACGAGCAAGGTCAGCGACACCGCGGTGATGACGATCGCAAGATCCAGCACTTGAACTCCTACCTCCATATCGAGTCCGTCGCATCTGTCTAACCGCGCCCCGGGCTCGCTCCCTCACCCGAACGGCGGAGGAAGGACGTACGCCGGCCGTTTGATGCAAGGGCCTCTACGTCATTTGGCGGAGGTGGGTGCGCCTAGGCCGGGCTCGACCCGGTGATCGTCGCGCGACGGACCTTCATCGGCGGGACGAGACACACGACGGACCCCATGCCGTTCGAGCTCCACCAGTCCCGCGCGAGGCGCTGCGCACCGAGGAGCTCGATGCCCGCGAAGAGGTCGAGGGCGCTCATCGTGTAGCGGACGTTCGCGAGCGCGCCGGCGATGCGGCCGTCCTCGATGAGGAAGGTGCCGTCGCGCGTGGTCCCGGTCAGCGTCGCGGCGCGCGGGTCGGGCGTGTTCGTGTAGTGGAAGCGCGTGATGAGCACTCCGCGTCCGACCGCGCCGATGAGCTCGTCGCGCGTCGCCCGTCCGCCGGCCATCGTCAAGTTCCCGGCATGACCGCCCGGCTGGTAGCGCGACTCGTCGGCGGCGTGGCCGGTCGAACGGGTCCCCATCGCCTTCGCGGAATGGCGGTCGTGCACCGGTCCCTTCGCGACACCCCGTTCGATGAGGACCACGCGCTGCTTCGGCTCGCCTTCGTCGTCGAAGGGGATCGCGAGCGTCCGCGGATCCAGCGCGTCGTCGGAGAGCGTGAGGCGATCGCCCGTCACGTGCTCGCCGATCCGACCGCTCATGAACGACCGGCCCTCCCTCACCGACTGCCCGCCGAGCCCGGTGAGGGAGACGATGCGCAGGATCTCGGCGACCGCCAGCTCCTCGAACACGGCCTCGTAATCGCCCGGCGGGAGCTGCCGCCGGTCACGGTTGAGCCCGCACTTGGCGATCGCGCGGTCGGCGACGCCCGCCGGGTCGAGCGCGGCGACACGCCAACCGAGGTCTTCGGCATAGCCCGATCCGGCGTCGCTCAGCACGAGCGCGCGCAGATAGGCGACCGTGGCCGGCGCGTATGCCGCGACGCCGCGCGTGTTCGCGACGGCGTCCTCGGTCACCTCGATGGCGTGCGTGCCCGCGGCGCGGTAGCCGGCCTTGGCCACGGCCTCGCAGATCGCGCCGATCCCGCGAGCCTGCTCCGCGGCGTCGACGCGCGCGGTCGCCTCGTCGTACGCCTGCGGCGTTGCGATTGGCGCGGGCTCCGCAACGCCTGGCCACTCGTCGTCCGGCCGGCTCGCCCGCGCCAGCGAGGCCGCGTCGCCGAGCGCGCGTCGAACGCCCGCGCCTTCCAGGGAGTTCGTCGTCGCGACCCCGACCGCCTTACCGACGATCGCGCGCACGCGCACGTGCGTCTCGTCGGAGAGAGCGTTCTGGTGGATGGAGCTGTGCGAGTAACGCGTGAACGCGGCGCGGCGGCGGTGGACGTGGATGTCGGCCTCGTCTGCGGCGACGTCCTGTAGTGCTTCGCGCAGCGGAGTGAGGATCGCGTCCTCTCCTCGCAGGATCGTCGCTTCCGCCGTCTTCATTCACGAACCTCTATGGGCACGTCGCGGAAGCGGGCGTGCGCGGCGCCATGCCCGACCCGCATGAGCTGCAGTGGCTCGCCCTTCGCGCAGGAGAGGAAGCCGTGGAGCTCCCAGTCGTCGGCGACCGCGTCGCAGCGGCCCCAGAAGTCCGGCGTGAGCGACTGGAACGACACGCCGCGCACGTAGCCCTCGATCTCGCCCCCGCGGATGACGCGCGCCGACTGCGTCGAGAAATGGAAGTTCTGGCGCTTGTCGTCGAGCGAATACGACGCCGGCGCGTCCAGGAGGAGCCCGCGGTCGACGCCGCGGAGCAGCTCCTGGTAGGTGAACGAGCCGGGATCGAGGCTCACGTTCACCATCCGGACGATCGGAAAGTGCTGCCACCCTTCCGCGCGCGCGGAGCCGATCGCGATCGGGACGCCGAGCGCGCCGGCGGTCTCGCGCGAGGTGAGGTAGCCGACGAAGATCCCTTTGTCGACGAGCTTCGTGCGCATGGCCGGAACGCCGTCGTCGTCCCACCCGAACGTGCCCATGCCGTGCGGCACCGTCGCGTCCGCCGTCATCGAGACGTGCGGCGAACCGTACCGGAGCCGGCCGCGGTCCTGGGGCCACATGAACGTGGTGCCAGCGAACGCGACCTCGTGCTCGAGCAGCCGGTCCGCCTCGGTCGGATGCCCGCAGGACTCGTGGACGAGCAGAGCGAGGAACTCCGGCGCGAAGACGAGCGTCGTCGGGCGCTCCTCCGCGAGGGGCGCGTCGAGCGTGGCCTCGGCGTCGTCGCGGTAGCGCCTGGCGCGCGAGGGGAGGTCGAGCTCCTCGATCCATTCCCAGCCGGCCTGGCGGGTCAGCCGGGAGTCGTAGCGCTGCGCGGGCTTCGCGCCGGCCTTCACCGCGAGGACCGAGAGGCCCGCGCCGCTCTCGACGATCTCCTGCGACACGTCGGTGCCGTCGCTCGTGATGAGACGCTTGCGCGTGCGGTACGCGGCGACGGACGAGCGCCGCGTCCTCACGTTCGGGCCCGCGGCCGCGTCGTCGACCGCACGGAGATGATCGATCCGCTCGGCGAGCGGGACCGTGAACGGATCTCGCGCGACCTCCGAGCGGTATTCCCCGCGCTGCGGCGCGAGGGGCGCGAGCTTCACCGTCCGGCGCTGGACCGATGCGGACGCCTCGGCGCGCCGGAACGCGTCGTCGACGATCCCGCGCAGCGCCGCGTCGTCCGCGCGGTCGGTCGCCGCGAAGCCCCACGCGCCCCGGTGCACGACGCGGAAGCCGACGCCGCGATCCGACGTGCGCATGACCGACTCGACGGCGCCGTCCTTCACGTTGACGGCCTCGTGCTCGCGCTCGACCGACCGCGCGTCCGCGTACGTCGCGCCCCGCGACGCCGCCAGAGCCACGAGGTCGGCAAGCCGCGCCTCCACCGGAGAGCGCAGCCTACGCCGGAAGGCGCGCTCGTCAGCGCCCGCGCGTGAACGAGACGATCGCCACGAGCGCGATACGGGTCGGCTCGACTATAGGACCCGGCGACCGCTACACTGGCGAAAACGGCGCGCGCGACGACTGAAGTGTTCGTGAAGAACGCGCTCGCGGCCGAGGCCTGGTCACGGACCGGGTAGCGGACGAGGGAGAGCAAAAGCGCGAGATCGTGGTGAGACTCCGCGATCCGCGAACGAGTCAGGCGGCGTGCGAGCCCATACGGAGAAACACTATTGCCTGACGTCGCCCTCCTAATTGACTGGGAGAACGTCTACTACACGCTTCGCCAGCACACCACGGGCGCGCTGCCCTCGACGCTCTCGATCCTGCAAGCGATCCTGCAGAAGGCCGCCGAATTCGGCCCGGTCCGGGTGAAGCTCGCCATCTTCGGCCAGGAGGTCGCCGCGCAGGACGAAACCCTCCTCATGGCCCTCGAGTTCACCGGGATGGAACCGATCGCGGTCGCGCAACGCATGAGCGGCCGGCTCCTCAAGGGACGGTCGGACGCCGTCCTCATCACGCGCGCCCTCAAGCTCCTGTACAAGGAGCGGCCGGACCTCGAGGTCTGGTTCATCGTGTCCGGCGACCGCGACCTCAACGCACTCTGCAAAGCGATCAAGGACGAGGACAAGAAGGTCTACCTCATCGCGGGCGACAAGTCGCTCGCGAACGAGCTCCGCGACTCGCCATACCTCCGCGACGGCGTCTACCTGCTCGAGGACCTCATCCCCGAGGCGCGCTGGACGCGTACCGGCGGGCTGCGCACCGACGACACGCAGGCCGACAAGCCGGCCATCGAGCAGCGGCGGCCGCGCGGCGTGCGCACGCGGATCCGCGCCGGCCGCGCGGAGCCGCACGTCCCCGCGGTGGTCCCGACGGCCTCGCCCGAGTCGGAGAAGGAGCAGCGCCGCCTCGCGGTGCTCCTCCTCGATCAGCTCGTGGCGCTCCACGCCCGGGCCATGCCGCGCTCGGACTTCGTCAACTCGGTCGTTCCGCTCTCGGAGAAGGAGGCCTCGAGCGTCCTCGAGCAGCGTATCGACGCCGGCATCGAACAGGGAACCGTCCTCGCGAAGTCCGAGGGGCGAGCCCGCGCCAAGGCGAAGCAGCTGCTCTCGCCGAACATGACGTCGCCGCTCGTCGCCGAGACGTTCTTCCACCTCGTGCGCGTCCTGCGCCGCATCGACACGGTGACGAGCCGGGACACGAGGCGGATCCCGGCGGTCGAGGCTCTCCTCGATCCGCTCTCGCGGGCCGACCAGCCGGGCGGCCTCGCTCGCGGGCGCTCGCAGCGGCGGCTTCTGCTCGAAACGCTCTTCAACATCGCCGAGGAGCGCGGTGCCATCGCGACGGAGCAGGTTGACCGCGAGGGCCGTCAGATCACGATGTGCTGGCTCGTCGAGGACCATCCGCTCGTCGTGTACGCGCGGCAGCCCGCCGCCGCGATCGTCCACCTCTTCAACTTCGTCACGTCGACGAAGGCCAAGGGCGAACGTGTCGACTGGGTGAACGCGGCACTCTTCGCCGAGCTCCTGTCGCGCGTCGAGGGCGACAACCTCGAGTCCAACCTCCGCCGTGCGGTCGAGCGTGGCGTCATGCGCGCCGAGGAGCACGGCAAGAAGGCCGGCTACGTCATCGATCCGCAGAATGAGGAGGCCCGCACGATCCTCGGCGAGTTCGACCGTCTCAACGGGCGGGCCAGGGCTCCGATCGCCGCGCTCCCGGCGCCCGCCCTCGCGGCCCTGCCGGCGCCGGCGACGTCGAGCGAGGCGGAGCCGAGCGCAGCCGCCGCGGTCCCGGCGAAGAAGCGCACGCGCCGCGGCACGCGCGGCGGGCGCGGGAGACGCGGCGGCCGCGGGCGGCGCCGGCCGGGAGCGTCGGCGAGCGAAGTGAGCACGGAGGGCGACGCCGCGAGCGCGTGAGCGTAGCGAGCCGGCCCCGCCTCGTCGTCGTCACCGGGGCGCCGGGGACCGGGAAGACGACGCTCGCGCTGCGCCTCGCCGCGACGCTCTCACTGCTGCTCCTCGCGAAGGACCGCCTCAAGGAGCCGCTCATGGACGCGCTCGGCGTCGGGGATCTCGCGACGCAGCAGCGAATTGGCGCCGCCAGCTACGAGCTCATGTACCGCATCGCGACGTGGTCGCTCGACGCGGGGATCGGCCTGGTGCTGGAGGCGAACTTCGTGCGTGGCCGCTCGGAGGCGGGACTGCGGCCGCTCGTCGCGCGCGCCGAGGCGCGGCAGGTGGTCTGCGTGTGCGACGAGGCGACACGACGAGCGCGCTTCGCCGGCCGCGCCGAGCGTGGGGACCGCCATCCGGGTCATCTCGATCGGCTCGTCCTCGACGTGTGGGACGAGCGCCCCGTGTCGGTCCACGCCGCTCTCGACCTCTCGATCCCGACCCTCGTCGTCGATACCGGCGATGGGCGCATACCGGACGATGACGAGATCCTCCGCTTCGTCACGTCTACTCGACAGAACGGTCACAGAGCGAACAACCGCAATGACAGCCCGTCATGAGGCACCGCAACTGCTGGGGCTTCGAGGCATGGGGCTGCAAGAGGCGCGGCGTGTGGTGCTTGTCGTGGAGGACGATCGACCGGTCGGCGAGCTGCTCGCCGGAGCGATCGGTGACGAGCCGGGGTTCTACGCGATCCACGTGACGGACCCGGCGGCCGCGATCGAGACGGCGAAGAACATCAGACCCGACGTCCTCGTCGTGGACGTGGGTCTGCCGGGGATGTCCGGTCTCGAGCTCTACGACCGGCTCCGTCGGGACGAGCGGACGCGAAACATCCCGGTGCTCTTCGAGACCGGAATGTCCGGCGAGGAGAGCGACCGTGAGTTCCGCAAGCGCGGGATCGCCGCGTATGTGAAGAAACCCTTCGAGCTGAGCGAGGTCGTCGCCTTCGTGAAGATGCTCGCGCGGCCCCGCCGCGCCGGCGCGCACGTTCGCAGCTAGCCGGCGCGCTCCCGCAGCGAGCGCGCCTTGCGCTCCTTGGCGACCTGCCGAACTTCGTCCGCCGTCGTCTGCGAGCTCTCGAGGAGGCGCCGAAACGTGGCGCGATCGATGGCCATCGCCTCGACGGAGGTCCTCGCGCGCACCGTCGCGTTGCGCGGAGCATCCGCGAGCAGGCCGATCTCGCCGAAGTATTCGCCCGGGCCGACGCGGTTCACGACCTCCTCGACGCCGTCCGGGTGGCGCTGGGTCACCTCGGCCTCGCCTTTGATCACCATGTAGAGGCGGTCGGACTCCTCCCCCTCCCGCACGATGACGGTCCCCGGCGAGAAGACGAGGAGCTCCGCGCGCGCAGCGGCCTCCGCGACCTTCGCCTTCGGCGCGGAGGGGAACTCCTGCTCGGCGTGCTTGAGCTCCTCGATGTAGCGCTCGGCGTGAAGCACGGCGGTCGTCGCGTCACCCACCGCGGTCGTGATCTGCTTCGCGAGCTGGGCGCGGGTGTCGCCGACCGCGTAGACGCCCGGGATGTTCGTCTGCATGTATTGGTCGGTGATGAGGTAGCCGTTCTTGTCGTGATCGATGTGATCGGCGAAGAGATAGCGCCCCACCGGCTTGAAGCCGATGAACACGAACACGCCGTCCACGTTGACGCGCTCGGTCCGGCCATCGCGCTCGATCTCGATCCACTTCACGTCGCCGTCCCCGCCGATCTCCTTCACCGTCGCCGGGGTGATCGCCTCCACCTTGTCCAGGCCAAGGAGGCGATCCTGGAGGATCCCCTGCGCCCGGAAGTCCGTGCGGCGGTGCACGACGTAGAGCTTCTTCGCGAAACGCGTGAGGAAGAGCCCCTCCTGGAACGCCGAGTCGCCGCCGCCGATCACGGCGAGGTCGGAGCCCTTGAAGAACGCGCCGTCACAGACCGCGCAGTACGAGACCCCGCGGCCGTGGTACTGCTCCTCACCGGTGACGCCGAGCTTCGTCGGCTCGCCGCCCACGGCCACGATGACCGCGTACGCGCTGATGGTCGAGCCGTCGGCGAATTCGACGATCTTCCGGTCTTCGTCGACGCGGATCTGCTTCACGGGCTTGTACGTCTCGACCTTGAGGCCGAATTTGAGCGCGTGCTCGGCCATCCGCTTGGAGAGCTCCGCGCCGGTGATCGACTCGATGCCGGGATAGTCCTCGATGAGCTCCGTGTTGAGGATCTCGCCGCCGAGATCCTTCTGCTCCACGAGGAGCGTGCTCATGTTCGCGCGGGCCGCGTAGAGCCCCGCGGTAAGTCCGGCGGGACCACCGCCGATGATGACGAGATCGAGGTGGGTCAACGACGGTCCTTTCCCGGAAGCTCTCTCACACTAGAACAACTGGGTATTCCCGAACGCTACCTCGCGCTCGGTGACTCGTTCACCATCGGCACCGGCACGACACCGGATCGCTCGTTCCCCGCGGTGCTTGTTCGACTGTGGCGCGAGAGCGGTCGCCAGGTGGAGCTGCGGAACCCCGCGGTGAACGGCTACACGACCGACGACCTCATCCGCGAGGAGCTCCCGCTCATCACGGCCTTCCGTCCCACGTTCGCGACGGTGCTCATCGGCGCGAACGACCTCGTCGCGGCGGTTCGCGGTCCCGACGCTTCCCGCGACGCGGAGCAGCGCTACGCGCGCCAGCTCGTACGCATCTTCGACGCGCTCGCCGGCGTCGACGTCGTCGCGCTCCCGCAACCGGACTGGTCGCTCGCGCCGATGGGCGGCGACTTCGGCGATCGCGCGGCGGTCGCGGGCGAGATCGCGCGCCACAACACTGTCATGCGCCAGGTCGCGGAGCGTGCCGGGTCGCGCTACGTCGATCTCTTCCCGCTCATGCGCGGGCAGGCAGGGCGCGGCATGTTCGCGCCCGATGGGCTCCATCCCTCGGCCGAGGCGTACGGGGAGTGGGCGAAAGAGCTCGCCGCGCGGATCTAGGCGCCGGGAGACGGCTTCGTGACCATGAGGAACACGATCACGAGGACGATGACCGCGACGAGGATGCCGACGAAGCGAGCGTTGCTCGACGCTCGGCGGTAGTCCTCGCTCTCGGGGCCTCCCGTCTCGAGCGCCCGGATCTGACCGCGCAGCATCGGCGTGTACACCGCGAAACCGAGGACGATCGCGATGACGTAAAGGACGATGCCGCCGGCGATCCAGAACGTCGTGAATCGCAGATCGCCGAGCAGGACCATCGTGACGCCGGTCACCGCGAGGAGGACATAGGCCGGATTGGCAAAGCGGTCGTCCAGCACTTTGATCGTGCGGAGCACGTGGCTCTGGGTCGCCTGCGGAGCGCCGGCCGCACGGGCGAGCCAGATCCCGTAGGTGGCGTTGGTCCCGACCGCGATGATGGCGAAGAGGACGTGGAAGAACTTCACGATGACGAAGAGGCTCACCGGCGGCGCAGTCTAGGTCCGCGCGACCACCGGGATCGCCGCGCCCGTGACGCCGCTCGCCTCATCCGAAGAGAGGAAGACCACGACGGCCGCGATCTCGTCCGGCGAGGCCCAGCTCCGGGGATCGGCCTTCGGCAGCGCCGCGCGGTTCTGCGGCGTGTCGATGATCCGTGGGAGGACCGTGTTCGCGGTCACGCCGTCCCGCTTGAGCTCCTCGGCGAGCGACTCCGTCCAGCGCACGAGCGCGGCATTCGCCATCGCGTAGCCCGCCGCGCCCTTCTCGCCTTTCAGCGCCGCCATCGAGGCCACGCTCACGACGCGCCCGTGGCCGCGCGCGCGCATGGGCCGCAGGCAGGCCGCCGTCGCCGTGACGGCGGTCGCGACCTTCTGGTCCCAGGAGCCGCGATACGCGCCGAGGTCGCCGTCGGCGGCCGAGCTCGTCGCGTAGCCGCCGACGAGGTTGGCAACGATGTCGAGCCGTCCCCAGCGCCGGACGACCTCCTCGACGAGCCGATCCATCGCCGCGCGGTCGGCGGGGTCAGCCGCGATCACCACGAGACCTGGATCGTCGCGGTCTCCGGCCAAGTCGGCGAGCGCCGCGCGGAGCCGCTCGCCCTTCGCGACGTCGCGCACGGCGGCGGCGACGTGCGCGCCCTGCGCGAGGTACGCGCGGGCGACCGACGGTCCGAGGTTCCCGGTGCCGCCGGTAAGTACTACGGCGCGCTTCGAGAGGTCGAACACGCGCCCTAGTATCGACGTGTGAGCGTGCTCGACCGCGTTCGTCATCCGCGGGATCTCCGCGTGCTCCAGCGGGACGAGCTGCTCGCGCTCTGCCAGGAGATCCGCGAGTTCACGGTCGAGAGCGTGCAGAAGACGGGCGGGCACATCTCGTCGAGCCTCGGCACGGTCGAGCTCACGATCGCGCTGCATCGGGTGTTCGACTCGCCGCGCGACAAGCTGGTCTGGGACACCGGCCATCAGGCGTACGTCCACAAGATGCTGACCGGGCGCAAGGACCGCTTCCACACGCTCCGCCAGTTCGGTGGCATCAGCGGCTTCCTCGCGCGGGACGAGTCGGAGCACGACGTGTTCGGCGCCGGCCACGCTGGGACGTCGATCTCCGCGGCGCAGGGCATGGCGATCGCGCGAGACCTGAAGCGCGAGGACCACCACGTGGTCGCGATCATCGGCGACGGCGCGCTCACCGCTGGAATGGCGTTCGAGGGCCTCAACAACATCGGCCACATGCATACGCGCGTCATCGTCGTGCTGAACGACAATGGGATGAGCATCGCCCCCAACGTGGGCGCGGTCTCTCGCATGCTCGAGGCGCTCCGCACGGCCACCCCGTACCGCGGCGCGAAGCAGATCGCACGGCAGGTCATCGACCATATGCCGGGCAGCGACCTCGCCGAGGAGACTCGCCGCCGCCTCTTCACGAGCCTGAAGGCGCTCCTCATCCCGAACCTGCTCTTCGAGCAGCTCGGCTTCACGTATCTGGGACCGGTGGACGGGCACGACCTGTTCGCGGTGGAGAGCGTCCTCGAGAAGGCGCGCGACTTCGGCGACGGCCCGGTGTTCGTGCACCTGCACACGCAGAAGGGCCAGGGCTACGGACCGGCGGAGGACGACAACGTGAAGTGGCACGGTGTCTCGGCCACCGGCGCCGCGAAGCCGGCCGGGCCGCAGTACACGGCGGTCTTCGCGGATACCGTTCGCGAGATCCTCAAGGCGGACCCCCGCGCCGTCGCCATCACCGCGGCCATGCCCGGCGGCACCGGGATGCAGGCCCTGTTCAAGGAGTTCCCCGAGCGGCTGTTCGACGTCGGGATCTGCGAGCAGCACGCCGTGACGTTCGCCGCGGGACTGGCGACACAGGACATCGTCCCCATCGTCGCGGTCTACTCGACCTTCCTGCAGCGTGGCTTCGACCAGGTCGTCCACGACGTCGCCGTGCAGGGCCTCCCGGTGGTCTTCGCGATGGACCGCGGCGGCATCGTCGGCGACGACGGCCGCACGCATCAGGGCGTCTACGACATCGCGTTCTTGCGGATCCTCCCCGGAATGACGCTCATGGCGCCCAAGGACGAGGCCGAGCTCCGGCAGATGGTCTGGACCGCATACCGCCATGCGGCGGCCCGCCGCGGTCCGATCGGGGTCCGGTTCCCGCGCGGCACCGGCACGGGCGTCCCGCTGGACGCGCCGCTCGCCGAGGTGCCGATCGGCGTCTCCGAGACCTTGCGCGAGGGAACGGACCTCGTGATCCTCGCCTACGGGCATCCCGTGAGCGCCGCGCTCGAGGCCGCCGAGGCGCTCGCGCGGGACGGGCTCGAGGCGACGGTCGTGAACGCGCGCTTCGCCAAGCCTCTCGACGCCGAGCGCATCCTCGCGCTCGCCGCCGCGACCGGGCGCTTCGTCACGGTGGAAGAACACGTCGTCGCCGGCGGCTTCGGGTCCGCGGTGGGCGAGCTCCTCGCCGAACGGGGCGCCCGCGTGGAGCTCGAGATGATCGGTATCCCCGACGAGCACGTCGACCACGGCGCGCAGAAGCTCTGGCGCCGCCACTACGGACTCGACGCGGACGGGATCGCCGCCGCGGTGCGTCGCCGCTGGCCGCAGCTCGTGCGGACACGCGAGCCCGAGGAGAGCGCGGGCTAGGCGTCGCTCGTGACGGCTCGGACCTCAGCGCGCGGTCGGCTCGACGAGGCGTAGGCCCGAGAAAGCGCTCCGGTAAAAGCCTCGATCGCGCGTAAGCAGGCGATCCGCCTGGGATCGCGCATGTGCGCCGACGAGAAAGTCGGCGATGACCCGCTCACGCTCCCCGCCTCGTCGACGATAGGAGCGCCAGGCATCGCCCGCGAGAGCAGCTGCCTTCATGTCCAGAGGGGCCAATGTGACGCCAAGGGTCTCGAGCGTCCGCGCGGCCAGCTCGCTTGACGAGAAGGTCGCGCTCACTTCCGCCCACACCACATCGCACGCGACAAGCCCACCTTCGCTCAGGCATCTACGCAACGCATCCCGCGAGAGCGGTCCGAAGGTCGGGTCAGGGACGAAGACATCGAGCAAGACATTCGACTCGACGGCGGTGATCACCTACGCCTCCGCGGTCCACGGAGGCGGTCGATCACCGCGTCGGTGGAGGTGCGCAGCTTCAGGACCCCATACACGGCATCGAGGGGATCGCGCTGCCCCGCCTTTCTCGCGACGAGGCGCCCCGCCTCGTCGTCGAAGTCGAGGACCTCGCCGGGCCGGATGCCAAGACGCTCGCAGCTTCTTGGGGGCGGTAGCGCGGCGTCGCGCGAGCCCGAGCCTAGGCGGCCGCCGGCCTCGCGAGCAATGCGTCGACGCGGGAGACAAGCACCTCCACGTCGAACGGCTTGGTGAACACGTCACGCACGCCCTGGTGATCAAGCGCGTCGCGGGCCCGCTCGGCAGACGCCGTCAGGAAGATCACGGACATGCCGGCCGTTCGGGCGTCGCCGCGGAGCAGGTCGAAGACGTCGAGCCCATTCATGCCGGGGAGCCATACGTCAAGGATGAGGAGGTCCGGGGGCGCCGCGGCGACGGCATCGATGACGAGAGCACCGTTGGCCACGTGCTCGGTCGTCACGCCGAGGCGCTCCTCGAGCACCTTCGCGAGCAACGCTCCCGTGTCGGGATCGTCCTCGACGATGAGGACCCGCTTCACACGACGAAGATCATCGCGAGGATCCGCAAGAACATGCGCTCGTGCGTGCAGACGGAACAGCGACACATGCGTGGCTCAGAACGCAAGGGGCGTGCCAGCCCCGCGGGCTAGCGGCGAGGCGAGGACGTGGGCGGGCGGGGCGTCTCCGGACGATCGCTATCGATCGGGCGCGGGGTGATCGCCGGGCGCGACGTCTCGTTCGTGCGGGGCGTCGCGGTCGGCCGTAGCTCGGTACCGGGGCGCTGCGTGCGATCCGGTCGCCCGGTCGGCGCGATGCGCCTCTCTTCGTCCTTCGCGCGCTCGACGTTCGGGCGGGCATCGTCCGGCAGGCGCTCGTCGATCGTCTCGAGCACCGCGTCATGTTTGGACTTCGCCGCGTCGGCGACGTCGTCCGCGGCGTCGCGCTTCTCCTCGCTCGGCGCGGCCTTCAACGTGTCGACCGCTCTCGCGAACCGCTCGACCGCGGCGGCGTATTCCGCCGACGCGGTCGGCGCGGCGGCAGGTCGCTCGCGCGTCGCCTCGCTGAGCTCGGCGAGCCTGCGGTCCGTGAGATCGGAAAGGAGCTGCACGCGTGCGACGTCGTCGAACGTGAATGTGAACGCGACCTCCTCGGTCGCACGCTTCACGCCGAAGAGGGGGTCTCCCGCCAGGCTCGAGGCGGCGACGGTGCCGGCGACCGTGATGACGGCGAGCGTTACCGCGCCCGCGGCGAGCGCGGGACGGAGCCACAGGAGGGGCGAGCGTGCCGGCCGCGGCGACAGGATCGTTTGCGCCTCGCGCATGAGCTTGTTGCGGAGCTCGGCGCGGAACGCGTTGCGCATCACCGGACGGGCGAAGCGCTTGGCGAGGTCTCGGTCGAGATCGTTCATGCGAGCGCCTCACGGGAGGGGATGAGCTCGCGGAGCGCCGCGAGGGCGCGGAACTGGATGCCGCGCACGGTCCCTTCGCGCTTGCCCACGAGCGTGGCGATCTCCGCCGTCGTGTGGCCCTCCATGTAGCGGAGGACGATCACTTCCTGCTGAAGAGGCGTGAGACGCCGCATGGCCTCGCGGACGACCTGGCTGTCGGAGAGTGCGAGGAGGTTCGCATCCGGCTCGACGACCTGGTCGGCGTTCGGATGCGCGAGCGCGTCCTCGAACGAAACCTGGGTGCGGGCGCGGCGGGCGCGATCGATGACCGCGTTGCGGGCGATGCGGTACAGCCAGGCGAGGAACGCCTGCCGCGGCTCGTACCGGGGTATCGCCTTCATAGCCCGCATGAACACCTCGCTCGTCAAGTCCTCGGCCTCGGCGTCGTTGCGCACCCGGTAGAAGACGTAGCGGTAGACCGCGTCGACGTACCGGTCGTACAGGGCCCCGAAGGCCGCGGGCTCACCCTTTCCGGCGCGAATGGCGAGATTCGCGTCCTCAGCGGTCGCGCCACCCGGCCTAACGCGCTCGGCTTCCACGGTGTTAGTCAGCGCTCAGCGTAACGACGCCAGATAGGCGACCAGTGCGTCCAAGTCGCCAGGCAAGAGGCTGCGATCGAGCCCGCGGGGCATCGAATCGGTGTATCCGGGGACCACGTACGCCCCCGGGTCGACGATCGATTCGCGCAGGTAGGCCTCCGCGCTCATCCCCGTCCGCCGAGTCGCTGCGACCGAACCGACATGGTCGAGGGGCGGGCCGAGGCGCTGGCCGAAGAGGTTCGGCTCGTGGCAGCTGCCGCAGTTCAGGGCGCGGTACACCTGCCCGCCGCGGGCGACCGGGTCGGTGGCCGGCGGCTCGGATCCGCACGCGGCGACCAGCACCGCTACGAATGCAACGAGCACGGGGGCCGGCGGGCAGCGCGTCCCGACGACTCGTCCCATCATGCGGACGGTGGAGGCCTGCGCATCGCTCCACGATGCCACGGTGGTGATCGACGACCGCGTGATCCTGCGCGACGTCTCGCTCGAGATCGGTCCCGGCCTCACCGTCCTGCGGGGACCCAACGGCGCCGGAAAGACGACGCTCCTGCGCGCGCTCGCGGGTCTCGTCCCGCTCGCCCGGGGGCGGCGCCAGGCAACCGGAGAGCTCCTCTACATCGGACACCGCCCGATGTTGCTCCACGGCCTCACCGCGCGCGAGAACCTCACGTTCTTCGCGCGCTTCCGCGGCACGCCCGCCGACGGGGTCGCCGGCGCGCTCGCCGCGTGGGGCCTCGCCGACCGCGCCGACCGCTCCGTCGAGACGCTCTCCGCCGGCGAGCGTCGCCGCGCGTCGCTGGCGCGCCTCGACGCCGAGGCAACGGGGCTGGTGCTCCTCGACGAGCCGTTCGCCGATCTCGACGACGCGGCCGTCTCGCGCCTCGGCGAGGCGATCGCGCGAGCTCGCGGTGACGGTCGGGCGGTCATCGTCGCGACCCACGCTCGCCACGAGCTCGACCAGGATGGCGCCCGGCGCGTCGGAATCGCCGCCGGCGCACTCACCACGCCATGACCGGGCTCGCGCGCGTCGGACTCGTCGCGTCCCGCGAGCTTTCGGCGGAGCGGCGCCAGCCGGATGGCGCCGTCGCGGCGGTCACGTTCGTCGCGGTGCTCGTGCTCCTCGAGAGCCTCGTCGTCGGTCCGAGCAGGGCGCGCGACGCCACAGTCGCCGCGGCGCTCTTCTGGATCGCCCTGGCGTTCGCGGCGATCATCGTCGCGATGCGTTCGTTCGACCGCGAGCTCGACGACGACGCCCTCGATGCGCTCGTCGTGCTGCCGGGCGGGCGCGACGCGCTCTTCGGAGGCAAGGTGCTCGCGCTCGCCGCGACGCTCGGCCTCGTCGCGCTCGTCGGCGGCGTCCTCTCGCTCGTGCTTCTGGACCTGCCGCTCGCGCTGCCGGTGCACGTCGTCCTCGTCGTCGTGCTTGGAGTCGTCGCGCTCGCGCCGGTCGTCGTCGTCGACGTCGTGCTCGCGTTGCGCTTGCGCGCGCGAGCGGCGCTCGTCCCGATCCTCGCGCTGCCGGTCCTCGTGCCGCAGCTCGTGTCCGCGACGCAAGGCGCCGCGGCCGCGCTCACCGGTGACGCGACCGCGGCGCTCGCATGGTCAGGGATCCTCCTCGCCTTCGCGCTGGTATATGGAGTCGTGGGCCTTACCATCGTCCCAGCGGCCATCGAATGATCGAAACGACGTTTCCGCGCGGCTTCGCGCTGCGCATCCGTCCCTGGCTCGGCATCGCGGCCGCGGCGTCGTTCGCGGTGGCGAGCGTCATGGCGCTCGCGTGGGCGCCGACCGATGCCGTCCAGGGCGACGTCTATCGGATCATGTACGTGCACGTTCCCGCGGCGTGGCTCGCCTACCTCGCGTTCGTCGTCGTGTTCCTTGCCTCCGTCGGCTGGCTCTGGTCCAAGCGCCCCTGGTTCGACGCCGCCGCGGTGGCCTCGGCGGAGATCGGCGTCCTTTTCACGGGCCTCGCGCTCGTCGCGGGGTCCATCTGGGCGAAGCCCACCTGGGGAGTGTGGTGGACCTGGGAGCCGCGTCTCGTGACCACCGCGGTCATGTTCGTCATGTACGTGGGCTACCTGCTTCTGCGGAGCCTCTCGACCGATTTCGATCGCCGCGCGACGCGCGCGGCGATCCTCGGCGTCATCCTCGTCCTCGACGTACCGATCGTGCACCTCTCGGTGCTCTGGGCGAACTCGCTCCACCAGCTCCCGACGGTGCTCCGTGCGGGCGGCTCGCCGGCTCTCGACAGCGCCATGCTGCTCACGCTCATGGTCTCCGTGGCCGCGTTCACGCTCGTCTACCTGTACTTCATGAGCGCACGGGTCGCGATCGAGCTCTCTCGAAGGATGACAATCTGGGGGGCCGCGGGGGCACAGCCCCCGCGACTGCCATGATCTTCGTCGTCGCCGCGTACGCGATCGTCTGGGGCGCGCTGCTCGTCTACCTCGTGTCCCTGCGCGCACGTGGTGCTTGATCACCTGGGGTCGCGGCGCGTCCTGCTGATCGCGGCGCTCGGTGCCGCGGTGATCATCGGCGCCTTCGCCGCCCAGAACCTCGCGAGCTCGACCGTGTATTACCTGACCCCGAGCGAGGCGCGTGATCGGAAGATCCCCGCGGGTCAGACGGCGCGGCTCGGTGGTCAGATCGAGGCGGGCACCCTGCGCTACGACCCCGCGACCCGCGACCTGCGGTTCGTCATCGGCGACGGGACCGCGCGCGTCACGGTGATCGGGAACGGCGCGCCACCGGCCCTGCTGCGCGAGGGCGCGGGCGCGGTCGTCGAGGGGACGTTCGCGGCCGACGGGACGTTCCGCGCGACGCAGGTGATCGCGAAGCACGACGAGGTCTACACCGCGCCCACCGCCGGGGCGACGCCCGCGCACCGCACGGTGCCTTAGTGCTGGCCGACATCGGCTCGGGAGCACTGCGCGCCGCGTTCTTCCTCGCCCTCTGGGGCGGAGGCGCGGCGGCGTATGCCGCGTGGAAGCGGGACGCGCGGGCGCTCGCTTCGTCGCGGCTCGCCGCCGCCATCACGCTCGGCCTGATCGCGCTCGCCGCCGCCGCGATGACGGCGGCGCTCGCCACGCACGACTTCTCGATCCTCTACGTCGCCGCGAACAACGCGCGCGAGACCCCGCTCTTCTACAGCGTCATCTCGCTCTGGGCCGCGCTCGAGGGCTCGATCCTCCTGTGGACGCTCGTGCTTGCCGGAGCGACGACGTTTGTCGCCTTCCGCGGCACCGCGACGCTCCCCCGCCTCGCGACGACCGCGCTCGCGGTGCTCTTCGGGATGCTCGCGTTCTTTCTGCTTCTCGTCACGACGCCGGCGGCCGATCCGTTCGTCCGTCTGGCGTTCCCGCCGGAGAACGGGCGAGGGCCGAACGCGCTCCTCCAGAACCACCCGCTCATGGCGCTGCACCCGCCGCTCCTCTACCTCGGCTACGTGCTCTTCTCGGTCCCGTTCGCGTACGCCCTCAGCTCCCTCATCCTCGGCGAAGGCGGAGACCGCTGGCTCGTCGCGACGCGCCGGTTCGCGCTCGCGTCGTGGGCGCTCCTCGGCGTCGGCATCGTCGCCGGCGCGTGGTGGAGCTACGCGGTGCTCGGCTGGGGCGGCTACTGGGCATGGGACCCCGTCGAGAACGCCGCGATCATGCCGTGGCTCACCGCGACGGCGTACCTGCATTCGGTGATGGTCGAGGAGAAGCGACGGCTTCTGCGGACATGGAACCTCACCCTCGTGATCGCGACGTTCGCCCTCACGATCCTGGGGACCTTCCTGACCCGGAGCGGTGTCGTGAACAGCGTCCACTCGTTCACGCAGTCCGCGATCGGCCCGCTCCTCCTCGGGTACCTCGTCGCGCTCCTCGTGCTCTCGGTCGGCCTGCTCCTCTGGCGCTCCTCGCGGCGCGAGGACGCGGGCGCGCTCGGCGCGCCGCTCTCGCGCGAGGCGGTGTTCCTCTTCCAGAACGTCGTCTTCATGGCCGCGACGCTCACCGTGCTCCTCGGGACGCTCTACCCGCTCTTCGCGGAGGCGATCAGTGGCGCGCAGCTCTCCATCGGCGGTCCGTACTTCGACCGCGTCGAGGTCCCGCTCGCGCTCGCGCTCCTCTTCCTCATGGGCGTCGGTCCGCAGCTCCCCTGGCACGGTGCCTCGCGGGCGACGCTCGAGCGTCAGTTCACCGCGCCGGCGCTCGCCGCGGCCGCGGGCGCGCTCGTCGCGCTGGCTTCGGGCACGACCGGCGTGGCGCCGGTGCTCACGTACGCGCTCGCCGGCTTCGTGACGGCGACGATCGTCCAGGAGTTCGCGCGTGGCGTGCGCGCGCGGCGGACCCTCCACGGCGAGGGCGGCGCGACCGCGTTCGCGAACCTGTTCCGACGCAACGGCCGGCGCTACGGCGGCTACGTCGTGCACTTCGGGATCGTGCTCGTCGCGCTCGCGGTCGCGACGAGCCAGGCGCGCACGGCCGAAGCGGAGCGGACGCTCGCTCCCGGCGACACGCTCTCCGTCGGCCGGTACACGGTGCAGCTCGTCGCGCTCCGCGCCGTGCACGAGCCACAGCGCGACTCGGTGGTCGCCGACCTCGCGATCGCCGGCAACGGCGCGGACCAGCAGCTCCACCCGGCGCTCGTGCAGTATCCCAACACCACGCAGGCCGTGGGCTCGCCCGGCATCGCCGCCGGAGCGCGCGACGACCTCTACACGATCCTCGCCGCGTACGACGCGCGTGGCCACGCCTGGGCGACGCTCCGCGTCCGCGTCATCCCGCTCGTGTCGTGGCTGTGGGCGGGAGGCGGGGTCATAGGGATCGGTGCGCTCTTCGCCGCGCTTCCGCCGCCGCGGCGCCGCACGGTCGAGCTCGCGGTCGCGCACGCGGCCGCGCCGGCGAAGTGATCGGTCGCCTCGCCCGCGCCGGCATCGCGCTCGCGCTCGTCGCGCTCATCGTGATCCTCGCGCTCGCGTTCCGGCGCGATCCGCACGACATCCGGACCGGCACCGTGGGGAAGGCCGCCCCAGCGTTCACGCTTTCCCGCCTCGACGGCGCCGGCCCGATCTCGCTCTCGCAGTACGCCGGCAAGGTCGTCGTCCTCAACTTCTGGGCGTCGTGGTGCGTCCCCTGCAAGCAGGAGAACCCCGCGCTCGTCCGCGTCTACGAGCGCTACCGCATGAGCGACGTCGTCATCATCGGCGTGCTCTACCAGGACTCCACCGACAGCGGACGCTCGTACGTCCGCGACCTCGGCGTGCTCTGGCCGACCGTGGTCGACGACGACGGACGCGTCTCGCTCTCGTACGGGGTCTTCGGCATCCCCGAGACGTACTTCATCGGCCCTGACGGCGTCATCGCCGGACGCCACATCGGTCCGATCGACGAGCAGACGCTGGTGACGGGTATCGAGGCCATCCGCCCGGCGGCCGCGCGATGAGCCCGCCCGGCGGCCGCGCGAAGGGGCGGATCCTCATCGGCCTGGCCCTCGCGATCTTCGCGGTGGCGCTCGCGCTCGCGGCGCGGCCGCACGACGAGACGAACGCGGAGCGCATCGATCGCATCACGAGCGAGCTGCGCTGCCCGGTCTGTCAGGGCCTCTCGGTGAAGGACTCGCCCTCGCAGACAGCGCGCGAGATGCGCGCGCTGGTCGAGGAGCGCGTGAACGAGGGTCGGAGCGACGCTCAGATCCAGGCCGAGTTCCGTGCGGCGTACGGCGATTGGGTCTTGCTCTCTCCGCCGGTGTTCGCCTGGACGGGGCTCGTCTGGCTCGTCCCGCTCGCGGCGCTGGCCGCTGGTCTCGCCCTGGTCGCCGGCCGGTTCGGTGGAGCGCCGCCGGCGCCCGACACCGCCGCGCCGACGGCGGGCGAGATCGCGATGCTGCGCGATCGCGTCGCGCGCGAAGAGTCGGCGGACACATGACCATTGCCCTCTTCCTCGTGTTCCTCGCGCTCGGCGCGATCGCCGTGCTCTCGCCATACCGCGTCCGCCGGCTTCCCTGGCCGACAGACCCGCCCGACGCCCGCGACGACGTGGCGCGCGCGGTGAGCTCGCTCCGCGATCTTGAGTTCGCCCGGGCCGCGGGGACGATCGCGCCCGCGGACTACGCGCGCCTGCGCGGAACGCTCGAGCGCGGCGCGTTCGACCGCGCCCCCGCCGACGCGCGCGCCCCCGCACCGGTCCGGACGCTGCTCATCGCGGCGCTCATCGCTTCGGTCGCGGCGGCGGTCGCGACCGTCACGCTTCCGCGCGAGGCCGGCGACCGTGCGCCCGGCGCGCCCGTGACCGGCAGCGTGCCGTCGGGTCCGTCGCTCGCGTCGCTCGAGGCGCGTGCGAAGGCGAGTCCGCGCGACATCCCGACGCAGCTCGCGCTCGCCGACGAATACGCCCAGGAAGGGCGGGCGCGTGACGCGATCGCGACCTATCAGGCGGTGCTGGCGCTCGACAAGGACAGCGTCCCGGCTCTCGACGGGCTCGCGCTCATCCTCGTGCAGTCGAACGAGAACGACGGCGCCCTCGTCGCGCTCGATCGAGTGCTGGCGTTACGGCCGCGCGATCCCGATGCGCTGTTCCTCAAGGGGCTCGCGCTCTACAAGAAGCAGGATTGGAAAGGCGCGGTCGATGTGTGGACGATCTACCTCGACGTCGGCGAGTTCCATCCGGCCGCGGACATGGTGCGTCCCCTCTACGCGGATGCGAGGAGCAGGATCGGAAGATGAGTCAGAGCTGGGCGGCGTACGAGACTCGAACTCGTGTCGCCAGATCCACAATCTGGAGCCTTAACCACTAGGCTAACGCCGCCATGTGACGACATTCAGTCGTCACATCAATTGTACCGATCGCTTCGCCTTTCCTGCCGAGTCGGCGCAGGTGTTCCGTGTCCAGGCGCGACACGGCACGATCGCCAGGTTCGGGCAAGCGGTCCTCGAGCCAGGCGGCGGCGCTAGAGGGTATTGACACGGCCCCGCGGTTCGTGCACATCTCGGCAGGATGGAGCCCTCGGATCTTCGATGGCTCGCCGGACTGCTCGAAGGTGAGGGCACGTTCCTTCGACCGGTCCCCTCAGCGCCTCGCGCTCCGCTGATCCGCCTCGCGATGACCGATCACGATGTCGTGCGGCGCGCGGCCGATGTACTCGAACGAAGCGTGGTGAGCCCAAAGAGCGAGCGCGTGCAGGGCCATCGGACGGTCTTCATGGTGACGGTCAAGGGCGCATCCGCCATCAGATGGATGCGTGTCCTGCGCCCATATCTCAGCAGGACGCGGCAGGCGCAGATCGATCGCGCTCTGGCCTGCTCGCAAATGGCCCAACGCCAGACGCCGATCCCAGAACCCGTCTTTGCCACCGAGATCGCGTCTGGGGACGCTCGATGCGATGAGGACTGGCTTGCAGGGCTTCTCGAAGGAGAAGCTTGGTTCGGCGTCGCTTCGACCGGCCAACACCATTACCCCTGCATCAAGCTGGAGATGTGCAACGAGGAAGTCGTCCGCCGGGCCGCCGACCTGCTCGGTGTCGACCGAGTCTGGCGTCGGCGAGACCCGAGAGGAACGACGCGCGGCTGGACCGAGACGCTGGCCGCGCTCCAGCGGATGAAACAGGA
>Ga0209689_1000596_pt1 | contig 25557 bp, 23 predicted proteins | sample GraSoiAngelo_149_FD_187119 | JGI IMG/M metagenome (GOLD analysis project Ga0209689, IMG submission 187119) | Grasslands soil microbial communities from the Angelo Coastal Reserve, California, USA - 14_1009_09_30cm (SPAdes) (version 2) | ecosystem: Environmental > Terrestrial > Soil > Grasslands ... | reverse complement strand
CACCGGGTGTTGCACGATGTAGTCCTTGTATGAGTCGAACTTGAGCCAGGGGGGACCCCAGCCGTCCATGTGCATCACCACCTGGACCCGTGGCGTCGGTCTGATGTTCTCCGCGTCCGGCACCATATCGGCGCGGAAGCGGTGCACGACAAGAATCTTGGGCGGCAGATTCTTCTCGCGTACCAGCTGATCGAGCACCTGGATGACGTAGTTCACGTCGGCCGACATCATCTGGCCGACTTTCACACTCGGACGGATCCCCTCGCGCTTGTAGTGCATGTAGAACTCGGGATCGATCCCGAGATGCACGTCCGGGCGCTCGAGATACCTCAGCAGCGGCGGCAACTCCTGCTGCAGCGTGCTATGGCCCTGTCCCGGTCACAAACCTCATTCGCGCTCCCGAGGCAGGCGCGCCTGACCACTATGGTGTCAACGTGTGGGCCGAGCCGGCGCGCCCGGGCGGCCGCCGAGCAACGGTTGCGCTAATGCGTTAAGAAGACCGACGGGCGGCGAAGGGCAACAGGGCGGCCGCCTCTCTTGACCGTCGTGGCGGGCAACCGCTGAATCCCGCGACACTCAGGCGGCGCGCTGATAGCGGTGATGAAGTCCGCTGACCTCAGGGATTGCAACGATGCGCCCGTCCGCTGGTGTTTGCACGGTGCGCGGATGGGGGCTGTTGTTATGGAGAGATTGATGCGGGCGGGTGGCGTTGTAGTACGCGAGGTAACTGCGCAGCAGACGTCGGAGATGCCGTTCGTTGATCACGATGACCTGATCGAGGCATTCCCGTCGAATCGACCCGATGACGCGCCGGCGAAGGGATTCTGCCAGGGCGCTCGAGGGGCAATGAGGATCTCGCTCATCCCCAGGCCTTTCATCCGCCGTGCGAACACGTCGCCGTAGATGGCGTCTCGATCGCGGAGCAGGTACTTGGGCGCTGTCTCTTCTGGGAAGCTCTCGACAAGCTGTTGAGCGGCCCAGGCGGCGGTGGGGTGGTCGGTGACGTTGACGTGGACGAGTTCTCGACGGTCGTGGCGAAGGATCAGGAATCCGAAGAGCAAGTGGAAGGTGAGGGTCGGGACGACGAAGAAGTCGATGGCGACAATCTCGCCGATAAGCGCCCGAAGGAAGGTGCGCCACGGCGCGGAGGGTCGCGGCGAGAGGCGACGCATGTACTTGGCAACGGTGAGCCCGGCGACCTCATAGCCGAGGAACCGGAGTTCAGCTTGGATCCGGCGCCGGCCCCAGGTTGGGTTCTCTCGGGCCATGCGGCGGATCAGCGTGCGGAGTTCAAGATCGAGCGGAGGGCGACCCGCTGAGCGGCACCGAGACTTCCAGCGCCAGTAGAGCTGGAAGCCTTGGCGGTGCCAGGCAAGGACGGTCGCGGGCTGAACAATGAGGAGGCTGGCCCGCCAGCCGGCCCACAGCTGTGAGAGCGCTACCCAGAAGAGCCGGTCCCGGCGTCGGAGCCGGGGGCGACCGACTGATCGCTGCAGCACCGCCAGTTGATGACGGAGGACGACATTCTCCAGCGAGACGGCGGCTGAGTTGACGAGGAGGGCGCGGACGAAGGCCCAGACACCGAGGACGAGCATCATCACAGCTCCCGGTCGCGAGGGATGAGGCTACGCCCCAACTCTAGCTGCAAGCGTGCCGCCGGGTCGTCCAAAGTCAGTCACGATAGGCCGCGACCACGGTCACCAGGATCGAGGGGACCATGCCCGTGCCGGCATGAGCTGACAGCGCGCCAGCGGCCACCAGCGATGGCACGACTGGAAGCGGCACTCCAGCCTGGTTCGCCAGGACGGCGGCGAAGAGCAGAGAAAACGCGTGCGCAGTCATAACGCTCTTGGGACGACGGGCAGGGACGATGAGTTGCGCTTGAGCCCTGAATTCACTGATTTCGAGGCGGAGATCACCGTCGTTTCGCTGTAACGACGCTCCCGCGGACAGCCTCTAAACGGTGGGAGGCTCGCACTTGCTGCTCGTGTCTGTCGCCATCATCGTCGTCACGTTCGCCGCGCTCGAGTGGCGCGAAGCACACGGGCTGGAGCACGCACGGGCGCGCCGTCGGCGGCGCAGATGGCCCGCCGCGGGCCCTCCTGCGCGTTATTGCGGAAATCCTGTGCCCGAGATCTGCGATTCGCCGCTAGCGGCTCCAAGACAGCAGAACAGGAGAGGGAGATGAGCAATACGATTCGTGCCCGCTTGGGTGTCATCGTGGTGGCGGGGCTCTTCGTTACTGCACTGGCGGCTTTGTCCGGCTGCACCACGCTGCGCGGACAGGACGCGGACACAGAGCAGCTTCTCGCGAAGGCCGGGTTCCAGAAGCGAAACGCCGATAGCCCCGAGCAGGCGCGCAACCTCGCCTCGATGCCGCCGTTCAGGCTCGTGGCGCGCGGCGTGGGCCGTGACGTGGCGTACACCTACGCGGATCCGGTGAGCTGCCACTGCCTCTATATCGGCGGGCCCCAGCAGTACGTGGAATATCAGCGCCTGGCGACGGAACGGGAGATCGCGGAGGGCGAGCTATGGGCCGAGAACGACGGGATGGACTGGGGGCTGTGGGGAGGGTGGTTGCGATGAGAATTCATCTGGCGCTCGTGCTGGCTCTGCTCGCCCTGGCATCCCCCTCACGGGCTGCGGACTGGGACGGATGGTTTCACGTGAGCTGGGAGCCCGAGCCGGAGGGCAAGACGCCGACGCCCAGAATCGAAGGGTTAGTCCGGAACGATTCGCCGTACCGCGTGACCGACGTCCAGCTCGAGGTCGAGGGGCTCAGCGCCGACAAACGTTCGGTCGGCCGGCGCGTCGTGTGGGCGCTCGGGGACATCGACTCGGGTCGACAGTCGTCATTCGTCATCGAGGCGATGCCCGGGGCCGTTACCTATCGGATCAGCGTCAGCGCGTTCGATGTCGTGTCGGCTGACCCGACGCACTGACCCAGGCCCGGCGCGCCCTGCCTGCTTGGAATCGACGTGCTGCCGCTCGTCCACGCCGAGCTTCGCCACCACGGGGTTTCGCCAGCCGGCGGCGGGAAAGTGCTCAGGGCGGACGCCGATCACGGGCCGCATCGCCCCGAGCGCTGACCCAACTCCTCGCGCACCGATCCCCGATCGATCTCGCCGCGGCCGTAGCGCCCACTTCAGCGAAACCCGCTGACCTCGCTCGGCATCCTAGAGGCAGGAGGTGCGGTGACATGAGCACTGGGGCGGCGACGGATTACCTTTCGGACAGCCCGTATGTCGCGCGCGCATACTGCCCCGGTTGTGAGCCCGATGCCGACCCGAGCCAGGACATTCTCGACGTGCGCTGGTGCGAATCGCACTCTCCGGCGCGAGATGGCGCCGACGACGAAGTGGTGATCGCCTCCGCGTACCTGTCGGGGAGCGCCGAGGCGGGCGGCGACGACAACCGGCGCTGGTGCGACATACTCCACGGCCGCCGCTAGAGGCGGCCTAAAACACTGTGCAGGCGCGGTAGTCGCGACGCCACCCCGTCGTCTCGACGCTCTTGTGACGACGGCCCGGCGGGGTCAACGGTAACGTTCGCCGCCTCCGCGTCGTCCCAACGCCAGGTATAGAGCGGCGTTCGATGATGTCTATCTGCGGCTCGCGAGGGAATGGCGGCTGGCCGAGCAACAGCGGTAAGCTGCCGAAGACGTAGGCGATGGGATTGAGGCAGAGCGCGTCGTGATGACAACCGACATTCAAGGGCGTCACAAGAGCCAAGAAAGCGAGACGCAGTGAACAACAGCGCGATCACGCCCCAATGGGGCGGGCCGACCGCGGACGCGACACGCGGCTGCCGCCCGTGGTCGTCGGCGGCCTTGCCGAGAGCAAGGTTCGCCGCGTGACCGCGTTCATCGAGAACAATCTGCACCGAGAGCTTCGGCTCGAGGAGCTCGCGGCAGTCACGCACATGAGCCGGTATCACTTCGCGAGGCTCTTCAAGCGGGCCACGGGTGTATCGCCACATCGCTTCGTTGTGCGCCGCCGGATCGACGCCGCGACCGCTCTGCTGACCGAGTCCACCTCCGCCATCAGCTCGATCGCGCGCGCGGTGGGGTTCAGGACCGCGAGTCATTTCGCGACGACGGTTCGGCGCATCACGGGCATGACGCCGAGCGCGTATCGAGCGCGCAGAGCCGTCGCCGAGCCGCCAGTCGAGACGCCGCCCGTCGTCGCCGCGGACGCAGACGAGAAGATTCCCACCCTCCCAAAGTAGATTGCTCCCGTCGAGGGCGCCCCGGTCATGAGGGCTGTCACCGCTGCCCGGAGAGCAGCATCTATAAGGCATGAACGTTACCGCGCCGACGGTGGGCCCAGCGACGCCGAGCATATTCGCGCCGGTATCCACCCCGGCGTTTGCCATTCGCGACCTGTCGTTCCTGGTGCTCGCGATCGTGACGTTCATCTTCATCGTCGTCGCGGGCGTGACGGTCTACGCGATCATCCGCTACCGGCACCGCCCGGGAGACGACCGTCGCGACCCGCCTCAGGTGTACGGCAGCACGCAGATCGAGCTGGCGTGGACCGTCGTGCCGTTTCTCATCGTGATCATCCTGTTCCTGACGACCACCCGGTACATCTTCGCCATCGAGCGGCCGGCGGCGACGCGCGACACGGTCGAGGTCACGGTGGTGGGGAACCAGTGGTGGTGGGAGATCCGCTATCCGCGGCTGGGGATCGTGACGGCTAACGAGCTGCACGTCCCGGTCAGCGACGCCGCCCGGCCGACGCGCACGTTCATTACGCTCCAGTCCGCCGACGTGATTCATAGCTTCTGGATCCCGCAGCTCGCGGGCAAGACCGACGTCATCCCCGGCAAGACCAACCGGACCTGGGTCGAGCCGCGGACGCCCGGCACGTACGTCGGGCAGTGTGCCGAGTTCTGCGGCGTGCAGCACGCGTGGATGCTCCTCAGGGTCACCGTGCACCCGAGGGACGAGTTCGACCGGTGGGTTGCGGCGCAGCAGGCGGTAGCGGCTGAAGTTCCCGAAAGCCGGACGGGGCGTGATGTGTTCACGTCCGTCGCGTGCATCAGCTGTCACACGGTCAGGGGCACGCCGGCGAACGGCGTCTTTGGGCCGGATCTCACCCATCTGATGAGCCGCGCGACGATCGGGGCCGGAGTGGCCTCCAATACGCCCGAGACGCTGCGGGCCTGGGTGAAGGATCCCGCCGTGCTGAAGCCCGGCGCCCGTATGCCGGCGATGAACCTCTCCGGCAAACAGCTCGATGAGCTGGTCGCGTACCTCACGACTCTTCGCTAGGAGACCGCCGACCATGAGCGTCGTTGCCCCTCCGATCACGGCCCGGGACGCCGAGCGCGAGCCGGCCGGGCTCCTCACGCGACTCCACGAGTGGGTCGTCACCGTCGACCACAAGCGTCTCGGCGTCATGTACGTCGTCGCGGGCCTCGCATTCTTCCTGATCGCGGGTCTCGAGGCGGGCGTCATACGCTGGCAGCTCGCCATCGCCGGGAACACCGTCGTCTCCCCGCAGGTCTTCAACCGCCTGTTCACCGTGCACGGGACCACGATGGTCTTCCTGGTCGGCATACCGATCGTCTTCGGCTTCGCCAATTACCTGGTGCCGCTCATGATCGGCGCCCAGGACCTCGCGTTTCCGAGGCTGAACGCGTTCGGCTTCTGGGTCTTTCTGTTCGGGGCGCTGCTGCTGTACTTCAGCTTCCTCGGCGGGGACGGCCTCTACGGGGCGGGCTCCGCTCCCGACGTCGGATGGTTCGCCTATGCGCCGCTGACCGGACGCGCGTTCTCCCCGGGGAACAGCACCGACTACTGGAACCTGTCCATCCTGGTGACCGGATTCGGAACGGTCGCAACGTCCATCAATCTCGTCGCGACCATCCTGACCAGGCGCTGTCGCGGGATGAGCCTCGGCCGCATGCCGCTGTACGTCTGGATGATGCTGGTGGTTTCCGGCATGACGATCATGGCGCTGCCTCCGCTGACGGCGGCGCAGATCATGCTGCTCCTCGATCGGTTCCTCGGCGCGCATTTCTTCGACACCCAGGCCGGGGGGTCCGCGGTCATGTGGCAGCACTTCTTCTGGTTCTTCGGCCACCCCGAGGTGTACATCCTGATGGTCCCCGGCTTCGCCATGATCTCCGAGATCATCCCCGTCTTCTCGCGGAAGGTGATCTTCGGCTATCCCATGGTTGTAGCGGCGTCGCTCGCGATCGGCTTCCTCTCGATGACAGTCTGGGCCCACCACATGTTCGCGGTCGGCATGGGGGCGCCCCTCAACTCCGCCTTCGCGGCGTCGACCATGCTGATCGCCATCCCCACCGGGATCAAGATCTTCAACTGGGTCGCCACCATGTACGGCGGGCGGATCCGGTTCGCGACGCCGATGCTCTTTGCCTGCGCGTTCCTCTTCCAGTTCCTGTGCGCGGGCCTCACCGGCATCATCCTGTCGGTGGTGCCCTTCAACTGGCAGCTCACCGACTCGTACTTCGTCGTGGCGCATTTCCACTTCGTCCTGGTGGGCAGCCTGATCTTCACGATCTTCGGCGCGATCTATTACTGGTTCCCCAAGGTGACCGGTCGCCTGCTGAGCGAGCGGCTGGGGCGCTGGCACTTCTGGTTGTTCGTCGTCGGGTTCAACCTGACGTTCGTGCCGATGCACTGGGCCGGGATGCTCGGCATGCCGCGCCGCATCTACACGTATCCCGCCGACCGCGGCTGGGACCTCTGGAACCTGATCGCGTCGCTCGGGGTGCCATTCCAGGCACTCGCGGTGCTCGTCTTCGTGGTCAACGTCGTGATCTCGCTGCGACGGGGCGCGCCGGCCGGCAACGACCCGTGGGACGCGTGGACCCTCGAGTGGGCGACGGCGTCGCCGCCGCCGCCCTATAACTTCGAGACCGTACCCGTCGCCGCCAGCCGCCGGCCGCTCTGGGACCTCAAGCACCCGGACGATCCCGACGGCCCGCACGAGTAAGCTCCCTCGCCGTCGCCGGGCACGCCAGATACCAGGTCTTCGGGATTCACGCGAAGCCGAGCGGCTGTCACCTGCGCCGCCGGCAGGAACTGCGACACGGCGGATGAGAGAGCGTCAGTCGCCGGCGGCGAAGGTCAGGGCGGCGGACGTCGTCAGCAGCTCGGCGCGGCTCTGGATCTGGGTGGTCCGGGCGCGGGCGAGATCGCGCTGTGCCGCCAGCAGATCGAGGACCGTCGCCAGCCCTGCGGAACGATACGACTCGAGCGTCGACGCGTAGGCTTCCTCGGACGCGGTGAGCAGCGCCAGCGCGTACTCGTGCTTCCGGAGCGCCGTCTTCACGTCCGCGTAGGCCTTCCACACCTCGCGGATTGCCTTCAGCTCGAGCGCGGCCAGGTCGGCCTCGGCCACGCCGCGCACGGAGGTCGCCTCGCGCAGCGCGTTCTCGCGCTCGAAGCCGTCGAACAGCCTCCACTCGAAGTTGAGGAACGCGCCATACTCCGTTTCGTTCGTGGTGAACGTCCCGGAGGGTGGGCCCACGCGATACCGCTGCACCGCCTGGCCGACCGCGCCCGAGAACGACAGACGCGGCCAGAACTCCGCTCGCGCGCGCCGCTCGTCAGCCTCCCGGGCCCGCACGGCCGCCAGACGCGAGGCCAGGTCCGGCCGGCGAGCGAACGCGCGGTCGATGATTTGCTCCACCGATTCCGCGAGCTCGCTGGGAAGCGGCACGACCGAGAGATCGGCCGTGCGCATGAGCCCGGTCGGCGGGATTCCAAGGCTCTCGGCGAGGGCGGCTTGCGCATCGTTCACGCCGCCCAGCGCGTCCTGCACCTCGTAGGCGGCGCGAGCCCGCTCCTGCCGCGCAAGCAGGATATCGGGCTGCGTGGCCAGACCTCGTTGTAGCCGCGCGTCCACCGCCTCCTCCACGGCCGTGGCAGATTCGAGCGAGGCGCTCGCCGCGCTGACCCGAGCGCGACTCGCGTCCAGTCCGAAGTAGGTCTTGGCCACGGCGAAGGCCACTTCCTGAAGCTTGCGGTTGAACGCGAAGTTGGCGCGGAGGAGCTCCTGGCCGCCGCGCTCGACGCTGGCGTGGCGACGACCGAAGTCGAGCAGGATCCAGTTGAGCTGGAGCTGCGGATTGACGCCCGGGCCTTCGGTCGTGAACGTCCCGCCCGGAGCCGCGTGGGTTTCCCGCGAGGTACCGCCGTTGGCCATCGCGAACAAGGTCGGGTAGTACGCCGCCTCGGCGCGCGCGGCCTGGGCGGCCGCGGCGCGTGCCTCTTCCCACGCCCGTCGCGTCTCGGGGTTGGTGCGATGCGCGAAGTCGATGAGATCGGCGAGGCCGTACAGGGTCTGGGGATCGATTTGCGTCTCGGGACCGGCGAGCGTGCGAGGACGCTGGGTCGTCACCCCGGGCGGAGGCGACCAGGGCGTCGAGAATGAGCGCGGGGCCGCGGCGTACGGAGCCCGCACAGGCACCGGCAGGTCCGCGCATCCACCGAGTGCGCCGATCACGACAACAAGCGCCAGCCCGCACCGGCGTCCTGGAGAGTGCATCGGAAGCCGCATTCTACCTCTAGGACGCCTCGTTCTGATCGGCTGGTGACGATGAGCGGCTCGTAGACCTCGAGCGGCGTCACGGCACGCGCACGGTCAGCTCCAGCACCTTGCCGGCGCGCAGAATCTTCAGCGTGAGCGTGTCTCCCGATTTTGCCGCTTCCATGCGCTCCCGGATCCGCTGCACCACCGCTTCGCCCGGTCCGAACTCGACCCCTCCGACCGCGAGGATGATGTCGCCGCGCACCACGATGTCCTCCCCGTTCACGCGCGCGACGCGGTCGCCGTCCTGGACGCCGGCCGACCATGCCGGTGATCCGCGAGCCACCGTCTTCACGAGGTAGCCGGCCGGCTGCGGCACGTTGAGAATCTCCGCGACCTCACCGGCGACGATCTGTCCTTCGATCCCGGTCCAGAACGTCTTGTCCTCGGACAGCAATCGGCGTGCCGCGTTCGAGGTCACCACGAAGCCGAGCCCTTCGCTGCCCCCGGACTTCGAGATGTTGTGGCTGACGATGCCGATCACCCGGCCGCCGAGGTCGAACATCGGGCCGCCGGAGTTCCCCTGATTGATCGGCGTCGTGGTCTGAAAGAACTCGGCGAGTGGCATCGCTCGATACACCGTGTTCGGCGGATAGCGAGCGCTGATCCAGCCGACGCTCAGCGAACGGCCGAGCCCGTACGGGGCGCCCACGACCAGAACCTGGTTGCCGACGCGGACGCTGTCGGAGTCCCCGAGCGGCGCCACTTTGAACGACCCCGGGGTGGTGTGGACGCGAAGCAGGGCGAGGTCCGCCGCCGGTTCGGACGCCACGACGTGAGCGCTCACGGTCGCGCCATCGGCGAACTCGACGGTGATCTCGTCCATCGCCTGCACGACGTGGGCGGCTGTGATCACGTCGCCCTGCGCGCTGACCACGACGCCGGAGCCGATCTCCGTGATGTACGTGAGGCCACGTCCGTTGACGCCGATGTCACGGCCCCGGCCGCGAATAACCACCACGCTGGGGCTCATCTGGTCGAAGACGCCGCGTACATTGTCCGCGGCGACCGGCGCGGGCAGGACGCCGAGGACGACGCAGACGGCCATCAGCACTCCAGCTTTCAAAGCCATCGCCATCGGCTACCTTTCGTACTCTGCGAGTCGGGCCTGGTCTACCCGGTGTTGGTCGCCATAGCCATACCTCCGTCGAGTAGGACGCCGCCGGCGACCGTAAAGTAACTGCGCCGTTACCCTGGCATGGTGAAAAGCGTCTCAAGAGCATGACCAGCCGCGTGGCGGGCGGTGCCGCCCTTGTCCTGTGTGCAGCGGCCTGTGACCCCGTGCTGAACGTCGCGGGCTCGTTCTTCCCGGCGTGGATGGTGGCGATGCTCGTCGGCGTCGCGCTCACCGTCGCCGTTCGGCTCGTCTTCGTCGTCGCTGGGCTCGAGCCGCACCTGGGACCGCCGGTCCTTATATATGCGAGCCTCGGGCTGCTCCTGACCGTGGCGACCTGGCTGGTCCTCTATCGAGCCTGATGTATGGACGCGGGCGCGCGTGCCGCCTTAGCCCGCTTCGTCCTCGGCCGCGCGCTCGGCGTCTCGATCGTCGTCGTCGCTGTGCTCGCCGGCCTCTACGCCTATCGGTTGACGTTCGTGCAGCCGCGCACCGACGACGCCGCTGTGCGTGCCAACGTCGTCGGGATCGCGCCCCAGGTCAGCGGTCCCATCGTGGATCTGCGCGTCGTGGACAATCAGCACGTGAGCCAGGGAGACCTGCTCTTCGCCATTGATTGCCGTCCCTACGAGGCGCGACTGGCTCGCGCCCGCGCCGATCTGGCCCTCTCCCTCAAAGAAGTGGACGCGCAGCGGAAGGCAATCGCCACGGCGGGATCCGAGGTCGGTCGCCGAGAGGCCAGCCTGGCGTCGGCGACCGCGCAGCTCACACGCGCCGAGGAGGAGCGAGCGGCGTCCGAGGCGGCGATCACCAAGCTGCAGGCCGAAGCCGATTACGCGGAGGACTATCTGGGCAGGGTCGAGCCACTGCTCCGGCGCCGGTTCGTGACGGCGGATCGCGTGGCCGAGGCCCGTAGCCGCCGGGACGTGAGCGCGGCCGCGCTGCAGGAAGCGCGACGACGCGCGCGGGCGGCTGCCGCCACGGTCGACCACGCCGTGGCCGCTCGCCGCGATGCGGCCCTTGCGGTCGACCAATCGCACCACGAGCACTCTCGGGCCGAAGACCTCCTGGCCCAGGTCGGTGATCTCAACGCGCGCGTGGAGGCCGCCAAGGCGGGCGTGCGGGCGACCGAGCTCGACGTTGGCTACTGTCAGCTGCGCGCGCCCTTCGACGGCTACGTGACGAACCTGAACATCGCCGTAGGCGAGTACGCCCGGCAGGGCCAGCAGGTCGTCGCTCTGGTGGACAACCGTGCCTGGTACGTTCTCGCGAACTTCAGCGAGACCTATATGGCGTCCATCCAGCCGGGGATGGAGGCGGAGGTGTATCTCGTCACGTATCCGCGGCGATCGTTTCGCGGGGTGGTGCAGGGGATCGGCTGGGCCAATCGACCCGAGGATGGCGCCACGGTCGGGGTGCTGCCCGAGGTGCGGCGCACGCTGAACTGGGTGCGACTTGCCAATCGGTTCCAGGTTCGCGTCCAACTCGAGGAGCGCGACGCGGAGCGCCCGTTCCGGATGGGCACGACCGCCGTCGTCACCATCCGCGGTTTTCCGCCACGTCCCGTGGCCGCGGCGGCGCCGCCGCGCTGAGCACGAGGTCGCTCGTGAGCGTCGTCCCGGCGGTACCGCGGCAGATCCACCCGACGCCCGGAATGATCGAGTCGTTCTGGGCGGATCTGGCGCCGACGCCGGGACGCTGGCGGCGGTCCGCGTTCATGGGGCTCGGCACGGTGACGGCGCTCGTGGTCGCGTGGTCGCTCCAGGTGCCGAGCTTCGCCGCCCCGGTTGCGGCCTTCTTCGGGCTGCTCCCGAGCAACGTCTGTACCTGGCGCAAGCTGCCGCCCCGGCTCGCGCTCACGGCCGCCGGCGCGATTCTCGGCATCACGGTCGCCGGAGTGCTCGTGCAGCTTCCCTGGCTGCTCCTACCGACGTTCTTCGCCGGTGTGACGCTCGTCGCGTATTTCTGCCCGATCACGAACGCGCCACTGGAGCTGCTCGCCCTGCTTTATCCCACTTTCACTGCGTTCTACGTGGGCGTGTTCGACCCGCCCGGCATGCCGACCGCGGTGGGCGAGATCTCGGTCGCTTACGCGGTCGGGATCGTGACGGCGACCGTGTTCTCACGGCTGTTCGCGCCCGACGACACGGCAGCCACGCTGGCCAGCGCGCTCGCCGCCGGCTTCGCGTGCGCGCGCGCGCGCCTCGATCAGGTGACGGCCCGCTTCACCGCCGAGCGATTCGAGGCCATCCGCGTCGAGGCGCCGATTTCGTCGCAGTTCGCCCGCGATATACAGCTGCTGGAGCGCGTCCGACAGGAAGGCCGGTATCGCGACGACGTCGCGTTTCTCTGTCTCGCCGTCGTCGTCGTCGACCACGCGTTGACGCTGACGGACACGATGGACGTGCTCGCCCGGCACGACGTGGGCCGGACCTATCGGCGTCTGCTCGCGCCGCAGCTGAGCGTGCTCGTCGCCAGTCTCGACGACGCGCTCCGCGCGTTCGAGGAGGAGGCGCGAGGGCGTCGCCCTCGCGAGACGACCGTGGCCACGCAGGCGGGCGCACGATGGCCCGACCATCGCGAGGCCATCGCGGCGGTGGAATCGCAGCAACTGGCGCTCCGGCGGACCGGCACCCTGGCGCACGTGGACATCGCCGAGGAAGCCAACATGGACGCGTTCGTCAGGGCGCTGGTCAGCCTGGCCGACAGCCTGCACCTGTCGCCCGCAGAGCTTCGGGAACGGGTGACAACAGCCGCGAGACCGAACGGCGTCGCGCTTCCGCGTATCGACCCGTATGCGGCGCGCTACGGCGTGCGGGTCGGACTCGGCACGACGATCGCCTATCTGATCGGTATCGTCGCCGACACCGCGGACCTCTTCAACATCCTCTGGCATCCGGCATTTCTCGCCGTGGCGAGCCACGGCGCGACCATCCGCCGCGCCGGTACGCGTTTCATCGGCACCGCGATCGGCTGTGTGGTCGCGATCATCGCGACGATCGCGGTGATGCCGAATATCTCGGAGCTGCCCGCGCTGGCGGTCCTGCTGTTCGCGGTCACGATGCCATCCGCGTATCTGGCACTCGGCGGACCACGGTTCTCGTACGTCGGTGTGCAAATCGTCGTCGCCTTCGTGATCGTCGCGCTTGCCGAGCAGGCGCACGCGGACGTCACCACGGCGCTGTGGCGCGTCTATGGCACGCTGCTCGGCACCGCGGCGCTCTTCCTCGCCTTCCGCGTCGTCGCCCCGGACTATGCCGGACGCCAGCTGGTCGCCCGCTTTACCGACGTCGTGCGAGAGATGCTTCAGTTACTCCCGCAGCCCGGGTCAGCTCAGCTCACGGTCGCGCAGGCGGCGGCCGCTCGTCAGCGAATTCTCGCGACCCTTCCTGACATCCTGAGGCTTGCCGACGAGGCGCGGGCCGAAGCGTTCGCGGGTGGCGTCGATACGCAGGCGGCCATCGTCGCGGGTGGGCGTGCCGTCCGTATCGGCTACCGCATCGCGGCCATCTGCGGCGGCCGCTCGGCGAACCCACGGCCGCCGCTCTCGGAACCGCTGCAGGCAGCGCTCACGAGTGTCGAGACCGCCATCCGCGCTTCGCTGGAGCTCGCGCTCCGCATGCTTCAGGCACGGCACACCATGGCCCGACCCGGCTCACGCGGCTATCGCCGGGCGTACGCGGCGGCCTCGGCGCTGGCGGAACAGCCGCGCCCGGACCTGTCCGGTCCTCTGAGCGCTCTCGAGCGAACAATCGACGCGGCTCGTTCAACCGAGCTCGCCGAGTGGCCTCCGGCCGCACGCGGAGCACTCGTGGCCGAAATCGAGCACCTGCAGCGCATCGTCGAGCTGCTGCCCTCGCTCGACCACCACCTCACGCAGACGATCCTGCCCGGGCTGTGACCTCGGCCTCGCCGTCGACATCTATAGAGTGTCGGCGCCATCTATAGAGTGTTGGCGCCATACGAAACGAAGTGTGGAGCCGGACGGAGGACGTGATGATATCGACCCTTCCGCCCAGTGCGATCCCGCCGAAGGACGTGCTGAGCGCGGTCGCGGCCGCTGAGTGAGACGAGCCATGCTCACGGCGACGGCGGACGCACGGGACAAAGACCATGGCATGAGCGCGCCCGACATGGAACGCGCGTCGGCCGCGCGCGTCGGGATGGTCGGCCTGATCGTCGCGGAGGCGTCGCTCTTCGCGGTCTTCGTCGTCGCCTATCTCTACGACCTCGGAAGGAGCCTCAGCGGGCCGACGCCCAGAGAGGTCCTGTCCGTCCCGGTACCCGGCACGGTGTGCCTGCTCTCTAGCAGCGTGACGGTGGCGCTCGCCGTGCGCGCGCTCGGCCGCGGCGCCGTTCGCCGTTGCGGCGCCTGGCTCTTGGCGACGGTACTGCTGGCGGTCGTGTTCCTCGCCGGCACCACGGCCGAGTGGATACGGCTCATCACGCGGGACGGACTGACGATCGGGACGAATCTGTTCGGGACGACGTTCTACGCGCTGGTCGGCCTGCACGCCTCGCACGTGATCGTCGGGCTCGTGATGCTGTCGCTCATCAGCGTGTTCGCCTGGTCGCGGGCCCTCAGGCCCGCCCACGCCGAGCGCGTGGAGCTCGTGTCCTGGTACTGGCACTTCGTCGACGCGGTCTGGATCGTCGTCCTCACTGTTGTCTACGTGATCGGGCGCTGAGCACGGGAGAAGAGTATGGGCGGAGCTTACTCTGATGTGGTCGTCAGGCTCGCCGCGCGCGACCGCCGCCAGCTCGCGGCGGATTTCGTGGCCCTCACGAAACCGCGGGTGGTCCTCATGGTGCTCGTCACGACGCTCATGGGCTACGACGTGGCGCTGACCGGCCCAGCGGACTACCTCCGCATGATTCACCTGCTGATCGGCTCGCTCCTCGCTGCCGGCGGGACGCTCGCGCTCAATCAGTACCGCGAGCGAGACCTCGACGCGCGGATGGATCGCACCCGCGCCCGGCCGCTGCCCGCGGGCCGTCTGCAGCCTCTCGAAGCGTGGCTGTTCGGCGTCGCCCTCACGCTACTCGGTACGGCGTACCTCGCGGCCCTGGTCAACCCCCTCGTCGCGCTGGTCACGCTGGCCACGACGATTCTGTATCTGTTCGCGTACACGCCGCTCAAGCGACGGACCCCGCTCTGCACCCTGGTGGGCGCGGTGGCCGGCGCACTCCCGCCGGTCGCGGGATGGGCGGCCGCACGCGGCGACGTCGCGCCGGGCGCGTGGGTGCTGTTCGCGATCCTCTTTTTGTGGCAGCTGCCTCACACACTCGCCATCGCGCGCCTCTATCGCGACGACTACGCGCGTGCCGGCGTGCGTGTGCTGCCGGTCGTCGACCCTGACGGCGCGAGCACCGAGCGCCAGGTCGTCCTGGCGTGCGTGGCGCTCGTCAGCGTGAGTCTGCTGCCGGCGGTCGCCGGCTGGACGGGGCCGATCTATCTCGCCGGCGCGTTGGTGTTGGGGCTCGCATTCTCCGCGGTCGGGGTCGAGCAGGCCCTGGTGCCGTCCCCGCGCGCCGCGCGTCACGTCTTGCTCGCTTCGCTCATTTATCTGCCCCTGCTCCTGGGGCTGATGGCCTTCGACCGGATATGACGCCCGCACCTGACGGACTCCGCGACCGATCGGACAGAGTCGAGCTGCCGGCGCCCACGGCCTGGCCGATGGTCCTGGCACTCGGGATCACCCTGGCGTTCGCCGGGCTCGTCACACACGCCGTCGTGAGCTGGGTCGGCATCGCCCTGGCGCTGATCGCCGCGGTGGGCTGGTGGCGCGAGGTCCTTCCCGAGGAACGGACCGAGGAGATCACGCTGCCTGCGGTCGAGCTGCGGTCCCCGGCGATCGTGCCGTTGCACCCCGCGGTCGAGCGCACCAGCATCGGCGAAGGTGCGCATCGAACGCGCGTGCCCGTCGAGATCCAGCCGTACTCGGCCGGAATCAGAGGTGGTGTCGTCGGCGGTGCCGCGATGGCCGTGCTCGCGCTGGTATACGGCGTGGTCGTGCAGCGGAGCCTGTGGTACCCGATCAATCTGCTCTCGGCCGTGGTCATGCCGTCGCTCGCGCATGCGACCGTCGCGGATCTTCGTGCGTTCAGCCTGCTGGCCCTCGTGATCGGGACCATCGTTCACGGACTCGTCTCGGTGCTCGTCGGTCTGCTGTACGCCGTCGTCCTGCCGATGCTGCCCCGCCGCCACATGCTCTGGGGTGGCGTCGTCGCGCCGCTCTTGTGGACGGGTATCCTGTGGACGGTGCTCGGCATCGTCGACCCGATGCTGAACGCGCGCGTCGACTGGCCGTGGTTCGTCGTCTCGCAGATTGGGTTCGGGCTCGCCGTCGGTATCGTCGTCGCGCGGGCCGAGCCACTGGCGACGATGCAGAGCTGGCCGATCGCGGCACGGGCCGGTGTCGAGGCATCGCGAAAGCCATGACGGTCGTGGGCGTCCTGAACGTCGCCGTGGCGATGCTGCTCTTCGTGAGCCTGGCCGGGTGCGACATCCTGCCGGGGCGGGCGAGAGCACGAGCGCAGCGCGACACTCCTCAGGCGCAAACGGCGGCGTTCCACGCGCTCTATGATCAGCAGTGCGCGGGTTGTCACGGTCGTGATGGCCGCCTCGGTGCGGCGCGGCCCCTGAATGATCCGGTCTACCTGGCGCTCGTTCCCTCGGAGCGGGTTCGCCATGTGATCGCGCAAGGCCTGCCAGGCACGGCCCAGCCCGCCTTCGCGCTGAGCGCGGGCGGTTCGCTGACCGACGAGCAGATTGAATCGCTCGTGCAAGGGCTCCAGGCATCGTGGTCGCGACCCGACGTGCTGCGAGGTGACGGTGTCCCGCCGTATGCGGCTCCGCTCGGAGATCCGGAACGCGGGAGCATTGTCTTCGCCGCGGCGTGTGCGAATTGCCACGGCGCGCATGGCGGCGGCGGGCCGAAGGCGCGCTCGATCGTGGATCCCTCGTATCTCGCGCTCGTGAGCGATCAGCATCTGCGTACCACCGTGATCGCGGGACGCGCGGACCTCGGGATGCCCGACTGGCGCGGGCAGATCCCTGGGCGCGCGCTGTCGCCGGCGGACATCTCGAACGTCGTCGCCTGGCTCGTCACGAAACGGACGCCGGTACCAGGCCGGCCGGGAGGATCTTGACCGATGTGTGCGAACCACGACTGCCTGCCGCCCGCGCCGCCGTCGCGGCGCGGTTTTCTCTTCACGCTGGGCGCTTCACTGAGCGCCCTCGCCGCCGTGCTGGCGGGAATTCCGATCATCGGATACCTCTTCGGGCCGGTCCGCGGGCGTGCCGGCCAGGCATGGATCAAGCTCGGTGAGGTGGCGCGCTTTCCCGAGGGCCAGACGCGCCTGGCGACGTACGAGAACCCGTTTCGCGTGGCGTGGGACGGGCCGACTGCGAAGATCACGTGCTGGGTCCGTCGTGTCGGCAACGAGCAATTCCAGGTGTTCGCCGTGAACTGCGCGCATCTGGGCTGCCCCGTTCGATGGTTCCAGGAGTCGCGGCTGTTCATGTGTCCCTGCCACGGCGGCGTCTACTACGAGGACGGCTCGCGCGCGTCCGGGCCGCCGCCCCGCGGACTCTTCGAGTACGAGTACGAAGTCCGGAACGGGCAGCTCTGGGTGCGCGGCGGACAGCTTCCGACCCTGGCGGGACCAGTGTGATGCCGAAGATCACCGCAGCGCTGCGCTCGGTCGCCGGCTGGCTCGAAGCCCGTACGGGGCTTGCCGGCGCGATCACGCCCGTCGCCACCCATGCGGTGCCACGGAGAACCGCGAGCTGGTGGTACGTCTTCGGGAGCGCGACGCTCACGCTCTTCGTGCTCCAGATCGCCACCGGCATCTGCCTGGCGCTCGTCTACGTCCCCTCCGCCGACCAGGCGTATCAGAGCCTCCAGTACCTGAACGATTCCGCCGCGTTCGGCGCGTTTCTCCGTGCCGTCCACTTCTGGGGCTCGAACGCCATGGTGGCCGTGATGACCTTGCACATCCTCCAGGTCTTTCTGTTCGGCGCCTACAAGTATCCGCGCGAGATGACGTGGATCGCCGGCGTGTTCATGCTCCTGTGCACGCTCGGGATGGCGTTCACCGGCCAAATACTAAGGTGGGACCAGGATGCCTACTGGGGGCTCGGAATCGGGGCGTCGATCGCCGCGCGCGCACCCTTTGTCGGCGACACGCTCGTGCACGTGATGCTGGGCGGGCCGATCATCGCCGGCCGAACGCTCTCGCGGTTCTTCGCGCTCCACGTGTTCGTGATCCCGGGGATGCTCATCGCGCTCACCGGACTGCACGTCTGGCTCGTGCTGAGACTCGGCGTCAACGAGTGGCCGATGCCAGGACGGCTGGTCAATCGCGAGACGTACCGCGCCCGCTACGAGGCCGACGTGCAGCGGGACGGGGTGCCGTTCGTTCCCGTGGCGGTACGGAAAGACATGGTGGCGGCAGGTGTCGTGATTCTTCTCGTGCTGGCCTGCGCCGCGATCTTCGGCCCCAACGGGCCGCATGGCGTGCCCGACCCGACGATCACGGATGCGGCACCGCGGCCCGACTTCTATTTCCTTTCGCTGTTCGCCCTGATGGCGCTGCTGCCGCCGTGGACGGAGACGGCGATCCTGCTCGTCGGCATGCCGGTTGCGATCATGATCCTCTTCGCGGTTCCATTGCTCTCGCCCACCGGCGAGAAGAGCTGGCGGCGGCGGCCGGTTGCCGTTCTGAGCGCGCTCCTGATCCTCCTGGTCGTGACGACGCTCGCGGCGCTCGGCGTGATGTCGCCATGGTCACCGGTGATGGACGCCTCGACGGCGCTCGCCACGCCGGTGGCGTATGTGCAAGGCCGCTCACCACTCGAGCTGCAGGGCGCGATCGTGGTCCAGAGCAAGCAGTGCCGGAACTGCCACAGCCTCGGTGGTGAAGGCGGAGCGCGCGGCCCGGCGCTCGACGGCGTGGCGACGCGACTCACACGCGATCAGCTGATCCGGCAGGTCCTGCAGGGCGGCGGCAACATGCCGGCGTACGGCAAGAACCTCACGCCGGCGGAAGTGAACGCGCTGGTGGCGTTTCTCCAGACGCTGCGGCCGGCGAATCAACCGCCGGCGCGGACGCCCGTGGCCATGCGCCCGCCGGCGCGCGCGGAGTGATGCCTCACGCTGACACGTGGCCGACCTTGGCCGCGCTGCTCGCCGCCGCCGCGGTCTACACGCGCGGCTGGTGGGTGTTGTCCTCGCGGATGCCGGTGCGCTTCGGCAAGGGCCGCCTCGCAGCGTTCCTCGGCGGCCTCGCAGTGATCGCGGTCGCGCTGGCGTCACCGCTCGACACGCTCGCCGGCGGGCGCCTGTCGGCGCACATGGTGCAGCACCAGCTGCTGATGATGCTGGCGCCGCCGCTGCTCTGGCTCGGCGCGCCGATCGCGCCGATCCTGCGCGGGCTCCCGCGGCCAATGCGCCGCCTGGTCGCGGCCGCGCTGGCGTCGCGCGTTCTGCGGCCGACGGCGCACGTCATCGCGCACCCGGCGTTCGGCTGGGTGTCCTTCGCGCTCGCGTTCTGGATATGGCACGCGGCGCCGCTCTATCAGCTGGCGCTTCGGTCGCACGCGTGGCACCACGTCGAGCACGCCTGCTTCGTCGCGACCGCCATGCTCTTCTGGCGGCCCGTGATCCATGCCTGGCCCGACCGAGCGTCGTGGCCGCGGTGGACGATGATCCCGTATCTGCTCCTCGCCGATCTTCAAAACACGATTCTCGCGGCCATCCTGACGTTTTCCGACCGCCTGGTCTATCCCGCGTACGCGTCCGTCACGGTGGGTCGCCTGTCGGCGCTCGACGATCAGGCGATAGCGGGTGTGATCATGTGGGTGCCCGGGTCGCTCGTCTTTCTCGTTGCGGCAATATGGCTGGCGATGGAAGCGCTCGGCGGAGCGCGCGCCGTTCGCGGCGTGGCGTCGTCTGATTCCTACGGTTTCGGGGCCGGCGAAGCGTCCTGAAAGTACTTTCGGTAGATCGCCCGGAATGCCGCCGTCTGCTTGAATCGACGGAGCGCGTTCGAAAACTGCACGACGAACTCCGCCGAGACGCGTTGCTTGCTGAAGATCACGTAGAGGTTGTCTTCTTTCAGGCTGCGGGAGGGCAGGGGCGCGATCTTACCCGCGACGCCGAGCGACGCGATCAGCCGCATGCCGTTGACGTGGCTGGCGACCACGTAGTCGACGCGACCGGCTTCCAGCATGCGGAAGTTCGCCTCGTCGCTGGCCGTCTCCACGACATGCTGATGGCGGCGGGCAAAATCCCAGAACTCGGGAGAGATCGAGGCGCCGCGGAGCACGGCGATATCGTGCCCTACCAGATCGTCGAACGACGCGAAGCGCAGCCGCCCGACGTCCGCGGTGCGCACGAAGAAGATCCACTTGTCCCGGGCGAGGGGCTCGCTCGGAAAATGACAGTAGCGGGCGCGCTCCTCGTTGTAGAAGGCCGTGAAGATGCCGTCGCGCTCGCCGCGGAACACCAGCTGCGCCGCGCGCGCCCAGGGGAACTCCTCGAAGGAGACCTCCTGCTTCATCGCCGCGAAGACGCCTCTGAGCACCTCGGTGCTGAATCCGGGCGCGGCGGCGTCGGACAGATTCTCGTAGGGCACCCATTGATCGGTCACCAGCTGCAGTGGCGCCGCAGCCGACGGGGTCGGGGAGACTCCCGCGAAGACGACCAAAGCTGTCGCAATCAGAACGAACATCGTTCAGCGCCTATCTGTACCACAGGTCGTCACGTTGCTCGCCCGTGCGCTCGGATCGAATGGTGCGCGCCGCGACCGTGTGATACAGAGACTACATGTCGGCGCGCTCGCATAGCATGACGACGACCTGGCGTGTCTTCGATCGACTGCGGCGCGGAATCGGTCCGCGTCTGCTGGTCCGGGTCCTCCTGTTCAGCGTCGTCAGCACGCTCGTCCTGACGTTGTCGCAGCTCTATCTGGACTACCGCCGCGACACGGGGGCTATCAACGGCCGCATGTCCGAGATCGCGGACAGTTACGGTCATAGCCTCGGCGAAGGCCTGTGGAACCTCGATCGGCGTCAGCTCGAGCTGCAGATCGAGGGGATCCTGCGCTTCCCGGCCGTGCGCTTCGTCGAGGTGCGCGAGACCACCGACCGCGGCGATCCGATGGTCGTCAGCGGGGGGGCCCGCCGCGATCGCCCGTCGGTGAGGCACCAGTTCCCGCTCTTTCGTCCCGCGCGCGGCGAGCAGCACCAGCTCGGCGTGCTGACGCTCGAGGCCAGCTTCGATGACGTCTATCGCGCGCTCCGCGAGAAGGCCGTCGTCATCCTGACCGGCCAGGGCGCAACGATCTTCGTCGTATCCTTGTTCGTCCTCTACCTCACTCACCGGTTGGTCACGAGACATCTCACGGCGCTCGCCGGCTTCCTCCGTCACTACGACGTGCTCCGGCCGCCTCCACCGCTCTCGCTGCAGCGGCGACCGCCCACGGAGAACGACGAGCTCGACGACGTGGTCGCGGCGTTCGAGACCATGCGCCGGACGCTGGAGCAGGCGTACGCGAATCTGCGTGCGAGCGAGGAGGTGCTCCGCGACTACGCGGAGACGGCGTCCGACTGGTTCTGGGCCACGGGGTCGGCGCACGAGTTCACCTACGTGTCCGAGCAGGTCCGCGCCTTCGGATTCCATGAGAGCGAGCTGCTCGGAAGGCGCCGCCTGGACGGCGCCGACGACGTGGCCGCAGAACCCCAGAAGTGGCGAGAGCACATGGCCATCCTGGAGCGCCACGAGCCCTTCCGCGACTTCGTCTTCCAGCGCCGGCGCCCCGACGGCACGCTCCAGATCGTGTCGGCCAGCGGTAAGCCCGTGTTCGACGGCGAGGGCCGGTTCACCGGCTACCGCGGCGTCGCACGCGACATCACCGAGCTGCGGCGCGCCGAGGAGATGCTGCGGGATCGCGAGCAGCGCATCCGCGACGCTCAGCTCGAGCTCGCCCGTGTCACCCGGGTCACGACGCTTGGCGAGCTCTGCGCGTCGATCGCGCACGAGATCAACCAGCCGCTGGCGGCCATCGTCGCAGACGCCAACGCCTCGCTGAACTGGCTGGCGCCGCCGGACCCTGACGTCGATCGGGTTCGCGACTCGCTGGACGCCATCATCAAGGACGGTCATCGAGCAGGGGAAGTCATCCAGCGCATCCGGCAGCTGACAACGAAAGGCGAAACCCAGAAGGGGACCGAGGATGTGAACGGCGTCATTCGCGACGTCATACCGCTGCTGCGCAGCGAGCTGCAGCGCCATCGCGTGGCCGCGCAGGTGGACCTGGCAGAGCTGCTACCTCCGGTCCTAGCCGACCGAGTCCAGTTGCAGCAGGTCATCATAAATCTGGTGATGAACGCCGTCGAGGCGATGGGGTCGATCGACGATCGGCCCCGCCAGCTCGTGATCCGGTCGCGCGGAGCCGCCGACGAGGTGATCGTGACCGTCCGCGACGCCGGCGTGGGCATCGAGCCGAGCGCGGTGGACCAGCTGTTCAGCCCGTTCTTCACCACCAAGCCCGGAGGCATGGGCATGGGGCTCTCGATCAGCCGCTCCATCATCGAAGCGCACGGCGGTCGGTTCTGGGCCACACCGAACGCAGACCACGGCGCCTCGTTTCACTTCACGCTGCCGGCCCTGCGCTGATCCCGGATCGGTCTGGCTACATATCCTCGTGCGCCGGGAGAAGCGGCGCACCGGTCATCGGTCGTTCGAGGCAGCACGACAACTCGAGGGACGAGCGGCCTTCAGGTCACCTGGTGTCCCGTCGACCAGAGAGGCGGGGACTGCGTCACTCGTTGGTGGCCCGTCGAACCGTCCTATGCGCGCATAGGTTCGCGGAGAATAGCTTTCTAAGCAAGGAGCGAGAACCCTTTCGTCAGGTCCTTCAGCGTCTTGAGATCGTCGACGATGTACGCCATGGAGGCCCGTATGCCCTTACCGCAGCGGACGGGCGCCAAGTCCGAGAGTTCTTCGCTCCGGCAGACGGGAAGCGTCAACGAGCCGTCACCTATCCAGGCCTGCTCGATCTTCAGATCATGAGGCACGTTCTCGACAAGCTGGTGGATCGCGGGCTCGTCCTGCTTGTCGGCTGCCAGTTGGGGATAGTGCAGAAGATTCACGATGGGTCGCTGCTTCAAGAGCGCCGGATCGGTCACAGGCTCCTTCAACGTGACCAGTGCCTCGGCGAGTCGCTGGCCGCCGGCGGTAAGTGAGCCGGCAAACTTCGAGCCCGGCGCAAGAGCCGGACCCGCCTTGCCGGTCGCGGCGTAGTACCGGGTCTGGAAGACCTGCCCGAGCCGCTTCGGGTAACCCTGGGTCCAACCGCGGGCGATCGCGGCATCATTGTCCACAAAGATGTAGGGGCAATAGGAGATCGGCTGGCCCTCGTAGAGCGCATCCACGAGCAGAAAGAACTCGCGATACTGATAGCGCGCCGGATCGAGATATTCCTCGTTTTCGCCGGCGAATTGCCAATCGTAGAACAGCGCGTGCCCGTGGCCATTCGCCGCCGGGTCCGGATCAAGCCCGGCGGGAAGCACAGCCGTCACCGCGGAAGGCTCCGACCAGAATTCGATGTCGAGGAAATCAGCCGAATAGTGCCAGGGAGGCGAGGGGTTGAGGGTCGACTTGCCCTTCGGTGTGAGCGGATAGTTGAAGCCTTTTAGCACCCACGTTCTCCTTTTTCGCTCGACTCTACCTTCCGACGATGCGCGCGGAAGCTAGGCCACGCCGGAAACGAGAATTCGCAAGAACGGGCAACATGACGAGCAGCAGCTTTCGGAACTCTCAAGGGGGAATTCCTCAACGCCAGAGGTTCGTCTTGGCCAGGTCGACGATCGCGTCGCCGCGGCCGCTGAGAACCGCCCTGATCATGAAGATGCCGAACCCGGTCATCTGGTCGAGGTTGATCGTCGGAGGCATGGCGAGCTCCCTCCGGTGCACGGGCACCTCGACCAGCGCGGGTCCGTCGTGCGCGAATGCCTGGGCGATCATCGGCTGAACCTGTTCCGGCCTCGCCGCGGTCAGCCCCAGGAGCCCGGCGGCCTCGGCCATCTTCGCGAAATCGGGGTTGTCGAGGTCCGTTGCGAAGTCGACGAATCCCGCCGCCTTCATTTCCAGCTCCACGAACGCCAGCGCGTCGTTCCGAAACACGACGATCTTCACGGGCAGCTTCAGCTGCCGGAGTGAGAGCAGATCGCCCATCGACATCGCGAGCCCGCCATCGCCACACAGGGCGACGACTTGACGACCCGGATGACTGGCCTGCGCCCCGATGGCCTGAGGCAGCGCGTTGGCCATGGATCCATGGTTGAAGGACCCCAGGAGTCGCCGCCGGCCGTTCATTGTCAGATAGCGGGCCGCCCATACTGTCGGGGTGCCCGTGTCGCACGTCAGAACGGCGTCGGGGGCGGCCAGCTCATCGACCACCCGGGCGACGTATTGAGGATGGCTGCGGGCCCCAGACCCGGCGGTCGCCAGCTCATCGAGACCCTTGCGGGCCTTGGCGTAGTGTTCCCGGGCCGCCTTCAGATGCCGGTCGTCCTGCTGTTGCGTGAGCTTGGGCAACAGGGCGCGGAGCGTGGTTTTCGTATCGCCGACGAGACCGAGGTCGACCTTGGTGCGCCGGCCTAGCTGCTCCCCCCGGACGTCGATCTGGACGATCGTCGCGTCCTGGGGAAAGAACTGCTGGTATGGGAAGTCGCAGCCGATCATCAGCAGGACATCGCAGGCCATCATGGCGTGGTAGCCGGACGAGAACCCGAGTAGACCCGTGAGGCCGACGTCGAACGGATTCTCGTACTCGATGAACTCCTTGCCCCGCAATGAGTGCACGACGGGCGCGCTCAGTCGGCGCGCGACCTCCATCAGCTCGGCGTGCGCGCCGGCGCACCCGGCGCCTCCGAAGATCGTGACCCGTCTTGCGCCATTGAGAAGCTTCGCGAGCTCGGCGATCTCCTCGTCTGACGGGCATACGAGTGGCGTTGGCTCGGGAAACGTCAGGCGCGGCCGCCCTCCCGCCGCATCCTGAAGGGCGACATCGCCCGGGAGGACGACGACCGACACGCCGCGGCGCGACACCGCCGTCTGCATCGCGATCTCGAGCACGCGCGGCATCTGCTCCGGATGTGACACCAGCTCGCAGTAGTGGCTGCACTGGGCGAAGAGGTGTTCCGGGTGGGTCTCCTGAAAGTATCCGCTGCCGATCTCATGGGTAGGGACCTGCGCGGCAATGGCGAGAACCGGTACGCGGTTACGGTGGCAGTCGTAGAGCCCGTTGATCAAGTGCAAGTTACCCGGGCCGCAGCTGCCGGCGCAGACTGCGAGACGCCCGGTGAGGTGCGCCTCGGCGCCCGCGGCGAAGGCCGCAGTTTCCTCGTGTCGCATGTGGACCCATCGGAGCTGGTCCTGTCGCCGGATGGAGTCGGTGATCCCGTTGAGTGAGTCTCCCGCGACGCCATAGATCCTTGAGACCTCTCGGCTGACCAGGGTTTCCACAAGCAGTTCTGCGATCGTCTTCTTCATTACGGTCTCCTTGCAGGCAGGTAGGGGATCTACCAAATCCTACGGTTCAGATGCCGAAGGCCTGGTGTTCGTCACGCCAACCGCGACGCATGAAACGCGTGGCCGGCCGCGTGCATCCCAATGACGATCGAGCCGGCGCTGGGCGCCGTAAAAAAAAGGAGGAGACTGATCGATGACACATCTCATGAAGCGCACGCTGTGGCTGTACCTTGGTTTATCCCTCGTGGTGCTCGCTGGCTACGCCAGCGCGCAGAGCTCGTCCGATGTGACGGGCACGTGGGTTGGCAGCACCGTGAGAGGGGCCGCCACGATG
>Ga0209689_1000583_pt1 | contig 25705 bp, 24 predicted proteins | sample GraSoiAngelo_149_FD_187119 | JGI IMG/M metagenome (GOLD analysis project Ga0209689, IMG submission 187119) | Grasslands soil microbial communities from the Angelo Coastal Reserve, California, USA - 14_1009_09_30cm (SPAdes) (version 2) | ecosystem: Environmental > Terrestrial > Soil > Grasslands ... | reverse complement strand
GGGAAGTGATCTGGCACAGAGCCGGTTTTTAACGCACACGCTTGTTCTGTTAGCGGCGGCCGTGATCCCGGTACTGACAGCCTTCGACCGACTCCACACCGATACAGCCTACGGCGCAAATTCCACTCCACTAACGTCCGTGCGGACCACGCATGTTGACGACGTGGTTCTGGCCCAGGGTGGCTTCATCATGAAGATGAGCACCTCCAGCGTCGACACCCCGGTCCGCCGCGACGTGAGCTACTACACGATCAAGCCGGGCGATACCGTGGAGAACGTTGCCGGCCGGTTCGGGCTGACGGTTGACACCCTCCGCTGGGCCAACAACATCGCCGACGTCACCAGCGTCGTGCAAGGCCAGCGACTGGTCATTCCCCCGGTGAACGGCATCCTGGTCAAGGTGCAGCCCAATACCCAGCTGAGCGGCCTGGCAGTGCAATACCACGTCAACCTGCAGGACATCATCGACTTCAACCTCATCCGCGACCCGGATCATCTGAAGGCCGGCGTCATGGTGATGTTGCCGGACGGCGTCGGTCCGGCCCTGGATTCGGGCGGGGTCGGCAAAAAGACCATCAAGACGGTCACCTGGAATCGTTTCGGCCGCCAGGTGACGAACTACACCATCACCTACAGCACCTCACCGGTATACGGCAGCGGTGGCAAATTCCCCTACGGGTATTGCACCTGGTGGGTGGCCCACAAACGCTACATCCCGTGGTCCGGCAATGCCTGGCAGTGGTGGTACAACGCGCAACAATTCGGCTATGCCGAGGGTCAGGTGCCGATGGTGGGGGCCATCATGGTACAGGGGATCAGCTGGACATCACCGGTGGGGCACGTTTCCTACGTCGAGTCGGTGAACGCCGACGGGTCCTTCACCGTATCGGAGATGAATTACGCCGGCTGGGGCCGGGTCGACTACCGGACGATCAAGTCGACGGCGGGCCTCGATTTGCTGGGGTTCATCTACTAGGCGCCTACCGCCAGGCCAGGCCGGCGACGCGCGCTGCTTAAGATAGGTTGTGATGGCCACGCCTGAGGAATTCCTCGAGCAAACCCGCGAGCAGGGACTCAAGGAACTCGAGGATTTTCTGCGGATTCCCAGCATCTCGAGTCAACCCGAGCGCGCCGATGACGTGCGGCGGGCGGCTGGTCACCTCGCCGAGCAGTACGAGCGGGTTGGCTTGGAGAACGCCGAAGTGATCGAGACGGGCGGGCATCCGGCCGTCTATGCCGATTGGCTGAGGGCCCCCGGCAAACCCACGGTGCTGCTCTACGGCCACTACGATGTGCAGCCGGTTGATCCGATCGATCTGTGGACGTCGCCACCGTTCGAGCCCATCCGTCAGGACGGCCTGCTGCTCGGGCGTGGCTCATCCGATGACAAGGGGCAGATCGCGCTGCACTGGCAAGCCATCGACGCCTGGCTGAAGACAACCGGTGAGCTCCCCCTCAACCTCAAGGTGATCGCGGAAGGCGAGGAAGAGATTGGCAGTACGCACTTCGAGGAGTTCGTGACGGCCAACACCGACCGGCTTCGCAGCGACTATGGCGTCGTCAGCGATACCCAGATGGTCGCCAAAGGCTTTCCAGCAATCACCTACGCGTTGCGCGGGCTGGTGTATTTCGAGCTCCGGGTCGAAGCCGCCACAATGGACATGCACTCTGGCCAGCTGGGTGGAATCGCGCCCAATCCAGCAAACGCGCTGGCCGAGATCCTGGTACGACTCAAGGATTCGGCCGGCCACATCCTGATCCCGGGGTTCTACGACGGCGTGCGGCCATTGACCGACGACGAGCGGCGACTGTTCGCTCAGGTGCCATTCGATGAAGCCGACGTGAAGAAGACCTACGGCCTTCAATCGCTGCACGGTGAAGCCGGCTTCACGCCGACCGAGCGAAATTGGGCCCGGCCGACGCTGGACGTAAACGGCATCTGGGGCGGCTATCAGGGCCCGGGCGCGAAGACGATCATCCCGGCCTGGGCCGCGGCGAAAATCAGTTGCCGCCTCGTCCCCGACCAGGATCCCAGCGCCGTCACCCGGGGCCTTCGTGAGTACATCGAGGCGGTCAGCCCGAAGACGGTGCGGATCAGCCTCACCCAGCTGAGCGGTCAAGCCGAGCCGTGGGTAACGCCGGTTGACCACCCGCTCATCCAGGCCGGACAGCGGGCGTTGAAGCGCGTCTACGGCAAAGACCCAGCCTTGATTCGAACTGGCGGGTCGATCGGCGCCGTCGACGTGATGACGCGCCGGCTCACCCCCGATTGCCTGCTGGTCGGATTCGTCCTGCCGGATTGCTTCGCGCACGCACCGAACGAACGGCTCGACCTGGATAGTTTCTATCTCGGTCGGCGGGCCGCCGCCCAGCTCTGGTCGGAGATCGCCACGATCGGAATTCCCGACCGAACCCCGACGAGTCTTCCAGCCGAAACCCGCGCCTAGCCTAGATCACCTCGAGCGGAACGGGCTCGGCTGGCCGCGGAAAGGCACGGTCGAGGTCTGCCAGGTCCTGCTTCGTGAGACGCAGGTCGACCGCGGCGCGGTTCTCTCCGACATGTTCCGGCGTGCCCGCCTTTGGAACCGCGATCACGCCATCCTGCCGGAGTAGCCAGGCCAGCGCGACCTGCCCCGGCGTGGCGTCGTGACGACTGGCGATCGGCTTGAGCGGGCGTCGGCGGACCAGGCGCCCCTCCTCGATCGGCGAATAGGCCATGACCGGGATCTGCCGCTGGCGGCACCAGGGCAGGAGATCGTGCTCGATGCCGCGCCGGCTCAGGTTGTAGAGCACCTGGTCGGTCGCAACGCCGGCGCCGCCCGCCAGGCCGACCAGCTCCTCCATGTCGGCGACGTCGAAGTTGCTGACCCCCCAGTAGCGGATCTTGCCGGCGCGGGACAGGGTTGTGAAGCCTTCGAGCGTTTGCGCGAGGGGCGTGTCCTCGCGCCAGTGGAGGAGATACAGATCGATTCGATCCGTGCGCAGCCGACGCAGGCTGCGCTCGCAGGCGGCGACCGTTCCACGCCGCGTCGCATGCGACGGCAGCACCTTCGTCACCAGAAACACCTCGTCGCGCCGGCCGGCGATCGCCTCGGCGACGAGCTCCTCTGCCCCGCCGTCGGCGTACATCTCGGCGGTATCGATCAGGGTCAAACCCAGGTCGAGCCCGGTGCGAAGGGCGTCGATCTCCTGCTGCCGGCGGCGCGGCCGTTCCGCCATGTGCCACGTCCCCTGTCCGAGGATCGGCACGGCCTCACCTGCGGGAAGCCGGGTCGTGGGGATGGGCGCCACGGTTAGCTCGCGCGAGCGGGCTGAAAGCGCTGCAGGAGCTGGCGGGCGTAAAACCGTTCCCAGGGCTCGGTGGGTTTGGAGCGATTGAATTCGCGGTCGAGGCTGACCAGCTCGTAGACGAGCTCGCTCCGAACCGGCGTCGTCTGCAGGATCGTGGGAAGCTCCGACAGCCGGATCAGCCAGTCCGCGTACCAGGACGCCCAATCCGGATCATCGCCGTCCACGATGCGATAGACGGTGTGATGCGTCTCGCTGGCTTCTTTGAGCAGCGCCGCGATCTGCTCGACCTCAGTCGCCAAAATTGCGCCCTCCCGGTTCGGTACTGCTTACAGTACCGCGCGCAGTCCGTGAATCGGGTGCCGAGCCCGCCTCTATCAGGTCAAAACGCAATGGCCGGCGGCAGGAAATGGCGAGATGATGGACCTGGGAGAAGCGCATGACCGCAAGGTCGGCGACCAGCCGGGCGAGATCCGCCATTCCCGTTTTGTGGATAGCCGGCAACGTGACGGCCGGGGCCGTGAGCGGGCTCTTTTTCGCCAACTACTCTGCACCGATCACGGCACCCGCCGATGGTAGCGCGGTTACGGCTGGACTGCGCCTGGCGTTTGCTCTCTTCGGGCCGTGGCCTGCCACGGGGCTGGTGTGCTGGGCCGCCCATTGGTTGGTTCTCGGCCAGCGGTACCGGCTGCCGCCGGACTGGCTGCTGATCGGGCCCTTTGCCGGCCTCGGCTACATGGCGGCCCAGTTCCTGATCAGCCTGACCACCGGGTGGCTGCTGGGCTCGGTGGCCGCCGCATTGGTGGCCGCAGTGGCATCCGGCTGGATCATCGGCGCCCTCCAGTGGATGTTGATGGAGGAGCCCGACGTCTCGGCGAATCGCTGGGTCGCCGCGTCTGCCATCGGCGCGGTCGCGGCCGCGCTCATCTGGTATCCGGGATTTCCATGGTCGCTGTCGTTGCTGAGCACCACTGCGGCCGGCGCCATCGCCGGCGGCCTCTACGGCCTGCCGGGAGCGCTCGTGTTGGTGGCCGATCACGCTTCCCAGCGGCGCGTGGTGGCCGCCCCGGTCGCCCGGTAGCATCGGTGCCTCGAGCGGTAGGCGTCAACCTGATGCCGACCGCCGACCGCGCGCCTTGCCGCTATTCAGCGACGAAGCGGTAGCCGATCCCCGGGACGGAGTGGATGTAGTGGGGCTTCTCCGAGTCGCGCTCGATCTTCTTGCGCAGCCGGTAGACGTGGGCATCCACGGTGCGGGTCTCGATCTCCACCTCATAGCCCCAGACTTTCCGCAGCAGCTCGCCGCGGCTCACTACCTGGCCGGCCTGTGAGGCCAGCAGCGACAGGAGGTTGAACTCGGTCAGCGTCAGGGCAACTTCCTTGCCCTCGCGCCAGACCTGGCGGCTGTTCATGTCAATGATGAGGCCTGGGAACTCGAAGCGCGTCTTGGGCTGCGCCTGCGCGACCGCCTGCTCGCTGCGGCGCAGGTGCGCGCCCACCCGGGCTAGGAGTTCCCGTACCTCAAACGGCTTGGTCAGATAGTCGTCGGCCCCCACCTCGAGCCCGACGACGACATCGATGGTGTCGTTCTTCGCGGTCAGCATGATGACCGGTACCTGGGTGCCGTCGGCCCGCAGCTGGCGGCAGACATCCATGCCGGAGACGCCCGGCAGGTTCAGGTCGAGGATCACGAGGTCGGGCTCGGACTTCTCGATCATCTCCATGCCTTTCTCTCCCGTCTCGGCCTCGATCAGGTTCAGGTTTTGACCCACACATGCCATCCGGACGACCTCCCGGGTCGGGGCGTCGTCCTCGATCATGAGAATCGTCTTCGGGAACGGCATTTCGGCGGGTCCTACTCCTTCTCCAGAAAGTTCGTCACTTGCAGCATGAATTTCTTGAGTTCGATCGGTTTTGCGATGTAGCCGGAGCACCCCGCGGCCAGCGCCTGCTCCTCGCTCCCTTTCAGCGCATTCGCTGTCAGGGCGACCACTTTGATGTTCGCCGTGGCCGGGTCGGCTTTGAGCTGACGAGTCACCGCTAATCCATCAACGCCGGGAAGCTGCATATCCATCAGTATTAGGTCGGGCCGGAGGTGGCGGGCCTTCTCCAGGCCCTCCTGGCCGTTCGAAGCGGTGTCGACGGCGAAGCCGTTCCCCTCCAGCACCATCCGGGCCAGGTCCAGGTTGGACGGGTTGTCCTCCACCACCAGTACCCGGTTGCGCTTGCTGGGGCCGGGGCGAAGGGGAAGCTCGACCGTGAAGGTCGTCCCATGGCCATCGGCGCTGTCGAAGCCGATGCTGCCGCCGTGCAACTCGACGAGCTTCTTGGTTAGCGCCAGGCCGAGGCCGGTCCCCGGGTACTCCCGGTTGCTTGCGCTCTGTACCTGGTAGAAGGCGCCGAAGATTTTGTGCTGGAAGTCCTTGGGGATGCCGATACCGCTGTCCTGGACGCTGATCTTGAGCAGCTGGTCCTGGGCCCGGGCCTGGACGGTAACCTTGCCCGACGGTGGGGTGAACTTGATGGCGTTGGACAGCAGGTTGTAGAGCACCTGCTTGAACTTGTTCTTGTCCGCGATCAGCAGCGCGTCCGATGGCTCGACGCTGGACGTGATCTCGATGTCCTTCTTGATGGCCAGCGAGCGGAGCACGTTGAGCACCTCGCGGGTGGCCGACTCGACGCCGAACTCCTCGTAGACGAGGTCCATGCGGCCGGCCTCGATCTTGGTGAGGTCGAGGACGTCGTTGATCAGGGACAGCAGGTGTCGCCCGCTGTTATAGATGTTGTCGAGGCAGTCCTTGCGCTGTTTCTCGGTGATCTTTCCGGCCAGGTCATCCCGCAGGAGCTCGGAGAATCCCAGGATGGCGTTGAGCGGAGTCCGCAGCTCGTGCGACATGTTGGCCAGGAACTCGGACTTGAGCCGACTGACTTCGGCGATCTGCGCGTTGGCGGTCTCCAGCTCTCCCAGGTGGCCTTGCAGCTGCTCGTAGAGGCGACCATTCTCGATCGCGATGGCGGCCTGGTTCGTGATGACTTTCAGAATGGCCGCGTCCAGCTCGGTGAAGGGATCGACGCGCTGGCGGGAGATGGTCATGGCGCCCACCACCCGCTGCGGGGTGGCCAGCGGCTGCACCATCAGCGCCCGCGGCGACCGGCTCTGGTCGAGGATCTTGAAGCGCGGGTCGAGCGTGGCGTCCGCGATGTTGAGGGTCTCGAGTTGCTCGACGGCGTAACCGAGGATTCCCTCACCCAAAACGAATCGGGCGATGTGCGGCACCTCGTCTTTGTGCGGGTAGGTGGCGCAGGCGGTCAGCTCGCGACTGCCCTCGTTGAGCAGGAAGACGGTGGCCGCATCGAACTGCACCATCTGGGATGTCGCCGACAGCATCGCGTCGATGTTGTCGTTCAGCGACAGCGATGCGGTGAAGAGACCGCCGAGCCGGTTCAGCAATTGAATCTCGGGGTCGGCAGTCACGTGCGCCACATTATAGGTCATGATTTTTGACACAACCGCATTCGCGAATGTAGGTTTTGCTACTGCAACGTCACTGTCCGTGACGTTCTTGCGGAGTTGAGTCCGCGCTTGGCCGGGGATAAAGCGCGCTTCAGCGCGCCGCGCTTTCGCGCGTAACAGGGCGGGCGTCGCATGCCGCCCGTGCGAGCACACGAGGCCGTCGTGATTTCGGCCGAGTGCGCCGCGGGGGCTGGACGACGCCATCGCCCGGTAAGTGAGTAGCATGACGCGACGTGAAGGCGGTGCGATTTCACCAGCACGGGGGGCCGGAGGTGCTCCGCTACGAGGATGTGCCGACCCCGCAACCAGGCCCCGGCGAGGTGCTGGTCGGACTGCGGGCGGCGGCCCTCAACCACCTGGACCTGTTCGCCCGCACCGGGGTGATCCCGGGAGTGCCCCTCCCCCACATCGGCGGCGCCGATGGGGCGGGCGTCGTGGCGGCGAATGGCGCGGGCGCCACCAAGTACCCCGTCGGGACCCGGGTCTTTTTCGACCCGGGGCTGAGTGACGGAACCTGCGATTACTGCGCCCAAGGCGAGCACAGCCTCTGCGACCGCTATGACATCCTCGGCGAGCACCGCGATGGCACCTTCGCCCAGGCGGTTGTCATGCCGGAGGTCAACCTCCGGCCGATCCCCGAAGGGCTGAGTTTCGAGGAAGCGGCGGCCTTTCCGCTGGTCTTTCTCACCGCCTGGCGGATGGTGGTCACCAAGGCGCGGGTGGCCCCGGGCGAGACCGTCTTGATCCTCGGAATCGGTGGGGCGGTCGCGATCGCGGCGCTCCAGGTCGCCAAACACGCCGGGGCTCGCGTCTTCGTCACCTCGAGCCACGATGAGAAGCTCCGCCGCGCCAGGGACATGGGTGCCGACGTGCTGATCAATCACCGGACGGCCGATTTTTCGAAAGAGGTCTGGACGATCACGAGCAAGCGGGGCGTCGATGTCGTGATCGACGATGTCGGGGCGGCCACCTGGCCGGGAAGCGTCCGGGCGCTGGCACGGGGCGGACGGCTGGTCACCTGCGGCGCCACCACCGGCCCCAAACCCGAAGAGGACATCCGGCGGATCTTCACCAAGCAGATCACGATCTACGGCTCGACGATGGGCACCCGTCATGACTGGGAACGGGTTACCGGGCTGCTGGCGGCAGGTGTTTTCGCACCGGTGATCGACCGAACCTTCCCTCTCGAGCAAACCGCGGCCGCGCAGGAACGGATGGAGCGAGCCGAGCAATTCGGCAAGCTGGTGCTGACGATTCCTCCGCTGTCGTGAGACGGATCGTGGCGACCGTGATCCTGGCGGCGTCGGTGGCGGCCTGCGGCCGGCCGGCCGCGGCCCCACTGCACTCGCCGTCGCCGCGGCTGACCACCGCGACGCCCACGCCCACGCCAACCCCGCCGCCCACTCCAACGCCGACGCCCAACCTACCCGCGGCCGGCGGCATCGCCGTACCCGCCGGCTTCGCGGCCTATGTCTACGCGCGGGGCCTGGGAACGGCGACCGCGTTCGCCTTCGGCCCGGACGGCCGGCTCTACGTGGTCAACAGCGCCGGAACCCTGCTGGTCGTGCCATCACCGGGGGCCAGTCCACAGGTGCTGCGCGGTGGGTTGCCGGTGGCGCTTGGGCTCGCCTGGCGCGACACGAGCCTGTTCGTCTCCGTTCGCGGAAGCGTTCGCGCCTATCAGCTCAACAACGGGGCGCTCACCGGAGGCGGCGCGGTGGTCCAGGGCCTGCCGACCGGCCGCCACCAGAATGACTGGATCCTGCCGATGCCCAACGGCGACTATCTGCTGGGTCTGGGGTCGACCTGCGATGTCTGCAGCGAACGGGATCCGCGCAGCGCCGCGGTGCTGCGCTTCCACAGCGACTGGAGCTATGCCGGCGTCGTCGTCCGCGGCAGCCGCAATCCCTACGGCCTGGCGTTGCAGGCCACGACCGGCGATGCCTACGTCACCATCAACGGCCAGGACAACATCGGTGGCCAGCCGGCCGACCACCTGCTGCGGGTAACCGACGGCGAGGATGCCGGATGGCCGCGTTGCTGGCCTGCGTATCCCGACGGCAGCCTGCACGGCAACTGCGCCGGCGTAACGCCGCCGGTGGCGGTCTTCACGCCGCACAGCTCGGCCGATGGGCTCGCCTTCTACGAGGCGACCGAGTTCGGATCCGATTATGCGGAGAACGCCTTCGTCACCCAGTGGGGCGCCAACGTTGGCGGCCCAACCGGACGTCGGGTGGAGCGAGTCGTCTTCTCGGGCTCCGGTGGCGATGAGCACGGCCAGGTGAGCGACTTCGCGACCGGTTTTTCGCATCCGCTGGCGATCACCGTGGCCCCGGACGGCGGACTGCTGGTCGGCGACTACGGGACCGGACAAATTATCGAGATCTTCCGCACGAGCTGAGTGCCCCCACCCTGCCCTCCCCCGCAAGCGGGGGAGGGGAAAATGTCACCCCCAACGTAGGGATGGGATGTTGAAAGAAGCGGACCGCCCGGCGCGTCGAACCGGGTATCGGCCTGGCTGATCGCATCAAAGACCTCACCGACTGGCTCGCCGAAGGCGAGGCGACCGCCAGCCAGGGCTACCTCACGTCCGGCGAGGGCCCGACGCATCGACCGAGCCGCGCGTGGTACGGGCAGGTGATGCCCGGATCCTGGGCGCCCAATGTCGATAGCGATGGGGTCGAAGGCAAGATCGCGGGCATCGCTGACATCCGGGCCCACGATCCGGGCTTCGACGAGAATGTCTTCCTCGCCCAGGTTCAGCGACTGTTCTTCGCTGTGTTCGAGGCGTGGACCGCGTTGAAACCGGCACTCAGTCAGGGCGTGATGGCCTCCCTCATCTGGGAAGAGCAGAAAGCGCAGGTCGCTGCGTATGCCCAGCGCGGTTGGCGCAATGTCCTCGACAGGCTGAGCTTCACCAGTGCGGTAATCGCCGGTGCACTCAGCGACAGCGGCTTTGACACCGTCACGGTGCGGATCAACGCCAGCTCAGCCGATTACGATCTCGACGGCGCCGGCACAGTGGTCCGCGGCGACACGATTCCCTGGGACTGGACCGAAGACTGGATCTTCCAGCGACCGTCGACCTTGATCACCGGACAACCGGGGACCATCACCTCGCAGAGTTGTCCCAACTGCGGCGCTTCGGTCAACGTCGACATCACCAGCATCTGCCCCTACTGTGATGCCGCGGTCATCAGCGGAAAGTTCGGCTGGTTGTTGACACGAATTGATCGGATCTGAACTTTAGGGCTCGCTCTCTTGCCCTGAAAAACAGAAAACCGACCATCGCTCAGTGGTCGGTTTTCCTGCCCCGTCAGGGCCGTCCGCCGGCAGGCGGCTCCCATATTCTCTCACTGCCGGGGCCGCCGTGCCCGTCGGAGTTTGCCCCAGGTTTGCCGGTCCCTCCGAGTTCGGGGTCTGACAGTCCTGATATCACCTAACGGAGTAATGCGCGTAGCCGACTAGAGGGCCCCCGACTCCCGCAGGCTGCGGAACCGCTCGGAGCAGATCACCAGGTGATCAAGGACTTCCACACCGAGTAGCCGGCCAGCCTCCTGCAGGTGTCGGGTGACCGCCAGGTCCTCCGGGCTCGGCGTCGGGTCGCCGGACGGGTGGTTGTGAGCCAGGATCACAGCGGCGGCCCCGAACGTCAGGGCAGGGCCGAACACCTCGCGTGGCTGAAGCGCCGCCACATTGAGGCCACCCACGGCGACCTTCTCACAGCCGACCGGCTGGTTTCGCGTATTGAGATAGAGCACGGCAAAGCACTCTTTCGGGCTGGCGCGAAGATCCTGGAATTGGAGCAGCGCCTCCCGGGGTGAGGTGATCGCGGGAGCGGCACTGTCCGCCGGTATGTGCCAGCGCCGGGCCAGCTCCCGGACGGCCAGCAGGCGGCGGACCTGGCCGGCTCGAAGGCCATGCCGGCGGGCGGACGCCCGGAGGTCGACCACCGGCCGTTCCACGATCCCGCCCTCGGCGAGCAGGGCCTTTACCCCCGAGAGGTCACCCCGTTGTCCGACCACTGTCGCCAGCAGCCCGGGCTCGTCGGCTCCCGACACCGCCGGTCATACTAACACAATGTTGTGTATATGTCGACACCACAGCGCTTGAATCGGAAAACCTAGCGCGGGTGGAGCGCCGCAACGAGCACCACGATGACGATGATCAGGACGATCACGCCTCCCGCGATCGCCAGCAGGGCCGACATATTGATCGGCGTGTCGCGGATGGGCGGCTGCACCGACATGGGGGGACCTGGCGCCACCGGCGACCCGGCGCCTGGAGGCAGCGATGGCCCGGATGGGCCAGCCGGCCGGTCGACAAACGCTCCGGGCGGCCCGGGCGATTGCGCGGCGGGCGGCTGCGACCAGCCACTCGAGTCGGCGCGTTCCGGCACCGCGGGTGGCGGCGAGGACCGCGGCGGCTCCGGGAGGCGCGGCGGGGTCGGCTCCGGCGGCGGTTGGTCTTGCTGGCTCATCCTTGCCACTCCGATGCCTGGGTGATGTTATCGAGGACCCAGCCGAACTGCCCGCTGGTCACGGTCGCTTTGCAATAGCTGCACACGCCCGACTCGTTGATCGACAGGGGGGCGCCGCAGTTGGGGCACTGGGTGACCTCGGCCGCCTCCCCGGCCTTGGTCCGCGCGGTACCGCTGCGGATGAAGGTCCAATACTCGGTGAACGGCTTCGAGTCGCGCGAGCCGTAGATGACCTTGTTGGCGGTCGTGTCATCAACCTCGTAGTCGGCCGCGCTGGCGTCGATCCGGACCGTGATGGTGTCGAAGTTGGGGTCGGTTTGCACTTTGACGATCTGGACGCCGCCGATCACCAGGTTGTCGAGCACGTTCCGCTTGTGCGCCGCGATCATGGCATCGATCTGGGTCCTCCAGCGATGGTAAATCCCATCCGACATGTAGACCCGGGCGGGCTCGAGATTCCGATCCATCCACGCCTTTTGCAGCGCGAAGAAGGCGGCCTGGGCGCGATCGAGAAAGATCTGCTGGTTGAAGTTGGGATCCTTCGCCTGAAGCGCGGCCAGGTCCTCGGTCACGGTGGAACGCATCTGCGCCATGGGGGCGTAGGCCGGCCCCCAGTTGGATGCCTGGACCGGGTTGCCGAAGCTCATCCGCCGATAGAGCTGGAACAGCGCGAAGAGGATGAAGAGGAAGACGAAGAACCCGCCGCCGCCGCCCCCGAGCAGGAAGAAGGGCAGCAAGAAGCCGCCCCCGCCAAACCCGCCGCCACCGTATCCGCCGCTGTAGCCACCACCCCCGCCAAAACTTCCCCCGCCGCCGCCAAAACTCTCGCCGCCGCCGGCGCGGGCGAGAACCAGCAGCGGGCTCATCAGCAGCACGGCGAGCGCGAGCAGTGCCGCGAGCGCGAATCGGCGTTTCAGGCTCACGACGCCGGAGCCGGTGTGCCTCCGCCGGTGAGTGATTGGCCGCAGTTGGTGCAGAACTTCGCGTTGGCGGCGTTCTGGGTGCCGCATTTTGGACAGGCCACGGTGGCGCCGGCGGGCGCCGGGGCCGGCGACAGCGCCTGGCCGCAGCTGCTGCAGAACTTTGCGTTCTCCGCGTTCAGCGCGTGACAGTTGGCGCAGCGGACCTGAATCTGACCGCCCGCCGCCAGCGTCTGGCCCATCTGGCCGGCGACCAGTCCGCCCATGCCCAGGCCCACCCCGAGGAAGGCCGGGTTGACGCCGCCGCCCTGGCCCGGGCCCTGCGCCAGTCCCTGCCCGGCGCCGATCATCGCCTGGCCGGCCGCGTACTGCTGGAACCCGCCGGCCAGCTTGGTGTACTGGACGTCATGCAGGAAGTTCTTGAGCTTGTCCTCGTCCTCGGGCTTCAAGGTGATGGTGAAGTTGCCGAGTCGAACGATCTGCAAGCCGTAGGTATTGATGTTGCGTTGCACCTGGGCGATCGTTTCGGATTCGATCTCGTCGGTATGCGCCGCGATGCCGAGCAGCGGCCAGCCGCTGCTCACCACGTGTGACACCACGTCGGTCCGAAGGGTCTTGAGCAGTTGCTCCCGCAGCCAGTCGGTGATCTCGTCATTGGTCGAGAGATTTTGCGTTCCCACCAGGTTGACGATCAACGACTGCGGCTCGATCACCTTGAGGGAGTACTCGCCAAAGACGCGCAGGCCCACCCCCAGGTTGGTCTGCGGATCCATGACGTTGTCGACCGCGCCACCGAAGGGCAGATTTGGGAACTCGCGAGTCGAGATGAAATAGAGCTCTGTCCGGAAGAGGTTGCCACCGCTGGCCGCGTCGACCAGGATGCCAAGGAACGGAATCTCCGAGGAATCGAGTGTCACCCGGCCGGGCTGGATGGTGCCCTGCACCCGACCGTCGCGGAAGAAGACGGCCAGTTCATCCTGCTCGACCGTCAGCTGGGTCAGCTTGCGGATGTTGGTGTCGGGCCACTTGAACAGAATCTGGCCCTTCGCGGTATCGGGACGGGCGATGAACTCGCGCCGGACCTCCTGACCGAAGATACCCATCTAAACCTCCAAAACTGGATCCGGCGACCGTGTCGCCAACCCGCGTTATAGCAGAAAACAGCGCATCTAAATAAGACGTTCCCATTCGCGCGAAAAGGCAAACCCGTTTGTCTCCGACCCCGGCTGGTGGGTGGCGCGCCGCGCCGTTCGAGGCGTCGTCACGGCAGAGTCACGAATCGGGAAATGCTGGGTCCTGAATCGGCAAACGCGAACCTTATCCAGACTCGACCGGTTGTAGTTGGGTAATGGTCGTGGAGGGAGCGCCGCGTGCCCCGTGGGGTGTGCGCACGTTCTTCGACCCAAAGTTCGTGGCGCTGCTGTCGGCGCTTGTGGCAACCCTCTGCGTGCTGGCGTTCTTTCGCTATCTGGTCAGTCCGCTGCCACTGTTGGACCTCTATGCGCACCTTGACGGGGCACTCGACTGGCAGCGTGGTCTGGATCCTTACCACGTCTACCTCAGTCACAGGCCGGGGGAGATCGGCGGTGGCTACGTCTTCCCGCCATTCACGCTACCGCTAGCTCTAGCCCTCGCGCATATTCCCCGGCAGGTCGCCGCCAGTTTGTGGACGCTGGCCGGAGTCGCGGCGCTTGCATGGCTCCTGTGGGACCTGGCGAAGCCACGAACGCCCACCCGGCTCGCGGCCGTCACCCTGCTCGCGGTGTTCTTTTATCCGTTGCTGACGAACTTCGCCCTGGGACAGGTCGGTATCGTCGCCTTGCTCGGGGCCTGGATCGCCGGACGTCTGGCCTCGAAGCGCGCCGAGGTTGGGGCCGGCCTGGCCCTCGGTCTGGCAAGCCTCTTCAAGCTCTTTCCCTTGCTGGTCGGCGGCTCGCTGATTCTCCGCGGCCGTTGGCGCGCGCTGGTTTGGGCAATCGTGGTCATCGGCGGGGCCACCGTCGTCACCTGGCCATTCGTTGCTACGCTGTGGCCCGAATACGTGGCCGGCGTCCTGGTTGGCCACCTGGGCGCAACGAGTCCGTCGCCGGGAAACCAGTCAATCGCGGCGGCCGTGGTTCGCACGCTGACCATGAACCCCTTCCAGAAGCCGCTGTTGGTTTCCCCGACGCTTGCCACGGTGACCAGCATCGTCCTGCCCCTCGCCCTCGTGGCCGGTGTTGCGGTCTCAGTCATGGGGAGGCCCAACGATCGCCTTCACGACGCGCTTCTTCTCGCATGCCTGCCGCTGGTCGTGCCGAATGCGTGGCAGCACTATTACGTCTTCTCTTTCCCTCTCCTGTGGATGGTTGTCTCGGCCGGGTTTCATCGCCGAGACCCATGGCTGCTGACTGCCGGAGCCGTCGCTTTCATCGCACTTTCATGGATCGCGGGGACGGTTGACGACTGGTATTTCGCGCTGGCTCGAGCCGCCCCCGGCTGGCACGGCCTCTACGCCAATGCCAGCGTCCTGGGCGGGCTCTTGCTGGTGGTCGCCGGGGTTTACCTCGTCCGACGCGAGGCCGTCACGGCGGGCTCCGCTTCACAGCGCGCCGCGTGACCCAGGCTGATTTGGCCTACCCGCGATTGCAGGTGTGAAAGGGGTTGGCTCCGGAGCCCGGATTCGAACCGGGAACCGTCGCGTTAACAGCGCGCTGCTCTACCGTTGAGCTACTCCGGAACGCCAGGCGGGAACCAGTATATCGGCGCTAACTCGCGATTCGCTGTGGGACCTGCCGGCCGCCCTCAACTGACGACCCCTCCCCCGCCCGTTCCTCTTCCTGGTACTCGGCGTCGGTGTTGACCAGCCACGGATCGTAGCTGGTCCCCGTCGCGATATTCCGCGCCACCAGGATCCCCGTCATCATCGAATGGTCCTGGTTGTTGTAGTGATGCATGCCATTACGCCCGACCAACCACAGGTTCGGCAGCGCCCGCGTTAACCATTCGCGGATCACCTCGAGGTGGTGTTGATATTCGCCGTCATAGACGGGATAGGCTTTCGGCTGCCGGTAGACCATGCCGGCCTTCACCTCGTCCGCCCGGCAGATGCCAAGCGCGACCAGCTCGCGCCGGCCGAGGTCCAGCAGATCCCGGTCCGGCCAGCTCCACATGCCGTCGTGCTCGAAACAGAAATACTCCATGCCGAGCCCGCTCAATCCGCCGTCCGCCACCATCGCCGAACTGAAATTCTTGAAGTTCGCGATCCGCCCCACCTTGACGCCCGGGTCATGCACATAAATCCACTGGTCCGGAAAGACTTCGGCGCGGTCCACCACCAGGTTCACCGTAATGAAATCACGGTAACCGAGGGCCTCAGCCGCCGCACGCACGATCGACGGCGCGGCCGGTTGCAACTTGGCGATCAGCTCGCGGATCGGCATCGTGCTGATGAACTCTGACCCAAGCAGGTCGAGGGTGGACCCTCGGCCGTCGCGCAGCACGACCGATAGCACCCGGCCGCCGGCATGCCGAACGCCGACCACCTCCTCGCCCAGTCGGACCGGATGGCCGTCGGCGGCGAGCCGGGCCGCGACGGTTTCCCACATCTGACCGGCACCCAGGCGTGGATAGCGGAATGAATCGACAAGGGTCTTCACAATCGCCTGCTCACCGCCGCCCCGCAGTCCGGCCGGGAGCAGGGCGTTCCGAATGACCTCCACCAGGTTCAATCCGCGGATTCGCTGCCCCGCCCAATCGGCCGACAGCTCGCGGGTGGAAATCCCCCACACCTTCTCGGTATAGGTCTTGAAGAAAATCTCGAACAATCGGTGACCGAACTGGTTCGAGACCCAGTCCTCGAAGGACTTGGGCTCGACTACCGGGTGCAGCCGCGCCTGCGCGTAGCTCGCCAGGCAGCGTGCCGTTTCGAACGGTCCCAGGTTCCAAAAGGCGTTGGACGCCCGGATCGGATAGTCAAAAAACTTCCCTCGATACTGGATCCGAGTCAGCCGCCTAACCGGCTGGATCCGATCGCCAAGGATCTCTGTCCAGAGCGCCTCGATCTCGGCACTTTTCGAGAAGAACCGATGGGGGCCGACATCGAACCGGCAACCCATGAACTCGAGGGTCCGGGCGATGCCGCCGACCGTAAGGGGGTCCTTTTCGACCACCGTTACCGGCGTTCGGTGCCGGGTCAGCTCGTAGGCGGCCGACAACCCGGCGGGCCCGGCACCGATGACGACCACATGCTTGGTCGAACCGGGCGAACTCGGGTCAGGCATGCCGCAGAGAAGTAACTCCCTGCACCCAACTCACCTTGCGACTACGAACCCGGAATTCGGCCCGCTACCTTACTATTGCGCTCCATGGCGGCAGGCTCGATCCCGACAGACCGGCGCGCCCATCCGTTCCTGGAGCGGCTCCGGCGGGGGCCGCTGCTGGGTGACGGCGCCATGGGCACCCAGCTCCACGCCCGGGGCGTCAGCTTCGAGCGCTGCTTCGACGAGCTCAACCTCACCGAGCCGAGGATCGTCGAGGAAATTCACCGAGCGTACATTTCGGCGGGCGCCGAGCTGATCGAGACCAATACCTTCGGGGCCAACCGGATCAAGCTCGCCCGCCACGGCCTCGAAACTCGGGTTCGCGACATCAACTTCCGCGCCGTCAAGCTGGCGCGCGAAGCCCGCGAAATCTCGGGTGAACCGGTCTTCATCGCCGGCTCGGTCGGCCCCATCGGCCAGCAACTCGAGCCGATCGGGCGGATCACGATCGCCCAGGCGACCGTCGCCTTCGAAGAACAGATCGCCGCCCTCCTGGAAGGTGGCGCCGACCTGCTGGTGCTGGAAACCTTCACCAACCTGCCCGAGCTGCTGGCCGCGGTCAGCGCCGCTCGCAAAACGGCTGACCTCCCGATCGTCGCCCAGATGACGTTTGCGGAGGACGGCCTGACCCTCAGCGCCGAAGAGCCGAGCCAGGTGGTCCAGGCACTGGAGCGGGCGGGCGTCGACGTGATCGGGGTCAACTGCGGGGTCGGCCCCCAGGTCGCGCTGCAGGTACTCGAGGCCATGCGACAGCAGACCCGGCTTCCGCTCTCAGGTCAGCCAAACGCCGGACTGCCGGCCCGCGTCGAGGGGCGGTTTTTCTACTTCGCCACCCCCGAGTACTTCGCAACCTTCGCCCGGCAGGCGGCCGACCTCGGCGTGGCCTACATCGGTGGCTGCTGCGGCACCACCCCAGCCCACATTGCCGCAATGCGCGCAGCCCTCCGGCCGATCGGGGCCACCACTCCCATTCGAAAACCGATCGCCTCAACCGCCATCCCGGTCGATCTAAACCCCGCGGAGCAGTTGCCCCCCACCCCCTTCGCGCAGCGGCTCGCCGATCACAAGTTCGTCGTCAGCGTCGAGATCGATCCGCCTCGGGGCCTCAATCCGTCGAAATGCATCGCCGGCGCCCAACTCGTCCGGGAGGCCGGCGCGGACGCCATCAACATCGGCGACAGCCCGATGGCGCGCGTCCGCATGAGCGCCCTCTCCCTGGCGCTGATGATCCAGTCCCAGGTGGGCATCGATACCCTGATCCACTTCACCTCACGCGACAAGAACCTGATGGCGCTGCAGGCGGAATTGATCGGCGCCCATGCCCTCGGCATCCGGAACATCATCGCGCTGACCGGTGACCCGCCCCGCATCGGCGACTACCCGTCCGCCACCGGCGTGTGGGACGTCGACTCCATTGGGCTGATCAAGATCCTCCAGCGGCTCAACGACGGCTACGACTGGTTGGGCACGTCCATCGGTCGGCCCGCGAGCTTCACCATCGCCTGCGCGGTGAACCCGTCGGCCGAGGACCTCGATCACGAGATCGACCGGTTTCGGCAGAAGATCGATGCCGGCGCGCAGGTCGCCATGTCCCAGCCCCTTTATGACCTGAGCACGTTGGAGCGGTTCTTCGAGCGGACCGGCCCGTTGCCGATTCCCTTCCTGCTCGGCGTGCTCCCGCTGCAGTCCTTCCGCCACGCCGAGTTCATGCACAACGAGGTCCCCGGCATCGTCGTGCCGCAGCCGTTGCGCGAGCGGATGCGCCAGGCCGGCGAAAACGGCATCGCGGAAGGCCTGCAGCAATCGCGCGAGTTGCTCGACGATACGCGCCACCTGATCCAGGGCGTCTACCTGATGCCGTCCTTTGGCCGCTACGAGGTCGTCGCCGAGCTGGTCCGCTGGCTTCGCCAGCAACGGGTGGCGACCGGGGCCGGGTCGCCCGGTCCAGCGAACTGATCGCCTCGCCATCGGTCGACGATCGAGTTCGCCGCCCCCCACGACTCGGGCCACGGGCCCAAACTACTACATATTTGTGTAACTGTCAACGCCAGCACAGGCTGAGTGCATGGCCCAGCCCGGACTGAAACGCCTCCGGCAACTGACCGCGCGGTTTCGCGTCGAGCCTGGCGCGAGCGTGAAGTTGCCGAAGGACTTCGATCCGGGCTTCACGGCCGATTTCGGCAAGGACGATGCCGGCAAGGCTCAGGACCTGCTGCAGCAAGGCATCGCGCTGCTGACCGAGTACCAGGACCGGCTGGCCGCCCAGGACACGCACGCCCTGCTCGTGGTCCTGCAGGGCCTCGATGCTGCCGGCAAGGACAGCACCATCAAGCACGTCATGAGTGGCATGAATCCGCAGTGGGTGGACGTCCACCCCTTCAAGGTCCCCTCTGACGAGGAGTTGAACCACGACTATCTCTGGCGCTACGAACAGAAGCTGCCGCGGCGCGGCATGATCGGCATCTTCAACCGGTCGCACTACGAGGAGGTGCTCGTGGTTCGGGTTCATCCCGAGCTGCTCGACACCCAGCACTTGCCTGCCGACCATCGCGACTCCGACATCTGGAAGCAGCGCTTCAAGGCGATCAATGCCTGGGAGCGGTACCTGGCCGAGAACGGCATCCAGCTGGTCAAGCTGTTCCTGAACCTTTCCCGCGAGGAACAGCGCCAACGATTCCTGGCGCGGATCGACAAACCCCAGAAGAACTGGAAGTTCACTGCGGCCGACATCCGTGAGCGCGCACACTGGGACGCGTATCAGAAGGCCTACGCGGACGTCCTCACCAACACCAGCACCGAGTGGGCACCCTGGTACGTGATCCCAGCCGACCATAAATGGTTCGAGCGGATCGCGGCCGCGGCGGTGATCGTGGATGCGCTCGTCAGGATCGATCCGCGATATCCGAAAGCCACCTCGCAGCAACGGCGCGAGCTCGCCGCGGCTCGACGCGAGCTGCTCGCCGAGGGCTAGCCTAGCGCTCCTTTCTCGCGGTCCGTCGCTTGCGCAGCGGCAGCTCGCGTTCGCGGTGTGGAAGATACGAGCGATCGCCGATCCACTGCGCCGGAATGATCGCCAGCTGACGCGCCAGCTGGTTCAGGGGCGAGGCGTATTTTGATCGGAGTCGGGCGAACTCGCGCCAGGCCTCCTCCGTGCCGCGGCATCGATAGCCGGCAATCTTGAGACGCTCCTTCGCCTGGTCGAACTCGCTTCGCTCGACAATCGGATCGTCGAGCCGGTGGTATTGAAAGTACCAGGCGAGATCCTCAACAAGATGGTTGCCGACCGTGTACATCAACCGCGCCGGCCCCTCGGAATCGTCCGCCACCGTACTCATTACGAGAACGGCCGCATCCATCACGGCGCCGAACGAATTGACCCAGGCCTCGTTGTCGTGACTCGACCGGAAGAACAGCAGTGGCGGGTATGCCAGGTGGCTTTCCAGCACCGACGCCGCCCATTGCCGCCATTCGTCAAACGTCTTGATCAGCTCCCCGTGCATCCCGAGTTCGGCCGCGGTCTCCAGGATCTGCGTTCCGGTGGGGGGAGCACCGGCGATCGCATCCAGGGTGACCACCTTCTCTTCTCGTGATTGGAAGGCCTCGTAGAGGGAGAACAGCAGCGTGATGGCCAGCGCGGCCAGCACGACACCGGTGACACTCTCCGCGATGGTCGCCAAACGTGCCAGCACCCCAACCGGAACGATGTCGCCGTAGCTGAGCGGCACCAGGGTGGTGGCTGAAAAGTACAGGGACGTACCGAACGACTCCGGCGCCGGGTGCATCTCACCGCGGACGCCGTCGATGATCAGCCCATAGCCCAGGATCAGCGCCAGTGCCCAGACGGCGAAAACCGTCAGCACGGCGAGCGGGCCGAAGGTTGCTAGCCACTTTTCGCGCCTTGGGATCGACGGGATCCGCTCGCCGATCAGTTTCCACCCGGCCCACATCCGGCGAAGCAGAAACCGTACGGTTGCCAGCTTGTTGATCGCGGGCCGGGGCAGCACGACCGACTGAAACAGGTCGTAGAAAACCACCAGGACGATGGCGAGCCCGACAATGACCTCCACCCAGCCCGGCATTGCTCTACCTTAATGGTGCAAGGGATGGAGTTTCTCGTCACCCTCGACGACGAGGCCCGGCGCTGGCTTGCCGAGCATCCGAGCGCGGATGCCATGGTGATCGCGTATCAGGACACCCGCTGTTGAGGCGGCGGTCACATCCGTGACCTCCGGCTCCGTGGGAGTCGGCGAAAGGATCAGGACTTCGGCCGGCTGATCGACATCGGCGAGGTCAGCGGCCGGCGGATCTTTCTCGACGGCCGGATTGTCGGCCGGATGCCGCACACGATCCCGATCACGGTCGCCGGGATCGGACCCTTCCGCGGCTTGCACCTCGCCTTCTCCGGCGATGAGTGGGCCCGCCTTCTATACGAAGGATGATCTCCCTCCCCCTTGTGGGGAGGGTCGGGGAGGGGGTGCATGCTGCCACATCCCAAGGGCGATCCATAGGCAGCCGACCGTCACCAGCAGACCGTGCACGACGCGGACCGGCTGGTTCCCGAAAAACTGCGGAATGTAGAGCGCAAAGCCGACGGCGAAGGGAACGCCGCTCCATTTCGCCAAGGTGCCCGACTTCCAAATCGCGACCGCCGTCACGATCGCGCTCGCGGCGAGGAGCAGCAACCCGATCAAGAACATGATCAGCTCCGGTCCCGAGCGGACTACGCTGGCCAGTCCGACCAGGGCGAGGCTACGCTGACGGAGGGCTTCCTCTCCAATCGCGTGCAGCCCGAAGGCCTCACCACCGTAAAAGGGCAGCAGTAGGCCGATGGACAGGAGCCCAACCGCGAGCGCCCAGAACGCAATCCCCTCCACCGCGGTCGCTCGGAACGCCAAATACAGGCCAAGCAAACCGAGCATGACGAGCGTGAAGCCAACCATCGCCAGCATGTGCGCCAGGATCCATGCGGTTGAGGCAAACGCCGCCGCGCCCTGCAGCGACGTCTCATCGGAAAAGGGCCGGATTGCCGGGTAGAGAAGGAACAGCACGCCGGCAATCGCGAACGAGGCCGCGCCGAGCCGAACACGCGAGGCATCTCTTGCCATTCCGCTGATGGCAGAATAACGGCATTGGACTCGATCAGCTGAATCTCCTCGGCTCGACTCGCGTGATCCTCATGCGCCACGCCGACGTCGAGAATCCCCATCGCATCCTCTATGGTCATCTGCCCGGTTTCCACCTGAGTGCGCTCGGCCGAGCGCAGGCCTCGGCGGTCGGACGATCGGTACGCGACAGCGGCATCCGCCGCATCCTGCACAGCCCGCTGGAGCGCGCCCGCGAAACCGCCGAGCTCGTAAACGCCCAGCTTCCGGCGCCGGTGCCCCTCATCCCCGAGCCGGCGCTGGTCGAGGCGGAGTTCGGGCGGTATCTCCAGGGCGCACCCTACTGGCAGATTCCGATCGTTCGCCCCCGCTGGTTCGTGCACAAGGTCCGGCGCGGGGCGCTTCCCGGCGACGAAACCATCGAGCAGCTGGGCAGTCGGGTGCTCGACGTGGCGCAGCGGCTTGCACGCGAGCATCCGGGCGAAGTGTCGCTGTGCGTCAGCCACGCCGACCCACTGCAGGCGGCGTGGATCTTGATCGAGGGCCGACCCCAGACCGAGCGCGAGATGGCGCGCAAGACGGTAGGCCGCGCCGGCATGCTGCAGCTGGACCTCGACGGCGAGCGAATCATCACCGTTCGCTACGTGCCCGCCCCGAAAGTCGCCGTCTCGTCGTAGTCAGGCGCCTAGGGCAACTGCACCCCGACGCTGGCTTCGAAAATCTGCGATTTCTTTCCCGTGGTCGGCGTGGCGCTACCCCAGCTCAGAACCAGCTCGGTTGGCGACAGGATCGATATCCCCGTGGTGTCGCCCGGCCAGACGGAGGAATCTCCGGACTCGGCCGAGACCTGGGCCGGAGGCGAGAGCCAGCCGCGCGTGACGGAAAAAGCGCGAAGGTACTCGGCATAGCCCCCGCTGCTGTTCGAGAGCCAGCTGACATAGGCGGTCCCGGACCCGGCTCCCGCCACCTCCATGAGGTGAGGAACGTTGCCGGTCCGGTCCAGCGGCCCCTGGATCGGGGTGGACCATTGCTTTCCACGGTCGGTCGAGAACGACAACCAGCCGATATCGTTGGCGGATCCATCGCTGTTCGTTCCCTGCGTGTCCCAGGTCGCGTAGAGGTTGTCGGCGGCGTCGATGCCGATGTCGCCATCGATCCACCACTCGCTCAACGACATCGTCCCGGCGGAGGCGCCCACCGCCACGGGGGTTGACCAGGTTTTTCCGTGATCGTTCGAGGCCGTGAAGTAGCTGACCGCAGGGTTCATGGTGAAGGTCGTGGTGTCGGTGATTTGGTACCCCTGGTAGAGCACATCAATCCGGCCGTTCCGTTCGATAACCATGGGTCCGCTATCTCCGCCGCTCGCCGGAAATCCCGGGCTGACGTAGTACTGCTTGCTCCACGTGACCCCTCGGTCGGTCGACGTCTGCATGACCACGTTGAGGTCCCCGGTCAGGAAGGCGCAGCTTCCGGCACTGGCACAGATGAAAGTCACGGAGGTCCGCTGCGGGCCGTAATCCCAGGTGACGTAGACCGTGCCGTCCGGACCGACCGCGATGAATTCCCGGTCTCCCCAATTCTTGTGGTCTGCGGGCGGGACGGCAGAGACATTCGAGAAGGTAGCGCCGTGATCGTCGGAGCGGGCGACCATCGGGAACCAGTCGGCGTTCTTCGCGACCATGAACGCGGCGTAGACGGTGCCGTCGGGCCCAACCGCGAGCGCGGGATCCCAGGAATTTACATTGGAGCCGACCGAGCCCGGGACCGACACGGGCTCGCCGAAGGTACGGCCGCGGTCTGTCGAGCGAGCAAAGGCGATCCCCTGGCAGCCCATCCACTCTTCGTACACGTAGCCGAGCCTGGAGTCGACCGCCTGCTCCACCTCCGCGTTCTGACCCGAGCAGGACGCGCTGAGGTTGTTGATGGTTCCGACGGTGTAGGTGGCGCTGACGGCCAGCGCGTTCGTCGGGCCGGCGAGCGCGGCGACCAGACCCGCGAGACCGGCGACAATCCTGGCGATCTGCGCCACATGTAAAGGACGGGTCATTCCACTTCCCTCCTGATCCGCAGCCTGCTGCCGAGCTCCGACCGCCACCATTGTCGAGGCGGGCCACCGGGCCGTCAAGCGGAATGGGGAACTCGTACCAGACGGCCCCCTACTGGCTCCGAATCTCGTTCTCCTGAATCTCCCTTCCCTTGTGGGGAGGGCCGGGGAGGGGGTTACGCTAGTGCCGGCAACATAGATGTCAACCGAAATGCCGCCGTCCGGCAAGGACGCTGCAGCCTCCACCAGGCTGCAGATTCTGGCGACCGAACACTGGAGCCTGCTCGCAACCCGCTCGCTGACCTACACCGAATCGCTGAGCCGGGTGACGATCTTCCTGACCATCCTGTCCGGCGCGATGATCGCGCTGGCGCTGGTCGCGCAGGTTTCTCGTTTCGGGCCGGCGTTTATCGCGATCGCCATTCCGTTGCTGTCCGTCGTCGTGTTTACCGGCGTCTCGACGATCGGCCGGCTGATGCAACTGAATGGCGATGACTTCCGCTGGGTGATCGGGATGAACCGGCTCCGCCACGCCTACCTCGAGCTGCATCCGGAGCTCGAGCCGTATTTCACGGCGGGCCATTCCGACGATTTAGCCGGCGCCCTCCAGACCATTGGCTACCCCACGATCTCCCGCCGCAGAGTGGGATCGCTGCTTCACACCCTGCTGGTCCTGCCGGGGATGCTGTCCGTCATCGTCGCATCGGTGGTCGGCGCCATCGGAGCCCTCGCCGCGCTCGCCATCGGCCTTCCGCCGGTGGGCGTGATCCTGCTGGCGGCCGCGGCCTTTGTGATCGCGTTGGTGTCGCTGATCAGCTGGGGCCGCCGTGGACTCCGCCGTCCGGACCCCAGCCTGGCGCCCCGATTCCCCTCACCGTAACTGCCAGTGCTCCACGTCGATGGTGATGAAGTCAGGAAACGGCAGCGCCCAGCCGTATTGTCCGAACGTCATCTTCACCCGGCGTTTCGACGTATAGCGGATGCCGTTTGACACCCCGTGCTCGAAGACGACGTTGGCCGCCCGGGCATCACGGGCGGCGGCGACAGGCGTGTAATCATTGCGCCGCAGTAGCCCGGTATTGGTGTCGAACCAGAACCGCTGAATCCGACTGTGCACCGGCAGGTTTGTTCCATAGTCGGCCTGGAGCAGCCCGTCGCGGAGCTCGGTCCACTGAATGTCCGTTCGCATCAGCTGATTCGGGAGCGAGTAGTAGCCCCAGAAGGCATAGCCCAGGAAATAGACCAGGTTCAACCGGTCCCATTGGGTGGTGACGCTGGCGTTCTGCAGGTGCTCGCAGGCATCTGCGCGTTGCTCGACGATACTGCCGCTCGGCGACAGGATCATCACGCTGAATCCGTCGAGAACACCGATGTCACCGGATTGGTCGACGGGGTCGATCACCGTATGCGGGCGTTTGACGTCGACCGTGATCTTTGCGTGCGGCGGGATGTTACGGCCTTTGAGCTGAAACAGGAGACCGCCGACGGTCACCGTGCTGTCCACCGCAATCGCATCTTTCCAGACGGCCTCTCCACCGTAGGCCTTCAGCGCCCGTGCGGCGGTCGCCGAAAGAACACCCGACGGTGCAGGCCGCGCGTTCGTCGAGGGCCCCTGACCAAGGGCGGCTGGCGTCAGCGTGTTCTCATAGACCGTCCACAGCGCGTAGCCGACCAGGAGAGCGAGCAGCACCACCAGGATCGCCGAGACGACTCTGACCAACCTGGACCTTCGTCGCTTCCGCGGAGCCGTGATGTCGATGGCCGTCTCGGAAAGAGTAAGCGAACCGGCCGACAAGGTAGGCCGGGCGGCCTGATCAACGCGGCGTCATCGTAAGCTGCCTGCGTAGTGGAGGTTCGCCAACGCGGCGCGATGCGCGAAATCGTGGCCGATCGCTCGGTCGCCGTCGTGCTGGCGCTGGCGCTCTTCGTCAACCTCGGCACCGGCATGGTGCTGCCAATCCTTCCGCTGTACGCCCGATCATTCGGCGTCGATTACGCCGAGGCCGGCCTGCTGGTCGCCGCCTTCTATATCGCGCGACTCGTGTTCGACCTGACG
>Ga0209689_1000580_pt1 | contig 25756 bp, 31 predicted proteins | sample GraSoiAngelo_149_FD_187119 | JGI IMG/M metagenome (GOLD analysis project Ga0209689, IMG submission 187119) | Grasslands soil microbial communities from the Angelo Coastal Reserve, California, USA - 14_1009_09_30cm (SPAdes) (version 2) | ecosystem: Environmental > Terrestrial > Soil > Grasslands ... | reverse complement strand
TCGTTCGGCAAATGCGCCGACGGGAAGGCGGTCACGCCGACCAACGTGGACGTCTGCTACCCGGCCGGCTTCTCGGGCGACTGGGTCTACGACCTCGTCTACGAAGCTCGGGACCCCATCGTGATGGGTCTGGGTTTCGCGGCAACGCGCGACATCACGTCGTTCCTGCGCTTCGACACGAGCGACGGCAACCCTCTCGTCACGAAGGGCTCGAACAAGAACCCGATCGAGTGGGCGCTGGGCTTCGGCAGCTCGCAGTCCGGCCGCTTCCTCAAGGACCTCATCTACCAGGGGTTCAACCAGGACACGAACGGGCGCAAGGTCTTCGACGGCGCGATCCCGCACATCAGCGGGTCGCGCAAGACCTACACGAACTATGAGTTCGCGATGCCCGGCCGCTTCTCGACGCAGCTCGAGGGGCACCACTACCCGGGCGACCAGTTCCCGTTCACGTACGCGACGCTCACGGACTCGGTGAGCGGCAAGACCGATGGCGTGCTCGCGAAATGCGCGGCGCAGAAGGCGTGCCCCAAGATCATGCATTGGGACTCGGGCCTCGAGTTCTGGTCGGCGCGCAGCTCGCTCGTCGTCACGGACACCAAGGGCGGCGCCGAGGTCCCGATCCCCGACAACGTCCGGCTGTACCTCTTCTCCAGCACACAGCACGGCCCCGCGGCGGCGCCGGCGAAGGGCATCTGCCAGCAGCTCACGAACCCGCTGCAATACCGCGAGACGCAGCGCGCGCTCATGGCGGATCTCTTCCAGTGGGTGACGAAGGAGACCGCGCCGCCCCCAAGCCGCTTCCCGAGCCTCGCGAAGGGCGAGCTCGTGCCGTCGCTCCCGCAGAGCGGTCAGGGCTTCCCGGCGATCCCGGGCGTGACCTTCAGCGGACGCGTCAACCACCTCTCGGTCATCGACTACAGCCAGCTTCCGGCGCGCCATGTGCCCGGCCAGGACTACCACGTGCTCGTGCCGAAGGTCGACGCCGACGGCAACGACATGGCGGGCGTGCGCTCCGCCAACCTCCTGGCTCCGATCGGCACCTACACCGGCTGGAACCTCCGCGCGAAGGGCTTCATGGAGGGCGAGGGCTGCTATCTCAACGGCAGCTACGTGCCGTTCGCGCAGACGAAGGCCCAGCGCAGCGCCGCGAACGACCCGCGGCCCTCTCTCGAGGAGCGGTACGGCACGCGTCAGAAGTACGTCGACACGATCAGCACGGCCGCGAGGCAGCTCGTGGCGGACCGGCTGATGCTCCAGCAGGATGCGGAGCGGATCATCGGCGCGGCGGCCACTACGGACCTCGGGACCGCGGTGAAGTGACCGCGACCTAACTCGTACGCACGGGTACGACATAGCCGACTGGCGGCGGGCATGGCACGCCCGCCGCTAGTGTTCTCCCGCGATGGCGCGCTTCATCATCGAGGGCGGCACGCCGCTGCACGGCGAGATCACCCCGGCGGGAAACAAGAACGAAGCGCTGCCGCTCATCGCGGCGAGCCTCCTCACCGACGAGCCGATGACCCTCCACAACGTACCGCGTATACGCGACGTGCGCGGCATGCTGGAGATCGCGAGTGGCCTCGGCGCGACGGTCGAGGAGCTCGACCCCCACACCGTGCGGATCGTCGCCGCGGGCGTCCGCACGACGGACGTGCCCACGTCGCTCGCCAAAGAGATCCGCACCTCCCTCTTGTTCGCCGGCTCGCTGCTCGGCCGGCACAAGAAGGTCCGGCTCGGACGGCCCGGCGGGGATGTCATCGGGCGGCGACGTAACGACCCGCACTTCCACGCGCTGCGCGCGCTCGGCGCGGAGCTGGACACGTCGTCGGGCGGCTATGGGATGCACACCGCCGGCCTGGTCGGCGCGGACATCCTGCTCGACGAGCCGTCGGTAACGGCGACGGAGAACGCGCTCATTGGCGCGGCCCTCGCGAAGGGCCGTACGGTGATCCGGAACGCGGCGAGCGAGCCGCACGTCCAACAGCTCGGCCTCGCGCTCATGAAGATGGGCGCGCGCATGGTCGGTGTGGGCACGAACACGATCACGATCGACGGCGTCGACCGCCTCAGGGGCATCGAGCACACGATCCTGTCCGATCACATGGAGATCGGCTCGCTCATCGGAGCGGCCGCGATGACGCACGGACAGGTCACGATCAAGAGCGCCGTGCCCAAGCACATGCGGATGACCCAGATGGTCTTCAAGCGGCTCGGAGTGGCCACCGAGATACGGGGCGAAGACCTCTCCGTTCCCGCGCAGGACCGCTTCGTGATGGAGCCGGATCTCGGCGGCGCGATCCCGCGAATCCAGTCGCAGATCTGGCCAGGCTTCCCCTCGGACCTCACGAGCATCGCGACCGCGATGGCGACGCAGTCCGAGGGCATGGTGCTCATCCACGAGTGGATGTACGAAGGCCGGCTCTACTTCGCTGACGCTCTCTCGCGAGAGATGGGCGCGCGGATCATCCTCGCCGACCCGCATCGCGCCATCGTGACGGGGCCGAGCCAGCTCTACGCGGCGGAGCTTCGCAGCCCGGACATCCGCGCGGGCATGGCGCTCCTCGCGGCGACGCTCTGCGCGAAAGGGACCAGCGTCATCAACAGCATCGAACAGATCGATCGCGGTTACGAGGAGCTCGACGCGAGGCTCCGCGCGCTGGGCGCGAAGATCGAACGCGCCGCTTGACCGGCTTCGCGACCCACGTCGAATGCGCGCGCTGCAACACGGATTACCCGGTAGACCAGATCGCGCAGGTCTGCAAGCTCGACGGCGGACCGCTCCTCGTGCGCTACGACCTCACTCGCGTGCGGGCCGCGGTCACGCGCGAGGCGGTGACGGCCCGACCGGCGACGCTCTGGCGCTACCGCGAGCTCCTGCCGATGACCGGCGAATCGATCGTCACGCTCGGCGAGCCCGTGACGCCGCTCGACGAGGCGCCGCGCCTGGGGGCCGCCCTCGGCGTGCCGAGGCTGCGGGTGAAGGACGAAGGCCTCCTGCCGACGGGGACGTTCAAGGCGCGGGGCGCGGCGGTCGGGGTCACGCGGGCGAGGGAGCTCGGCGTGACGGTGCTCGCGCTGCCCACGGCGGGGAACGCGGGCGCGGCGTGGGCGGCCTACGGTGCGCGCGCCGGGCTGCGCGTCGTCGTCGTCATGCCCGAGACCACGCCCGAGGTCATCGTCCGCGAGACCTCCGCGTACGGCGCCGAGACGTACCTCGTGCCGGGCTCCATCGCGGACGCGGGGAAGGTCGTGCGCCAGGCCTGTGACCGCTACGGCTGGTACGACGCCTCGACGCTGCGCGAGCCGTACCGCATCGAGGGGAAGAAGACGATGGGGTTCGAGCTCGCCGAGCAGCTGGGCTGGCGCCTCCCCGAGGTGATCGTCTACCCCACGGGGGGCGGCGTCGGGCTCATCGGCATGTGGAAGGCGTTCCAGGAGCTCCGCGCGATCGGCTGGCTCGCGCAGAGCGCGAAGACACGCTTCGTGGCTGCGCAGTCCACCGGCTGCGCGCCGATCGTGCGCGCCTTCGAGGAAGGGTGGGACGAGTCGGAGGCCTGGCCGGACCCGCGGACGTTCGCCGCGGGGATCCGCGTGCCGAAGGCGCTCGGTGACTTCATCGTCCTGAAGGCGCTGCGCGAGTCGGGAGGCACGGCCGTGGCGGTCAGCGACGACGACATCCGTGCCACCATGCGAGCCGCCGGCGAAGCCGAAGGGATGCTGGTGTGCCCCGAGGGCGCCGCGGCGCTCGCAGCCGCGGAGGGGCTGCGGCGCGACGGCTGGATCGGCGAGGACGAGCAGGTCGTCGTGTTCAACACCGGGACGGGTCTCAAGTACGCGGAGTCGCTGCCGGGCGCCACGCCCCGCCGCCTCGGGGCGAACGAGCTGCCGGAGGAGAGCGCCGCGCTCCGGCGGGCCTAGGCCCGACGGTATGCTCCCGCGGACATGCGAACGGCCACTATGGCGGCTTCGCGGCGCGGCATCCTCGGTGGCGCGGTCCTCGTCGCGATCGGTCTGGCGTTCATGCTGCAGGCGGTCGGACTGCCCAACGCGGCGTCATATCTCTTCATCACGCTCGGCATCGCGTTCGCCGCGGCGTGGTGGACGGGCACGCGGCAGTACGTCTATCTCGTGCCCGCGGGGGTGCTCCTGGGCTTCGGTCTCGGCCTCGTCATCCCGACCTGGCTCGGCCTTTCCGCCGAGACCGCCGCGCCGATCTTCCTTGGCACGCTCGCCGCGGGTCTCGTGGCCGTCTTCCTCCTCGCGCCCGATCGACCGCTCCCGCTCGTCATCGCGGGCATCGTCATGCTCGTCACGCTCGTGCAGCTCTTCCTGCGCATCGACCTCGTCCCGCCCATGGCGCAGCCGTTCTTCGTCCCGGTCATCCTCATCGTCGTCGGCGCGTACCTGCTCGTGGAGCCGCGCACGCACTAGCTCAGGGCGCGAGCTGGAGTCCTGCGTCGTGCTCCGCCGTAGCCCACGCGGCTGCGCCATTCCCGGCTCACCGGCCGTTGGACCGAATTCTGGTCTACCCTCGGCTTGTGAAGACTCTCCCACTGTCTGAAGCCAAGGCCACGCTGAGCCGGCTCGTCGACCAGGTCGCGAGCCGCGACGAGCAGATCGTCATCACGCGGAACGGAAAACCCGTGGCGATGCTCGTCAGCCCCGACGAGATCGAAGGCTGGAAAGCGACGCTTGAGATCATGTCCGATCCTGACTTCATGGCGCAGATCAGGCGAGGCCTGCGAGACGTGCGGAGAGGCAAGTACCTTACGTACGAGGAAGTCTTCGGCTCCGACGAGTAGGCGATGGCCTCCCTCGAGGTTCGCCTCTCCCCGGAGAGCGGCGAAGCGAGTCGGACGCTTCATCCCGATGCCAAGCGGAAGGTTCGCGCCGCGATCGATGCGATCGCGGTGGATCCGAGCCTTGGCGACGATCTCATCGACGAGCTGGAGGGCATGCGACGCATCCGCGTGGGCCGCCTTCGCGTCATCTATCGCATCTCCGGAAGGATCAGCGAGGTCCTGGCTGTCGGTCGCCGGGCGACGATCTACGTCGACCTCGCGGTGCGACTCCGCCGCGACCGAGCGATGAGGCGGCGCGCCCGGTGATGGCCGACTACCATCGACGCGCGACATGACCATCGCCGCGGACGTCCTCGGTCTCGTCGGTCACACGCCCCTCGTGCGCCTCTCGCGGGTCGGCAAGGGGCTGCGGCCGACGATCGTCGCGAAGCTCGAGCACCTGAATCCCGGCGGCTCCGTCAAGGATCGGATCGGCCTTCTCATGATCGAGGACGCCGAGCGGCGCGGTCTCCTCAAGCCCGGCGGGACCATCGTCGAGCCGACGAGCGGCAACACCGGCGTCGGCCTCGCGATGGCCGCGGCGATCAAGGGCTACCGCCTCATCTGCACGATGGCCGACAAGCAGAGCCAGGAGAAGCGCGATCTCCTCCGCGCGTACGGCGCCGAGGTCGTCATCTGTCCGAGCGCGGTCCCGCCGGAGTCGCCGGAGTCCTACTACAAGGTGGCCGAGCGGCTCGCCCGTGAGGCCCCCGGGGGGTTCCTGCCGAACCAGTACTACAACCCGATGAACCCCGAGGCCCACTACCGCACGACCGGCCCCGAGATCTGGGAGCAGACCGAGGGCAAGCTCACGCATCTCGTCGTCGGCGTGGGGACCGGCGGCACGGTGACCGGGGCGGGGAAGTACCTGAAGGAGCGGGACCCGAAGATCCAGATCGTCGGCGCCGACCCGCGGGGCTCCCTCTATACGGGCGACATCCATCCGTACAAGGTCGAGGGCATCGGAGAGGACTTCTATCCGGGGACGTTCGACCCGGCGCTCGTCGATCGCTGGGTCCGGGTGAGCGACCGCGACTCGTTCCTCACCGCACGGCGCGTGACGCGCGAGGAGGGCATCCTCATCGGCGGCTCGTCGGGCACGGCGATGTTCGCGGCGCTCGAGATCGCCAAGGAGCTCGACGAGCGCGCGCTCATCCTCGTGCTCTTCGCGGACTCGGGACGAAGCTATCTCTCGAAGATCTACAACGACGAGTGGATGCGGCAGAACGGCTTTCTCGGCTTCGTCGTGCCCGCGACCGTGGGCGACGTCGTGAAGGATCGCGCGGGCACGCCCGAGCTCATCGTCGTGTCCAAGAGCGAGAGCGTACGGAGCGCGATCGACACGATGCAGCGCTACGGCATCTCGCAGATCCCCGTGACCGGCGACGGGCGTGCCGCCACGCTCACCGACATCGTCGGCAGCGTCCAGGAGAAGACGATGCTCGATCGCGTCTTCCGCGAGCCCGCCCTCGTCGACGAGCGTGTCGAGCGGGTCATGGAGGCGCCCTTCCCCGTGGTCCAGGCCACCGACGACATCGAGCGGCTGTACCAGGAGCTCTCCGGCGGCGCGCCGGCGCTGCTCGCCGCGCGCGACGATCGTCCGGTGTCGGTGATCACGAAGGCGGACCTGCTCGAGTTCGTCGCCCACCAGCGCCGCGCCACGCGCTCCCGCTAGCCGCTTCGGTCCCGCTGAGCCGGACATACTTGCGCGCGATGGCCGACCGTCGTCGCAAGCCCGGATTCGAAACGCTCGCGATCCACGCCGGGCAGGAGCCAGAGGCCGTGACCGGTGCGGTCGTCGTGCCGATCTTCCAGACCTCCACCTTCGCCCAGGAAGCCGTCGGCAAGCACACCGGCTACGACTACGCCCGCACCGCGAACCCGACCCGCACCGCGCTCGAGACCTGCCTGGCGGCGCTCGAAGGAGCCCGCTGGGGGCTCGCGTTCTCGTCCGGTATGGCCGCGAGCGACGCCGTCGCGCACCTTCTCTCCGCCGGCGATCACGTCGTCATGGGCGACGACGTCTACGGCGGGACCTACCGCCTGTTCGCGCGCGTCTTCGATCGCCTCGGCGTCGCGCTCTCGCCGGTGGACATGCGCGAGCCCGCGCGCGCGCAGCGCGCGATGCGGAAGAAGACCAAGCTCGTCTGGATCGAGACGCCCTCGAATCCGCTGCTCAAGGTGCTCGACATCGCCGCGCTGGCGGAGATCGCGCACAAGGGCGGCGCGCTCGCGCTGGTGGACAACACGTTCGCGAGCCCGTACCTGCAGCAGCCCCTGAAGCTCGGCGCCGACATCGCGTTGCACTCGACCACGAAGTACATCGGCGGTCATTCCGACGTCGTCGGCGGGGCACTCGTCGGCAACGAGCCAGAGCTGCGGTCCCGGCTCGCGTTCGTGCAGAACGCCGCGGGCGGCGTGCCCGGTCCGCTCGACGCGTGGCTCGTGCTGCGCGGCGCGAAGACGCTGGCCCTGCGCATGGAGCGCCACTCGGCGAACGCGCAGGCGGTCGCGATCTGGCTGCACGAGCATCCAAAGGTGCTCCGCGTCAACTATCCGGGTCTCGCCTCGCATCCCCACCACGACCTCGCGCGACGCCAGATGCGCGAGTTCGGCGGTATGGTGTCGTTCGAGCTCCGCGGCGGCGAGGCGGCGGCGAAGCGCATGGCCGCACGGACCGAGATCTTCACGCTCGGCGAATCGCTCGGCGGCGTGGAGTCGCTCATCGAGGTGCCGCTCCCCATGACGCACGCCTCGGTCCGCGGGACCAAGCTCGCGCCGCCGGCGGGCCTCGTGCGCCTCTCGGTCGGCATCGAGACGGTGGGCGACCTCATCGGCGACCTCGCGCAAGCCATCGGGTAGTGCCCATCCCGCTCGAGACCGAGCGTCTCCTCATCCGCCCCTACCGGGAGGGCGACGCGGTCGGGCTCCACGACCTCTTCAACTCGGCCGAGGTCATGCGCTGGACGCCGAGCCCGCCGTCGAAGGATCTCGCCGAGACCGCGCAGCGGCTCGGGCGCACGATGGCCTTCACCGCGCGGCAGCCGCCGGGCCTGGGGCTCTGGGCGCTCGAGCTACGCGCGAACGGCGACTTCCTCGGCCAGGTCGGCCTCTTCCCCGTGGAAGGCAAGGGGCCGGAGGTCGAGGTCGCCTACGAGCTCGCGCCGCGCGCCTGGGGCAGGGGCTATGCGACGGAGGCCGCCCGGGCGCTCGTGGAGTACGGACTCCGCGAGCTCGGGCTCGCGCGGATCGTGGCGCTGATCCTCCCCGACAACGTCCGCTCGCGACACGTCGCCGAGAAGGCCGCGATGCGCCTCGCAGGGCCGGCGCGCCACTATGGCCTCGACCTCCTGAAGTACGCGATCGGCGCGGACTCGGGTCCTACGCTAGCGACGTGAACGTCGCGATCGCGTTCGGGGCGGGGATGCTCTCGTTCCTGTCGCCGTGCGTGCTCCCGCTCGTCCCCGCGTTCCTGGTCGACATGGCCGGCGAGGCGGCGCTCGCCGGCACGCAGCGCGCGCGCACGCTCTTGCACGCCTCCGCGTTCGTGGTCGGTTTCTCCGTGGTCTTCACGCTCCTCTGGGTGGCGGTCGCGCTCGCGGGCGCGCTCGCCGGCGAGCTCGTCGTCTGGCTCCAGCGGCTCGGCGGGCTCCTCCTCGTCGTCCTTGGGATGCAGATGCTCGGGCTCATCCGCATCCCGCTCCTTGCGCGCGAGCTCGATCTGCGGCTCGAGGGCGGCACGACGGGGCTGGCACGGAGCTTCCTCATCGGGATCGCGTTCGGCGTGGGGTTCACGCCCTGCGTCGGACCCTACCTCGCGCTGATCCTCAACCTGCTGCTCAACGCGGACCTCGGCTCCGGCGCGGTCCTCCTCCTCGCGTACGCGCTCGGTCTCGGCGTCCCGTTCCTGCTCATCGCCGGCGGCCTGGGCGGCGCGCGCCGCGCGGTGCGTTTCCTCGCCCAGCACCTGCGGGTCGTGAACGCGGTCGGCGGTACGCTCGTCATCGTGATGGGTCTGGTCATCGCCTCCGGGCAGTTCGCGAAGCTGCCCCAGCTCTTCAACTTCCTGCCGCTCCTTGGGTGAGCAGATCGGGGGGCACCGCCCCCCGGCCCCCGCCGCGGCACTGCCCTCCGTCGCGCTGCCGCGCTGGATCGCGGCGATCTTCATCGGCGCGATCGCCCTCGCTTCGCTGACCGCGCTCGTCTGGCCGTCGCTGCCGTTCACGCGACCCGGCGCCGGCGACGGTGACGTCCCGGTCATCGCCGCACAGATCGAGGACGCCGCCGCCGCGGGTCGGGTCGGCGCGCCCGCTCCGAATTTCACATGGAGCGGCTCGGGGGGATCGACGCGCCTGTCGGATCTTCGCGGCGGGGTCGTGATCGTGAACTTCTGGGCGACCTGGTGCGTGCCGTGCCGCCAGGAGATGCCCGCCCTCGATCGCATCGCGCGCAGCGAGCCGGACGTGACGGTGGTCGAGGTCGACCTCCAGGAGTCGGGCGACAAGGTCCGCTCCTTCATCGATCAGCTCGGGCTCGACCGGCTCGTGCCGGTGCTCGACACTGACGGCGCGACGACGCGCCGCTTCGGCGTCCTCAGCCTGCCGAGCACCTTCTTCATCGACCGCGACGGCCTCATCCGGCACGTCGAGCTGGGCGGCCCGCTCTCCGATGCGCAGATCCGGCAGGGCCTGGCGAAGGCGCGCTGAACAGGTCGGGGGCTCTGCCCCCCGGCCCCCGAAGCCCGGCCCCGAAGCCCCCGAAGCCCGGCGCCCCAAGGGCGAAACGTCGCCGAGCGAACGTTCCGGGGGTAGCGCGGTTGGTCGTCTGCCGGCCCCCGGCCCCCCAGGCTTCCGGCATGAGCTGGGAGGACACGTTCAACGTGGACCGCATCCGCGAGCACTTCCGCCCGCACGGCTCCCCGTACACGGCGGAGGAGGCGAGCCGCAAGCGCTCGAAGCGCCTGCGCTACTTCCTCACGGTCTGGGGCGCCATGCACTGGGGGGAGCGCGTCGAATGGCGCCGTCGCCTCGGCCTGCCGCGCCGGGGGAACATCGCCCTCTAGACGTCGCTCGCTAGCATCCCTCTGACCGCTTTCAGGGGGAGGACAGCAGATGGCGACAGAGCTCACGGTGAAGCTGCCGAATCGCACGGGCCAGCTCGCGGCCGTCGCGGGAGCGCTCGGCGATGCCGGCGTGAACATCCGCAGCCTCGCGGCGACGACCGGCGGCGGGCAGGGCACCGTCCATATCCTCGTCGACGACAAGGACGCGGGGAAAGCGCGACGAGCCCTCAAGAAGAAGAAGTACCGGATCTCCGGCGACCGCAAGGTCGTCGAGGTCCGGCTCGCCAACAAGCCGGGGACGCTCGCCCGCGCCGCGGCGCGGCTCGGAAAGGCGCGCGTCAACATCGACTCCGCGTACATGAGCGGGCAGGGCAAGCGCAGCACGTCGCTCGCCCTCGGCGTGAAGAACGCCAGCGCGGCGAAGAAGGCGCTCGGCCGCTAAGCGGTACCGCGGTACTAGCCGGACCGACCATCGCGCCCTCGTAGCGCGCGAGCGAGCCTCCCGCCAACACGTGCGGGAGGTCTCGCAATGCGGCTACGGCGCTTCTTACGCGCGTCGGACGGTCTCGCGACGATCGAGTACGTCATCGGCGCGGCGGTCGTGCTCGGCACGCTCGTCATCGGCGTGTCCGCGTGGAACAACGGTCTTGTCTCGCGGCTCCAAGCGCTCGTCACCCAGATGCAGGCGGTACGTTGAAGGGGCTTCGCCCCCTCAGACCCCCGCGCGTTGCCCAGCTCGACGACCGGGGCCTCGCGACTCTCGAGACGACCCTCGCGATCGTCGTGCTCGTGCCGATCCTCTTCTCGATCCTCGAGTTCGGCGCCGCGCTCGAGCGCTGGCTCGGCCAGGATGCGGTCGCGGTGCAGGCCGCGCGATATGCCGGCGAGGTCGGCGGGGATCGGCCCGAGGTCCGCGCGCTCATCGGCGACCAGCTTCGTCTCTCGGGCATCGATCCCGCGCGCGTGAGCGTCTCGATCGTCCCTCCGACGGTCGGCTGGCGCGAGCCGGTCCAGGTCTCGCTTGTCTCCGACTATCCGATCGCGATCCCGTTCCTCTTCTCGACGACGCTGCCGCTGCGCTCGAGCGCGATCTCACGCGGCGAGGTGAACCGATGAAGCTCCTGCACGACGACGCCGGAAGCGTCGCGCTCACGACCATCGCGCTCCTTCCGCTCTTCCTCGTGGTCCTCGCCGGGGTGTTGCAGCTGGGCGCGCTCCGTGTGTCGGCGGCCCGCGTGCGCGCCGCGGCCGATCTGGCCGCGCTCGTGGCCGTGAACGATCAGGACGACGCCGAGCTCGCGCGGACCGGGACGCTCCGACTCGCGGCCGACGCCGCGGACGTCGCACGCGACTTCTTCGCGCGCAATCTCGATCTCTCGCCGTCCCTCCTTGCGTCCTCAGCGACAGACGTCGCCCGCGCCGCGGACGTCGTCGCGTTTGCCACGGCGCCGTCCGTCGACCCGCGGACCGGTGCGCGCTACGACCGTCCCGCGGTTCGGATCGCCGCCAGCGTGCCGCTCCGAACCCCGGTCCTCGGCGCGCTCGTCTTCCAACCGGTGACGACGGTGAGCGTGCTCGCGGTGAGCTCGCCGCGATGAGCAGGCGCCGCACGCTCGCCCTCGCGATCCTCGTCACGCTCGCCCTCGCGCGTCCCGCGGCGGCCTGGGACCCCGAGGCGTGGGATCCCGGCGCCGACCCGGCCTCCGATCCCGAGCCCCAGACGGCCGACGCCGCCGCGCCGGCGGAGGGCGGTGAGCCCGCGGGCGCCGACGTCACGGGAGGCGATACGTTCGTCGTCCCGGACGGGCTGTACTCGGTCACCGACGTGTATGCGGGCGACATCGTCACGCACGACGGTCCGCTCACGACCTACGAGACCGCGACCGTGCACGAGTCGCCGGGGACCTACGCGCGCGCCCTCGAGACGGTCGGCAGCGGCGATGCGAGCCGCTTCGACGGCGCGGCCTTCAACGGCAGGGCGTCGCTCAGCGACGGCCGGCCGGTCGCGGGTACCTACTACGAGACGTTCATCAAGACGGATAGCGGCTACGTGAGCGTCAGCGTCGTCTTCTTCCAGGACGACGCCGAGCTCGCGAGGCAGCGTGCGGGCGCCGGCGCCGGCAGCGCACCGCCGGCCGAGCCCGCGCCGGCGGCGCCGAGCACCGGGCCAAGCGAGGCGATCGACGCCGAGCCGCCGTCCGCGTCGCCGAGCGAGCCGATCCTGCCGTCTCCGCCTGAATTGCGGGACCGACCGGATGCGCCGGGCGCGATGCGGCGCATCGTCGGCCCTCCAACCGTCTCGCCAGGTCGCGGGATCGTCACGCTGCGCCCTGTCGGTGCCCCGATCACCACGCTCGAAGTCCTTCGTGGGCGAACGGTCGCGCTCTGGCTCCACGCGTATGCGGGCGACGTCGAGGTGCCGGTCCGTTCGTGGTCGGTCGTCGCCGGGGATCCCGGCGATGCGGTGGCCCTCTCGGGAAGCGGCGCCGAGCCGTTCGTGACGTCGTGGGACCGGCTGATGCCGCCGGGCGCGGCGAACGTGCTCCGGTTCTCCCTTGTCTCACGGGGCGAGCCCCCTTCCACCCCCCGGACGAACATCGACGCCGCCGTAGAGATCGTCGTGCGGTCTCCCGCGCTCACGGCGTGATCGGACAACGCGGCCTCGTCGCCCTGGCCCTCGCGGCCGGCGCGCTCGCCGGAATCCTCTACTACGCGGGGGCGCGGCGAACGACGGTGATCGTTGCGGCGCGCGACCTGGACGCGACGCACGCGCTCGCCGTCGACGATCTCACGACGCGGGAGCTTCCCACGGATGCGATACCCGCGGACGCGGTCACCGAGCTCGCGAAGGCGGTGGGGCGCACGCCGCGCGCGCCGCTGTGGCGGGGGCAGCTCCTCATCGCGACCGCGCTCGCGGACTTCCCGGCGGCGTTCCACACCGGCCTGACGCTCCCGTCGGGCTTGCGAGCGGTCGCGCTGCCGGTCTCCGCCGCGCAAGCCGTCGGCGGTGCGCTCGTCCCGGGCGCGCGCGTCGACGTCCTCGCCGTCCCCCTCCTCGGCCGGGCACCGGCGGGCCGTACGACCGAGCTCCTCGCCCAGAGCGCGCTCGTCCTCGACGTGCGCGCGGAGACCGGCGCACCGTACGGGGCGACGGCCGGCAGGACCGGGCTCGTCACCGCCGAGCGTATCGGCAGCGTCGTCGTCGCGATCGCCCCGACCGAGGAGCTGCGGTTCGCGGACCGGATCGCGACGAGCACGTTCGTCCTCGCCGCCATCAGCGCCGGCTAGTGGCGGTGCTGCGGCTCGAGCGGCTCGCCGCGGGCGGCATCGACGACGCCATCGCGGCGCTCGGGGCGATCGTGCTCGCGCGGTGTCGCGACGGCTCGTTCGCGGAGGTCGATGACGCCCGCGTCGACGCGACGGTCCGCGCGTTCGCTTTCGCCGGCGTGCGCGCGAGCGCGGCCGCCGTCGTGCTCGCGCCGCCCGCGGGGACGCGCGTCGCGATCGGTCGGGACCTCGCGGCGCTCGCGTACGACCTCGTGGCGCTCGACACGGTGCACGTCCGCACGCTGCCGCTCGGGCCGGAGACGCGCCGCCTGCTGCGGACCTGGCCGTGGCGCCGTCCCGCCGCGGCGCGGCGCGCCCGCTGCCGCGACCTTCTCCGCGGCGAGGACGCGATCCTGGGCTGGCGCCGCCGCGCCTGGGCCGCGACCGGCGTCCTGCGCGCGGCGGAGGTGCGCCGCGTCCTGCGACCGGTGGTGTTCGACCACGCGGCGATCGGCACGCCCCCCGAGCGGCGGACCTTCGCTCGCGAGCGCGCGCTCGGCGCGTGGCTGTTCGCATGAGCCGGGTGCGGGCCTGGCTCGACGCGTCGCCGCTCGCCGCGCTCGGGCTCGCGCTCATGCGCGAGGCCACCGGCCAGGTCGAGCCGCTCGCGCCGCTCGTGCCGACGCGGCCGGCCGCGCTGCGGCGGGGAAAGCGCATCGCGTTCTGGTCTCTCGCCGCCGGCGGGGGGGCGAGCACGGTCGCGGCGCTGCTCGCCCATCGTTCGGCCGCGGGCGGCGAGGCGCCGCTCCTGGTGGACCTCGATCGCTGGGCGCCGTCGCTGGCGCTCCGCGCGGGCCTGTCCGCGGCGACGATCGTCGATGCGCTCGTGCAGCCCGGCCGCGAGCGCGAGCTCGTCTCGCGCTGGTCGGCCGTGCCGTTCCTCCCGGGCTCGCCGTCGTTCCACGCGAGCTTCGATGCCGCGCGGGTGTGCGCGCTGCTCGAGACGGTGGCCGAGGGTCGCGCGCTCGTGGCCGACCTCGGCGCGGGCGCGGACGCGCTGGAGCACGAGCTCCTCGCGACGCTCGATCGGCTCTGCGTCGTGAGCGGCACGCACACGGCCCAGCTCCAGGCGCTCTTCTGCGCCGTGCCGCTCCTCGAACGCGCGCCGTGCGCCGTCGGGCTCGTCGTCACGGCCGCGGACCCCGAGGACGCGGCGCGGATAGCGGGACGGGTCGGCTTCCCGCTGCTCGCCGCGATCCCTTCGGATCCGTACCTGGCGACCGACGACTTCGCCGCGCGGGCGCCGACCCTCCGCGCGGTCGACGAGCTGCTCAGATCGCTCCACTGATCGACGCGAGCCTTCTCGCGCGCGTGCGGGCCGAGGTCGCGGCCGGCGTGGACCCGGCCGGCCTGCTCTCGTTGTATGCCGAGCCCACGCGCCGGACGATCCTGCGCGAGCGCGTCCGCGTCGCATCGCGTCGACCGCTCGCGGACGAGGAGGTCGACGAGCTGTGCGCGGAGCTTTTCGGCTTCGGCCCCCTCCAGCGCTATCTCGACGATCCCGGGGTGACCGACGTCCTCGTGAACGGTCCTCGCGATGTGTTCGTCGAGCGCGCCGGACGCCTCGAGCGCGCGCCGGTCGAGTTCCGCGGGCCGGACGCGATCGGCGAGCTCGCGCACCGGATCGCTGCGAGCGTGGGCCGCGAGCTCACGCTCGAGCGGCCGTTCGTCGACGCGCGCATGCGCGACGGCAGCCGCGCGAACGCGGTGATCGCGCCGGTCGGTGGGCCGACGCTCTCGATCCGCAAGTTCGAGCGCATCGCGGTGCCGCTCGAGGGCGCGTCCGGCTCCTGGCGCGCGAGCGGACTCCATCCGGACGCGGCCGCCCTGCTCCGGCGCTGCGTCGTCGCTCGCGCGTCACTCGTCGTGAGCGGCGCGACCGGGTCGGGGAAGAGCACGCTGCTTCGCTCGCTCGCCGACGCGATCCCGCACGACGAGCGGCTCATCGTCATCGAGGACACGAACGAGCTCGTGCTCCCGCATCCGCATGCGGTGCACCTCGAATGCGTTCCGGCCCGCGAGGGCGGGGGCGTCACGGTCGCGGATCTCGTGGCGAACGCGCTGCGGATGCGTCCCGACCGCATCATCGTCGGCGAGGTCCGCACGCCGCGCGAGGCCTCGGCGCTCCTCGAGGCGCTGAGCACCGGCCACGAAGGATCGCTCACCACGTTGCACGCGGGTTCGGCGGCCGGCGCTCTCGACCGGTTGGAGCTGCTGCTCGCACGCGCGGGAGAGGTCGCGCCGGCCGCGATCGCCCGCCACGTCGCTCGGGCGATCGACGTGATCGTGCACGTCGCTCGCGGGCGTGACGGCCGGCGCGCCGTCCGCGAGATCGCCGAGATCGGCGACGCCGGGGCGCGCTCCCTCTGGCGCGCTGGAGACGCCGGCGTCGCGGAGCCCGCCGGCCGGCTCGCGGCGCGGCTGTGACGCTCGCCGGCGCGCTCGCCCTCGCGCTCGCGGTGACCGCGCTCGGCCTTGCGCCGTTCGCGCGAATCGCGCTTCCGCGGCCGCGCGCGGCGCACCCGGACGCCGGCGCTCTCGGCGAGGCCGGGTGGTCGCGTCCGCTCTGGCAGTGGGAGGGCGTGCGCGCCGCATCCGCCGCGGCGCTCGCCGCGCTCTCGCTGGCCGTCGGCGTGCTGCCCATCGTCGGCCTCGCCGTCGGCGCGGCGCTGCCGTCGTTCGCCACGCGCCTCCGCGCCGACGACACGCGGCGGAGCGCGCGGCGCGCGAGAGCGCGGCTGCTTCGCGCCACCGAAGGCGCGATGCGTTCGGGCACGGCGCTGCCCGAGGCGCTCCGCCGCGCGTGCGACGGCATCGACGACGCGCTCGCGCGGCGTCCGTTCGTCGCCGCCCTTCGCGCCTTCGATCTCGGTGGCGCGCTTGACGCCTCGCTGCGGGACGCGGCGCGCGGTGACCGCGACGCGCGTGCGCGCGCGGCCCTCGAGACGGTCGCCCTCGGCGTCGCCGCGCGCCTCTCGACGGATCGCGCCGCGCAGCTCGTCGCAGCCGTCGCGGACCGTCTCGCGTTCGACGAGCGTCTCGACGAAGAGGTCCGGTCGCGCACCGGGGGGCTCCGCTTCCAGGTGCTGCTGCTCGCCGCGATCGTGCCGTGCCTCGCGGCGTACCTGTCGCTCACGGTCCCGACTCTCGCGCTCACGCTCGGATCGCCCCTCGGCCGCACGGTGCTGATCCCGGCCGCGGTCGTCCTCGAGCTGGCCGGGATCGTCCTCAGCCGCCGCGCGGTGGCGGACGTCGTCCGTTGATCGCGGCGGGCGTGCTCGCCGCGGCCACGGCCGTGACGGTGTTCGTGCTCGCCCTGCGTCCTCGCTCGCCCGTCGGGACGCGACTCGCCCGGATCTCGCCCGACGAGCGGCGCGCATCGTCGCGCCTGCATGCGCTCGTGGCGCGCGACGCGCGCGACCTCGTGCAGAGCGGCCTCGGCTGGAGCGAGCTCGATCTCATGCGCGCGAAGGTCGTCGGCGCTCTCGCGATGGCCCTGCTCGCCTCAGCGGTGGCCATCGTGACGCCGGTCGGCCCCATCGTCGTCGCCGCCGCGGCGTACGCGGGCTTCGTCGCGCCGTCGCTCCGGATCGCGCGCCTCGCGGCGAGCCGTCGGGACGCGGCAGATCGCGCGCTCGTCGGGCTCGTGGAGTGGACCGAAGCGCTCGTCGCGAGCGGCCGCCCCGTCGAGAGCGCGCTCGCCGCCGTGGCCGAGCGCGGGCTTGGCGCTCCCGTGATGGACGCCGCGCTCGCGGCCGCCGCGCGGTCGTACGCCCTCGGCGCACCGCTCTTCGCGTCGCTCGCACGCGAAGCCGCCGGCGCGGGCCTCACCGCGCTCGGCGCGCTCGCGGATGAGCTCGAGCGGGCCCGCGATCTCGGTCGCGGCGCGCTCGCGGTCCTTCGCGACGAGCGCGACCGTCTGCGCGCTACGGAGCGTGCCCGCGGCCTCGACGCCGCCGGCCGGGTCGAGGGGCGGCTCATGCTCGTGCTCGTGCTCTGTTACCTGCCGGCGCTCATGCTCCTCGTCGTCATACCGCTCTTTCTCGGCCTGCTCGACGGCCTGTTCGGATGATTAGACTGGAGCGGAAGCTGTGCGCGCGATGCGCGCGAGGGGAAGTGAACGATGCCCTTCAATCTCGGCGGGCCGGAGCTCGTCTTCATCCTGGTCATCGTGCTCATCGTGTTCGGCGCCGGGAAGCTGCCGGACGTGCTCGGCCAGCTCGGCCGCGGCGTGAAGTCGTTCCGCGACGAGGCGGGGAACGAGAAGACCGCGTCCGTCGCGGCGTCGGCCGGTGGCGCGACCACGGCCACGACGACGGCGTCGACCTGGACGTGCAAGAGCTGTGGTCGCACGAACGCGGCTGATGCCAAGTTCTGCGCGAACTGCGGGACCGCGCACTAGCGGAAGCGCCCTCCTTCCCCGACCGCGCGCGCACGTTCGTCTTCGACCGGTTCGCCCTGGAGCCGGTCGCCGCTTCGATCGCCGGCGTTCACGAGCACGACCACCGCCTCGGCGGTCTCACCGCGGAGTCGTTCGCCGGACGTGATGCCTTCGTCGACACGTCGCTCGCGGCATTCGAAGGGTTCGACGAGAACGCGCTCTCGCGCGAGGAGCGTACCGACCGCGCGCTGATCCTCGCCGAGCTGCGCGGCGAGCGCGCGCTCCGGCCGTTCCAGCGGTGGCGGCGGCAGCCCACGCTCTACTCCGATCTCATCACGCGCGGCTCGTACTACGCGTTCCTGCGCGACCACGCGCCTCTCGCGGACCGCGTGGCGGCCCTGGCGGAGCGTCTTGGTGAGGCGCCCGCCGCGATCGACGCCGCGATCGCCAACCTCGACCCCGCGCTCGTGCCGGCGGAGTGGGTCGACCTCGCGCTGCGGACGGTCCCCGCCGGCGCCGCGCTCCTGCGCGACGGTGTCAACGACCTGCTCCCGAGCGGCACGCCGCTCGCGCGCGCGGTTCTGCGTTCGTTCCGTCCCGCTGCGGACGAGGCGGCGGCGGCGCTCGATCGCTACGCGGAGTGGCTCGAACGCGAGCTCCGGCCGACGGCGCGTGGCACGTTTGCCATCGGCCGCGACGCGGTCGACGCGTGGCTCAAGGAGAAGGAGCTCCTCGACCACGACGCCTCGTCCCTCGCGCGCTGGGGCGAAGAGCTCTACCGCGAGACCGAGTCGCTGCTCGGCGAGGCCGCGAAGACCGTCGGCGACGACGACTGGCGCGACGCGGTGGCGAAGATCCGCGAGGACCACCCGCCGGAGGACGGGCTCGTCGAAGCGTACCGCTCGGAGATGGAGCGCTCGCGCGGCGCGACGCGGGACTCCGCGCTCGCGACGATCCCCTACGGCGAGGACCTCCTCGTCGAGGCGATGCCCGCGTTCCAGCGGCCCACGTACCCGTACGCCGCGTACGTCGGCGCCGCGCCGTTCGAGACGCGACGGCTCGGCCGATTCTGGGTGACGCTGCCCGAGAAGGACGACGACGAGAAGACGCGCCGCGAGCGGCTGGAGGGCCATCCGCGCGCGGGCATCCCGATCATCGCCTGTCATGAGGGCTACCCCGGCCATCACCTGCAGCTCGTGACGGCCGCCGACAACCTCTCGGTCGCGCGCAAGGCCCTGCGCTCGAACCTCTTCGTGGAAGGCTGGGGCCTCTATGTCGAGGAGCTCATGACCGACCTCGGCTATCTCGACGCGCCCGAGACGCGGCTCCTGCGTCTCAAGGACCTGCTGTGGCGCGCGGCGCGGGTGATCGTCGACGTCGGCCTCTCCACCGGCGAGATGAGCTTCGCCGAGGCGGTCGCCTTCCTGGTCGACCGGCCGAAGCTCGAGCCGCCGAACGCCGCGGCGGAGGTCCGCCGCTACACGCTCAACCCGCTGCAGCCCTCGAGCTACGCGCTCGGGCGCGCGGCGATCGTCGCGTTACGCGACAAGGCGCGCGCCGCGGGCTGGGGGATGCGCTACTTCCACGACCGGCTCCTCGCGGCGGGATCGCTCCCGCCGCGACTCTGCGAAGCGGAGCTCGGTCTCTAGCTCGCTACTTCGTCAGCCGCGGAAGGATCGGGCTCGCGGCGTTGGTCGGGTCGAAGCTGACCGTCACGACCCCGTTCTGCGTGTCCACCGTCTTGGCCACGATCTGGCCGCCGGTCACGGTGGCGTGGCCGTTCAGCTGGACCCCGGCGTTCGGCACGTACAGCGTTCCGCCGACGTCGAAGGTGAGCGAGCTGCCGCTGAAGATGACGTTCTCCGTGCAGTTCTTGTCCTGGTACAGGAGCATGCCCTGGTAGGTGCCGCTGCTCGGCGGGAGCAGGTGCACCGGGTGGTTGCCGGCGATGTTGATCTCGTGGCAGGTGCCGGTGCTCCCGGGGAAGCCCGACATGGTGTTGTACAGGAAGACCCGCCCGTCGCAGGTGTGCCCCGGGCGGTCGGGATCGTCCGTGGTCGTGTCGATGTCGAGGTCGCCGTCGAAGCCCTTCTCGAGGATGTAGATGCCGTGGCAGAGCTTGTGACCGCTCAGCGTGGAGGTGTAGATGCCCTGGCGGTACGTGTCGCTGCCCGCGCCGATGCGCGCGGGGTTCGTCTGCAGCGGCTGCGCGGCGCCGGAGTCGTCGAGATAGCTGCTTCCGGGCGGCGGGTAGCCGGCGAACGGGTCGGCCTGCGGCGGGGCGTCCAGGTTGATCCCGTTGTAGTTGTTCGCCGGATCGGCGGGCGGCCAGACCGAGGCGGAGCCGCCGACGACGTCGATCGAGCACGGGTTGATGGCTGGGCAGGTGATCGTGAAGTTGGCGCCGAGGATGGTGTTGTTCGCGGCGCCCGAGCCGCCGGCGGGGCAGTTCCCACCGGTGGCGAGCGCGCCGGCGCTCGAGTTCACGAGGATCCCGCCGCCGCTCAGATGGATCTCGCCGGTCGGCTGGTCCGTGAAGGCACACGGTGTGCTCCCGCGGTCGAGCGCCATGATCGCGTACTGGTTGTTGAGCGGGTCCGAGCCCGCGATCGCGCGCACCTGCACGAAGCTGAGGCCTGCCTCGGCCGGCACGAGCGCCGTCCGCACGTTCTGCGACATGATCACTTCCACGTACTTGTTCGTGTTGTACGGCGCCTGGAGGGGTTGCCGGATCGTGACGGTGACACCGTTGGTGGCGTCGGTGAAGCCGTTGAGCGTGGCGTCGTTCGTCGCGGCGTTGAAGGCCGCGGTCTGGTTGCAGCAGGACGTGCCCTGCTGGTACAGCACGACCGCGCCGGCGTAAGCGGCCGCGTCGGCCGCCTCCTGCATGGTGCGCCGCGCCGCGTACAGCTGACCCGCGTCGATGGCGAGGCCGACGACCATCATCATCGCGAGCGTCGTGATCGCGATGAGCACGACGGCCTGACCGCCTTCGCCCTCGCGCGAGAAGAAGAATCGCCGCACTGATTTCACCTCTGGATCACCAAGAGTGAGCCGCCGCGGAGCGTGATCTGGAACAGGCCGCCAAGCAGGTAGCGCGAGGGGAGGGGGATGAACGGCGCGCTCGCGTCGACCTGCACCTGGCAGTTGCGGTCGATGCAACCGGACGGTGGCCACTTGACCGCCACGGTGATGTTCGGCACACCGACCGCGGAGTTGCGCACGGCGCTGAAGACCCCAGCGCACGAGCTCGGACCGGTGTAGGTCGGTGTCGACGTACACGAGATCGTGGTGTTCGGCGGCGAGGGGCAGCCGACGGGATCCACGGTCGGATTGCACGGATACACGACCGCGCTCACACCGACGGTCTCCTCGACCGCGCCGGAGCCGTGGACGATCGCGTAGCGCGTTCCCTCGCGCGCGGCGTACGCGAGCGTGTTCTCCTGCCACGCCGCGCGGGCGACGTCGAAGACGCCCGTGATGATGAGCAGGATGACCGGGAGGATGAGCGCGAACTCGACGAGGGACTGGGCCGACTCGTCGCGCGCGAACAAGCGGCGGGTCATTGCGGCGCCGCCAGCATGCGCATCTTCGTCGCACGGTCGAAGTTCGCCGTGTTGGGGATGAGCGGCCACGGCGTGATCGTGTGGAACGTGAACTGGACCCGGACCGTCGCGTAGCACTGGTTCGGCTCGGTGACCGGCTGGACGCAGTCCGTCGTCCCGTCGCTCTTCTTGAACGTCACGGTGACGTGCACCGTCGAGGTGTTGTAGCCGTCCATGCCGGGCGTGCGGCTCATCTCGTCGCGGGCGCGGGCCTCGGCCTCGGTCTCGGTCGGCGTGAAGTCGATCGCGGCCGCCTCGGCGCCCGCGCGGGCGCCGTTCTGGACGGCGAGCTGCATGGCGTAGGCGCGCGCGAGGTCGCCGCCCGCCAGGATGAGGAAGACAAGGATCGGCAGGAGCAGAGCCGTCTCCGTGAACGACTGCCCATGCTCGTCCCGTAGGAAACGCATACCCAAACCTTCCACCACCGCCGCGAGTTTAACGAGCACTCATGCGTGGGGTTACCCTCTCGGCCTACCCCGTTGGTACTAGTCCGATACGGTGGCCGCGTATCCCGCGATACGCGGCCACTCCGTATCGAGGCTACTGAGCGAAGGCACACACCGCGAAGGGCGTGATCATGACCGGCGCGCTGAGCTGGGCGGGATCGACGGGCGAGACCCACGAGGTCCAGCCCACGGGACGACCGGCCGCGTCCACGTTCGGCGTGCTCAAGACGATGTACTTGTCGAACGCAGGCGGGACCGCGCCGCCGGAGAGCGCGACCATGCCGGTCGGGCAGACCACGTTCACGAAGACGCTGGGCGCATCCCTGAACAACGGCAACGACCTCGCGGTGCCCTTGACATAGGTCACGCCGGAAAGCCCGGGCAGGCCTTGCAGACCGCGTGCGCCGGTCGGGCCGGCGGCTCCGTCCGCGCCAGTCGGGCCCACCGGCCCTTGTGTGCCGGTCGGGCCGAGGCCGCCCTGATCACCGGTCGGTCCCTGCAGGCCCTGCGGACCCGTCGGACCGGTCGGCCCCTGGAGGCCCTGCGGACCGGCCGGTCCGGTGAGGCCTTGAGGACCCTGTGAGCCTGTCGGGCCGGCAAGGCCCTGCGGACCCAGCGGTCCGGTGGGGCCGGCGGGACCGACATCGCCCGTCGGCCCGGTGCCGCCCGTCAGGCCGCGAACGCCGCTGTCGCCTTGCGGGCCGGTGACGCTCCACCAGATCTCGGTCTCGTGGTCACGGCACTTCTCGCCCGGGTTGAGGAATCGAATGAGTGCATTGCCGTTCTGAACGCAGGCGCTGAGGCTGGCGTAGCTCTCGCTCGCGTACGCGGCGCGCAAGCCGAAGGCGAGCGCCGCGATGGTCGCGAAGACAACGATCGATCGTCTGGGAAAGCGCACTTCGTCCACCTCCGCCGGTAAGCATCGGCGCGGGAGGCGCGCGCTCACAGGGACGAGGACGTACTGCGGCGATCGGGTAGCGGGGGAGTACGAGTGGGGGAGGCTAGTCGGCCGCGGCGACCGGCGTGCGTGCCCGCGACAAGACGCCGGAGACGATTTCGAGCGCGCTCGCGATGTCGGCACGCTCGATCCCGTGGTGCGTCACGGCGCGAAGTCGCGGGCTGCTCCCGAGGTAGCGCGAGATGCGCAGGCCGCGCTCCGCGCACGCGCGCTGGAACGCGCCCGTGTCCATCCACTGCGGGTCCACCTCGAACGAGACGATGTTCGTGACCACCTTCCCCGCGTCGATGCGGATCCCGCGGATGCCGGCGAGGCCGTCGGCGAGGGAGCGCGCGTTGCGGTGGTCGTCGACGAGGCGGTCGCGCATCTCCTCGAGCCCGACGAGCGCCGCCGCGGCGATGACCCCGGCCTGCCGCATCGCTCCGCCAAGGAGCTTGCGAACGCGTCGGGCCTTCGCCACGGTCTCGGCGCTGCCGCAGAGGATCGAGCCGACCGGCGCCGAGAGACCCTTCGAGAAGCAGAACTGCACCGTGTCCGCGGGCGCCGCGAGCTCGCGCGGATCGACGCCGAGCGCGACCGCCGCGTTGAAGATACGCGCGCCGTCCAGGTGGATGCGCAGCCCCCTGCGGTGCGCGAGGTCGGCGACCGCGGCGGTCTGGTCGGCCGTCAGGACGCTGCCGCCGCAGTTGTTGTGCGAGTTCTCGAGACACACGAGCGACGTTCGCGGGAACATGCCCGCCGGCCGTATCGCGGCCTCGATGTCGGCGAGCGAGGGGCAGCCGTCGCGGTTCGGCACGAGCCGTGGCTGGATCGAGCCGAGGACGAAGGAGGCGCCCATCTCGTTCTGATAGATGTGCGCGAGGTCGCCGAGGATGACCTCGTCGCCGCGCTCGGTCTGCGACAGGACGCCACACAGGTTCCCGAGCATGCCGCTCGCGACGTAGACCGCGGCCTCCTTGCCGAGGATCTCGGCGGACCGCTTTTCGAGCCGGTTCACGGTCGGATCCTCGCCGTACTGGTCGTCGCCGACCTCGGCCTCCGCCATCGCGCGGCGCATCGCGGGGGTCGGGAGCGTGAAGGTATCGCTCCGCAGCTCGAGCGTCTTCGCGCTCACGCTCCGATGGCCTCCTTCACGACGTCGACGACGCCCACGATGATCGGCGCGATCGCGATCGCGGGCAGGAAATCGGCGACCTGCACGTCGCGGATCTTCAGCAATTTCAAGCCTACCCCGAGGATGAGGAGGCCGCCGACCGCGCTCATCTCCCTCAGCTGCGGATCCGTGAGGAGGCCGCTGAAGAGCGAGGCGCCCGCGGCGAGCCCGCCCTGGTACACGAGGATCACGACGATGGAGAGGAGCACGCCCCAGCCGAGCGTCGCGGCGAACGCGATCGACGTGAAACCGTCGAGCACGCTCTTGATCGCGAGCAGGCTGGCGTCGCCGGTCAGGCCGTTCTGGATCGCGCCGAGGAACGTGAGCGGTCCGACGCAGAACACGATCGTCGACGTCACGAACGCCTCGGACACGGTGCTGCTGCCGCCGCCGAAGCGCCGCTGCAGCGAATCGCCGAGGGCGACGAGCCGCTCGTCGAGACGGAGCAGCGAACCGACGACCCCGCCGACGAGGATCGCGCCGAGGATGTAGAGGAGGTTCGCGGTATCGATCGCGAACTTCGCGCCCATGGCGAGTGTGAACAGGCCGACCCCGCGCACGACGTTCTCGCGCAGCCGCTCCGGCAGGTGGTCGCCGAGCCCGGTGCCGATGAGCGCGCCCGCGAGGACGGTGGCCGCGTTGAGGACGGTGCCGGTCCAGAACACGAAGATGGCTAGTATCGCGGGGCCGATGGGTCCATCCGAGCAGCTTCGCTTTTGGGCGCACGAGCTCGCCGCGATGGCGACGACCGGTCTCGAGTTCGCGACGAACGAATACGACCGCGACCGCTTCGTTCGTGTCCGCGGGATCGCCGAGGGTCTCGCCGGGCTCGCGAGCGACGCGCGGTTCACGCCCGACCGCCCGTACCTGCCCGATCTCGGCATCGTCTCGCCGAAGACAGGCTGTTCCATCGCGGCGTTCGACGGCGACGGGCGGGTCGCGCTCATCAAACGCGCCGACAACGGACGTTGGGCGCTCCCCGGCGGCTACGCCGAGGTGGGCTCGCCTCCCGCGATGAACGCGCTCCGTGAGCTACACGAGGAGACGGGTCTCGACGCGGCGATCGAGCGCCTCGTCGGCGTGTACGACAACCGCGAGTTCGGCAGCGTGGCGGCGTACCAGTTCTATATCTGCCTTTTCCGCGCGCGGATCACCGGCGGCGCGCCGCGGCCCTCGGCCGAGACGACCGAGGTCCGCCTGGTCGACCCCGACGACCTCCCGGAGGACATGTCGGCGCTGCAGCGCGCGATGGTCGTCGGCGCGGTCGCGAACGCCCCGCTCGCGGTCTTCCAGTGACCGAGATCGTGGTGTTCGGCGCGTTCCGCACGCGCCCGGAGACCGTATCCGAGCGCTTCCCCGACGATCGGATCATCCCCATCGCCGACGAGAGCGCGCTCGCGGCCGCGGCCGCCGCGGAGGTCGCGCTGAGCGGGAACAACCCGCGTCGCGTGCAGATGCTCCTCGAGGCGACGCCGAAGCTGCGCTGGTACCACACCGTCAGCGCGGGCGTCGAGAACATGCCGCTGTCCGAGATGAGCCGGCGCGGGATCGTGCTCACCAACAACAGTGGCTCGTACGACGTGCAGATCGCCGAGCACGTGCTGATGTTCGTCTTCGCCGCGTCACGCCGGCTGCAGCTCTATCGCGACCGCCAGGTGCGCCACGAGTGGAAGGACCACGACCACCAGGAGCTGCGCGACGCGACGATCGTCGTCTACGGCATGGGCAGCATCGGTACGGAAGTGGCGCGGCTCGCGAGCGCGGTGGGTATGCGCGTCATCGGCGTCCGCCGGCGCGCCGCTCCGCAGGAGGGGGCGAGTCGGGTCGTCGCGCCCGAGGGGCTCGCCGACGTCGCCGCGGAAGCGGACTACCTCGCGATCACCGCACCGCTCACGCCTGCGACCCGCGGCGCGGTCTCGCGCGAGGTCATCGCGCGTCTGAAACCGACGGCCTGGATCGTGAATATCGCGCGTGGCGCGA
>Ga0209689_1000577_pt1 | contig 25824 bp, 27 predicted proteins | sample GraSoiAngelo_149_FD_187119 | JGI IMG/M metagenome (GOLD analysis project Ga0209689, IMG submission 187119) | Grasslands soil microbial communities from the Angelo Coastal Reserve, California, USA - 14_1009_09_30cm (SPAdes) (version 2) | ecosystem: Environmental > Terrestrial > Soil > Grasslands ... | reverse complement strand
TTGAAAGCGATGAATCTGCTTGGCGTTTGCTATTGCGAACTCGGCATGCTCGATCTGGCGATGAAACAATTCGAGGACGCGGCGCGGGAGATTGTGACAATGGACCCGATGAAAAAGGAAATCGTCTACAATCTCGGGATCGTTTACGAGAAGATGGGCGAGCGCGAGAAGTCGCTCAACTGCATGAAGCAAATCTATGAAGCGGACTATAGCTACAGAGACGTGGCCGAGCGGGTAGAAAGCTCATACCAACAGGACAAGGGCGGGAGTTGACCGAATCTTGCGAGCTCGAATAGCTGGCTTGCACGCACGTCCAAAGCTGTGTCAAGATGCGAACCTCTGATGCCGAATGGCGGTATCATAACCTGCAAACACTTATGAAAAAACATCTTATAATGTCACGAATCGCAATTGTCGCGCTGGGCGTCGGAGCGCTTTGCCTGGCTACGACCAGCAGCGCGCTTAATGCATATCCACCGCTAAAAACCGGCGCGAACGCGAACGCTCCAACAACCAGCCCGTCTCCGGCCAAGGGCGCAGCCAAGGCTGCCAGCAAACTGAGCGCGGCGGACAAAGCTTTCATGATGAACGCGGCCAAGGGCGGCATGATGGAAGTTGAATGGGGCAAGTTGGCGGCGCAGAACGGCCAGAACGCCGATGTGAAAAAATTCGGCAACCGGATGGTGACCGATCATTCCAAGGCGAACAGCGAGTTGATGGCGTTGGCGAAGGAGGAAGGGGTCTCACTTCCAGCCGCGAAATCGCCCGGCAAATGGAAATCGGACAAGGATTACATGGACACGATGGTAAAAGATCACCAGGCGGACCTGGCCGAGTTCCAAAAAGAAGCACAGAGCGGAACTGATCCAGACCTAAAGGCGTTCGCGGCCAAAGGCGCGAAAATGGTCAGTGCTCACCTCAAGCTCGCTCAGGAAACGCAAAGCAAACTGAAGTAAGTAACTTCGATTAGTTTTACGCGCGGCACGCCATCACGGCGTGCCGCGTCTTTTTTTGGCTTTGCATTCCCTTGGACAAACTTGAGGCTTTAACAGATGCGGAAGACAAAAATCATCTGCACGCTCGGCCCGGCTACGGAAAAAACCGAAACGATCCGGCAGCTGATTGCGCGCGGAGCGGATGTCTTTCGCTTGAACATGAGTCACGCGCCGCGGGAATGGGTGCGGGAGATTGTTCCGCGAATTCGCAAGCTCGCGGGTGAGTTGGGCCGTCCGGTCGGAATTTTGCTCGACACCCAAGGTCCAGCAATCCGGACGGGGCCGATGAAGACGCCGTTGGAACTCAAGAAGGGGGACGTGCTCGAATTGACCGTTCGCCATGCCAAGAAAACGCAAAAGAAATCGGTTGAGGTCAATTATGACAAATTCGCGAATGATGTCAGTGTCGGCGACACCATTCTAGTCGACAACGGCCTGATCAAGCTCACGGTCATCGAGAAGAAGAAAAATCGCGTTCTTTGTAAGGTCATCACTCCGTCGACACTCGGCTCGCGGCGACATATCAACTTACCGGGCGTCCACGTCAGCCTTCCAGCGCTTACAAAAAAGGACATTGCTGACGTTACACTCGGAGCGCAGCTCGGCGTCGACTTCGTTGCGCTCAGCTTTGTTCGAGAACCCGGCGATCTCACCGAGCTTCGCGATTTGCTTACCCGCAAAAAAAGCAAAGCCCAGGTGCTGGCCAAGATAGAGGATCAGGCCGCGGTCGAGTCGATCGATGACATTATTAAGATCGCGGACCTTGTCATGGTCGCCCGCGGCGATCTTGGCATCGAAGTGCCTATGGAAGAATTGCCGATCATTCAGCGACGAATCGTCAAAAGTTGTATTAGGCTGGGCAAACCGGTCGTGGTCGCCACCCATCTGCTTGAATCGATGATCACGAATCGGATTCCGACACGGGCCGAGATCACAGATGTGGCCAACGCGGTATTCGAACAAGCAGACGCGATCATGTTGAGCGGCGAAACCAGCATCGGGCATTATCCGGTCGAGTGTGTGGAGGTTTTGAATCGCGTGGCCGCGCGGACCGAGCGAAGCGGTGGCGCCGGTTATGCCGAATCGGCCATTCTGGAAGATGCACGACAAAAAACGGTCGCTTCCGCGGTTGTCCTCGCCAATTCCCTGGTTCGATCAAAGATCATTGTCTTCACGCGACATGGAAGAATGGCGCGCAATACTTCAAACCTGCGGCCGGAGCGCGCTATTATTTTTGCTTTCACGCCGAGCGAAGAAGTGCGGCGACAGTTGTCGATCTGCTGGGGCGTCTGTCCGGTGCGGATTGAATTCAGCGACGATCCGAATGTAACAATTGAGACCGCGCAGAAATATTTGCGCGATCAAAAACTGACTACGGCGGGCGACAATCTGGTCGTGATCAGCGACGTGCGGGCACGGGATGCGTTGGTCGATTGCGTCCAGTTGCGCACAGCAAAATGACCCGAGCGCTCGATCGGGTCATCCCGAGCGAAGTCGAGGGATCTGGCAATAATTCCGAGGGAAAGCAAAAACGCGCGGATTTTCATCCGCGCGTTTTCAAATTGAGATGCCGATCTTGTCCGCCATTCGGACGGACTCGCCCCATGGCGAGCGTTATGCTTCGACCGGCAGCTCGACGTCGATCGGCTTCTCTTTTTTGCTCAACGCGCGACGCAGTTTCGAAAGCGCAATGTTTTGCAGCTGTCGAATGCGTTCGCGGGTCACGCCGAATTTCTTTCCGACTTCCTCGAGAGTCTTTGGCTTTCCGCCGTCGAGACCGAAGCGCTGGAAAATGATTTTCTTTTCGCGGTCGTCGAGGACGTCGAGGAGACCGCCGACTTCGTTACGCAGATTTTTGTCGCGCAACAGCTCGAACGGCGTTTGGGCGTCCTCGTCCCCGACGATTTCGCCGAACTCAGTCGAATCGTCGTCGCTGATTGGCGCATCGAGTGAAGCTGGACGGATCGACACCGTCTTGAGCTGCGAAACTTTTCCGGCAGCAATTCCGATCTCTTCGCCGAGCTCGTCGTCAGTCGGTTCACGGCCGAGTTCCTCGCTCATCTGCAACGAGACGCGGCGCATCTTGGAAATCTTGTCGACCAGATGGACCGGCAAACGAATCGTCTTCGACTGATTCGCCAGCGCGCGCTTGATCGATTGTTTGATCCACCATGCGGCGTAGGTGCTAAGCTTGCCGCCTTTGGCCGGATCGAAACGCTCGACCGCTTTCATCAAACCGATGTTTCCCTCCGAAATCAGGTCAAGCAGCGGCAGCCCAAGATTCGCATAATCGTGGGCAATCTTGACGACCAGACGCAGGTTAGAACGAATCATGAGCGCACGCGCCTCCCGATCGCCTCTCTTGATCTTGGCGGCGAGCTCAATCTCCTGCTGCGGCGTCAAAAGCGGGATTTGCCCGATCTCGCGCAGGTAAATCTTTATTCCGGTATCGCTATCTTCAGCGGCCATATAGCCTTTCTTCATGAAAAAATGGGGGTAGGGCCGACAAGTTGCCGGCTTTTATGTTCGTGGCTGGCTCCTTAATCGGATTTCTTAACATCAGGAAAACTACTTAACAAGGTTAAATATTCCGAATTTTGACATTCCCCAAGTTGGGTTTGTTCAATATTTCTCAAAACATTTGCCAGGCTGCTTTTGCCAAGACAAAGGGGGCCCTGACGCCGGGGTATTTGCTCTTTTCGTTGTCATCATTTTCTGCAAGTCTTCTGTCCAGTTCGTTCCCTCCATGCTGGCAAAAATTTATTCGGCCGCAGTTTATGGCATCGACGCTTACGAGGTCGAAATCGAGGTCAACGCCGGCGCGGGTGATCCGAAGATGGTCATCGTCGGTTTGCCCGATGCCGCCGTGAAGGAAAGCAAAGATCGCGTCCGAACAGCGATTGCGAACAGCGCCTACAAATGGTCGCGCAAGCGCACCACGATCAACCTGGCGCCGGCCGACATTAAAAAGGAAGGGCCGAGCTTCGACCTTCCGATCGCGCTCGGAATGATTGCGGTCGCAGAAGGACTCAACACTTCGGCATTCGAAAAATTTAGTTTCGTCGGCGAACTCGCTTTAGACGGCAGCGTTCGTCCGGTCAAAGGCGTGCTCCCGGTCGCATTGGAAGCGCGACGCCGCGGCAAACAGGCTCTCTTTGTGCCGGAAGCAAACGCGCTCGAAGCCGCGATGGTGAACAAGATCGACATCTACGGCGTGCATAATTTGCGCGAGACATTCCAATTTCTTCAGGGCGAACTTCCGCTTCTTCCAACGCGCGGTGATCTCACCGGATTTTTTTCGACCCACCAAAGTTACGACGTCGATTTTGCAGACGTGAAAGGGCAGCGCCACGTCAAACGCGCAATTGAAGTGGCGGTCGCCGGCGGGCACAACATTCTCATGATTGGCCCGCCGGGTTCGGGGAAGTCGATGTTGTCGAAGCGGATCCCAACAATTATTCCGCCGATGTCGCTTGATGAAGCGATCGAGACCACCAAGATCCACAGCATTGCCGGATTTCTCGACGGCGAAAAATCTTTTGTCGCGAGGCGGCCGTTTCGCTCGCCGCATCACACCATCAGCGACATCGGCCTGCTCGGCGGCGGAGCGTTCCCGACTCCGGGTGAAGTGAGCCTTGCCCACAATGGCGTCCTTTTTCTCGATGAGCTGCCGGAGTTCAAACGATCCGCTCTGGAAGTAATGCGTCAGCCGCTCGAGGACGGAAAAGTAACGATCTCGCGCGCAGCCGGCAGCCTCACCTTTCCAAGCGAATTCATGCTGGTCGCGGCGATGAACCCCTGCCCTTGTGGATATTTCGGCGATCTCAAACGCGAATGCCGCTGTAGTCCAGTGCAAGTGCAGCGCTATCGCCAAAGAATTTCGGGGCCGCTGCTCGACCGGATCGATTTGCACATTGAAGTGCCGGCGGTCGAGTATCGCGATGTGTCGAGCGAGCGTGTGGAAGAAAATTCCACCGCGATTCGCGAACGAATTGCTCACGGACGGCAGAAACAACACGAGCGCTTCGCCCGCGACGCGAAAACGAATTGCAACGCGCGGATGGCCACGCGGCATTTGAAAACGCATTGCAAACTCAGCGCCGATTCGCAGGATCTCATCCGCGTCGCGATGACGGAACTGAACCTGAGCGCGCGCGCTTACGATCGCATCCTGAAGGTCTCACGCACGATCGCCGATTTGGCCGACAAGTCCGCCAATCGGACGGACTCGTCCCGTGGCGAGATCGACGTCGCACCGGAACACGTCAGCGAAGCCATTCAATATCGCACCTTCGATCGCACGCTCTGGATCTGAACCGCAGGCACCGGGCTTTGGACAGTTTGCGAAAAAGAATTTTGCAGGAATGTTGAATCCAGGTTTGAGGCCGGCTGCGTCTCATCAAAGGAACGTGAGGAAACGATGAAACCGAGCTGCGAACGAAACGCGGGACGGAGAGGCGGGAATCTTTGTCGAAGCCGAACTGACCCTCGGTTTCCTGTTACAGATTGTGATTTTCAAGTCTTCTCGCTCGATCGCTATTACGGCGGTTCAACCGGTAGTTCACAGCCGTCGTTCCTCAACATCAGTCGCGAATATTTCCGCTACGAAGCGCGGCGTAATTTTCTCGTGGAAGTCGCGTTCTTTCTCGCCATCGCCGCCATTCTCGCAGCGACATTCATCACCGGCGCGAGCGCGATCATTCATTTCCTTCATCTCCCCGCCGCTTGAGTCGGACACGACTGAGAAACATGCCAACCACTCGAGCGATTCTTTTCGTGTCGATCTCGATCACGGCCTGTGTGCTCCTGGGTTGTCGCCCAGCTGTCGACCGAACCGTGGAAGAAATGATCGACCACGTTTATCCGGTCGAGCCAACCGCGACTCTGAGCGTGAGTAATCGCGATGGCTCCATTCGAGTTTACGCGGCCGGGAGTGAGACGCGTAGTGTGCGAGTGGAAGCAGTCAAAAAAGCCTATAGCCCCGAGCGACTGAAAGCGATTTCGGTCCAGGTGTCAGCGCAACCGAGTTCGATTTCGATCGAAACGATCTATCCGCCCAATTCAGACGCAGGATTTTCCGACCGGTCCGGGACAGTCGATTACGTAATTGTTGTCCCACACACAATCCGTATTTCGAAATTAGAGCTGACCAACGGTGAAATGCAGCTGGACGGAATACGCAGCGATGAGGCACGGGCACAACTGGGCAATGGCCGATTGTTCGCCCATAATTGTTTCGGCAATCTCAATCTCAGTCTCAAGACCGGCAATCTGGCAATCGTTTACGAGTGGTGGGAGGAACGTGAGTTCTCGATTCACGCCACCATCCAAGACGGCAATGCATTCGCTTACATTCCAACCGAGGCGGCATTTCACCTGATCGCACACACCGCCACCGGTAAAATTGCCAATGATTTTGCGGAGAAGGAGCAACGACGGACCGAACCAATTAACAAAATCGACATGTTGGTCGGTGGCGGCGGTAAAACGACCTTTCAGTTCGAGACCCAAGATGGCAACGTCAAGATTGCCGAACACAACCCATAACCAGATCGTCAACGGTGCCTTCGTTCGATATTGTTTCTGAAGTCGACGGACAGGAAATCGACAACGCGCTCAATCAGGCGCGGAAAGAGCTCACGACCCGGTTCGATCTTAAAGGCGCAAAGACTGATATTGTTCAAGAAAAGGACAAGATTGTCCTCACGGCCGATGATGCCGGCCATTTGAAGGCGCTCCGCGAAATCATCGTCGGCAAGCTTTCCAAACGCGGGGTCGATCTGCGCAACGTGAAACAGGAAGAGCCAGTGCTTTCTTCAGTTGGCCACGCCCGGCAGGAACTAAAAATTCAACAAGGCTTGGAAGGCGACAAAGCCAAGGAGATTATCCAAGCAATCAAGGCGCAAAACTTCAAAGTGCAGAGCCAGTTGCAAGATCGACAAATTCGCGTCATTGGAAAAAAGAAGGACGAGCTCCAGACCGTGATTCAGTTCGTCCGCGGCCGCGATTTCGGCGTCACGACGAACTTCAAAAACTTTCGCGACTAAGGCCAACCGCGGATTACGCGGATGCCACGGATCAATTGTCACCCGCCTTGCACCGGAGGCATGATTGAGATTTCGTCACCGGATTTCAGTCTGTAATTCCGATCGACGAATTCGACACCGGCGCCGACCAGGAGACTCTTATCGCGCGCGCGTAGCGCCGGCACCTTGGTATAAATTTTCTCCAGCAATTCGGCCACCGGCGCTTTTTCGGGAAGATCGACATCCAGCTCCGGTGCCCCAACCAAATCCCGGAGCTGCGAATAAAACCTTACTCGAACTTTCATCGCTAATCACTTCGGCTGCGCCATCAGTTCTTTTCGCAAAACACCAATGCAAGGCAAATTGCGATACCGCTCGTCGTAGTCGAGTCCGTAGCCGACCACGAATTCGTCCGCGATCTCGAAGCCGAGATAATCGGCATCGACTTCTCTCGCGCGCTGCTTCCTTTTGCTTAAGAGGACACAAACGCGAATGCTCCGCGGATGCGCCGTCTCAAGTTTCTCGCGAATCGCGGCCAGCGTATGCCCGCTGTCGAGAATGTCATCGAGAATGAGAACATGTCGATCTTTCACGTCCGGAGGCGCGACTTGCTTAAAAATCACCTCTCCACTCGTCTCAGCTTTCCCGTGATAACTCGCGACGCTCAGGCAATCCAGGCGCAGCGGCAGCTGGATTCGCCGCATTAAATCGGCCATGAAAACGAGACTGCCGTTCAACACCGCGATGACCGTCAGGTCACGATCGCGATAATCATTCGAAATCTGGGCGGCGATTTCGTCGAGGCGACGCAGAATCGTCCGTTCATCAAAGAGAACGCGCTCAAGATCGCCTTGCACTGCTCAATACTAGGCCACCCCTTTGGCGAAAGATCAACGCGCGACTCCTCCGTCTTCAAATGCTAATTGTTGGCCATGCAGGTCCAGCACGAAAAATTCGAAGTGCGAACCAACGGCAAAGGCACCTATGAGATCACGAATGAGGTTCAGGAGAAGATCGACAAATCCAACGTGCGAAACGGGGTCGTGACGATTTTCGTTCAGCACACCAGTTGCAGCCTGACCATGATGGAGAACGCGGCTCCGGCGGCTCGGCGCGATGTGGAACGGTTTTTCGAGCAGCTGGTACCGGAAGACGCGGACTACGAGCACGATGACGAAGGCCCGGACGACATGCCATCGCACATTCGCATGGTCCTGACGCGCACAAGCGAAACGGTCCCAATCATCGATGGCAAAATACAGCTCGGCACCTGGCAGGGAATTTTTCTTTTCGAACACCGACGTGAATCCCACCAGCGAAAAGTGTCAGTCACAATGATCGGCCACTAAATCCTGTAGCCGACGTCGCTGACGCCGGCCCGGGGCTACCACATCGCGTAAATCGCGTCCACCAGGCGCAACGATTTTTCGTTCGGCAAAACCGATTGCTCCATCTGATTCATCACGTAGGCGAAACTGATCCCGTTTTCAGGATCCGCAAACGCATGACTGCCACCGGCGCCGGGATGGCCAAATGCCTCCATCGACTTTCCGAAAATGGGACGCTCGGGAACTTGACTGCTTAAAGCAGTCAAGTTTTCGCGCGTAGGGCGCGAGTCTTTCATGAAGCCGGCCGAAAATGCCGTCGGAATTTGGAACACGCGGTCGATTCCATCGGATAACGCCATTTTCATCCAAGTGATTGTTCTTTCGGAAAAAAACTCTCGACCGTCCATTCGTCCGCCATTTGCCAGGATCGCGTAACATTTCCCGAGCGCGCTTGCACTGCCAATTCCACCAAACGAAACGATCGGCAGAGCGCGGATCTCCGGTTTGTTCATCGCGCTGATCGCGTTCAATCCAAAGGGCGAAGCAAAAACCTTGTGGGCAAAGGTTCCCTTAGTTGCTAGATCAGCATAAAAGTCCGAGCTCGCCACGGGACGAGTCCGTGTCGCCGCGGCGACCGGACCGGACTGGCGGTCTTTCGGCTCCGGTTGTTTGCCTGCTTTGGGAGCGTACATCGTCGCGACCCGCGCATTTTCCTTTTCGGGCAAACCGATCCAAAGATCGAGACCAAGCGGCTCGGCAAAAGTTTTTCGCCAGTACTCGGCTAGCTTTATTCCAGAGATTCGCCTGACAAGTTCGTCGACCAGAAAGCCGAATGTTCGCGCGTGATATCCGTGCGCGGTTCCCGGTGGCCAGTTCGGCTCTTGCTTGGCCAAGGCATCGATGACCGCGGCATAATCAAGCAGATCTACCTTTCGATCGAGCGCGGCCAACCCGGCCTGATGCGACAGCAATTGCCCCAGCGTGATCGTTTCTTTCCCGGCTTGCGCGAATTCCGGCCAGACCTCCCCCACATGACGTTCGATGTCGATCTTGTGTTCCTGCAAGACGTGCAGCAGACAAGCGCTTCCGATCCCTTTCGTCGCCGACCAAATCAGAACGATCGTGTCTCCGGTCCACGGCTGCTCGCGTCGGGCATCGCGAAATCCGCCGTGAAGCTCGATCAGCTCCTTTCCGTTTTGCCAAACGGAAATGGCGGCGCCGAGCTCGCCAAATGTCTCGAAATTCTCTTGAAACAGAGGTTCGAGGCGTTGGCGAAGCTTATCTGCATCCAGTTGCATCGATGGATGCTGTAGAGGCGGCTGTCTCAGCCGCAAGAAGAAACCGCCGGTTCGCCGCTGAGGACAGCGGCCCCTACAATTTCAGATCAGTTTTCGGACCGATTCGAGATCAGGGTCCTTCTTCGCGATCTCGCGAAATGACGGATCCATTCTGAAACTGGTGAGCAAATGGACCTGGGCCGATTTCGGATTACCGAGAAGCGCGTCGTAGCAGCCCATATTATAATAATAAATTGGCTCGCGCAGGAGCGCGGCCGGCCCTTTGAGGAGAAGCTTCTTAGCTTGGAGAGTTTTCCCGAGCTCGTGCAAACAGAACCCAGCATGGAGAAATCCGGCGCTGCAGGTCGGCGCGGCCTGGCAAAGCTTCCGGCTGACCGTCAAAGCGCGCGTCCATTTTTTTTTCCGCATCAAATGATGGAGACGCAGTTGCAGAACTTCCGGCTGATTCTGAGATGACGTTTCGATCGCATTTAACTCGGCAATTGACTCGCGGTCCATGCCGAGTTCGGCATATCCGGCCGCCGCCCGTAATCGCCATTCGAAGTCCACGCATAGCTTTAAGCAAAGACCTTGCCAACTGTAGCCGTCGCTCTCCGGGCGGGGCTAAGCCTGCTGCGGCTCAGAGCCCTTCCTAGAGCGAAGCGGCTACAGAAGAAGCTCTTCCAGCTCGGCCAGCCGCTTCTCAAACAACCCCAGGGTGCTCTCAATCGGCCTTGGAGTCGTCATGTCGACGCCGGCTGCTTTCAACGTTTCCAGCGGAAATTTTGATCCGCCGGACTTCAGAAACCCCAGGTAGGCTTCGACCGCTCCGGCCTCACCGCGCAAAACTTTCTCGGAAAGGGCCACGGCTGCGGAAATGCCGGTGGCGTACTTGTAAACATAAAAGGCGCCGTAAAAGTGCGGGATCCTGAGGCACTCGAGATCGAGCTGCGGATCGAGCACGAAATTCTCCGCGACATAGGCCGTGAGCAATTTGTGATATTCAGCTTTGAAAGTGTCCAGGGTCAGCGCGTCGCCGCTTTCTTCGATCTCGTGGATGACCTTTTCAAATTCGGCGAACATTGTTTGCCGGAACAATGTTCCGCGAATGTCGTCAATCTGCCGATTAATGATGTAAGCGCGCATTTTTGGATCGCGCGTTTGGCCGAGCAGATGATGGGTGAGCAATTCTTCATTGAAGGTCGACGCCACTTCGGCCAGAAAAATCGGGTAATCGTAATCCTGATACTTCTGCGATTTTTGGGAGAACCAGGTGTGCATCGAATGGCCGGCCTCGTGTGCGAGCGTGTAAACATCGGCAAACACATCTTCCTTGTAATTCATCAGGATGTAGGGCGGTGCGCCGTAACTTCCGGATGAAAACGCACCGCTGCGTTTGCCTTTGGTTTCGTAACGATCGCACCAACGACCGCGCAAACCGCTCTCCAAAGCGTCGACATATTCCTTTCCGAGCGGTCGCAATGCCGCGACCACGTACTCGACCGCTTGATCGAACGAAATGTGCGTCTCAATTTCCGCCACCATCGGCACGTAGGTGTCGTAGTGATGAAGCTCCTTCAAACCGAGCACCCGCCGCCGTAATTCGAAGTAGCGAAAGAGCGGCGCCAAATTTGCGCGCACCGACTTGGTCAATCCCTCGTAAACCGACACCGGGACATCGTCGGGGAACAACGCGGCCTGGAGCGACGACGGATAATTTCTGGCGCGCGCGCGAAAAACATCCGCTTTCACGGAATATGCCAGCGACGAAGCGAGCGTGTATTGGTGATCCTGAAACTCAACGTAAAACTGCTCAAACGCGCGTTGGCGGAGTCCGGCATCGCGCTTCACCAAGAATGAGCTGAACGAACTTTGGGTGAGCGGCTTTTCGCGGCCGGTATCGTCGATCAAGACACCGAATTTCATGTCCACGTCAGTCAGCTGCGAAAACGTGTCGTCGTAGCCGTTTAACGCCGCCGCACCAAGCGCAAGAATTCGTTCCTCCGGCTCGGAGAGCACATGCGGCTTCAGCCGGCGAATTTTGTGCAGTTTGATCTGCCACTCCGCCAGCGCCGGATCGACCATGAATTTAGTGAAAGTCTGATCGTCGATCGCTTGGATTTCGGGAACAACGAACGCGAATGCTTCTCCGATCTTGGTGAACAGGTTTCGAATCTGTCCGACCCGGGCGAGGTATTGAGTGTTGGCGTTGTCCTCCGACAGTTGGAGCGAGGCAAAGTGATAAAGCCGTTCCAGTTTTAGATCGAGCTCCTTCTCGAATTCCAAACACTCCGCCAAATTTTTTGCCGACGCGCCGAGCTTGCCTTTCCACTCTTTGATTCGCGGATATGTCTTCTGGACCCAAACAAAATCTTCCCGCCATTTGCCGACATCGGCGAACAGATGCGCCAGGTCCCATGTATCGGACTCGGGAATTTCAGCGCGCGTTGGAACGTCCACTACAGACTCTCGCACAAAGTCCACAAAGGACGCAAAGGAACACCAGAACTTTACCGTGGTGATCTTTGTGCGAGTTCTTTAACCGCGGGATGGCGCGCGATTTTGCGCATCGCTTTTTCCAACAATTGTTTTCCCGGCGGAATTTTGTGCCAAGGCGAGGCGCCGGAAGGATGCGGCAACGGGATAAGATCGAAAAGGTGTTCGGCGCGACGCGCGCGAAACTTGCGACCGATCACCTGCTCTAATCTCGGGCACTCAATGAATTGCGCGATCGCCAATCGGCCGACCGGAATAATCAGGTGCGGCTTCAAAATTTTGATCTCTTCGTTCATCCAGGACGAACAGTTGCGAATTTCGTCCGGCGCCGGGACGCGATCAGTTCCACCGGGAGATTTGCCGGGAAAGCAGCGACAGACGGCGGCGAAATAAATGGTCGATCGCACGGCAGCTTCGTTCATTCCGCAAAATTGCTCGAACCAACGGAAGAGTGTTTGCCCAGCCGTATGCGCAAACGGCCGTTTCAAAGCAGGCTCGCGTGGACCCGGCGCCTGTCCAATTAGCATCACCTCGCTGACAACGGCGCCGCCAGAGACCGGGGTCGATTTCATTCGCGGACAACGCCGGCATCGAATCAGCCGCGAGACATGTCGATCTAACGCGGATTGTCTGGAAGAAGCCGGCATCAGCGCCGAAAGATCGAGAAGAGCAAACTCAGCACAATGCTGATGATGATGCAGGTGACGATTGGGAAATAAAAAGCGGAATGTTCGCGCTCAATCCGAATGTCGCCTGGCAGATGTCCCAGCCATTTGGGAGCAAAGCCGCTCCACAGGATCGCACCGAGCAGAATGGTCATCGCGCCGGCAATGACGAGGAATTTTCCAAGCTCGCGCATTACTGGGAAGGTTGCGCGAATTGGTGGGCGGCACAAGGTTGAGGCTCGATGGCGGTGCAGTTCAGAGATTATTACGAGACGCTCGGCGTTTCCAAGACAGCGACGGAGGACGAGATCCGGAGCGCCTTTCGGAAATTGGCCCGGAAATATCATCCCGACGTCGCCAAGGATAAAAAAGCGGCCGAGGAAAAATTTAAGCAGATCAACGAGGCCTACGAAGTCTTAAGCGATCCGGAGAAGCGCAAGAAATACGATCAGCTCGGTGCGAATTGGAACCAGCCGGGCGGTTTTCAACCGCCGCCGCAATGGGGCGGTCAACCCGGCGGCAGATCTTATCAATGGGGCGGTGATGGCGGCGGAGTTGAGTTCGAGTTCGGCGGCACCGGATTTAGCGATTTCTTCGAAGCTTTTTTCGGCGGCGGCCGCGGCCGGTCGGCTTTCGGCGGATTCGGTGGACGAGAAGCAACCGCCGAGCGCGGAGCGGATGTCGAAGCTGACATTATGGTCACGCTTGAGGAAGCGCTGCACGGATCGACCCGCACGGTTTCGCTGCGCCGCGCCGGCTCCAACAAAGTCGAAAATTATCAGGTCAAAATTCCGCGCGGCGTTCACGAAGGGCAGCGCATTCGCCTCGCCGGCCAGGGCGAAGCCGGTGCCCGCGGCGGAAAGAGTGGCGACCTTTTTCTGCGCGTGCGCCTCGCCAAGCATCCCGATTTTTCAGTAGAGGGCAGCGATCTCATTCACGAAGTGAAGATTGCTCCCTGGCAGGCTGCGCTTGGGACGGAATTGAAAGTGCCGACGCTCGAAGGAAATGTTCGCCTGAAAATTCCGCCCGGAACGCAGGGCGGTCAGCGATTTCGATTACGCGAACAGGGCCTGCCGAGCATTTCCGGCAAACGCGGCGATCTCTATGTGGTCGTGCAAATCAATATTCCGAAGAAATTGTCGGAGCGAGAACGCGAGATCTGGAGTCAGCTCGCGAAGCTGCACGGGAGCTAACATCTTGTCATTCCGACCGGAGCGGAGGAATCTCTAGATAATTTTCTGAGCTGGCTTCAAGTAGGTCGGAAATAGTAAGAGATGTCTTCCCGCCCACCGCGGGACTCGACATGACAAACGTATGAAAATCTCACTCGGGAGCGATCACGCCGGCTTTCGTTACAAGGAAAAGGTCAAAGAACTTCTCATATCGCTCGGTCACGAAGTGAAAGACTGCGGCACTTTCAATGAGGACCCAGTTGATTATCCCGTCTTCATTCGACCGGCGGCGGAGGCGGTTGCGCGCGGCGAATGCGAGCGCGGCATTGTTTTCGGCGGCTCCGGCAATGGCGAAGCGATGACGGCAAACAAGGTTCATCTTGTCCGCTGCGCGCTTTGCTGGAACGAAGAGACCGCGCGTCTCTCGCGCCAGCATAACGACGCGAATGTGCTTTCAATTGGTCAGCGCATGATCCCCGAAGATCTGGCGCTGAAAATCGTGCGGATCTGGCTGGAAACGCCGTTTGAAGGCGGTCGCCACGAGAAACGCGTCGCCCAGTTAAACGCGATGTAAGTCCGAGCTCGCCACAGGACGAGTCCGTGTCGCCGCGGCGACCGGACCGGACTGGCATTTTTCAGACCAGTCGGTCCAAACAGACGACCACCAAAAACACCGCGCTGACGAAAGCATTGCTTTGGAAAAATGCGCGATTAATGCCGGCCACATCCAGTGATCGGGCACTGCGGTGCTCGTAGACGAGCGCGACGGCCACCACCGGCATGGCAAGGAAATAGATGGGCCCAAGATTCGCCGCGAAACCGAAACCTATTAACATCGTGAGCATGAGCACGTGCAGTAGCTGTGCAACCCGAAGGGTGCGCGCGATCCCCATTGTTACGACCAATGAACGAATCCCTTCGCGCCGGTCGAATTCAAAATCCTGGGTCGCATAAATCAGATCGAATCCGGCGACCCAGCAAATCACTCCGATCGCCAAAACAATCGGGGCCAGGTCGAGTTCTCCTCGTTGAGCAATCCAGGCGCCAATCGGCGAAATGGCGAGCGCCAACCCAAGAAAAAAATGGGTCGCAGCCGTGAACCGTTTGGTCAACGAATAAAAGAAAACGATCGCGAGCGCAATCGGCGAGAGGACAAAGGTCAGCCGATTGATTGCAGCGGCGGCGGCCAGAAACAGAGCCGAACTGAGGACGAGCAGCGCGCCGATGGCCGGTTTCGATAGCAGCAGATGTCGCGAAGCGGTCCGGGGATTGCGTTGATCGAGCGACCAATCGACGAACCGATTGAAAAGCATTGCTGAGGTGCGCGCAGAAACCATGCAGACAAGAACAAGCAACAGTGTTCGAGCTGAAGGCAGGCCGTTCGCCGCCACAACGAGTGCGCCGAGAGCAAATGGCAGTGCAAAAATGGTGTGCGCGAAACGGATCAACCGCAGAAAACGACTGAGCGCATTGCCCGATGGCGCTTCGATCTGACGATGTCGATCTGGCGAAGGCATCACGAATCAAAGATCGGCATCCAGCAATTGCCGCAAACGCGCATTTGCCCCGGAAAGAATCGGCGTGCCGTGAGCGAAAAGCATCCGCTCGGCCGGTCGCGCCAGAAGTTGGTGCAATGAACTCCGCATCTGTTTTTCGCTCAGGCAATATTTCCGCGGCAACAAAGTAAAGCCGTAAGGCTCAAAATTAATCAACGCGTCACCGACGATCAGCGTGCCGCCATTCGGCGCATGATAAAGTGCAATTTCACCCGCGACAGCTCCTTCGACTTCAATCACCTCTAATTCGCCGGCGATCGGCGTTGCCTCTTTTGCTTCAGTGAACCGTGCCGGTTTCAAATCGGGGAAGCTGCGAGGATTTGCCCAGATTGGGACTGAAAAGCGGTCCGAATACGCCGAACTGGCGCGGGCGTGATTAGCGTTGGTAACGACAATTCCGGCTATCGGTGCGGCCTCGGAAAGCTGTCGCAACTCGTCATCGGCCAGGACAATCGGATCGACAATGTAAACGCCGCTGCCGGTCAAGATTGCGCTAGAAAAGAGATCAGCTTTTACGGAGGAATCATGGGCCTGCCAGAGCCAGAGGCCGGGCAAAAGATGATGAAAATCGGGCGGAAGCACGGTGGGAGAGTGCCTGAAACCGGGGGGTTAGCAAGGTGGTGGCACTATAGGTGCTCTGCTAGTTATAGAAATTATAACATGATTACCTTTGCCTACCAAGCCCGAGACGCCTCCGGCCGCATCGTCTCCGGCATTCAAGACGCCCTGAACGAAGACAACGCCGTCACCAGCCTAATGAGCCGCGGTCTGATGGTTTTGTCGCTCCAAAAGAAATCCGTCGCCAGCAAATCCCGCAAAAAAATCTGGACGGTCAAAGAAACGGACCTTGTCCTCTTTACCCGCCAGCTCGCGACCATGATCGATGCCGGCATTTCGCTGGTTCAAGGATTGACCGCTCTCTACGACCAGTGCGATCCCAAACGCCAGCGCAGTCTGCGCCACGTGGTCAGTGACGTAACCACACGCGTGCAAGGCGGAGAAACATTTCACGAGTCGATCGCGAAACATCCCCGCGTTTTCAACCGACTTTTTGTAAGCATGGTGAAAGCCGGCGAAAGCGGCGGTTTGCTCGCGGAAATCTTGGAGCGCCTTGCCGGTTTTCTCGAAGCCAGCGCCCGGCTGCGGAAAAAGGTCAAATCGGCCATGACCTATCCGGTCATCGTGGTTTGCATCGCATTCGCGATCACGACATTTCTTATTGTCCGAGTCGTGCCCATCTTTGGTGAAATTTTCAAAGATTTCGGCGCCAAGCTCCCGGCTCCAACCCAGTTCCTGATCGACGTCTCCGATTTTGTCCGGAGCGAGTGGTATTTTCTCGTGGTCGGAATTGGTTCGCTGATTTTCGGGATCCGAACCTTTCTGCGTTCCACGCGCGGCAAGCAACTGGCCGATCGCTGGAAACTGAAGCTGCCGGTGTTCGGTCCGCTCGTGCACAAGATCTGCATGTCGCGCTTCGCACGCACGTTCGCCCAGCTTATCCGCAGCGGCGTCCCGATTTTGGAAGTGCTCGATATCGTCGCCGGATCGGCCGGGAATCACGTCATCGAGACCAGCATCAAATCTGTGAGCGAAGATGTCGAAAAAGGCGACAACCTCTCGGTCGCGATGTCGAAGAAATCGATTTTCCCGCCCATGCTCCTGCGAATGGTCTCGGCGGGTGAAGCGACCGGCAAGATCGACACCATGCTCGAGAAAATGGCCGATTTCTGGGACGAAGAAGTCGAAGCGATGCTCGACGCCCTCACCTCTTTGATTGAGCCGCTGTTGATCGTTTTCCTGGGCGTAATCGTCGGCGGAATCGTGATCGCGATGTTCCTTCCCATCTTCAAACTCAACGAAGTGGTTTCACAAAACTCATCCGGGCATTGATTTCCCAGGACAAGAGCTAGGAGAAGCTCGTAGGCAGGGAGGGGGCGGATCGAAAGGTCCGTCCCTTTTCTGTTTCGTAATTCCTGGAGGGCGCCCCCCTGCCCGCCGCGCCGAAGGTCCGATCTCGCCACAGGACGAGTCCGTGTCGCCGCGGCGACCGGACTGGACTGGCAAATTGGCGAAGGCAGGTCGGCGCCCGAATTATGGGACACGACGGAGCGTGTCCCTCCAATCAACCGTCGAAACGCTTAGGGATGATCGACAAAAACCGGCGCTGCCGATATGTCTTTCGCGTCGAAAGAAAGTCCATGCGATGTTCGGCGCAGCAGCTTCAGAACAGCGGCGACGCTTTGGGCTGTGGCGGTTGAATAAAAGCGCACCAACCCCACCGTCGTGCGCGAACCGAAGACGGTGATCATGATCGTTTCGTCATCGACCGAATTCATGAAGATGTGATTGCCGTTACCCTGATGATAGAGAGCATTGAACTCCACTTCGCCGATGCGCCGGGCGAGTTCGCGGGTGGCCGCAAACGAGCCGGCAGCGAGCGCCGCGATCACGGTCACGTCCATTACCTCCATATCGCCGCACTGCGAAATGACATTACCGCCGCGGTCAATCACTACGGTCAAATCGGACTCGGTTTTTTTCAAAAACTCACCGAGCACGCCATCAAGCGCCGCTACATCTTCGATTGTGAGAACCGGGATCGCGTTCATGCGGGTAGTCGTTGGGTCTCGGGTGCGCTGGGCTCCACCGGAATCACTACCGGCAACAGCGCGCCCTGGGCCGCTTGGCTCTGCTTGCTGAATTTGTGGAGCAAGACCTGCGAGACCGCATTGAGCGTGGCGAACACGTTCTGTCCCGTGTTCGAAATTACTTCAAAGCTTTGCGACCGCTTCTTTCGGTTGTTCAAAGCGTATTCCATGTAATTGACTGGCGCGATGTTCGGAAGGTCGCGCTTGTTGTACTCGAGCACGCAGGGCACGTCATCGAGCACCATGTTTTGGAGCGCGAGGTTGTCGCTGAGATTTTTGAAGCTCTCGACGTTCTCCTCCATTTTCTCCCACTGCGAGTCGGCCACGAAAACAATCCCATCCACGCTCCGTAAAACCAGTTGCCGGGTGGCGTTGTAAATGACCTGGCCGGGAACGGTGTAGAGCTGAAATTTAGTAACGAAGCCTTTGATTACGACCGCGTTCAGCGGGAGAAAATCGAAAAAGAGGGTTCGCTCGGTAGCAGTCGCGAGCGAGACCAGGTCGCCACGATTCAGCGGATTAATCCGCTGATGAATATAATTGAGGTTCGTGGTTTTGCCGCACAACGCGGGACCGTAGTAAACGATTTTGAACTGAATCTCGCGGCTGGCGTAATTAATGATCGACATGTGGGGTCTCCGATTGCGCGTAAACGCGCGAAAGCTTCTCCACCAGTTCGGCAATTTGGGTCCGGGTCTGCGCGAGCAGTGAGCCCTCGGCATGGACCGCCGCCAGGCAAATATTTCCTTGCGCAAAAAGACTGACCGCCGATCGGCTTGCATACAGCGTTACGGCCACGAGCGAACCGATCTTCGTCTCGCGGACATGTTGGGCAATCCGTTTCACTAGCGCCGGCGCCATCGCGGACAAACCTTCCGCCGCGATTTCCCCGGGCAGTTCTCCGGCCAAACTCAAACCATCCGAAAATGTGATCGCGCAGGCTTTCACGCCCGGCAGCGCGGACACTTGAGCAACGACTTCTTTCGGGTCGACCTTTTTCTCGGCGACCGGCGCGATGTCGATCTTCGGTTGCTCCGTTGCCTGGTCAGAAATTTTCTCGGTTGACGCCTTATCGGTGGCGAAACGGCGCGCATCCTCTTTTGCTTTGGCTGAGAACGGCGTCTCGAAATCGGTGTCGAGCGCGAAACCTTCCTGATCATCGCGAAGTTTTAATATCGTCGCGGGCAAATTCTTGAGCACTTCTTCAAGTGGCAACGCAACCGGTGTTTTCACCTCGTCGGCCTGAAACAAGCCGCGATGTTTTTCCGGCAATGCCGCCTCGAAAACGTCCGGCGCAATCGATATGCGTCCGCTCGCCAACTGCGGCTCAATCAGCGCGAGCGGCAACGTCAGCCGCTCTTCGTTCGAAACAGTGCCGACATCTCCGTTTAATTGGAAGGCGGGCAGATTTTGCAGCACCGCTTTGAGGGAAAGAGTAATGGGGTCTTTCGCCGGCGTTGATGCGGCGCCAGGTTTCGATCGTAATAGTTCCTCCAACTTTTTCGACGCGGTTGGTTTCTCGACCGGCGGCTCAAAAGGAATTTTCGGCAGCTCGGGTGAAAACGGTAAAGGAGTTGGAACGGGCGGCCCGCTAGAGGCTGGAACTCTCTCGGATGCGGACGCACCCGTTCCATTCGGCAAAATTTCTAATGGAGTTTCTAAATCAGTCCGGTTCGGTCGCCGCGGCGACACGGACTCATCCCGTGGCGAGCTCGGAGCCGGCGGCTCGTTCTTCGATTTGAGCTCCGGCGAATAAAGTGAAATGACCCTATGACCGGGTGATGTCGACCTTGGCTTCTCTTGCACGATCGCATCCGGCTCAGCCGCAGCGATTGACTCGGCGGTGGCCGTTTTTAGCGGCACACGCGAAAGCGCCGCCGAAGTCTCGAGCGGCTCGAGCTTGGTTCCGAAGCGCTCCGAATCCTGCATCGTCGCTTTCAAAATCGGCGTGTCGAGTTGGGGAATCGGTGGATCGCGCAGTTGGTCGCTGCGGACGTGAACGCTTTGGAATTGCTCGAGCACTTTTTCGTACGGCAACGCCACCCGGGTTTGGTCGTCCGGTCGCACCCCGCGCAGAAAAATCTCCGGCACCTGTTGATAAAGACTTGGAAGTGAGATGCTCGGATTCTTGTCCGGCATTCCTTTTTCGATCTCGGATGCCTTCAACGACACGCAGGCGCTCGCATCCAGAATCTCGACCGGCTTAATATAACCGGCTGGAACGCGGTCAATGAAATCTGCTATTTTTAAAGAAATGGCGCGCTCCAGTTTCGGTTCAAGCGCGCGCGCGAGGGCCGGCGGCAAATGACTCGATTGCGATCTTTTTGCTGAAGCTGTTATTCGGCGGGCGCCGAGTTCAAGCGGTGGTGTGCTGGCGCGCGGCAACGGTGCGCCGGCTGCGCTTCGAAATAGGTCCGGCGGCGCAAACGAACGCGTTGCGTGCGGCAACACCGTTTTGCTTAGCCGCTCGCTCGCTGGCTTCTTCGCCACTCGCACAGGCGAGGACGTCGGCTTCTGCTCGGCGGCCTCCGGTGCCCAACGCGACCTGAGTTTTTTGAAAAGATTGAGAAACGGAATCGTCATCGCGTTTAATGGTCCTCCGCCGTTACTCGCCACACTTCTTCAAGCGAGGTCACGCCTTCGAGCGCTTTCTCAATTCCGACCACGCGCAAAGTTTTCATCCCTTCGGTCATAGCCTGGTTCTTAATCACTGCGGCCGAGGCGCGTTTGATGATCAAACGCCGGATTGCCTCGCTCACCGGCAGCGCTTCGATCAATGCCGCGCGGCCGAGATAACCGCGTCCTTTGCAGCGGTCGCATCCAACTCCGTGATAGAAAACAGTGGCTTTGTTTTCGGCGAGCCCAAGTCTCTCAATCAACTCCGGTTCGGGAACGAACTCTTCCTTGCAGTTTGTGCAGATGCGCCGGACCAGCCGTTGCGCGCACGCCATCAGGATCGAGCTCGAAATTAAGAACGGCTCGATCCCCATGTCATCCAGACGGGTAATGGCGCCGGCGGCGTCGTTCGTGTGAAGGGTACTCAACACCTGGTGACCGGTCAGCGCCGCTTTCACCGCGATATCGGCGGTTTCGTTGTCACGAATTTCACCGATCATCACAATGTCGGGGTCCTGACGCAGAATCGAGCGCAGCGCGGAAGCGAAATCGAGGCCGATGTCGCTTCGGACTGCGACCTGATTGATTCCGGACAGCTCGTACTCGATCGGATCTTCAACCGTAACGATGTTGTATTCCGGGTTGTTTAATTCCTGCAGGACCGAATAAAGGGTGGTGGTCTTACCGGATCCGGTCGGGCCGGTCACGAGAATCATCCCGTGCGGTGCGTCGATCGCCTTTTTGAACTTCGAGACGGTGTCGGCATCCATGCCCATCTGATCGACGGTGCCGGTAAGCGACGCTTTATCGAGAATACGAATAACAATTTTTTCGCCGTGCGCGGTGGGCAGGATCGAGATACGCAGGTCGATCTCTTTTCCCAGAACGCGAATCCGGAACCGGCCGTCCTGCGGGAGGCGCCGCTCGGCAATGTCCAGTCCGGCCAGAATCTTGACGCGGGAGGTGATCGCCAATTGCAACGCTTTCGGAGGCGACTCCGCCGGCATCAATTCGCCGTCGATGCGGTAGCGAAGTTTGAGCGTGTTGTGAAATGGCTCGATGTGAATGTCCGACGCCTTTTCTTTGACTGCTTGGGCCAGAATTAAATTGACGATCTTGATGACGGGCGCGTCTTCGCTGTCGTGTGCCAGGCGATCCAGATCGATCTCCTCGCGCTTTGCCCCGTGCACTTCGACCGAATCGGCGGCCTGGACCGCTTGTTCGGAAACTTGCTTCATCACCTCAGTCATGTTTCCGGTGCCGTGGACGCCGCTGAGCGCGTCCGTCACCGCGCGCTCGGTCGCGATCATCGGAACGATCTCGAGTTGAACACGCCGCTTCAGGTCGTCGACCGCGAGCACGTTGGTCGGGTCGGCCATCGCCACAAAAAGTTTTCCATCCAGGCGCGCGATCGGCACCAGCTTGTTCGCCTTCGCCATATCGCGCGGCACCAGCGACATCACCTCTTCAGGCACGCGCAACCGCGAGAGGTTCACCGGCGGCGTGTTCAGACAACGGCCCATGCTGAAGACCATGTCCTGGTCGGTCACGAATTGCCGTTCGGTCAGAATTTTCAGCAACCGGCCGCCTTCGGATTTTTGAATGCCGATAGCTTCCTCGAGTTGATTCGGAAGAAGGAGACCCTCCTCGATCAACACGTCCGCGATCCGTTCGCCGAAAGATTTACTTCTCATGAACGGTTAGGCCCGGGAATCGAGCCGGTAGACTGACTGCAAAGTTTTTACAATTGACGACGGTCGCGCCAAGTACCACGAAACCGTGTAATCGACCGATTGCTGGACCGCGTCCCGTCCGGCGGAATCGAACGGATTGCAGCACGCCACCATCATGGTGCGGCTGACCAAGTCGAACGGAACAAAAAGCCGGCCGAGCGTCAGAACGTCGGGCAGCATCGGCGCGATCTGCCGGTCGGTCTCGTAATATTCGAGCGGAACGTAGGCGAATTTTGTCCGGTCGATCAAGGCCGAGAGCACGGCGTCGAGCCGGGTCGGGTTGTCCTTGCAAAGCTCCTCCAACATCGAGACCGCCATCGCCTGACCGGTCAAATCTTTGTTCGCGTTTTTTGCCGTCTCGAGCGCGGCCTGTACTTCCTCTTCGCCGAAGAGCTGCTGCACGATCAAAAATTTGGCGAGATGATCGTCGCCGCGTTCATGCAAATTAGTGACCCGGCCCAGACCTTTGCCGCGCGATGGATCGACATCGATGAGTGCGCCTTCCGCGGTCGGTGCAATGAGCGAGCCATCGTTGCGCGTGAACGAACTGCCGGCCAGGCGGCTCGTCGTTTTCGACTTGTCTGTATCGATAATCGCCTGGCCCGACGCCTGCAAACGCTGTTCGATCTCGCCCAGCATCGCCAAAATTTCGGGTGCGTTCGGGTCGCGGGTCAGGATCATTTCGCACTGCTGAAGCGCCGGCGTGTAGGAACCGGCGTTGAAGTACGCTTCCGCCAGTTTCCGCGAGGTCCGGAGCGCGTCGTCGTGACGCCCGATTTTGGTGTAAGCCTCCCTTAAAATCTCGAGCGATTGATAATCCTCGGGCTGTGTTTGAGTGATCGCCTCAAACATCTCGATCGTTTGGAGGATTTGGCTGTGCTCCTCCGCAGAAAGCGTGTGTTCCAGCACGCTGCACTCCAAAAGCTAGAAGCATGCCCCTACCCTTCGGGAGCGGGTAAATTCACTCTTAAATCTGCGAATTTCTCAATCCTGCTAAACCGCTGTCATCTTGGCCGTTACAAACCACGGATCAGACGGCTTTCACTGATTTGTCGGGCCAATCCTGTCTTCTGCTTGCCACGCCCTAGTCCCGCGAGTGCGGGACGAAGGCGAACGTTTTCATTATTCACAATTTCCAGGCTTTGTTGTACTCTTAAGTTTGTGTCTCCGTTCCCCACGCGCCGTGTCTTCACGCTGAGACAACGTGAGCGCCTTAGCGCTTTTACGTTGCCGTCCAATTTCCGCTCTCCGGTTTCCGGTTTGCGTTCTCCGGTTTCTAAATTTTCTACTTCCTACTTTGTAATTTCTGCTTCGCAACGTGAGCGCGCACGCGCTTTTACGCTGAGACAACGTGAGCGCCTGAGCGCTTTTACGTTGCCAAAGCTGCGTGAGCGCTTCGCTTTTACGCTGCTCGAAATATTGGTCGTCATCGGAATCATCGCGATCATGATGGGGTTGATCGCGCCCGCAGTAACTTCGCTCTCAAAATCGAATGGGCGAAAGGCGGCGATCGCCAACCTACTCGGCGGGATTGAGCAGGCACGGGCTGAAGCCATCAAGAGCGGGCAGGCCACCTATGTCGTTTTTCCGACCTTTGCCAGTGGCGCGCAGTCCACATTGGACCGCTACAACTACAAGTCCTACGCGATATTTGAAGACGATGCGGTACATCCCGGAAGTGTGAAGCAACTGACGGAGTGGAAATCCTTTCCCATCGGCGTCGCGCTGCGCGCGGCTGGAACCGCTGCTTTATCCAATCTTGCTGATCCCGCTACATTGACTCCGTCGGTGGCCTTTAGCTTTGCACCTGATCCCAGCGCGGCTCCATTGAAGTGCTTTAAATTCAACTCGAATGGCGAAGTCCAAGCGCCGGCCGGGAATGTTCTCCTGGGTATTTTCGAAGGATACGTAAACGGGAGCGAGGTCGCGACGACAAAAGACGGAAGCGGTAATCCTTCTGCGGTCGAATACCTCATGGTGTCGCAATTCACGGGACGCGCAGAACCAACCGCCACCCCATGAAGCGTGCGACTGCATCAAGGCGAAGGGCGAGAACGCACAGCTTCAGTTTGCTCGAAGTTGTGATTGCCTTGGGCGTAATAGCCGTCGGGATTGTGGGTGTCCTGGCCGTATTCCCCACCGCCTTGCAAACCGGCCACTCGGCCCAGGACGAAACACGCGCTGCGCACATCGCCCAGTCAGTCTTCGGTAGTCTCGTCGCGGGCGCAACGTCGCGATTTAATGCCGTGCCGCTTCCTCCGACGCCTTTGTCGATCGCTCTGACAGCCTCCTCGTCGCCAACTTCGCCTACACTCTACGCGGACAACGATGGCAACCTTATTCCAAACTCCACTAACTCGGCCTACGCAATTTTCATTTATACAAACAATGCCGTGCCTGGTTTCACCGATCCGGCCAGTGCGAACCTGGTAACGGTGCGCGTAGCGTGGCCGGCAAACGCGCCTGCCGCCAATCAAACCCTCCGCGATTACGTCCGGATCGTCTCCAAATACTAGCTGCCTTGTTAACCACGAATGGACACGAATGAACACAAATTAACACCACGGATTACGCCGATGCTCCGGATGTTTTTCTGCCGTAGCCACGCCTCTATGAGCCATCGGGGTTCGCTACCGCCCACAGGGCCGTGGCTAGAGCGCCTGCGAAGCCATCGCGGATTCACGTTCGCAAAGCAACGTGAGCGCGTCAGCGCTTTTACGTTGGTTGAGCTTTTGATCGCGACAGGTATTACGGTTGCGATGGTTCTCATGCTGGGCTGGATGTTGGGCTCGCTCATGAGCACTGCGTCCCACGCCACCCAGCGCGTCGATGCCTTCCGTGATGCGCGTGCAGCCTTGCAAGTGATGGAGCGCGACTTGAGAAATCTTGTTCGCACTCAGTGGAATCCTGATCCTTTTACGAATCCGCCGCCCGCGACGACGCTACCAGTGACGCGACCGGCGGCGTATTTTGCTGTTGATAACCTTTATTCGGATCCAGCGACTGGCAATCAGCAGCTTTACGCTCTGGTCGCGGATCAAACTACGCCGTTGTCGGGCGATGTTTGCGCCGTTGGTTACTACTGCCGCTGGGATCCTCAGCTACACGCCTATAGCCTTCGACGTTTTTTTCGGAGCAGTGCCGACACTTTTAGTGTGATGCAGACCGCGGGAAGCTATGCGGCAGACTCCGTTTTGTACGTGCCGGGTGCGAGCGATGCGGTAATGGCCGCTTACGTCTGGAATTTTAGCGTCATTGCGTATGACGCCAATGGAAATGTGATTCCCACTAGGGATGCCAACGGAAACCCCA
>Ga0209689_1000573_pt1 | contig 25848 bp, 25 predicted proteins | sample GraSoiAngelo_149_FD_187119 | JGI IMG/M metagenome (GOLD analysis project Ga0209689, IMG submission 187119) | Grasslands soil microbial communities from the Angelo Coastal Reserve, California, USA - 14_1009_09_30cm (SPAdes) (version 2) | ecosystem: Environmental > Terrestrial > Soil > Grasslands ... | reverse complement strand
CGCCGACGACGGCGAAGAGCGCGCTGGCGAGCGCCCAGCCCCAGTGGGTGCTCGCGAGCTCGGCGCCGAGCGCGCCGAGGTCGACCTTCCAGAGGAGCGCAGCGAGGAGGGCGAGGCTGACGCCGACCCCGGTCGCGACCTTGAGCAGGCGCACTCAGAAGCCGAGCTGCGCGAGGACGGCGCCGAGCTCGGCGGGCACCGTGGTGGGTCGCGAGGCCGACTCGAGCGCCGTGTCGGGGTCCTTGAGGCCGTGGCCGGTGAGCGTGAGCACGAGCGTCGAGCCGCGCTCGATGCGCCCGCTCTTGACCGTCTTGATCAAGCCCGCCACCGAGGCCGCCGACGCGGCCTCCATGAAGATGCCCTCCTCGCGGGCGAGCAGCCGGTAGGCGTGCAGGATCTCCTCGTCGGTGACAATGTCGATCCAGCCCTGGGAGTCCTTCATGGCCTCGACGGCGGGGCCCCAGCTCGCCGGGTTACCGATCTTGATCGCGGTCGCCACCGTGCGGGGCTCGGCGATGACCCGGTTCTCGTAGATCGGCGCCGCGCCCGCGGCCTGGAAGCCGACCATCCGCGGGAGGTCCTTGGCGCGGCCGGCCCCCTGATACTCCCTGTACCCGCGCCAGTAGGCGGTGATGTTGCCCGCGTTGCCGACCGGGATCAGGTGATAGTCGGGCGCTCGTCCCAGCTGGTCGACGACCTCGAACGCGCCCGTCTTCTGCCCCTCCAGCCGGTAGGGATTGATCGAGTTCACGAGCGTGACCGGGTAGCGTTCCGCGATCTGCATCACGATCGCGAGCGCCTGATCGAAGCTGCCCTCCACCATCAGCACGCGCGCGCCGTGGATGGCGGCCTGCGAGAGTTTGCCGAGCGCGACGCCGCCGCGCGGGACCATCACGAAGGCGTTGATGCTCGCGCGGGCCGCGAAGGCGGCGGCGGAGGCCGAGGTGTTGCCGGTGGACGCGCAGATGACGGCGCGGGAGCCGGCCTCGAGCGCCTTCGAGATCGCCATCGTCATCCCGCGGTCCTTGAACGACCCGGTGGGATTGAAGCCCTCGCACTTCAGATAGATCTTGAGGCTCGGGTCGGTCGCCTCCGCCAGCCGGGGCGCCGGCACCAGCGGGGTGTTGCCCTCGAGCAGCGTGACCACCGGCGTCTTCGCCGAGACCGGCAGAAACTCCCGGTACCGCTCGATGACCCCCGGCCACGCGCTCATGCCGCGCGGCGGGGGGCGCCGCCCCTCCTGCGAGCGTCCCCCCGGCCGGCCGCGCCGGCGACGCCAACGCGCGACGGAGCGCGCACCGGGCGCGGCCACACGTCGCCGCCCTCGCTACGCATTTTCGACCCTGATCATCGTCGTGCGCGCCGCGACCACGGGCAGACGGTCGATGGCCGCCAGCGCCGCGCGCATGCCCCGCTCGCTGGCCTCGTGGGTCATCATGACCACGGGGACGGCCTCGGCCTTGGCGCGGCTCTTCTGGAGCACCGAGACGATCGAGATGTCCTGCTGTCCGAGGATGCCCGCGATCTGCGAGAGCACGCCCGGGCGGTCGGCGGCCATGACGCGGAGGTAGTAGGCGGAGCGGATCGTCTCCATCGGCCGGAGCGGCAGCGCGCGCTGGTCTCCGGTCGGGAGGTCAAGGTGGAGGGCGGGCACGCCGTGGGCGAGCCGCGTCGCGATCTCAACCGTGTCCGAGAGCACCGCCGAGGCGGTCGGCATCTGGCCGGCGCCGCGGCCGTAGAACATGAGGTCGCCGACGCTGTCGCCCGTGATGAAGACGGCGTTGAACACACCCGACACCGCGGCCAGCGGCGACCGCTCGCGGATCATCGTCGGGTGCACCCGGATCTCGATCCCGCCGTCGCTCGACTTCGCGATCGCGAGGAGCTTGATGCGGTAGCCGAGCTCCCGCGCGTAGGCGATGTCCTGCGCCGTCACCAAGGCGATGCCCTCCGTATAGATGTCCTTCAGCTCGACGTAGGTTCGGAAGGCGAGCGAGGCCAGGATCTGCAGCTTGTGGGCCGAATCCACTCCTTCGACGTCGAAGGTCGGATCGGCCTCGGCGTAGCCGTGGGCTTGGGCCTCCTTCAGGACGACGGAGAAGTCCTCGCCGGCGTCGGTCATCTTCGAGAGGATGTAGTTGCAGGTGCCGTTGACGATGCCGTAACAGGACAGGATGCGGTTGGCGACGAGCCCTTCCTTGACCGCGCGGATCAGCGGAATGCCGCCGGCGACCGCGGCCTCGAACGCGAGGGTCACCCCACGCTGCCGCGCCTCCGCGTACAGCTCGGCGCCGTGGTGCGCGAGCAGCGCTTTGTTGGCGGTCACCACGTGCTTGCCGGCGGCCATCGCGCGCAGGACGAAGGTGCGCGCCGGCTCGAGCCCCCCGATCAGCTCGATCACGATCTGGATCGCGGGGTCGTCGAGCACGCGGGCGGCATCCTGGACCATGGGCAGCCGCGCGAGGTCGAGGCCGTCTCGGGGCCGCGCGAGGTCGGCGTCGGCGATGGCCGCCAGGGTGAGCCGGGCCCCCGTGCGCTTTTCCAGCATCTCCCGGTGGGTCTCCAGGATCTTGACCACACCGCCGCCGACCGTGCCGAGCCCGAGCAACCCGATCTTGACGTCGCGCATGCGTGTCCGTCCCGCGGGTGGCTGGCTACCGCGTGAGGTGCTTGAGGCCGCGGAGCGCCTGCCGGATCCGCAGCTCGTTCTCGACGAGGGCGAACCGGACGTAGCCTTCGCCGTACTCGCCGAACCCGACTCCGGGCGACACCGCGACCTTGGCCTCCTGTACGCAGAGCTTGGCGAACTCGAGCGAGCCCATCGGTCGGAACTCCTCGGGGATGGGCGCCCAGACGAACATCGTCCCCTTGGGCTTCGGCACGGTCCAGCCCTGCTTGTTGAGACCGTTCACGAGCACGTCGCGCCGCTTGCGGTAGATCTCGCTGATGTCGCGCACGACCGACTGGTCGCCTTCCAGCGCCACGATGCCCGCGATCTGGATCGGCTGGAAGACGCCGTAGTCGAGATACGACTTGATGCGGGCGAGCGCGTGCACCATCTGCCGGTTGCCGCAGCAGAACGCGAGCCGCCAGCCGGCCATGTTGTAGGACTTGGTGAGTGAGAACAGCTCGACTCCGACGTCCTTGGCGCCCGGAGCCTCGAGGAACGAGGGCGGCCGGTAGCCGTCGTAGGCCAGATCCGCGTAGGCGAAGTCGTGGACGACCATGAGCCGGTGCTCGCGGGCGAAGGCGACCACCGTCTCGAAGAAGGCCCGATCCACGCACGTGGTCGTCGGGTTGTGCGGGAACGAGAGGATCAGGAGCTTCGCCTTGGGCCAGGCCAGCTTGGCCGCCTCCTCCAAGCGTCCGAAGAAGTCGCCGCCGGGCTCGAGCGGCACCGAACGCAGGTCGCCGTCGGCGATGACGACCGAGTAGGAATGGATCGGATAGGTCGGGTTCGGCACCAGCGCCCCGTCGCCGGGCCCGAGCACGGCGAGGGCGAGGTGGGCGAGTCCTTCCTTGGCGCCGATGGTCGCGATCGCTTCGGAGTCGGGGTCGAGCTCCACGCCGTAACGGGTCCGGTACCACCGCGTGATCGCCACGCGCAGGCGGCTGATCCCTCGCGAGGCCGAGTACCGGTGGTTCCGCGGGTTCTGGGCCGCCTCGACCAGCTTCGCGACGATGTGCTTCGGCGTGCCGCGGTCCGGATTGCCCATGCCGAGGTCGATAATGTCCTCGCCCCGCGCCCGGGCCTTGGTCTTCAAGTCATTGACGATGGCGAACACGTAGGGAGGGAGGCGCTTGATCCGGTAGAACTCGTCCATCGGGATCTCCTTGGTCTCGTCGATGATACTACGAAAGGGCCACTTTTCAGAGTGTTAGACGACACTCCGAGAACGTTGACACTGCCCAGACCAGATGCTAGAAGGGAAAGAGGCTACATTCCGGCGGCGCCCAATGACGGCAGTACCTGCCCGGGGGCGCACTCCCCCTGGCGTGTCCGCACCGACTAGCGAACGTGGGTCTTGAGGAGGCGCGGATGCTCGGTCGTTCGAGAGCTTCGAGACCGGCGATGGCGGTTGGGTCGTCCGCGCCGGATGAGCGCCGCCCCGCCACCCCGGTGACCTTGCTCACGGTCGTCGGCGCCACCGCGAAGATGGACGGGAAATTCGAGGTCGCCGATTCCATACACATCGAGTGCGAGGTCGGCGGCGAATTGAACGTCGGAGGGCAGCTCGTAATCGGCGAGAAGGGCGTGGTGAACGCGAACGTGCAGACCGTCGACGCCATCATCCGGGGAGCGTACGAGGGCACGATGGTGGCGACCGGTACCGTCGAGATCACCGCCACCGGACGGGTGAACGGCAACATCGAGACGGACTCGCTCGTCATCTCCAAGGGCGGGTCCTTCAGCGGCAACGTCGTGAAGCCGGGCGGGCGCCAGGCGAAGCTGCCCGTCTACCTCGTCGAGGACAAGCGGGTCGGCGCGCAGGCCTAGCCGCGCGCGATACGGACGATGTGGCGAAAGACCCGGAAGGCGATGGCGGCGCGCAACGACCTGAGCGCGTTTATCGACGAGGGTTCGGAGATCGAGGGCAAGTACACGTTCAGCGGCACCGTGATGCTGAACGGCAAGTTCCACGGCGAGATCGCGTCCGTCGACACGCTGATCATCGGCGAGAAGGGGGTCGTCAACGCTAACGTCCGCGCCGGCACGCTGATCGTCAGCGGCGAGCTGGTGGGGAACGTCGTCGCCAGTGATCGGGTCGAGCTCAAGGAGGGCGCGCGCGTCTTCGGTGACGTCGAAGCCCCCGTCGTGGTGGTCGCGGAGGGCGTGCTCTTCGACGGACACTGCCGGATGACCAGCGCAAAGCCCGCCGGCTCCACGCCCGCCGACAGCACACTGGTGGCCTTGAAGCGGTGAGTTAGTGAGCCGCGCTCGACGGCTCAACATCTTCATCGTCTCGAGCGACGGGTCCCGGCCGGTGCGCGTGCACCTGCCGGGGTGGGCGGTCTCGGCCGCCGTCGTGGTGGTGACGCTCGGGTTCACCACCGTTTCAGTGCTCGTCGGCGACTATATCCGCGTGCGGAAATTGGCCGCCAGCCCCGCCGCCTTGCAGCGCGAGCTCGCCGAACAACACGGGATCGTCACCGCCCTCCGGAAGCGGATCGCCGAGATCCGGCTCGAGGTTGGTTCTTGGCGCGAGCTCGACGCGAAGATCTGGGAACCGTTCGGCCCCGACGTCGGGCTCGTGCGGAGGACTCCGGGGATCGGTGGTGCCACGGCGCTGCCCGAACCCGCCGGGCACAAGCCGTCAGCGCTCGAGGAGCTTGACGGGCTCGCCGAGACGGTCGGCGAGGCGGGCCAGAACCTCCGGGCGCTTGAGCGGCTGATGGAGCATGCCGGCAAGGCGCTCGCGCTCATGCCGTCGCGCTGGCCCGTGCGCGGCGCCGTCAACTCGGAATTTGGCACCCGCCCCTCGCCGTGGACGGGGGCGGAGGAGTTCCACAGCGGGCTCGACATCGCCGCCGATCGCGGTGCGGGCGTCCACGCCCCGGCGCCGGGCACCGTCGTGTTTGCGGGGGAGCAGGGCGAGTTCGGGCTCTGCCTGATCCTCGAGCACGGCCACGACATTCGGACCATCTACGGGCACTTGTCGAAGCTGCTGGTCGCGCCCGGGCAGCAGGTGGTGCGCGGGCAGTTGATCGCGCTCACCGGGAACACCGGCAAGTCCTCCGGTCCGCACCTGCACTACGAGATCATCGTCAAGGGCCACTCGGTGAACCCGCGCCTCTACATGTGGAACTAGCCGCGTCGAACTCGCCACGTGCCGTGCGCGGTCCTCACGGGTCCCGTGGCGGCGCCTCGGCGGTCCCTGCCGAATAGGACCTCTCCGGATGGCCCGGCCGCGTCCCGCCGGCGTGGGCCCCGCTCACGACGTCGCGGTGAGACCGAGGTAGACCCGGCGAACCTGCGGGTTCTCGAGGAGCACCGCCGCCCTGTCGGCGAGGACGATCCGTCCCGTCTCCAGGACGTAGCCGCGATCGGCGTGGCCGAGCGCCACCGTCACGTCCTGCTCCACGAGCAGGATGCTCACGCCTTCGCGCCGGAGCCGGACCACGACCTCCATCAGCGCTCGCACGGCGAGGGGCGCCAGCCCGAGCGACGGCTCGTCGATCAGGAGAAGGCGCGGGCGCGCCATGAGCGCGCGCGCGACCGCGGCCATCTGTTGCTCGCCGCCGGAGAGCTGGCGAGCGGGGAGCGCCAGGCGATCGGCGAGGGCGGGGAACAGGTCGAGCATGTGCTCGAGGTCGGCCGCGATCGCGGCCCGCTCCCGCCGCGCCCAGGCGCCGAGGAGCAGGTTCTCGCGAACCGAGAGGTCGGAGAAGAGGCGTCGGCCTTGCGGGACGTGGGCGATTCCGAGGTGGACGAGACGCTCCGGCGGGAGGCCCGTGACGTCGCGCTGCTGGAATGCCACCCGGCCCCGCTCGGGCCGGAGGAGGCCCGAGATCACACGGAGGAGCGTGGACTTGCCGGCGCCGTTGGCCCCGATGAGCGCGACCGCCTCGCCTGCTCCCACCTCGAGCGAGACGTCCCAGAGCACTTGGACGGCTCCGTAGCCCGCATCCACGTTTTGCACCTCGAGCTGCGGCCTCATCGGGAGGCCGGCCCCGGTCCCAGGTAGGCCTCGATGACCGCGGGGTCGGCCGTCACCCGGGCGGGCGGCCCCTCGGCGATCTTGCGGCCATGGTGGAGGACGACGACGCGGCTCGAGAGCCCCATCACCGCCCGCAGCACGTGCTCGATCACCAGGAGCGCGATGCCGCGCGCGTTGACCTCGCGCAGCAGCGCCATCGCCGCATCGACCTCGGCCGGCGTGAGGCCGGCCATGACCTCGTCGAGCAACATCAGCCGGGGCTGGAGCGCGAGCGCCTTGGCCAACTCGAGCCGGCGCAGGTCCGGGGTCGTGAGGGCCCCCGCCGGCAGCGCGGCCTTCGGCCCGAGCCCGACCGACTCGAGGAGGTGGTCCGCCTCCCGGAGCGCCGCCCGCACGCTCGGCACAGGCGCGGCGCGAAACAGCGCGGGCACGGCCACGTTCTGGCGGACCGTCATCGCGCGGAAGGGCTGGGCGATCTGGAAGGTGCGGGCGAGCCCGAGGCGCGCGATCGCCGGGGCACCGAGCGCGTCGAGCGGGCGTCCGGCGAAGGCGACGGCGCCCTCCGACGGCGGCTCGAACCCGCTGATCAGGTTCACGAGGGTACTCTTGCCGGCGCCGTTTGGGCCGATGAGCCCGACGACCTCGCCCGCTTCGATCGCGAGGTCGACGTGGTCGACCGCGACCAGTCGCCCGAAGAGCTTGGTGAGCCCCTGCACCGCCAAGAGGGGCATCAGATCCGGTTCTCACGCAACGTCGCCCGGAGCGCCGCGAGGATCCCGCCGCGCGCACGCCGGAGGTCGGCGAGGCCCCGCGGGGCGAAGACCACGAGCAGGCACACGAGCGCGCCGAAGAACACGTTGTGGAGGAAGATCGAGACGTTCGTGAGCACCGTGTCGAGGCTCTTGAGGACGATCGCGCCCGCCACGGGACCGAGCGCGGTCGCGGGGCCGCCGAACAGCGTCATCACGATCGCCTGGATCGCGAAGTCCACGTTGAACACGGTCGGAGGATCGATGAACGTGAACCAGTAGGCGTACACGCCGCCGACGAGCCCGAAGACGAAGGCGCTGCCCGAATAGGCGACGATCTTGTACGGCAGGGGCGCGATGCCGAGGGCTTCCGCCGCCGCCTGATTCTCGCGGATGGCGGCGATCGCGTAGCCGACCCGCAGCCGGGGCAGGGAGAGGCCGGCCGCCACCGCGAGCGCGCACACGCCGAGCATCCAGTAGTAGAAGGTCGTGAAGCTCCGCGCCACCGGCAGGTTCATCCCCGAGCCGCCCCCGGTCAGCTCGAGGTTCGCCGCCAGCTGCTGGAGCACGAGCATGAAGCCGAGTGTCGCGATCGCGAAGTAGTGCCCGCGCAGGCGGAGCAGCACGGCGCCCATCAGGACCGCCGCCAGCACGGCGAGGAGGGCCCCGGCGAGGAGCGCCAGCGGGAACGGGACCGCCGCCCGCGTCATGAGGACGCCGGTCGTGTAGGCCCCGATGCCGAGGAACGCCGCTGCTCCGAAGTCTGGGTAGCCGGCGTAGCCGCCGACGAGATTCCATCCGCAGGCGAGGGCGGCGAACATGAGGATGCCTGTCGCGAGCCGGATGTAGTAGGTGTTCGTCAGCGCGGGCAGGCCAACCGCGACGGCCAGCGCGAGCACGAGCGCCAGCCGCCGCCCTCCGGCCCGCCGCGCGGTCCCGGAGAGGGCCGCCGTCATCCGCGGAACCGCTCGACCCGGCCCAGGAGGCCGGCGGGGCGGACGACGAGCACCAGGACGAGCACGCTGAACGCGACGATGTTGTCGTAATTCGGGCCGAGCCAGGCCGCCGCGTAGGTCTGGAGGAGCCCGAGAAGGAGCCCGCCCAGGAAGGCGCCGGGAACGCTGCCGAGCCCGCCCAGCACGCAGACCACGAACGCGATCAGCGTGTACCCGGCGCCCATCGCGGGGAAGATCGGGAAGCTCAGGCTGATGAGGCCGCCCGCGACGCCAGCCGTCGCCGCGGCGATCGCGAACGTGAGGGCGTAGACGCGGGCGACCGGGATGCCCATCAGGCGCGCCGCTTCCAGGTCCGAGGCGGTGGCGCGGATCGCGCTGCCGAGCCGCGTGCGGGTCAGCAGCAGCTGGAGTAGCGCCGCGGCTCCGAGCGCCACGAACAGGGCGATCGCCCGGACGAGCGGCAGCGCCAGCGGGCCGAGGGCGAGACTCCGCCCCGAGTAGGGCGTCGTGACCGCGCGCACGTCGGCCGTCCACGCCGCGAGCGCCAGGTTGGTCACGAGGAGGTCCAGGCCAAAGGTCAGGAGGAACGTGATCAGGAACGAGGCGCGGATCACCTGGTTGATGACGAGACGCTGCAGCGGGTAGCCAACGCCAAAGAGGGCGAGGCCGGTGAGGGGGAGGGTCGCGAACGGGTCCAGACGGTAGCGGGTGTAGAGCCAGTACGTCACGTAGGCCCCGAGCATGACCAGGGAGCCATGCGCGAGGTTGACGACGTTGAGGACTCCCCAGACGAGCGAGAAACCGACGGCCACCAGCGCGTAGGTGCCGCCCAGCAGGAGCCCGTTGATCGCGTTCTGGAGCGCGATCTGGAGCTCCGGGCTCACGCGGGGGCCCGAGCGGAGCCGCGGCCGTCGGCCACCCGGCTCGTTACTTCCGCGCGCTCCAGGGCGGGGTCGGGTAGATGGCCTTCGCCGCCGCGACCTCCCGGGGCCAGATCGTGACCACCCGGCCCTGCTGGATCTGCACGGTCACCATCGGTTTCCGGTCGTTCAGCCCTTGGGCGTTGAACCGGACCGGCCCGTAAAACGTCATCGCGTCGAGCGAGGCCAGCGCCTCCCGCACCTGGGCCGGGTCCACGCTCCGGGCCTTCTCGACGGCGAGCTGGAGGACCACGCCGGCCGCGCTGCTCTCGGCGGCGTGATAGTCGGGGATGAACCCGTACTTGCGCTCGAAGGCCCTCGCGTAGGCCGCGGCGGTCTCGAAGACCGGTCCCCGGTACTTCACGTCGGGCGTCCACTGGGACGACGCGAAGACCCCCTCGGCCGCCGGTCCGAGCGCGGTCACGAAGTCCGGGGTCGTCGGTCCCACCGTGAAGCCGTAGAAGCCCACGCTGACGTCCAGGGTCTGCGCCTGCTTCATGATCAGGAGACTCTCCTGCAGATGCCCGGAGCCCAGTAGGATGTCGGGCCGGAGCGACTTGATGCTGGTCAGCGGGGCGCTCAGGTCGGCGACGCCCACCGGGTACTTCTGGAAGTAGACGACGCGGAGGCCGTTCTTCTCGGCCCAGTCCCGCGCCCCGTTCGCGACCTCGAGGGAGAAGAGGTCGTCGGCGGCCAGGATGGCGACCGTCTGGGGCCGGGGCGCCAGGGTGGCGGCCGCCCTCAGCATGCTGGCCGCGTACTCGTCGGCGGGGCTCAGGACGCCGAAGACGTAGCGGTAGCCCTGGGCAAAGATCTTTCGGGCCGCGCCGTTGGCCTCGACCATCGGGACCCGATACTTCTCGGCGACGGCGGCGTCGGCGAACGTCGCCGGGCTGCCGTAGGGCCCGAGCAGGAAGCTCACGTGGTCCTGGCTGATCAGCCTGTCGGTCAGCTCGGCCGAGATCTGGGGCTTGCTCTGATCGTCGTAATAGATGATCTCGACCCGGTAGGACTTCGCCCCGACCTTGAGCCCGCCGCGGGCGTTCACGGTCTCGGCCCAGAGGTCGTAGCCCTGCTTGGCGAGGGCACCCTCCCGGGCTTCTGCCCCCGTCGCCGCCAGCGGCGCACCGATCTTGAGGACGTCGCCGGCGCCGGCCGGGGTGGGGGTGAACCCGGCCGCGATCCCGATCGCGACCGGCGCCGCGAGGCGCCACACCCGTCTCATCACCCGGGACCCCTCCTTGCCGCAACGCGCCGGGGCTCCGGCGCCGCCGCAGTGTACCACGCGCGGGCCCGAGGGTGGGCCGGCCGTCCCGCCCAGGCGGCGCGTGTGCTACGTTTGTATCGTGCAACGATACAAACGAGCGGCCCGGGGGTGGGTGACGCCGGCCGCCTACCGGGCCCTGGCCGAGTTCCGCTACCAGATCCGCCGGTTCCTCCGATTCAGCGAGCAGGCGGCCCGGGCCGCCGGCCTTGAGCCCCAGCACCACCAGCTCCTGCTCGCCGTGAAGGGCCTCCCGCGGCACGGGCACGCGACGGTCGGCGAGCTGGCCGAGCGGCTCCAGGTGCAACACCACAGCGCCGTCGAGCTGATCGACCGCCTGGTGGAGCGGAAGCTCGTGCGGCGGCGCCGCGCAACCGTCGACCGACGCCGGGTCTTCGTTGAACTCACGCCGCGGGGAGAGACGGTGCTCCGCGAGCTCTCGCTGCACCATCTCGCCGAGCTCGCGGCGGTGCGCCCAGCGGTCCGGCGGCTCGCCGGGTCCCTCGTGGCCCACGCCGGGAACTCCGGAGACCGAGGGGGCGCCCGCATCCACAGGTGACGGCTGAATGGCGAGGTCGAGATACGGCGACGCGACGGATCGGGAGGCTCCAGCCGCCGGCGCGCCGGGAAGGCGATCCCGCGCGATCGGCCCGCCCGAGGGTGACGGCGCCCCCGCCGAGCTCGGCGACCTCACGCCGACCGGCCGCGTCCTCCCGGTCTCGATCCTCGCGATCGGGATCGGCGTCCTCGCGCCTGGGTCGCGCTGGGGCTGCTCTGCCTGATCGGCCTGTTCACGACCCTCTTCTTCTTCGGGCGGTGGCGCGCGACGCTCGTCCCGCCGGCGGGCAACCACCTGGGCGCGCTCGAGGTCCTGGTGCCGATCGGCCGGCGCGCTCGCCGACCGGTCGGGCTGACGCGGGCCCCGGGGCCGGACTCGGGCACGCCGTCCTGTGCTAGGGTGGGCGCGAGGGGGGCATGCACTTCGACCTCACCGCGGACCAGCGGCTCGCGCAGGAGATGGCGCGGGCGTTCGCCGAGAAGGAGATCAAGCCCCGCGCGGCGGAGATCGATCGCACCGACGAATTCCCGCGGGACCTCTACCAGCGGATGGGCGACCTCGGGCTCCTCGGGATGACGGCGCCGCCCGAGTACGGCGGCGCCGGCGCCGATACGCTCACGTGGGCGGTCGTGCAGGAGGAGCTGGCCCGGGCCTCGGCCGCGGTCGCCGACTCCCAGCTCCTCGTCAAGCTGATGACCGACATGCTGCTCCACAACGGAAGCGAGGCGCAGCGGCAGGCGTACCTGCCGGCTCTCGTGCGGGGCGAGAAGATCTGCGTCATCGCGCAGACCGAGCCGGGGACGGGCTCCGACGTGGCCGGCGTCCAGACCTCCGCGCGGCCGGCCGGCGATGGCTGGGTCCTCAACGGCACCAAGCGCTTCATCACGGCCGCGCATGTCTGCGACGTGGCGGTGGTCGTCGCCACGACAGACCAGCAGCGGGGCCGGGAGGGCATTGCGCTCTTTCTGGTGGAGTTCGGCACCCCCGGGTTCTCCCGCGGCGCGAGGGAGCACCTCATGGGTGTCCGCGGCCTGGCCACGGGCGAGCTGATCTTCGAGGACTGCCGCGTGCCCGCGTCGCGCCTGCTGGCCGCGCCCGGGGACGGCTTCAAGCGGGCGATGGCCTCGCTCGACACGGGTCGGATCGGAATGGGCGCGGAGGCCGTCGGGATCGCCCAGGCGGCCATGGGGGAGGCGATCGGCTACGCCCGGCAACGGAGCGCCTTCGGCCAGCCGCTCGCCGCGTTCCAGGCAATCCAGTTCATGATCGCCGATATGTCGGCGTCGATCGAGGCCGCGCGCCTCCTCGTCCGAAAGGCCGCCTTCCTGAAGGACCAGGGGCGATCGGTCACCCGCGAGGCCGCGGAGGCCAAGCTCTTCGCCTCCGAGACGGCGGCCCGGGTCACGACCGACGCCCTCCAGGTCCACGGGGCCTACGGCTACTCGAAGGAATTCACGATCGAGCGTCTCTACCGCGACGCGCGCGTCTACCAGATCTGGGAGGGGACGAGCCAGATCCAGCGATCGGTGATCAGTCGCCGGCTGCTCGGTTGATCAGCGGAACGAGAAGGTCTGCCACGCGCTGAAGCGGGGCCCGCCGGCGCTGGTCGTCTGGCCGACCCGCCAGCGCCAGTACTGGTGCGGGGCCGCCCCGAGGACATCGGCGGCGACCGTGTAGGCGACCGAGAGCCCGGCGTTGCCGGTGACGTCGGCGTCCTGCACCTCGCTGAACGGCCCCTGCGCGCTGATCCCTCGCTGGAGCTCGACCCGGTAGTGGGCGGCCCCGCCCCCGCTCGAGGTCCAGCGGAGCTCGACCTGAGCCTCGCGGGTGCTCGGCAGCACGGTCCCGTTCGGCGGCAGGAGGGGAGTCGGCGCCCAGGCTCGCCCGCCGTCGGTCCGGGCCGGGGGCCCCTTGGGTTTCTGGCGCAGGTCGCCCTGTCCGAACCACGGCTCCGTGAACGCGGACCGGACATTGACGACCGTATGGAGCCGCGCGCAGCGCAGCCGCTCGCCGGGCGCCCACGGGTTTCTGGCGCACCGCACCTCGAAGGCGTTCGTGGCTCCCCCGTGGTCGGGAAAGACGACGACCTCGGTGGCGCGGTTCGTCCGGTCGTTGTAACTGCCGCGGATCACGACGCGCGCGCCCCCGCAGCTGCTCGTCCACTCGTAGCGCGCTCCCCCGGCGTCGAGCTCGGCCCGCACGGTCCGGGGGGGCAAGGCGCAGCCTTGCCCGGCCGAGACGCGGTCGAGGCCGAGGAGGAGGAACGCCCATCCGGCGGCCGCGGCGCAGACGAACACCCGCATGACTCATCGTTCGATGCAACGGGGGTGCCACCGAAAAGCGTTGGCGTCGGCGGCGCTTAGCGCCCCGGCGCGGGGAGGCGTCGGCCGGCTGACGTCGGCGCCGTGACGCGGCTTGGGAGCTACGCGCCGCGACCGTTCAACGCTCCCCCCGGTGTCGGCCGAGGAAGTCGAGGACGACCGCGTTGAACGCCGGAGCCATCTCGATGAAGTAGCCGTGCCCGCCTCCCTCGAGCCCGTGCAGCTCCGCGCGCGGGATGCGGTCGCCGAGCACGCGCGACAAGCGGAGGGGCACGAGGATATCCTCGGTGCCAACCGTGACCAAGGTCGGGCAGCGGATCCGATCGAGGCGGTCGAGCGTATCGTGGCCGGCGACGGCCCCGGCCTGCCGCGCGAAGCCGACCTGGGTCGGCGGGTGGGGATTGGCCAGCATGTTCTGGACCACATCTTCCACGAACCCGGCGCGGGTGGCGAAGGTCGCCGGCGCGAAGAGCCAGAGCGACATCGCGCGCGTGAACGCCTCGCGCGACAGCGCCGCCCGCATCTCGAGCCACGTCCGGCCGAGGGCCAGGAGGTAGGCGTCCGGACGCGCGAGGCTGCAGTGCAGCTGGAGCGAGAGCACGCGGTCGGGATGGTTGAGCGCCAGCTCCTGGGCGATCATGCCGCCGAGCGAGACGCCGCACACGTGGGCGCGCGGGATCCCGAGGGCGTCCATCAGCCCGACGGTGTCCTCGGCCATGCCGCGGGTCGTGTAGGGCAGATCGGGCTGATCGGTTTGCCCGGCGCCGCGGTTGTCGAAGGCGATCACGCGGTAGCGCTCGGCAAGGACCGGGACCTGGAAGCCCCACGCGGTGTGGTCGCCGCCGAGGCCCGTGACGAGGACGAGGGGCTCGCCCGCGCCCGCCTCCACGCAGTACATTTTGATGTCGCCGACTTCGACCCTCAAGAACCGTCACCGGTCTCGGGGGAGCCGGCCCGCCCACGGGGCAGCGATGGGGCTCGCGCTATGCGCGGACCTGGCACGCGACCCAGTGGCCCGGCGCGACCTCCTTCAGCAGCTGATCGTTCTCGGCGCACGAGGGCACCCGAATCGGACAGCGGGTGTGGAAGCGGCAGCCCGAGGGCGGCCGGATCGGGCTCGGCACATCGCCCTCGAGCAGGATGCGGCGGCGGCGCATCGCGGGATCCGGGATCGGCACGGCGGAGAGGAGCGCCTCCGTGTAGGGATGCTTCGGGTTCGTGTAGAGCTCCTTGGCGGGGGCGACCTCGACGAGCTTGCCGAGGTACATCACGGCCACGCGCGTCGAGATGTGCTCGACGACCGAGAGGTCGTGGGCGATGAAGAGGTAGGTGAGGCCGAACTTCTGCTGAAGCTCCTCCAGCAGGTTGATGATCTGAGCCTGGATCGAGACGTCGAGGGCCGACACCGGTTCGTCGGCGACGATCAGCTTGGGGCTCACGGCGAGGGCGCGGGCGATGCCGATGCGCTGACGCTGGCCCCCGGAGAACTCATGCGGGTAGCGCCGGAGGTGCTCGGCGGAGAGGCCCACCGTCTCGAGCAGCTGTACGACGCGCTCCTCGCGCTCGCGACGGCCTCGGGCGAGCTTGTGGATGACGAGCGCCTCGCCGATGATCGATCGCACCGTCATCCGCGGGTTCAGGGAGGCGTAGGGGTCCTGGAAGATGATCTGCATCTCCTTGCGGATCTGGCGGAGCGCCCGCTTGTCGAGCGCGGTGACGTTCCGCTCCTGGAACCACACTTCGCCCGCGGTGGGCTCGACGAGGCGGAGGATGGTCCGGCCGGTCGTGGACTTGCCGCAGCCCGACTCCCCGACGAGCCCGAGCGTCTCGCCCGGCCGGATGTCGAACGACACGTCGTCGACGGCGTGGACGCGCGCGACCTCCCGCGAGAACACCCCCCCCCGGATCGGGAAGTATTTCTTCAGATGCCGGACCCGCAGGAGCGCCTCGGCCATCGGAGCCTAGTAGAGGAAGCAGGCCACCTTGTGGCCGGGCCGGACGTCCTTCAGCGTCGGGTCGGTGTCGAAGTGCGCCGGCCGGGCGAACTCACAGCGTGGCGCGAAACGGCAGCCGGGCCGGGCCTCGCCGCGCAGCGTGGGCACGGTGCCCGGGATCGTCTGGAGGCGCCGCCGCTGGGTCGCGGCGAGGTCGATGCGCGGGATCGAGCGGAGCAGCCCCTGGGTGTAGGGATGGAGGGGCTCCTTGAACAGCTCCCGGACCGAGGCCTCCTCCACGACCTGGGCCGCGTACATGACGATGACCCGCTGGGCGGTCTCGGCGATCACCCCCATGTCATGGGTGATGAGGAGGACCGCCATCCCGAACCGCGCCTTCAGCTCGTTCAACAGCTCGAGGATCTGGGCCTGGATCGTCACGTCGAGCGCGGTGGTCGGCTCGTCGGCGATGAGGAGCTTCGGGCTGCACGACAGCGCCATCGCGATCATGACCCGCTGCCGCATGCCGCCCGAGAGCTGGTGGGGGTACTCGCGGACCCGGCGCTCCGCGTTCGGGATGTGCACGAGGCGGAGCATCTCGATCGCACGGTCCAGCGCGTCGCGCCGGTTCAGGCCCTCGTGCAGGCGCAGCGCCTCGGCGATCTGCTCGCCCACCGTGAAGACCGGGTTGAGCGACGTCATCGGCTCCTGGAAGATCATCGAGATTTCCTTGCCCCGGATCTTCCGCATCTCCTTCGGGGGAAGCTCGAGCAGGTTCCGCCCGTTGTAGTCGATCCGGCCCCGGACAATCTGGCCCGGAGGCTGCGGGATCAGGCGCATGATCGACAGCGCGGTGACGCTTTTGCCGCACCCCGACTCGCCGACGACGCCGAGCGTCTCGCCCTTGTCGACGTGGAAGCTGACGCCGTCGACCGCTCGGACGACACCGTCGTCCGTGAAGAAGTGGGTCGTCAGGTCCTTCACCTCGAGGAGCCGCTCGGCCATCGGGCGCCCTACCAGGCCCGGGTGATCTCGGCGAACGCCTGCAGCGCCCGATCGATGTCCGCCTCGTCGACGTCTTTGTGCGTCACGCACCGGATCGAGGCGGGGCCGACGGCGTGGATCTTGATCTTGCGGGCCGCCGAGCCCGCGACCAGTTCCTCGACGCCGCCCGGCCGATCGACCGAGAAGAGGACGATGTTGGTCTGCACGCGGGCGAGGTCGAGCCGGATCCGCGGCAGGGCGGCCACGCCGCCCGCCAGCCGGCGCGCGTTGGCATGGTCCTCGGCGAGGCGGTCGATCATCTGCTCGAGGGCGACGATGCCGGCGGCCGCCAGCACCCCGACCTGCCGCATCCCGCCGCCCAGCATCTTCCGCAGCCGGCGCGCGCGCGCGATGAAGTCGCGGGTGCCGCAGACGACCGAGCCGACGGGGGCGGCGAGCCCCTTGGAGACGCAGAACGTCACCGAGTCCGCGTCGGCCGCGAAGTCGCGGGCGGGCCGCTTGAGCGCCACCGCCGCGTTGAAGAGGCGCGCGCCGTCGAGGTGCACCGGCACCCCCGCCCCGTGGGCCACCGCCGCCACCGCCGAGATCTCCTCGGGTGCACAGAGCGTGCCGCCGTGGCGGTTGTGGGTGTTCTCGACGCAGACGAGGCCCGTCGCCGGAACGTGGATGTTACGCGGCCGAATCGCCTCGGCGACCTGTGCGGGGGAGAGAAAGCCGCGCTCGGTTGTGATCGGACGGGTCTGGACGTGCCCGATCACCGCGGAGCCCGCCACCTCGTAGTTGAAGATGTGAGAGTCAGCGTCGAGGACGAGCTCCTGTCCCGGGCGCGTCTGGGCGACCACGGACACGAGGTTCCCCATGGTGCCGGACGCCACGAAGAGCCCCGCCTGCTTGCCCATGAGGCCCGCCGCCAGGCCCTCCAGGCGCTGGACCGTCGGATCCTCCTCCCACACGTCGTCGCCCACGTCCGCCCGCGCCATCGCCTCGCGCATGGCGGGGGTGGGGAGGGTCAGCGTGTCGGAGCGCAGGTCGACGACGTCGTGTGGCACCGGATCACCTGGAGACCGATAGGCGCTGGGCGGCGCGCTTTCCCCACTCGGTGTAGGCATACTCGGCGGCCAGCCGGCGGAACAGCGCCACGGCCTCGGCGGTCCGCGCTTCTCTGAAGTTCACCTCGGCGAGAAGGAAGAGCGTCTCCGGGATGACGAGCGTGTGTTGATAGTTCTTGAGGATGCCTTCGAGCCGCTGGCGGGCGGCGGCGGTATTGTCCTGCTGGTCGTAGTAGTAGTGCGCGATGAACAGTTCCTTCTGGGCGAGGCGGCCGCGGCAGATGTCGATCTTCGCCAGCGCGTCCGACGCGTAGCGACTCTGCGGGTAGTCCTTGACGAGCTTCTTGAACTGCGCCAGCGCCTTCCCGGTAAGCGCCTGGTCCTGCTCGACCGGCTTCATCTGGTCATAGTAGCTCACCGCGAGCCGGTACTGGACGAGGTCGGCGATCTGGTGCTGCGGATAGAAGGCGAGGAACGCCTCGAACTCTTTGACCGCCTTGTCGAACTCGCCCTCGCGGAAGTACGTCTCGCCGATGAGGAAACGCGCGCGCGGCGCGTAGGACGAATCCGGGTGGCGGGCCACGATGTCCTTGAACCGGCTGCGCGCGTCCTCGTAGCGACTCCGCGCGAGATCTTGCTCGCCGAGGCGGTAGAGCTCTTCGGCCGGGAGGACCGGCTGCGGCGTGGCGGTGAGCCATCCGCAGCCGCCGAGGAAGAGGAGCGTCGCGAGGCAGACCGTCCGAAGCCGGGACAGATGTAGGCCCATTTGAGCAGTCCAGGTATACCGGCGCGGACCGGCAAAAGTCAAGCGGAAACGGGCATTTCAGGCTTGACTTGGCTCCGGCGTCGTCGTATATGACCGCTATGGCACTCCCGAAGATGGTCCGGGTCCGGCAGCGTTTCGCTCGTCCCGTCGTCAGTGACATCTCCCGCGCCACGCGCGCCACGCTCGCCGCGTGCGGACACCCGATCAGGGGGGGTGACGTCGTCGCCATCGGGACGTCGAGTCGCGGTATCTCCAACTACGCGACGATCGTCAAGGCGACCGTCGACCACCTCAAGGAGCTCGGGGCCAAGCCGTTTATTTTTCCGGCGATGGGCAGTCACGGCGGGGGCACGCCCGAGGGGCAGCTCTCGGTCCTCGACCACTACGGGATCAACGAGACGACGATGGGAGTGCCGTGCCGGGCGACGATGGAGGTCGTCCAGGTCGGAGAAGCCCTCGGTCTGCCCGTGTGGCTCGAGAAGGGCGCGGCCGGCGCGGACTGGGTGTGCCTCGTCAACCGGATCAAGCCGCACACGGACTTCAAGGGCTCGATCGAGTCTGGCCTCTTCAAGATGATGACGATCGGGCTCGGCAAGTACAAGGGCGCCATCCAGTACCACCGCGCCAACGTCCGCCACAGTTACGAGACCGTCATCACCGACGTCGGCCGCGAGATGCTCGCCAAGGCGAAGATCGCCTTCGGCCTCGGCATCGTCGAGAACGGGTACGACGAGACGGCGCACGTCGAGGCGTTCGCCGCGGCCGACCTCGAGGCCGGCGAGCGGCGGCTCCTGAAGACGGCGAAGGAGAACCTGGCCCGGCTCCCGTTCTCGGCGCTCGAGGTGCTGATCGTCGAGCAGGTGGGCAAGAACATCTCGGGCGCGGGCATGGACACGAACGTCATCGGTCGGCCCTCGAACCCGCACGAGCCGTTCCCGAACGATCCCCGGATCCTCTGGATCGTCGCGCTCGACCTTACCGACAACACGTACGGCAACGCCACCGGCATCGGCAGCGCGGACTTCACGACACGCAAGCTCGTCGAGAAGATCGACATGAAGGCCACGCTGATCAACTGCCTCGCCGCCTGCTCGCCGGGCGGCGCCAAGCTCCCGCCCGCGTTCGACTCGGACCGGGAGGCGATCGAGGCCGCGCTCTCGTGCACGGGCCTGCTCGTGCCCGAGCGGGAGGCGCGGGTGATCCGGATCAAGAACACGCTGATGCTCGGCGAGATCGAGGTGTCGGAGTCGCTCCTGCCCGAGATCGCCAAGCGCGGCACCCTCACGGTCCTCGGCGAGCCGGCCGAGCTCCGCTTCGACGCCGCGGGGACCCTGCTCCCGCTCTGAGCCCCGGCCCAGTCAGCGGGCCGGCTTCCAGGCCTTCGCCTCGGCACGGATCTTCCCCGCGTCGAGGCGGTTGATTTCGGGGATCAGCTCGTTGGTGACGAGGTCCGTCACGGGCACCGTCCCTTTGATCACGCCCCAGCGGGAGAGGAAGTCCACGTAGGCGGCGTAGTTGGCCATCGAGCTCTCGCCCCAGCGCCCGACCCCTGCCTTTTCGAGGCGCCAGTTCTGGATGCGGGCCTCGAGGACCCGCGTGTCGTCGCCGATGGCCGTGGCCTCGTCCTTGCCCGTCGGCCGGGTTTCCGGGAACACCTCGTAGAGGATCCGGATCGCCGCCTCCGGGTTGGCGATGACGAAGATCGTCCCCTTGGCATACCCGCGCCCGAGCGCCACGCAGAGGCGGCGGTCCCTCGCGATCGTCTGGTCGAGGGCGACGAAGCCGTTGGAAGGGAAGCGGTCGATCCCGTGGGCGTCGAGCCGGCGCAGCGGGACGCCCGCGTTCTCCACCATCGCGTACTGCGTGTCGAATTGGCTGAGCGCGTCGATCTGCCGGCTCCTGAGCATTGCGGCCGTCTGCGCCCCCTCGCCCGCGACGACGATGCTGACGTCGCGGTCGGGGTCGAGCCCGGCGGTGGCGGCGAGGGCGCGGGCGATGATCACGCCGGCCGAGGCCAGCGAGGTGACGCCGATGGTCTTGCCCTTGAGGTCGGCGAAGGTCCGCACGGTGCTCCAGGTGGGCACGGCAAGGCCGTAGACGTTCCCCTGGTAGGCGGTGTAGAAGACCCTCGCCCGGATTCCCTGCGGGCGGCCGATCGCGAGCGGCTCCACGCTCGGCAGCGCGACGGGGAGCTCCCCCGTGGCGACGGTCCGGACGCAGTCCGTGGAGCCCGGGAGCGGCACCAGCTCGACCTCGACGCCTTCCGCCCTGAACCATCCCATCTTCGTGGCGACCGCGAACGGGGTGCCGATGCCCGCCGAGATCGTCCGCGCGCACACGCCCACGCGGACCCGCCGGAGCTCGGCCCGGGCCGACGCCAGCGGCACGATCGTCAGCGCGGCGGCCGCGAGAGCGGCGACGGCCAGCCGCCGGCCGGCGCTCACAGGGCGTCGCTCCGACTCTTCACCGAGGGGTCCCAGAAGAGGACGCGCCGGCGAAGGACGGCAATGCCCTTGTTGAGCGCGAGCCCGAGCACGGAGAGGAGGAGCAGGACCGAGAACTGCCCGGACACGTCCATGGTGAAGTTCATGCTTTGGATCAGCATGCCGAGGCCATGCTGGGCGCCGACGAACTCGCCCACGATCGCCCCGATGAGGGCCAGGATCACCGCGACGTCGAGGCCGGCCATCACGAACGGCAGCGCGCCCGGCAGGCGGAGCATCCAGAAGATTTGCGGCTCGCTGGCCGCCAGCGCGCGCATGAGGCTCACGCGGTCCTCGTCGGCCGATCGGAGGCCCACCATCGTGTTGACCATCAGCGGAAAGAAGGCCACGAGCGCGGCGTTGACGACCTTCGAGGCGAGGCCGAGACCGAACCAGATGACGATGAGCGGCGCCAGCGCCACCTTCGGGAGCGACTGGAACATCACGATGTACGGGTAGACGAAGTACTCGATGTACCGGCTGCTCGCGACCGCGATGCCGAGCGAGAAGCCGAGCGCGGCGCCGAGGAGGAAGCCGAGCACCGTCTCCGTGAGCGTGTAGACGAGGTGACGGGGGTACAGGCCGCTCGCGAAGCCTCGCCAGAGGGCCACCACGACCCGGGACGGCGGCGGCACGATGTAGATGGGGACCGCCAGGAGACGCACCGCCCCCTCCCAGCCCGCGAGCGAGACGCAGAGGAGCCCGATCGTGAGGGCCACGTTGCGGGTGCTCGTCATGGGCGGCTCACGCGTCGACTCCCCCCTGCGCGTTGAAGCGGGCCCGGATCCTGGCCACGCAGCCCCCGAACTCTGAGGTGCTCATCGCGTCCAGGGAGCGCGGGCGTGGCAGGCGCACCGCGACGTCGTCCATGATCGCGCCCGGGCGCGGCGTCATTACCAGCACGCGGTCGGCGAGGAAGACCGCCTCCGGGATGGAATGAGTGATGAAGAGGACCGTCTTCTTTCGCTCGAGCCAGATGCGCTGGAGCTCGAGGTTCATGAGCTCCCGAGTCATCGCGTCCAGTGCGCCGAACGGCTCGTCCATCAGCAGCATCGCCGGGTCGTGGATGAGCGCGCGGATGATCGACACCCGCTGCTGCATGCCGCCGGACAGCTCCCACGGGTACCGCTGCTCGAAGCCCTCGAGCCCGACGAGGGCGAGCAGATCGAGCGCCGCCCGGCGGTGACGGTCGCGGGGGAGCCCCTGCACGTCGACCGGCAGCAGCACGTTGTCGAGCACGGTCCGCCACGGGAAGAGCACCGGGGCCTGGAACACGACGCCGATGTCCCGGCGGGGGCCGGCGATCGGCGTGCCGCGCAGGCGCGCCTCGCCGCGGGTGGGGGGCAGGAGCCCGGCCAGGATCTTCAGGAGCGTCGACTTCCCGCAGCCTGACGGCCCGACGATCGCCACGAACTCGCGCTCCGCGACGTCGAAGCTCATGTCCGCGAGGGCCGCCACGCTGGCGCCGCGGGCCGCGTAGCGCATGGCGACGCCCGCTACCGAGATCGCGGTCGCGGCCACTCCGGGCCTCCCCGCGGGCGCGCGGGCGTCAGAGGAGCTTCTCCATGATGACCGTGTCCACCCACCGGCCGTCGACCTGGCCCTGCTCCCGGTACACGCCGACCGTGCGGAAGCCGAACGCCTCGTAGAGCCGGAGCCCCGCCGCGTTCCCGGGCAGGGTGGCGAGCACCAGCTTGTGATAGCCGTGCCCGCGGGCGAGCTCGACGAGCCGGGCCAGGAGCTGGCGGCCGATGCCCTTACCGCGCCGGCCGCGCTCGACGTAGATCGAGAAGTCGGCGACGAAGCGGTAGCTGGCCCGCGGGCTGAACGCGTTGAGGCTCCCCCAGGCGACGACCTCGCCGTCCTCCTCGGCCACGATGACCGGATGGCGCGTCTCGCGCCTGGCCAGCCATTGCCGGCGTTCCTCGGGGGTCCGGAGCTCGGTCTCCAGGGTGGCGCCGCGGTCCTCGATCCCCTGGTTGTAGATGCGGCAGATCGCGCCGGCGTCGTCGGGCGCCGCCGGGCGGATGGGGAGGTCCACGGTCAGACGCCGAGCTCGCGCGCGTCGAGCCGTCCTTCCGTCCGAAGCCGTGCGAACTCCTCGAGCGTCCGGCGGGCGCCATCGCCCAGCGACGTCCGGGGGCGCGGGCCGAAGTCGCGCTGGTATCGCGCGTCGTCCAGCGCCTCGGCGAACGGCGTGGGCACTTCGTCGTGCCCGACGAGACCCTGGGCACCCGGCCAGAGCGTGTGGAGCCGCCGCACGAAGTCGGCGATTGCCACCGCCTCGCCGTGGAGGTTGTACACGCGGGCGCCATCGAGCGCGGCGCTCGCCGCGGTCAGGAGCGCGTTCGCGACGTCTTCCACGAAGATCAGGTCGGTCCGACCCCCGTACGGGATCCGAAAGGGTCGGCCGAGCACCGCCGCCTTCATGGCGAGCGTCGGCGCCGCCGTCACGCCGAAGTCGCGGCCCGGGCCGTAGACCGAGAGCGGGCGGAACCCGGAGGACGGGATCCGGTGCTCCTCCCAGCAGACCCGCGCCGTCTCCTCGTTGGCGACCTTGTAGACACCGTAGTGCGTCGCGGGCCGCGGGGGGGCGTCGTCGGCGAGCGGCCCGGACGGGTAGAGGTGCGGGGGACCGAACACGCCGGCGGAGGACACGTAGACGACGCGCCCGATCTGCCCGGGGCAGGCTCGGACCGCCTCGAACACGTTGGCGGTGCCCACGACGTTGATCAGCGCGCCCCGGGCCGGGTCCTGACGGCAGAGCGGGACCTGCCAGGCGGCGAGGTGGATCACGCGCGTGACCCGGTGGTCGCCAATCGCCTTCACGAGCTGATCCTTCTCGGCGATGTCGCCGCGGACGAACGCGATGCGGCTCATCACGTCCGGACCGGCGACCATCCGGAGCCGCCAGGGATCGTCGGCGAAGTCGAAGGCCAGCGGTCGCTCGCCGGCGGCAAGCAGCCCGCGGATCACCCACGACCCGATGCAGCCGAACGCGCCCGTCACCAATGTCGTCATGCGGCGTATTATAATCGCGCCGTGTTTCCGAGCGAGCGGTTCTTCCGGGAAGCATGGCCCACGATCTCGCAGGATTTCGAGTCCGCGGACGATCCGGAGGCCGCGGTGGCCTGGATCGTCGCCAACGTCAAGCTTCCCGACGGCGGGCGCGTGCTCGACGCGCCGTGCGGCTTCGGCCGTCACTCGGTGGCGTTTGCCCGCCGCGGCTATCGCGTGACGGGCGTCGACTTCAGTGAGACCGAGCTCGATCGCGCCCGCGCCGCCGTCGCCGCCGCCCGGGTCGATGGCACCTTCCTCTGCCAAGACATGCGAGATATGGAGTTCTCGGGCGAGTTCGACCTCGCCGTGAACCTCTTCAGCAGCATTGGGTACTTCTCGGACGACGAAGACCGGCTCCTGCTCGACCGCTTCTGGCGGGCGCTCGCACCCGGTGGCACGTTCGTGCTCGACACGCGCAACCGCGACCACTTCATCCGTCACGTGACGGCCGAGGAGATCGTGGCCGGGCTGCGAATCGAGAACACCTTCGACCCGGAGACGAGCCGCGTCCGCGGCGTCTGGCACCGGGTGGACGATGGCCAGCGCCTCGGCGAGACCGAGTTCCGCCTGTACGCGGCCCACGAGCTGCGCGCGATGTTGCGCCCGGAGCGCTGGCGGCGCGTCGATCTCCACGGCAGCCTCGACGGCTCGCCGTTCGCCTTCGACGCGCCGCGCCTGGTCTTGATCGCCACCAAGTAGCGGACGCCGCCCCTATCGAGAGGAGAGCCATGGCCCCCATCGCGAAACCGCTCGTCGTCCTCGCGGGCCCGATTCATCCAGACGGGCACACGCTGCTCGAAACCGAAGCCCGGGTCACGGTCTGCCCGGACCTGACCGAGGACGGGGTGATCGCGGCGGCCCGCGCCGCCGAGGGCATTCTGTTCCGCATCCGGCCGAACTGCAGCGAGCGCCTGATGTCCGCCTGCAAGCAGCTGAAGGTCATCGGGCGCCACGGCGTCGGGCTCGACACCGTCGACCTGCCCGCCGCCACGCGGCTCGGCATCCCGGTCGTCCACGCGCCGGGCTCGAACTCCGACGCGGTGGCTGAGCACGCGGTCATGCTCATGCTGGTGGCCGCGAAGAAGACGCTCGCGATCGACCGGGCGACGCGCAAGGGCGAGTGGGTCGAACGGCGGGCCCTGGGCATCTTCGAGCTCAAGGGGAAGACCCTCGGCGTCATCGGCGTCGGCAACATCGGGCGGCGCGTCGCTCACATCGCGCGCGCGTTCGGCATGCGCGTGCTCGGCTGCGACCCGTACGTCGCGCCGGACGAGCTCCGGAGGCGGGAGACGGAGCCGGTCTCGCTCGACCAGCTCCTCGCGCAGTCCGACGTGATCACCGTACACACGCCGCTGACGACGGAGACGCAGCACATCATCAACGCCGGGACCATCGCGAAGATGAAGCCGGGGGTGGTCTTCGTGAACACCTGCCGCGGCAAGACGCAGGACGAGCGGGCCCTCTTCGAGGGCCTCACCCGGGGCAGGATCAAGGCGGCGGGGCTCGACGTCTGGGAGGAGGAGCCGACTCCCGTCGACCACCCCCTTCTCAACCTCGAGACCGTGGTCTGCACCTCGCATATCGCGGGCGTGAGCGACGAGGCGAACCGGAACATCGCCGTCACGGTCGTCGGCGAGATGCTGCGGGTGCTGCGCGGTGAGAAGCCGCAGGTGCTCGGCAATCCCGCCCTCTGGCCCCGCCTTACCCACCTGACGTAACGGTCGCCGCCGCCGACCGGTCCGAGACCCGTCGAGGGGCTCCTCGCCCGGGCCGCGCGCGGCGCGGCCCTCGTCATCCCGTTGGTTCCGTCCCGGACCTCCTCGGGGGCGAACGCCAAGACTTCGCCGAGGCGGTCGGCGTGGCGAAGACGCGACGCTCCGAGGAGCAGGCTGTCAAGACCCGTTCGCCGCCGGACGGTCTTGGCGGCCTCGTCTGCCGGTCTGCTAGACTGGACGCGCCATGGCCATCGATTCCCGGCACCCGCGGGAGATCCGCGCCGAGATCCGGAGCGGCAAGCTCGCCCAGGTGACGGCCGGCCTCGCTCGCGGCTTCGTCCAGGCGAACCTGGCCGCGCTGCCGCGGGAGCAGGCCTACGACTTCCTGCTCTTCTGCCAGCGTAACCC